>Ga0209693_10000955_pt1 | contig 12067 bp, 10 predicted proteins | sample HubBroMetageWRM3_FD_188345 | JGI IMG/M metagenome (GOLD analysis project Ga0209693, IMG submission 188345) | Warmed soil microbial communities from the Hubbard Brook experimental Forest, New Hampshire - Hubbard Brook CCASE Soil Metagenome WRM 3... | ecosystem: Environmental > Terrestrial > Soil...
TTCGTCGCTCATTTGTCGCCGGAAGACAAAAGCGTGGTCGAAGTTATCTGTTGACGCCTTCGCTGAGCTGAGGTCGCGCCGTTACCTTTCCTGACGAACGCAGCGCCGCGTTTCAGCAACCAGCTGATCTCGGATTCGACCGTAGAGGCACGAATCACCAAGTGCCACAACCTATCCCAACCATTCCGCTTCCCGCAGAAATGTAGGTGAAACCATGTATGACCAGGTCATACCGTAGCTGACCATCGCGCAACGTTTGCTTTTGTCCTGTTTCCTGTGCTCATCCCGGCGACCGCGCACGCTGCCCATGTTTCCGGCGCTGGCAGCCGACCTTCCCGCCGGTCCGGATCGCCGGCTACCTGCGGCGTATGGCGTCACGCCGCCTCGCCGTTCCCGCTGGGGCGTGACGTCTGCCTGCGACACCCAACCTAGGCCGCACCTGCAAGGCGCGGCCCAGGCTTATTTCGACAGCAGAACTGCGGCGCCGTACCAGTGGCAGGTCAGCAGCGCGAGTTCGACATCAAGCCGGTCGCTGCCGATACTGCGGCCGCGTCGCGCGATGGCCCGGCCCACGCGGTATTTCACCGTGTTGAAGTGCAGGTTCAGTTCCTCGGCTGCCTGCTTGTAGCTGGACCCGAACCCCAGAAACACTCGCAGGGTCTCGCGGAGTCGCGCGTCGTTGTCGGTGTCGGCGGCCAGTGCGCCCAGCGTGCCGGCCACCCAGGCCCGGGTGTCGGTGACATCGGCGCCCAGGAGCGCGGCAACAGAAAAGCCCGGGTCGCTGGCGCAGATCAGCGTCGGCTCGGCGCCCTGGGCGATCAGCGCGACGCGGCGGGCGCGCTCGGCTTCGCGGTGGGACTGCCGGAAGCCCGCGACCCCGCTGCGCATCGTTCCGATGGCGATATCGGGGGCATCCCGTTTCCCTGCGGTAAACCGGCGGACTTCCGCCTCGGCGGCGGGCGTGGCTGTGCGGTAAGGAAGCCACCCCCATGCGCAGGTCCGGTCGGCGGCCACAAACAGTGGGGTGGCCGCGGCCCCGGTCGCTTGGCCCAGTTCCCGCAGAAACCGTTGCAGCCGGGCGATTGCATCTGCGTCGGTGCCCGTATCGGGGTACCACATCATCACGGCCAGGTGGTGCCACCGCAGTGGGTAACGGATCGTCGTGGTGGCCGCATCGACGTCGACCGGCTTAGGCGCCGCCAGCACGTCGCGCACCCGCACGGCGCGCAGGCTGTTCTGGTCCTCCAGCCAGCGTTCGCGTTCGTCTTCATACACGACGATGACCTGCTGGGTGATCCAGTCGATGTACTCGAACAGCGTCGCGGTCATCGCTTCGAGGACGGCGTATCTCGTCGGCTCGGGCACATCGATCGTGCGCACCTCGGCGAACACCAGTTCGTTCATCCGGTGCTGGCCAAGACGGTAGGCCCGCACCAGCGCATGGAGCGGGACGCCATGCTGGGCCAGCCGCCGCGCGTACTCCAGCGCTGCGGTGGGCGCCTCGACACGCTCCACGGCGATGTTGTAACGCAACGCGTGCAGGAGGGTGTCTACGTTCCCCTCGACGCTGGGCCCGTGCAACTCCATGACTCGGGCATCGCCGCGCAGCTCGGGAATCTGATCCTCCAGGCCCAGCCGAATGGCCGAGGACAGCTGTGCCAGTCGTTCCTGCAGCCGGGCAGCCGTCTTTGCGATATGGCGGGCCACTCCGACATCGCCGTCCACATCCGGTTTCGGAGCCACCGACGCTAGACCTCGGAGCGTCCGCCGGCGATGACGTCAAGCCGCAGTAAGCGACCGTCGCTGGCGAACACATGGCCCGTCGCATTGTGCATGATCATGGCGTCCTCCTTGGTGTAACTCGCACATCTCATGCAATCACCGCAGGTCAGAGCGGATTAGACCCAAAGGGGTCGTTTTCCTACCCCGAAAGGGGAAAAAGGGAAACGAGCTGCGCTCAGCCGCGGGCGGGGCGCGGTCCACCTGCGCGCCACGCGCATGTGGTTGGTTTTCTCACCCCACGGGGTCATTTCATCGCCGAACCGATTGACCCCTGGCACACGGCCGACCGAGGCTGATGCCACCAGATGCGTTGCAGATCAACGCACTCAGCGATGCCCCTACCAATAGTGAGAGGTGAAAAAATGCACGCGGCGGCAACACTACTTGAGGAATTGCAGGAGACGGCGACACTACTTGAGGAATCGGTACTCAGCCGGGAGGATTTCCGCTTGGCGATGCGCCGGCTGGCCGGCGGGGTCAGCATCATCTCCGGTGCCGGCCCGGATGGCCCGCTGGGGGTCACGGCAACCGCGGTGACGTCGTTGACGGCGGACCCTCCCAGCATCCTGTGCTGTTTGAACCGTTCGCTGGAGTTGGAGGCGGCCGTCAAGGAGACCGGCAGGTTCGGGGTGAACATGCTCCGCGCTGACCACCATGACCTGGCGAAACGCTTCGCCGGCATGGCCGGTGTGCGTGGTTCTGCGAAGTTCGAGCAGGGAAACTGGACAATCCTGGCCAGCGATGTTCCCGCGCTCATTGACAGTCTGGTTACTTTCGATTGCCGCGTAGACGACCTCCTCGAGGTTGGCACGCATTCAATTTTTGTCGGCCTGATCACTCAAGCCCATTTCGGTAAGTCGGGTGACCCGTTGGTGTATTGCGACGGCACCTTCGCCAGCCTGGTGCCGCTGTGAGCGTTGGTCTCCACTCGGAGTCGCTGACGTAAGTCTGAGTTTGGAAAGGAAATTGCAATGACCTCTGTACTGATCGTGGTCTCTGCCGCGAACCGTTGGACCCTCAACGACGGCACCAGCCATCCCACCGGCTATTGGGCCGAGGAACTCGCCGAACCGCACCGCATCTTCGCGGCGGCCGGCTGGGACATCACCATCGCCAGTCCCGGCGGGGTGGCACCCACGGTGGACCGGCTCAGCCTCGGACTGCTCGGTGGCTTGCCGACCAAGACCCGGGCGGTGGCCGAGTATCTGCGCCAACACGATTCGGCGCTGGCCCATCCGAAGGTGCTGGCCGACATCGACCCCGACGACTATGACGTGGTGTTCTACCCCGGGGGTCACGGCCCGATGGAGGACCTGGCCGTCGACGCCGATTCCGGTCGGATCCTCACGGCGATAATGGAATCCGGTCAGACGCTGGCGCTGCTGTGTCATGCGCCCGCGGCCACCTTGGCGGCGCGGCGCGACGACGGGACATGGCCGTTTGAGGGCTATCGAATGACGGGGCTGTCCAACACCGAGGAACGACTCAACCGGTTCGCGCGCAAAGCCAAGTGGCTGCTGCAGGATCGCCTGGTGGAATCCGGGGCCATCTACCGCAAAGGACGGCTACCGCTGCGGCCCTACCTGGTGGTGGACCGCAACCTGTACAGCGCACAAAATCCGGCGTCCTCGGCGATGCTGGCGCACAAACTGGTGGCCGATCAGAGCTCGCCGGCGCTGCACGTCTCGGTCAGCCGGGTGATCCCCGCCGATCCCCTGACGGTCTATGACGCCGCGAGCGACATGACCACTATCGGGCAACGCAGCCCCGAAACCCATGCCGCCAAGTGGATCACCTCCGGCAAGAAATTCAAGGGCTACAACCACATCGGCCCGCTATACCGGTGGAGCACGGTGTGCACGGTCACCGCGGCAGCGCCCGGGCGTACGTTCGCGTTCGATGTCGCCTGGCCATCGAAGACCTCGTGGCGTTACGACCTCGCCGCCACCGACGCCGGAACCGAAGTCACGTTGACGATGACCAAAGGGCAGCCCCAGGCCGCACCGGTGGTTGCGATTCAACGCCTGGTCGGCGTCCACGACCGCGCACAACACCTACGCACCGGCATGGAGCAGACCCTCAAAGGCCTGGCCCAACAGGTGCAGCAGGCCAACGCGCGCCCCACCACACGGACCAAATAGCCGGGGCTAAACCAATGCCCAATCTGGGTTTCTACCTGAGCGAATCGGCGGACAGGTATCCCCACGCCGCGGCTTTGCGCTGCGAGGGCGTGGCAACGACCTATTCACAACGCCGCCGGATCTGGTTTGTGGACGGCCTTCCAACCGGTCCGACCGGGAAGGTGCTGCACCGCGAAGTCCAACCACCGCCACTCGCGGAGGGCTGACACCGTGGTAGCCGTTAGTGCGGATGAGTTGGCGGCGCCATGACGACAGCACTGTGCGCGACAGCGCGCGAGGAACACCTAATACCCGTTCTAGGTCAACAGATCCGCGCCCATGTCCGCGCGGGCACCGGGGTGCCGCTCGTACTGTGCAACGGCATCGGGGCAAGCCTCGAAGTGCTCGATCCACTTGTCGAGCAACTTAATCCGGACTCTACCGTGGTCCGCTTCGACGTGCCTGGCACCGGCGGTTCACCCGATTCGCCACTGCCCTATGGCTTTCCGTATCTGGCCGCGGCGCTTCGAAGGCTTCTCGACAAGCTGGGCTTGCAAGGGCGTGTCGACGTGCTCGGGCTGTCATGGGGCGGCGCGCTGGCACAGCAGTTCGCCTTCCACAACCCCCGCCGCTGCCGGCGGCTGATCCTGGTAGCCACCGCCACGGGCATCGCGATGGTGCCGGGCAAGCCGACCGTGCTCGCGAAAATGCTCACCCCACAGCGATTCCTGGATCACGAGTACGCCGCGTCAATCGCCGGTGACCTCTACGGCGGGACGGTGCGCACCGATGCGTCGCTCGTCAAGCGGCTTTTCGAGCGTCAGCTGATGACCGGCTCGCGGGTGGGCTATTTGCACCAACTGCTCGCCGGATCGGTCTGGACGAGCCTCTTCGCACTGCCGCTGATCCGCCAACACACGTTGATCATCGCCGGCACCGACGACCCGATCATCCCAGTGGCCAACGCGCACATCCTGCACCGGCTGCTGCCGCACGCGAGGCTGCACCTACACTCCGGCGGCCATGTCGACCTGGTCACCAACGCCGCCGACCTAGCCGCGCTGATCGAATCCTTCAGACGATCAGACTGAGCGGCTGATCCGCCTACAATTGGTCCTCCGGGCCGGCGGCGTCAGCGCACATCAACCTGGCCCGTCGCGCAGTCTTCGGACCCACCCTGTAGCCCGTCCCAAGCGTGATCACGCCCGGCTGACACCCGCCGAGGCCGGTGATACGCATCCCTTGGACAAAGGTCAGATTCCCGCGCGTAGCGCAATGTCGTGTGCCAGCGCAACGAGATCATTCACAGTCTGGTGAACGGGAATCCCGGATGTAGCGCAGTTACGTGGATCCTGTTGTGCCCGGCGCAGAATACCTTCGGCGATGATGGCGATCTTCCAGAGCGCCAGCGCGTGCCAGAAGCCGAGTTCGGTGTCGGTCACGTCGCGGCCGCTAATGACGCAGTACCGTTCGACCAGATCCGCGCGGCGGGGATAGCCGGGTAACAGCAGGGCGCGGAATTCGGGCAGGACCGTTTCGTCGTGCTCGGGCCAGTACGCCAAGGTGGTACCGAGGTCGGCGATGGGGTCGCCCAGCGTGGCAAGTTCCCAGTCCAGGGCGGCCAGGATTTCGCCGTCGAAGTCGGACACCACGATGTTGCGGAGGTGCAGATCACCGTGGACCAGTGTCAACGACCGTGGCGGCGGAACCGCAGCCCTGAGCCGATCGGTCAGCGAATCAAGGTCGGCCAGTTCACGTGTCTTGGACTGCTCCCACTGGCCGGACCATCGTTTAAGCTGACGCTGCGCGTACGGCGAGTGGCTGGCCAGATCAGCGAGGTTGGTTGCTTCCAGATCCACCGCGTGAATGCGGCCCAGCGTCTCAGGCAACGCCATACCCGCGCTGTGGCGTGCCTGCGCGGGCAAGGTGCGTGACGCTGCCGCGTCACTGATGACCACACCATCCACGAACTCCATCAGCACAAGTGGTTGATCCCCGACGTCGCCTGCCTGAGCGACGCCGTAGATGACGGGCACGGGGACACCGGTGGGTGCGAGGGCAGAAAGGATGCGCGCCTCACGCAGAACATCGTGTGCCGAGCTCAGCAAATGGCCCATCGGTGGGCGGCGGAGCACCCACCGGTGGCCGGCAGCGTCGGAGAGCAGGTAGGTCAGGTTGGACTGGCCCACCCCGATGCGCCGAGCAGTCACCGGCGGTGTGACATTTGAATCGAGCCCGCTCAACCAGGTCATAAGCTCGGCATGCTCGACACCGGGCACCTTGACCAACGAGTCGTGCGCCGTGTCTTGTGAGGAGGCGGAAGCATTTTCAGCCGCGGGATTCATAGGATCGCTCCTCCGTCGATGACCAGAGTTTGGCCGGTGATCCAGGCTGCGGCATCGGAGGCGAGAAAAGCGATGGCCCAGCCGACGTCTTCGGGTTCGCCGATGCGTGCCAGCGGCAGCGAGTCAGTAAGGGTTTGCTCGTGCTCGCGCCAGAGAAGCTCCGAGAGTTTGGTGCGCACCACGCCGGGTGCGACCGCATTCACCCGCACGGTAGGCGCCAGTTCCACGGCGCTTTGTTTGGTGAGCTGAATCAGCGCGGCTTTGGTGGCGTTGTAGACCCCAAGCTTGGGCTCAGTAGTCAGCGCCCCGAGCGACGCGGTGTTCACGATCGCTCCGCCGTGCTGGCTCATCCATGCCTGCGCTGCCAGGGATGTCCACAGGATCGGGGCCCACATGTTCACGTCGATCGTTTTGCGGAACGCCGAATAGTGCTGTTCGGTGAGTAGACCGTACGCGGAGTTGGTGCCGGCGTTGTTGATAAGGATGTCGAGTCGTCCGAACCGTTCAATTGCGAAGTCAACGCATCGCCGGGCAGCGTCTTCATCAGTGGCGTGCGCGGCGAAACCCACTGCTCCACTGATCTTTTCGGCGGCAGCAGCGGCGGCGTCCTGAGTGCGAGCCGTCAGGATCACATTCGCGCCCAGCTCGGCCAACCGCTGTGCCGCGGCCTCTCCGATACCGCGTGAGGCGCCGGTCACCAGCGCCGTTTTGCCTGTCAAATCCATACCAACCACGTCAGGTGCCTCCTGCCGCGTCATCGCGGCGTAGTCGTTGCTTTCGCAGTTCCTCGCGGGCGATGGTTCTTTTGTGCACCTCGTCGGGTCCGTCGGCGATGCGCATTGCTCGCAGGTGAGCCCAAAATGCGGCGAGAGGCACGTCTTCGGTCAGCCCGAGGCCACCGTGAATTTGGATCGCACGATCGACAACTCGCAGCGCGATGTTAGGGGCGTCAACCTTGATCGCGGCTATCTCGGTTTTGGCTTCCTTGTTACCGATGGTGTCCATCAGCCACGCCGTTTTGAGGATCAGTAGCCGCGATTTCTCGATCTCAATGCGAGCTTCGGCGATCCAGTCGCGGATGTTGGCGCGTTCGCTGAGCGCGGATCCGAAGGTGGTTCTGGAATCGGCGCGGGAACAGAGCAATTCGAGTGCCCGTTCGGCCATGCCGATGGCACGCATGCAATGGTGGATGCGGCCGGGCCCCAGCCGCGCTTGACCAATAGCGAAACCTTCACCCTCACCCTTGAGGAGGTCACTCGCTGGCACGCGCACGTCGGCGAACTCGATCTCGGCATGGCCCTCGCGATCGTGATAGCCGAACACCGGCAGATTTCGCACGATCCGCACCCCGGGAGCGTCGATCGGAACGATGACCATTGATTGCTGACGGTGGGGCGCAGCCACCGGATCGGTCTTTCCCATCACGATCAGCACTCGGCAGTTCGCATGCAGCGCATTGGATGCAAACCACTTGCGCCCATTGAGCACATAGCCGTCGCCGTAGCGGTCCATGCGCAGTTCGATGTTGGTGGCATCCGAGCTCGCCACCGCCGGTTCGGTCATGGCGAACGCCGAGCGGATGGTGCCGTCGAGCAACGGCCGCAACCACCGGTCCTTGTGTTCATCGCTGCCGAAGAGCGTGAGCACTTCCATGTTTCCGGTATCTGGGGCGTTGCAGTTGCATGCCTCGGGTGCCAGCTGCGGACTTCGTCCCATGATCTCAGCGAGTGGGGCGTACTCCAGATTGGACAACCCGGGACCCCATTGTGGGTGTGGGTGAAACAGATTCCACAGGCCGCGGCGACGGGCCTCAAGTTTGAGATCCTCGATGATCTGCGGGTGATGATGAGGGTCACCAGACTCGCGCATCTGGACCTCATAGACCGGCTCCGCCGGATAAACATGCGTCTCCATGAAGTCCAGCAGCTGCGCTCGATAGCCCTCGGCTCGCTCCGAGGGCTCGAAGAGGGAGACACGGTGCTCGGAAATGACAACTCCTCCATGATGTTTCGACGCGTGCCAGACGCGACAACGTCCGCCGGATAGCATGAGGATGCCAGCCCAGCCCCGCCGCCGATACCCACCGCACGGTGGAATCCCCTTTTCGGAGGACGAAACTCACTCCCAGCTCCGGCGCAGGGACGCCGGGGGATTTTTCTCACCCGTTGTGGGCGTTTCGTCGCCGATCAGATTGACGGGCTCGCCCGCCCGCAACACGCTGATGCCTGAAGGTGCGTTACGACTGAACGCAATCCACGACGCCTAACCGCTGACCGAAAGGGGCAAAGATGCAAACACCGGAGAGCACCGTGCGTGGAGCCGACCTGGCTCGACGGATGGCGGTGCGCGACTTCCTCGGCAGGGCCATCAACGGCCGCGGAACCTGCGCCTACGATTCAGCGGTCATCGCCGGCAACGGAATCGGTGCCCTGGCCTTCGCCGGCTGGCTCGCCCAAAGCCCCCTATTCGAAGGCAAGGTCACTGTCGTTGCGCCCGCCGTTGTCGAGTCGCGACGGCTGATCAACGGGGTCACCCTGCGCGGGCGCTGCATCGACTTCATCAGCGCCGCCCTGAACACAACCCTGAATGAGATTCTCGAGGTCATGTCCGGGTCTAGTGACTCGCCACCGGTGGCCTACCGACAGGCCGCGGCCATGGCAATACAGAGCGGGTCGTCATATCGATTTGGCCGACGGGGACAATGGCAGAACGGGTTATCAGCCAACCGCCCGATCTCCTACGGCGTGCGCAACAGCAGGGTAGTTGGCGGCATGCGGGAACTGGCTTCCAAGCTGCCAATCGAATTCGTCGACGAGCGTGTCGAGTCGGCATCACACCTGCGAAGCTTCGGCTCCGGCCGGCACCCGCTGCTCGTCAACGCCACGACCCTGCCGACATTGATCGGCGGTCAAGCACAACCGCCGAAACGGATGGTATTGGGGGCGCAGGTCCCGTTCATCGCCGCCGACCGCGGCGTGAGCTATCCGCTCGAAGCCGAGACCGCGTTCGCGCCCGTGGTACGGCGCGGAGGAACCATCGACGTGGGCTACTTCACCCCGTTCCGTGACCCGCTATCACCGCGCTCCACCTGGTACGGGATCTACGCCCGCGTCGTCGATCGCAACGCCGCGTTCAACAAAGATGCGGAACTACGAATCATGACTGAGCAGCTCTTCGGCGTCGGCGAGGCGATGGGTCTGACGCCCGACGACCCCGAGGAAACCCTCGGTCGGGCCTTCGTGCCGGCGTCACCGTGGGGCACCGTGGCGCCCTCTGCACCAGGCACACTGGAACTCAAACGCCACTACTCCGGTGGTGCGCCGGTGTTTTACGCAGACGGCATGATCATGAGCATGGTCGGTGGTGTTGTCGGGGCCGAAGCGGTCATCCACGGAGTGAACCCCGATGACGCCATCCGCCGCGCCCTGCGGCCTTGGCGCCGCCACAACGGGTTGTGGTACATCGAGACCAACAAAATGCCCTTCCTGTCGGACATGCTGATGCGCGCCAACCCCGCAGCCGCGATGGCCTACCCGCACACGGTCGGACTGGACCTATGGGCCTCGGCCGCTTGACATCTGCTACTGCCACGAGATGCGCCGGCGGCAAGCGCCGGCGCGCTCAGCAGCATCAGCCATCCCGCCGGCTGAGCCGCGGGGCCATAATGATGCCCATCATGTGCACGGAGGCCACGCGCCATGCCGATTGATCTCTCGTCGACATCCGGCCCGAAGCAGCCGCGAGACGCCTGGGAGTCCACGTCCGCGGCACTAGTCCGTCGATACCAGCGTGCGTTCGCCAAGGCTGCCAACATGTTGCCGGTTCAGCGACTCGGCGACGTCGATGTCCGGCGGGACCGATTCCTGGCCGCGCTGGGCAATCGTGCGGACGAACTCCACGCCCAACTGCTCCGCGCGATGCGTGACCGGGCCGCCTCCGGTGACTCGCGCGAGCTGGCACGACTGTGTGAAGTGGCCATCGAGCTTCAGGACGTTCGGTCCAGCCATCGTCAGGCCGTCAACGAGGAGCGGTTGCACATGCTCACTAGCGGCCAAGAGGTGAGCACGCGGCTGTCCCCGTTGTTGGGGGTCAGGGCCCTGCTCGAGCGCGCGGCGACGGTGATGTGCGATCTCCCAGGACTTGAGCGCTTCATGGTGTTCCGGCGTGAGGGTGGGGTGCTGCAAGCCGTCGCCACCGTTTTCGCCGACCACGACCAGTGGGCCCGTGACTGCCAGGACTTCTCGGCCCACACGAGATATGAGATGGCGCCGAAACGTCCTGAGGCGCTGATCGTCCGCCGCCGCTCCCCGGCGATCGTCACCGATGCGCTGAATGACCCCGACGCGTTTCAGCCGATCGTGCAGAAAATGCAGGCCGCAAACTATGTCGGTGCGCCGGTGATCGCTTTTGGCGAGGTCGTCGCGACGATCCACGGTGATGCGTATTTCACCGACCGTCCGGTCGACGAGATCGACCGTGACGTCATTGCCTCCTTCGCCGAGTCGCTAGGGCCGATCGTGGAACGGGCGATCCTGATCGAACAATTGGAATTTCAGCAACGGGTCGCCGAACAGCTGGCCCAGTCGGCAAGGGGCGTGCTGGGCGGCCTGGGCAGTCAGGCTCCGCTGCTGGAATTGGATGAGCAGGCTACGACGGCGCCGTGGCAGAGCCGCAGCGAGGTCGTCTCCGATCTGACGCGACGGGAGTACGAGGTCCTGCAGCTCATGACCAAAGGCGCCACCAACCGGGAGATTGCCGCCTCGATCTTCCTTTCCGAGGAAACCGTAAAGTCGCACGTGAAAAGGATTTTGCAAAAATTCGGCGTGGCCAACCGCGGGCAGGCCGTCGCGACCTATCTGGAGAGTCTGGATCGCCGTTCGGTATCCGGTGATGCCGGTCGTCGAGGGGTGTGGGCACCGCCGCGTCGAGGCTAAGTGCAATGTGGCCCAGGCTAACTGGCGGTTCGCCGTGCTCCCCCGGTTGAATGTCATAGACGAGCACGCGACCAGGGTCGGCTCCTCGTTAGGCCAATTTACCAGGCTGCGTGGACGATTCGATTCAGTGTGACTCGGCGGCGAGTACACGTTCGCGTATCTCGGCCGGGTAGAGGCTCTCGAAGGTGGCTGGGCGCGCCTCCCCCTCCTCGAGGGCGGTGAGTAACCCGTCGTGTATGACGATCGGGCCACGCCCGCTGTGCCGCTCTTCTTCGGTGTAGCACTGATACCACGGCAGGATGGGGACCGGCCAGTGCTCTTGGCGCAGAGTCGGATGTATGCGAGTGCCCAACGCCCACAGCACATCCGAAGTATTGGATGGGTCGATGTCGTCATCGAGCACATAGGTGACCGGACACATGTGACCGACCCGGTTGGCACTCATCAACTCCCCGATCCGGTGCACAAGTCCGGTCGTGGTGGCTGCCGGTAACCGGTCGCGCCAGGCCCGCGGCACGGTGATGATCATCCAGTGACACGCCGTGTCCACCAGCAGCCAGGCCGTGGTGATGGGCAGGCCCGCGTTGCGCAGCAACGCCAGCACTTCCGCCGACACCCCGAGTGCCGGGGCGATTTGGGAATCATCGGGCGGGCGGCCGGTGGCACTAATCGGCCAGATTGGGTTGTCGCGGTAGGTGATCGCCTCGATCGCGTACACCGGCTCCGGGGACGTCTCGGGAAGCGCATACCCATGGAATTCGGCGTAAGGACCCTCGGTGGCATCCCGGGTGATCGACACATGACCCTCGATCACCACCTCGGCGCCGGCCGGCACCTCCAGATCATTCGTCTCGCACTTGACGACTTCGACCGGTTCACCATAAAG
>Ga0209693_10000956_pt1 | contig 12060 bp, 10 predicted proteins | sample HubBroMetageWRM3_FD_188345 | JGI IMG/M metagenome (GOLD analysis project Ga0209693, IMG submission 188345) | Warmed soil microbial communities from the Hubbard Brook experimental Forest, New Hampshire - Hubbard Brook CCASE Soil Metagenome WRM 3... | ecosystem: Environmental > Terrestrial > Soil...
CAGCGCCGGCTCCCCCGCCCCGTACACCGAATAACCGACCCGCACCCCATCCCGCTCAACAACACCCTCATAATCCGGTTCGCGTGCCCGCATCGCGCCTCTCCGGTCGGTCGGCCAGGATCGCACCAATAACTGTGCCCCGGGTTGGCGCCGGCCGGCAACCGGCAGATTCCCGACCGGATGGATTGGCTCCCCCGGGCCGACTGAACCGGCCCGCTCCCGCGCCCGTTCATTAGGTCGGGACCGCGGGAGGGCGTACGCCTGCCCGTTGACGGATAGCAGCGGCCCGCACGGATGGCCGCTGGTCGTGGGAGGCACTGCCTTCCGAGAGGGGAGCACGGTGATTTACCGGCGTCTTGCCAAAATCCTGACCGCCATGCTGGGCCTGGGCCTTCTGACCACGGCCTGCTCATCGACATCCACTACATCGAGCGCATCGGACGCCGCCGCGAGCGCCAAGCCGGCCCGGGCGGCCATATCCTTCCTCGGCCAGCTTCACCCCGGGTCGCAGATCGCCTCGACGGTGCCGGGCGACGGGGACGTGAACCCGTACGGGGTGGCCGTAGTACCGTCCACCGGCGGGGACCTGGTGGCGGGCGACATCCTGGTTAGCAACTTCAACGACAAGGCCAACGTCCAGGGCACCGGGACCACCATCGTCCAGGTCTCCCCCGGCGGCCATTCCAGCCTGTTCGCCGACATCACGGCGCTGCCGGCCGGCCTGTCCTGCCCTGGCGGCGTTGGCCTGACCACCGCGCTCGGCATCCTGCCCGGCGGCTGGGTGGTGGTCGGCAGCCTGCCCACCACGGCCGGCGGCGTGCTGCCGGGGCTTGACCCGGCCGGCTGCCTCATCGTGCTGAACGACCAGGGCACCCCGGTGGAGACGATCACGAGCAAGGACATCGTCGGCCCCTGGGACATGGCGGTCGAGTCGACCGCGACGTCCGCCGAGCTGTTCGTGTCCAACGCGCTCGGCGGGAACACCTCGACGCACCACGGGGTGCCTGTGACGGGCAACTGCACGGTGGTGCGGCTGGACCTCTCGCTGAGCCCCTCCGGCCCGCCGGCGCTCACCAGCTCCACGGTCGTCGGGACCGGCTACCCGTGGCGGGCTAACAAGGCCGCACTGGTGCTCGCGCCCACCGGCCTGGCCCTGGCCGGGGATGGGACGCTGTACGTGGCCGACACGCTGACCGACACGATCTCGGCCATCCCGCAGGCGGTGACTCGCGGCAACGCGGTGACGGCGACGGCTGCGGCCATTTCCATCGGCGGCGCCCTCAGCGCGCCGCTCGGCATGACGCTGGCGCCCAACGGCGACCTGATAGTCGTCAACGGCAACAACGGCAACGCCGTCGAGATCACGCCGCAGGGCCGGCAGCTGGCCACGAAGACGCTGGTGAAGAACGGCGCGGGTGACCTGTTCGGCATCCTCACCACCCAGGCGGGCAACCTGCTCGCCGTGAACGACGGGACCAACGCGCTCGAGCTGTTCCGCGGCTGAGCGCTCACTGACCGGGCGGCGGCAGCGCTCACCCCCCAGCCCCGCTGCCGCCGCCCTCGCCCCTCCTTGCGTTGGCGCTGGTCAGGTATGGAAGGACATATGTCCATAGGTATTGACAATTTCTTGTCCTGGCCTGACCATGATGGCAACCCGCCTGGGCTAGCAGAGGATCTTGCTGGCCTGAGTTAGGTGATTCTCGCTCTGGTGATGCTGAGGCTGGAGGTAGGCCAGTGACTAGTAGCGAAGCATCGGTTCCCGCCGGGACGGCTGGAACGGCCAAGGTCGGAAGCACGCCGTCCACCCGGCTCTTCGTCCGGCAGACATCCGGCCTCGTCCGTGACCTCGGAATCCCCGCGGCGACCGGCATCTCGCTGGCGTCCGTTGCCGTCGTCAACACATTCATCAACTTCAACGCCGGGCTGACGGACTTCACCAAGGCCGACATGTACCTGCCGCTGGTGGTCGCGGCGGGCATCTGGCTGGTGGCCATGTTCGCCTACAGGTACCTGCTGCGCGCGGTGCCGCGAGCCGGCGGCGAATACGTCTACCTGTCCAGGATCGTCTCCCCCGCGGCGGGCTCGGTGGCCGGGCTCGGCATCGCCGTCGTGTTTACCTACGTCCTGTCGACCAACGCGCACTTCGCCGCGCAGTTCACGCCGTTCATGCTCACCGGGCTCGGCGCGGCGTTCCACTCCACCGCGATCGCGAACGCGGGCACCCACCTGACGAGCAACATCGCCATCGCCTGGCTCAGCGTCGCGGTCATGCTGATCGTGGCCGCGCTGTCGCTGTTCTCGGTCAGGATCGTGGCCCGGATCATCTTCTGGCTGATCGTCTTGCAGGTCCTGGCGTTCCTGGTGCTGATCGGGATGCTCGCGGCCAACTCGCACGCGGACTTCACCTCGGCGCTGGCCAGCTACAGCCACAACCCGAACGCGTTCGCGGCCATCATCTCGGCCGCCAAGTCCAACGGAGTGGTCTTCGGCACCTCGATCGCGGCCGGCGTGGCGATCATCCCGTTCATGGTGCTGAATTACAACGGCGTGCTGTACTCCTACTACGTCGGCGGCGAGCTGCGCAGACCGGGACGGACCTACCTGTACGCCTCGGCGATCAGCATCGGCGTGCTCGTGGTGCTGTGGATCGGCGTCTGGGCGCTACTGCGCGCCCGCGTCGGCCTGCAGTTCATGCAGGCGCAGGCCAACCTCAGCGTGGTCAACCCCACCGCTTACGGCAAGATCACCAGCCTGAACTCGGTGGCAGGCGGCCTGGGCTACGGCATGATCCTGTCCAGCGACCCGATCACCAAGATCCTGTTCGCGACCGCGGTGCCGCTGGCCGAGATCGCGGTCAACCTGGCCTTCCTGACCGTCACCACCCGGGTGCTCTTCGCCCAGGCATTCGACCGGCTGCTGCCGGTCCGCGTGGCCAAGATCGGCGACCGCAACCACGCGCCGAACGTCGCCATCGCGATCGTGCTGGTGATCGGCATCGGCTTCTGCTTCCTCACCAGCCTGGTCAACCTGGGCAGCATCGTGGCGCTGCAGAGCCTGTTCTTCGCGCTCATCCTGCTGGCCGGCGGCATCTCCGCGACCGTGCTGCCGCTACGCAGAGCCGACCTGATCGAGACCCCGGGCATGGCCGAAGACGCCAGGCGCCGCTGGCTGCGCAACGTCACCCTGGTCGGCGCTGCCACCACCATCCTCGCCCTGTTCACCGTGTACGAGCTTGCCTCGCATTCCAGCGTCTACGGCAAGTTCAGCTTGGAGTCGATCCTCACGCTGGTGATCGTGCTCGGCGCGGGACCGGTCATCTACCTGATCGCCCGCACGGTACGCAGACAGCGCAACGCGCTCGACCTGTCGATGGCCATGCGGGAACTTCCACCGGAGTAGCGGATGCTGCGTAAGAAGGCCGGCAAGCAGCGGGCGCTGCGGATCTACTTCGCCACCGACGTTCACGGCTCAGAGGTCTGCTTCCGCAAGTTCCTCGCCGCCGCGAAGGTCTACGAGGCGGACGTGATCATCCTCGGCGGCGACTTCGCCGGCAAGGCCATCGTGCCCGTGCTCACCCAGGACGGCACGCTGCGGGCGCGCGTCGGCGGCGATGAGGTCGCCGTGCCCGAATCGCAGTGGGATCAGCTGGCCGGCGGGCTCGGCAAGGCGGGGCTGTATCCGGTCCGGATGGACGCCGAGGAGCTGGATCGGCTAACCGCCGACCATGCCGCGCTCGACCGGCTGTTCCGCGGCGAGATCGCGGCCCAGATGCAGCGCTGGTGTGATCTGGCGGCGGAGCGGCTGGACCCGGCCGTGCGGTGCATCATCACGCCCGGCAACGACGACCCGGTCGACGCGGACCCGATCATCGCGGCCCACCCGCGGGTGGAATGCCCTGAGCTCGAGCTGTGCGACCTGGGGCCGGTCACGATGGCCAGCCTCGGCGTCGTGCCGACCACGCCGTGGAACACCGAACGCGAGTGCACCGAGGACGAGCTGGCCAAGCAGATCGACGAGATGCTTGACCCGCTGCCCGCGGGCAGGCCGTGCATCCTCAACCTGCACTGCCCGCCGTACGCGTCCGGCCTGGACGACGCGCCTGAGCTGGACGAGACGCTGAAACCCGTGATCCGCGGCGGACGGCCGAGCATCATCCCGGTCGGCAGCACCGCGGTGCGGGAGGCGATCAAGCGCCACCAGCCGGTGGTGGGCCTGCACGGGCACATCCACGAGTCGCGGGCGGCGCAGAAGATCGGCCGGACGCTGTGCGTCAACCCGGGCAGCGACTACTCCTCCGGGGTGCTGCGCGGCGCCGTGATCGACATCGCGCAGGACGGATCCTGCCTGGACTTCCTGCTGACCACCGGATGATGTTCGCTGACCGGATCGCCGAGGTTATCCAGATCCGCGCACACCGGCCCGAATTGGTGGCGGAGGCGGCGGTTTCGCGCAAGCGTGCCCCCTGGGCGCCCGCATTGCTCGGCCCCACCGACCGGCTTGTGCTGATCGCCGCCGACCATCCGGCCCGCGGCTCGCTGCGGGCCGGGCGGGTGAAGGCGGCCATGGCGGACCGGGCCGGCCTGCTCGAGAGGCTCTGCGTGGCCCTGGCCAGGCCGGGAGTCGACGGCGTGCTCGGCACCGCCGACGTGCTCGAGGACCTGCTGCTCCTCGGCGCGCTTGACGGCAAGGTGGTCATCGGCTCGATGAACCGGGGCGGCCTTGCCGACACCGTCTTCGAGATCGACGACAGGTTCACCGGCTACGACGCGCCCGCGATCACCCGGATGAGCTTCGACGGCGGCAAGATGCTGATGCGGATCGACCCCGACGACCCGGCGACCGCGGCCACTCTGCAGGCGTGCGCGAACGCGGTGTCCGGCCTGGCAGACCGCAGGCTGGCCGCGATGATAGAGCCGTTCATCGCCCACCGGGTCGACGGCAAGGTACGCAACGACCTGTCCGCCGAGGCGATGATGCGGGCCATCGCCGTCGCCTCCGGCCTGGGCACCACATCGGCCTACAGCTGGCTGAAGGTCCCGGTGGTGCCGGACATGGAGCGGGTCATGGCCGCGTCCACGCTGCCGGCCCTGCTGCTCGGCGGCGAGGTGAGCGACGACCCGGAGTCCGCGTTCGCGGGCTGGCGCAAGGCGCTCCGGCTGCCGACCGTCAAGGGCCTGGTCGCCGGGCGGTCCCTGCTCTACCCCGCAGACGACGACGTCGCCGCCGCCGTGGACACCGCAGTCAGCCTGCTGTAGAGCGCCTCTCGTTCCGGCGAATGGGTATTGGCATTGACATGGAAGAACGATTTTCCGAACCGGAGCAGAATGTGATCCAGAGCAGCGCAGGTTTTTCAGTGCGGCGAGAACGGCCCGTTCGGGATAAAGAAAAGATTTTGGCCGAACGGGCAGTGGTTAAACCTGCGGCCAGCTCAAGAAGATCAGGGGTTCATGTGCTTGGCGGCCAGGGAGGGCGGGGCGCAGGATAGCCAGGCGTCGGTTAGGGCCTCTTGCAGGGCCTGGGCGGAGACCTCTGGGAGCTTGATGAGGATGGCGGAGTAGCCGTCGAAGTGCGGGATCGTGAAGAAGGCGTCGGGGTTGGCGGCTAGGACGGCCTCCTTCTCCGCGAGGTTCTCGACGCGGGCGGCCAGGATGGGGCCGGCCGGTGGGGTCTGGTCGCCGAAGCGGCGGATGTCGGCCTTGCTGAACGGGCGGTCCCAGGCGAAGGCCTTGCCCGCGACGAACCAGGTGCGGTTGCCGTGGCGTTCGGCCTCGGTTACCTCGGGCAGGGCCGATGCCATCTGGGCCACGTCGTCTAGGGTCGCCACGTCGTTACCGTACCTGGTCAGCGGGCCATGATGCCCTGGGTGATCACGGCGGCGATGGCACTGACACGATTGTGAGGGTGCAGAACGACTGGCAGCTGTCGCTGCCGTTCGGCGGGCGGACGCGCAGCTTCCTTGTGCACGTGCCGCCGCAGGCGGCGACGGCGCCGCTGCCTGTGGTGGTCAACTTCCACGGGGGCGGCAGCAACGCCGCCCAGCAGCGGCGGTACTCGGGCATGAACGCGGCCGCCGACCGGCACGGCTTCGTTGTCGTGTACCCGGATGGCACCGGGGTTCGGCCCGGGCAACGGATGTTCCTCACTTTCAACGCCGGGCGGTGCTGCCCGCCTGCGACCAGGAACAACGTCGACGACGTGGGCTTCACGCATGCCATCATCGACCTGCTGCGCCAGCGGCTGCCGGTCGACGGCAGGCGGATCTACGCCACCGGCATGTCGAACGGCGGCATGATGGCCCACCGGCTGGCGGCCGAGTCCTCGCTGGTGGCGGCGGTGGCCCCGGTGGCAGGACAGCTGAACGTCGCCACGTTCGCGCCGCGGCGCCCGGTGCCTGTGCTGGAGTTCCACAGCGTGGACGACACAAGGGCGCGCTACGGCGGCGAGACTTCCGCCTCGCACCGCGCCCGCTTCCCGCAATTTCCCCCGGTCGAGGAGGGCATGGCGCGGTGGGCGGCGCACAACGGCTGCCCGCCCAAGCCGGTGGTCAGCCCGACGATCACCGGTGCGAGGGGGACGATCAACGAGGGCCAGACACTGACCGTGCTCAGCTACGGACCGGGCCGGGGCGGTGCGGAGGTAATCCTCTACAAGTTCACCGGCGTGGGACACGTCTGGCCGGGTTCGACCAGCTCACTGCCCATTCTACTGGGACGGCCCACGACCCTGGCCGACGCGAACGAGGTCATGTGGCGTTTCTTCGCCGCTCACCCGCTGGCGTAACGGCCTGGGCCCTGGTTTGCCCTGGCCGGAGCCGGGAGGCGCGTCGGCGGATCCGCGGACGACGGCGATCACGGCGAGAAGCGCGGCCAGCGGAGCGACCAGCGCGATGAAGTCTGCGGAGGACAGGTTCCCCAGTGCGGCGAGGGCGCCGGCGAATCCGACGATCAGGACGGCGACGACGACAAGTCCCCACATGTGCGCGGCCAGCCGCGAGGTGACCGGCGGGGCGGCGGCCGTCTCGTCGGGGACGGCGGTGACCGCCTTGGTCTCGCGGTGCTCGGTCAGGCCCTCGCGCAGCCGGACGGCGACCGTCAGGTTGCCTGGCCGGTCGGCGACCAGGAGCAGCTCGTCGGGGCGGGCCGGGTCGGCGGACTGCGACACCGAGCCACCGCCGACGGCCCACGAGACCACCTGCTGGTTGCCGGACGCCCGGATCCGGTAGCGGGCCTGCTCGCCGGTGACCACGGTTTCCGGCCCGTCGATGGCTGCAGGCTCTGCCGGCCTCGCGCGGGTGGTCCCGTTCTGCCTGGACGCGGGGTGCTCTGCCTTCCCGTTCCCGTTCCCGTTCCCGTTCGCCGAAGGCGTTTCAGTGGCGGGCACCTCGGTGGCCACAGGGATCGAGCGACGGGCGACCAGCTCGGCGAGCCGGATCTGGCGTACGTGCACGTTCCACACCATGGCCACCACGGCACCCCCGAGGCCGGCCGTGCCGAGCCCGAGCAGCGCGGCCACCGCGGGGTGGCCGGCGCTGGCGGTTGCGGCTGCGAGCACGTCATCTCCAGGGGTTGAGCGGTCTTGATCTATTGAAACATATAATCGAACACGGCGGAAGGGTGCGTGACAAGTTCGAAACGAGGTGGAACAATACCCCGGCGCTTTCGAACCGGGCAGAACAGTGCCTGACGGCTCCGGAACGAGGCGAGGCACGGCCGGGTCGGCCTTCCGGGAAGACCGCGGCCGGGTCAGCCTTCGGGGAAGACGGAGGCGGACTGGTAGACCGGGGTGCCGCCGAGGACCGTGGCCAAGACCGTGATGTCGGTGATCTGCTCCGGATCCGCGTCAAGCGGGTTGGTGTCCAGGACCACGAAGTCGGCGAGCTTGCCCGGCTCCAGCGAGCCGATCTCGGTCTCGCGGTGCGCGGCGTAGGCGGCCTGGGTTGTGTATAGGTCGAGCGCGGCGAGGGCCGACAGGCGCTCGTCCGGGCCGAGCATCCGGCCCTCCCCCGTGCGGCGCAGGATGGCGTCGCGGATGCCGAGCAGCGGGTCGGCGGTGATCACCGGGGCGTCGGAGGAACCGGCCACGGTCAGGCCGGCCCGCCGCCAGGAGGCGAAGGCGTAGAGCTGGTCGGCCCGGTCGCCGAAGGCGGCGGAGAAGCCGTCGCCCAGGGTGGACATGAACCCGGGCTGGCTGACCATCACGATGCCCAGGGCCGCGGCCCGTGCCGTCAGCGGCGGGTACATCGCGCCGCCGTGCTCGATGCGGTGCCGGCGCCGGTTGCCGGTCGAGCCCTCGAGGACCGCGGCGTAGGCGTCGAGGACCGTCTCGATCGCGCGGTCGCCCTGGGCGTGGATGCAGACCTGGAAGCCGAGACCGTCGAGGCGGCGGACCATCTCCGTTAGCTCGTCGCGCTCGAAGTACAAGATGCCCGAGCCGTACGGCGGGACCGGGTAGCTGCCATGAATGGCCGCGGTGCGGCTGCTCATCCCGCCGTCGGCCCAGATCTTCACGGCCTCGGTCGCCAGCTTGTCCGAATGCCGTGCTCGCGGGATCCAGTCCACCTGGTCGTGCACAATCATGCCGTAGACCCGCAGGCCGAGGGTGCCGTTCGCGTCTGCATCGGCGAAGGCGGCGAAGGTGTCACGGCGCATGTCCGCGTCGCAGGCGGTGGTCAGGCCGAACGCCGCCAGCCGCTGGGCCGCCATCTGGACCAGCCTTGCGCGGCCGGCGGAGCCCATCCTGGCCAGGTCGTCGCGCAGGTTGCGCTCGAAAAGCGCGAACATCGGACCCTCGAACACCACGCCGTCGAGCCTGCCCTCGCCGTCCCGGCCGAACGCGCCGCCAGGCGGGTCCGGCTGCCCGTCGGAGAACCCGGCTTCGGCCAGCGCGGCCGAGTTCAGCACGCAGGCGTGCAGCGACGTGTGGTACAGCACGGCCGGGCGGTGCGGCACTGCCTGGTCCAGGTCGGCGCGGGTCGGGTGCCGCCCCTCGCGCAGCTTGTACTCCACGTAGCCGCCTCCGGTGACCCAGGAGGCTTCGGGGGTGCGTTCGGCGGCTTCGCGCAGGCGAGCCTGGATGGCCGGGATGTCGGGCGCGGACGGCTGGCTGCAGTCGGCGGCCGTCGCGAGGTAGCCGACGTCGGCGACGTGACAGTGCGCGTCGATCAGGCCGGGGATGACGGTGGCGCCGTCCAGGCTGACAACCCTGGCGCCGGGCTCCGCCGCCGCGCGGACCGCCTCGGCCGGGCCGACCTCGGCGATCCGGCCGTCTCGGATCAGCATGGCCTCGGCTGGTCCCGTTGACCTGGTGCTCGCTGCCATCGTCACGATGACGGCATCGGTAACGATCAGTTCCATCGCTGCCTCCGTCTTGCACCGTACCGCTAGCCGGGCAGCCGGACGCCGAAGCCGGTGGCGGCGAGCTTGAGCAGGACCTGCCCGGGGGCCTGCAGGGTCGCGACCTTGGCCGCGCTGAGCTCCTCCAGCTCGGCGAGGACCGCGGTATATCTATCGGGTCCCTGCCTGCGGGCGCAGTTGAGCGCGATCGCGTTGGCCCACACCTTCTCCCGCGCCTCGCGCAGGAAGCGCTGGGTGCCTCGGCGGTTGAACGGGCGCAGCAGCCGGTCGAGCAACGGGGCCGGTGCGGAAAGCCTGGTCAGCTCGTCGTCCTCGGCGGCGACCCTGGAGGCGAGCACGTTATCGATCGCGCGGTGATCGGCCTCGCGGCGGGCCAGCAGGGCCGGGTCATCGAACTGCTCCTCGGTGATCACCGCGATCAGCGCCTGCGGCAGGTCGTAGTTGATATGGGCGTTCATGCCGAGCAGCACATGCCGCAGCGGGGGCAGGTCGGCTGAGGCGTTGAAGGCGACCTCCCAGGGCCGGGCAGGCGCCCGACCCGCCAGCGATGCCTCCAGGGCGTCCAGGTACAGGTCAGCGAACGCGACGTCCCAGCGCTCCACCCACTCGGGGTCGGCGAAGCCGCCGCGGTCCAGTTCCTCGGCGACCGCGATCGTGGTGCGCTGATAGGTCGCGTGGAAATACCGCCGCCGATCACCGTCGGCCTGCAGCGGCTCAAGCAGGGCCGCCATCCGTCCGATCAGCCTCTCGATCATCGGATCATTATGGCCAGACAGGTGCTTTCCGTTGACAGATCGCGTGGAGATAGTGTGCAGTCGCCATACGGACCTTCGTTGCCGCCATGGCCAGTTGGGACGGTGTCAGGGCATGGATTTTTGCACGTCATGCGGCCGTCCCCGGACCGGGGCCGACCGCTTCTGCACTACGTGTGGTACCGAGTTCCGGGATCTGGTGCCACCCGGGCAGCCGGCGGCGGCCGCTGATCCGGCGTCGGCGGAGGACTACTATGCGCCGGGGAGCGTCGGTCCCGGTCCGCCAATTAGTCAGTGGGCGCCGTATGCGCGGCCGCCCGAGACCGAACCGTCATATCCGGGAGAGGTCTACTCGGGAATTGCTCATGACGAGCGCTTCGGCGGCGAACCTGTCTATCGCGGCGAACCTGCATTCGGCGGGCCTGGCTATACCGGTGGTGACAGCTACCCCGAACCGGCTCGCCGACCGCCGGGCCGCCGTAACGTGCCCATCGTCATTGCCGCGGCGGTAATCGTGCTCGGCGCTGCTGGCGGCGCATACGCCGTAACGGCGAGCCATAGTCATGGCAAGGCAGCGGGCGAGCCGACCGAAACGGCGAGCATCGCTGCCAGCCAGGGAGCACCGACGTCGGCGGTACAGACGTCAGCGGCGCCAGCTACCAGCGCGCCCGCCCCGCCGACGGCGAGCAGCGGGACCACGGTGTCGGTAGCATCCGGCGCGGCGAACAACCCGGCCGCGACGCAGGTCACCGCGCTGGTGAACAGCTATTTCACGGCTATCAACGCCCGCGACTACTCGGCCTTCGCCAGCCTGCTCGACCAACAGGCACGACAGCAGAATCCCGAGTCGACATTTGACTCGGGCTACGCGACAACCGCCGATTCGGCGGAGACGCTCACCAGCATCTCCGACACAGGCTCAGGCGGCCTCGCCGCCTCGCTCACGTTCACGAGCCAGCAAAGTCCCGCTGACAGCCCGGACGACAGCTCGTGCGATCAATGGTCGATCACTCTTTTCCTGGTCCCGAACGGCACCGGATACCTGATAGGGACGCCGCCATCTAGCTACCAGGGGGGTGCCTACCAGGCCTGTTAGCCAGAAATTGGACAGCTTCAGGGTTGCCGAGCGTGCGCTCTGGAGGGCGCTGATGAGTCACGGTTTCCGGCGGACGCACCACGGCTCGTTCGGGATAAAAAATGGCCGTATGAGCCGGGGCGGCGGGTCAGCTTTGGCCGGGGGCGGGGCGCGGGAAGGTGGTGGTGAAGGCGTAGCGGGAGGCGCGGTAGAGGTGGCGGGCGAACTCGACGGGGCGGCCGGCCTGGTCGTAGGCGATGCGCTCCATGGTCAGCAGGGCGGTGCCGCGGGTCTCGTTCAGGGTGCGGGCCTCGGCGGCGGAGGCGTTCTTGGCGCCCATCCGCTGGGTCGCGGAATACAGGCCGACGCCCGACGCGCGGAGCAGCTCGTACAGGCCGTGCTGCTCGAGCATGTCGACGTTGAGCTGGACCAGGCCGGCCGGCAGGAAGTTATGCATCAGCGCCATCGGCTCGCCGTCCGCGAACCGGATCCGCTCCAGGGACATCACCAGCGCCCGCTCGGGCAGCTGCAGCGCCTCGGCGACCTGGTCACCCGCATGGCTGACCTCCGCCCTCAGCACCCGGCTCTCCGGCTTGCGGCCGCTGGCCGCCAGATCGTCGTACAAGCTGGTCAGCTCGACGTTACGGTCCATCCGCTCGTTCGCCACCAGCGTCCCCGCGCCGCGCTTGCGGACCACCAGCCCCTTATTCGCCAGGTACAGGAACGCCGCCCGGACCGTCGGCCGGGACAGGCCCAGCATCTCCGCCAGCTGCACCTCGTTCTCCAGCCGGGCGCCGACCTTCAGCGCACCGGACCTGATCGCCGACTCGAAATGCTGGGCAAGCTGGAAATACAACGGCACCGGGCTGGTCCGGTCGAT
>Ga0209693_10000957_pt1 | contig 12049 bp, 8 predicted proteins | sample HubBroMetageWRM3_FD_188345 | JGI IMG/M metagenome (GOLD analysis project Ga0209693, IMG submission 188345) | Warmed soil microbial communities from the Hubbard Brook experimental Forest, New Hampshire - Hubbard Brook CCASE Soil Metagenome WRM 3... | ecosystem: Environmental > Terrestrial > Soil...
CGCTGCTCGGCGTCCGGCACCTTGTCCCACAGCTCGAGAACCCGGCCGAGCAGCTGGAGCTCCTCGGCGTACGCGAGCGCGCGGCCCGTCGGCATGGACGCGCGCCAGCAGCTGACCAGCGCCTCGACGGTGTCGTGCGCCGCGTACCAGTGGTGCGCCTGCTCGATCGCGGCCCGGCCCGGCGGGATTAGCTCTGGATCGTCCCGCAAGGCCGCGGCGAACCGGGTGTGCAGCCGGGTGTGGTCGCCCGGCAGCAGGTCGTCGACCATCGCCTCCCTGATCAGGCCGTGCCGGAAGGAGTACCCGTCCGCGTCGGCGATCAGGACGTTCGCAGCCACCGCGGGCCGCAGCGCGCGGGACAGCTCGTCGTCGTCCAGGCCGGTGGCCGCGGCGAGCAGGCCGTGCCCCACGCGCTGCCCGCCCGCGCTGGCCGCCCTCAGCACCTCCTGGGTCTCCTCGGGCAGCCGCCGCACCGCGGCCAGTAGCAGCTCGCGCAGGGACTCGGGCAGGACCGAGAGCGTGCCGCCATCGCAGTCGCACAGCAGCTCCTCGACGAACAGCGGGTTGCCGTCGGCACGCGAATACACCCGGTCGGCGAGCGACGGCTCGGGCTCGCGGCCGAGGATCCGGGCCACCAGCTCGTCGGCGTGCAGCCGGTCCAGCCGGGGCAGGTCCATCCGCTCCACCCAGGCGAGCCGGGCGAGCTCGGCCAGCAGCGGCCGCAGCGGGTGGGTGCGGTGCATCTCGTCGGAGCGGTAGGTGACGACGATCAGCACGCCGTCCAGCACCTGCTGGCGGCCGACGAGGAAAGCCAGCAGGTCTCTGCTGGAACGGTCGGCCCAGTGCGCGTCCTCGATCAGCAGGACCACCGGCCCGTCATCGGCCAGGCGCTCCAGCAGCGCGAGCATCTGCTCGAACAGCCGGACCCTGGCCACGATGTCGCCGAAGTCGCCGTCCGCCGAACCGAACTCCGGCAGCAGCCGGGCGAGGTCATGGGTAACCCCGCCGGGCAGCAGCGCGGCCACCCCGTCGGGGCCGAGGTCGCGGACGATTTCCCGCAGCACGGCGGTGAACGGCGCGAACGGCAGGCCGTCGGCGCCGAGTTCCACGCAGCCGCCGGTCAGTATCCGCGCCCCGGCCGCGCTGGCCCGCGCCGCGAACTCGCTCATCAGGCGGGACTTTCCGACGCCCGCCTCGCCGCCGAGCAGCACGACCGAGGGGCCGCCGTGCCGCGACGGGCCGAGGGCGGCCTCGAGCACCGCAAGCTGATCGGCGCGTCCCACAAGGACGGGGCTGGTTGCGCGCGGGGCCATGTCCTCAGGATGCCAGGACGCGGCGTTGCCCCGGGACGGCGGTGATCCGCCGCCCGGGGCAACCGCCAGGCTCTCTCCGGGTGCTGCTGCCGCTCTCATCTCATGAGGCCCGGCCGCCAACCGGCTCGCGGTCATCGGCGCCGGCCCGCTCGGCAGCTCCGGCCATGGTCAGCGCCGACGCCCACTGGTCCGGCGTGGCGTCGGCCGGGACCCGCTGGGCCGGCGCGTGCCTGGTCCACCGGGTAGACCGGGGCCCGCGCCGCACCCTGGCTTCCGCGGCGGCCGCACGGCTGGCCCGGCGCGCCTCGGTTACCAGCTGGTCCCTGGCCGCCTGCTCGTGCCATTCCCGGATCCGCTCGGCACCCAGAGCCGTGATGATTGAATACATCTCGTCCTCCTCGATGTCCGGGCCTACCTGACCCGTCACCATCGAGGTTCGCCGTAAGGCCCGGATCCTGGCATCGGGCAACTTCCTTATCTTCTGCTCCGGCCTAGGCCTATACCCGCCTTAGGCGCCGGCGGGGTCCTTAGGCAGCAGCTGAACCAGCCCGGCGAGGACGAGTTCGACGACGATCAGGAAGATAAGGCAGCCGCGGAACGCGTGCGGCACGCCGCCGCCGAGCGCCCCGTAGAACACGATCCCGAGCAGCGCTACTCCCAGGGCATTGCCGACCTGCTGCACGGTCGACAGCACCCCGGCGGCCGGGCCCGCGTGCTGCGGCGAGACCCGGGCCAGCACGGTGACCGCGAGCGGTGCGAGCACCATGCCCATCCCGAGGCCGTCGACGAGCAGGCCGGGAACCAGCCAGCCCACGCCCGCGCCACCCTCGCTCCCCGCGCCACCCGCCCCGGCTGCCGCGCCCGCCCACAGCAGCGCAAGCCCGGCCGCCATGATCACGGCGCCGACGGCGATCACCTGACGGCCGAGAAGGCGGGCCAGGTGATGCGCGGTGCTGGACGTGACCAGGTAGCCCGCGCCGATCGCGGTGAACACGACGCCCGAGGCGAGCGCGGTCAGCCCGCGGCCCTCCTGCAGGTAGAGCGCCAGGACGAGGAAGAACGACGCCTGGCCGGTCCAGAACACGAACTGCGCGAGCAGCCCGGTGGTGACGGCCCGCTCCCGGAACAGCGCGGGATCGATCAGCGGCGCCCCGCCGCGCGCGGCAACGCGGTGCTGATACCAGGCGAACGCGGCGAGCAGCAGGCAGCCGCCCGCCAGGCTGGGCCAGGTCCAGGCCGGCCAGCCCGCCTGACGGCCCTGGATCAGCGGCAGCACGATCGCGACCAGGGCTACGCTCGCGATCACCATGCCGGGGATGCCCAGCGCGGCGCGGGCTGGCCCGCGGGACTCGGGCACCACCCGCGGGGTCAGCGCCACAGCGGCCGCGCCGACCGGCACGTTGATCAGGAAGCAGGTCCGCCAGTCCAGGCCGAACACGTCCGCCCTGATCAGCAGGCCGCCGATGAGCTGGCCGGACACCGCGCCGATGCCCAGACTCAGCCCGAACATGCTGAACGCCCTGGCCTGGGCCTGGCCCGAGTAGCTCGTCCGCAGGATCGCCAGAACCTGCGGCGTCATCAGCCCGGCGGAAATGCCCTGCAGCACCCGGCCCGCGACCAGCAGGCCGGCCGTGGGCGCGAGGCCGCAGGCCGCCGACGTGATGGTGAACAAGACGAGGCCGACGGTGAACACCCGCCGCCGGCCGAACGCGTCGCCGAGCCGGCTCGCGGTGATCAGGACCGCGGCCACGGCCAGGCCGAACCCGGCGACCACCCACTGGATGGCCGCGGCACCCGCGTGCAGCTCGCGCTGCAGCGACGGGATGGCCACGTTGACGATGAAGAAGTCGAGTGTGATCATGAACGCCGCGGTCAGCACGACCGGCAGCAGGGCCCGGTGCGGCCGCTCCGCGGCTGTGTCGCTGGCCTGCGCGGCCAGCGTGGTCTCGGTCATCTGTTGCTCCTGTTGCGCAGTGTTTCTTTTGCTGAGTGACCGCTCAGGCGGCCGCGGGAACCTTGTCGAGGAAGCCGTGCACGCTCTCGATCCGGTCACCGGCCAGGACTGCCACGTCGAACCCGATCACGATGGGCTCGCCATCGGCCGGGCCGAGGTGCCAGGTGAAGCGGGCGAGGTTGTGGTGGCCGTCGACCGGCCCGGACAGGCGCAGCACCAGCCCGGGGAACTGGGCCTGAATGGCCGCGATCGTGGCGTCGATGGCCGCGCAGCCCTCGGCGACCGCGATCGGGTCGGTGTAGCTGCCGTCCTCGGCCCACAGGCCGTCGATCGCGGAGCGGCGAGCCAGCGGGTCGGTCTCGTTCCAGGTCGAGACGTACCGGTCGATCAGCGTCTGGTAGTCGGTCATTGCGGAGCCTCCTGACTCTGCGAGCGAATTCTTGGTGCAGGTCAAGAAGCTACGGACGATCACGAACGACGGAATCTGTCGCGGTTAGGTAATTCCGCCCGCCCACGCCGGCCCGGTCCGGGCTCACTTAGGTAGCGTGCTGTGCATGCTGAACGGCCGGGCGGCGGAGCAGGCGGCCATCGACCGGCTGCTGGCCGCGGCCCGTACGGGTACCAGCGGCGCCCTCGTGCTCCGCGGCGACGCGGGCATCGGCAAGACCGCGCTGCTCGAATACGCAGCCGACGAGGCCGGTGGCTTTCAGGTGGTCCGGGGCACCGGCATCGAGTCCGAGGCCGAGCTGCCGTTCGCCGGCCTGCACCTGCTGCTGCGGCCCGCGCTGGACCGGATCGGCGCGCTCGTGGTTCCACAGCGCCAGGCGCTGGAGCGTGCGTTCGGGCTCGCCCCGGACCGCCCCGGCGAGCCTGGGGATGCGGGAGGGTCGTCCCCCCGGGGCGGCACCGACCGGCTGCTGATCGGCATGGCGGTGCTGTCCCTGCTGTCCGAGCTGGCCGGAGACGGCCCGCTGCTGTGCCTGGTCGACGACGCACACTGGCTGGACGGCTCGTCAGCGGCGGCGCTGGCGTTCGCCGCACGCCGGCTCGGCGAGGACGGCATCGCGCTGATCATGGCGGCCCGGGACGGCGAGGGCAGGTTCTCCGCGCAAGGCCTGCCGGAGCTGCGGGTCGCCGGGCTGCCGCCGGAGTCGGCTGCGGCGCTCCTCGACGCACAGCCCGCGGACCTGACCGCGGCGCTGCGCTACCGGATCCTGGCCGAGGCACAGGGCAACCCGCTGGCCCTGATCGAGCTGCCCGCCGCTGCCACCCCCCAGCCCTCATTCCCGCGCCACGGCCCACCCGTCACCGACCCTCTGCACGGCGGGGCGGTCGTCGAAGATCACGGTGAGCTCGCGCTGACCGGCCGGCTGGTCGCGGCGTTCAGCGGCCAGGCTGCCAGGCTGCCCGACGCGACCCGGCTGCTGCTGCTGGCCGCCGCGGCCGACGACGCGGGCGAGGCGAACCTGGTGCTGCGCGCCGGGAAGGCGCTCGGCGCGGACGCCGCCGACCTCGCGCCTGCCGAGCGGGCCGGGCTGATCCGGCAGGCAGGGCAGTCGCTGGCGTTCCGGCATCCGCTGATCCGGGCGGCGGTCTACCAGGACGCGCCGCTCGGGCAGCGGCTCGCGGTGCACCGGGCGCTCGCCGACGCGATGGAGGGGCGCGAGGGCAGCGACGACGCCGGGCGCCGCGCCTGGCACCGCGCCGCGGGCGCCGCCGAGCCGGACGAGCAGATCGCCGCCGGTCTCGACCGGGCCGCCGAGCAGGCAGCGGAGCGCGGCGGGTACGCGGCAGCGGCCGCCGCCAGCGCGCGGGCCGCCGAACTCAGCGCGGACCCGGCGGCGCGGGCGCGCCGGCTGACGATCGCGGCCGAGGCGGCCGCGGAATCGGGCGACCTCATCCGGGCCCGCTTGCTCGCCGACCGGGCCGAACCCGACGCGGACGACGCCATGCTCCGGGCCGGCCTGCTGCACGTGCGGGCGCTCGCCGACTTCGGCGAGGGATCGTTCCGCGGCGCGCACCGGCTGCTGCTCGAGGGCGCGGACCTGCTCGCCGGGACCAGCCCCGCGCTGGCCGCCCGGATCCTGGTACAGGCCTTCCACACCGCCTGGTACATCGGCGAGCCGGAGCTGGCGGACGTGGCCGTCCGGCTCACCGCGCTGCGGATTCCGGACGGCGAGCCGATGCAGGCGGTCGCCTCCTATCTCGCCGCGACGCTCCGCACGCTGTTCGGCTGGCGGGCGGACGGGGTGCCCGCGCTGACCGACGTGGTCGCCCAAGCCCGCCGGGCCGGGGCCGACGCCCCGCTGGACCTGATCCAGGTGTGCGGGGCCGGCCTGATCGCCGGCCAGGACGCACAGACCCACGAGACCGCAGCCGCGCTGGCCGCCGAGGCGCGCGGGCAGGGCCGGATCGGCCTGCTCCCGACGATCCTTTTCTTCCTGGCCGAGGGCGAGCTGTTTCACGGCCGGCACCGGGACGCGCTGGCGACCGCGACCGAGGCGGTGCAGGTCGCGAGCGACAGCGGCCAGTGGCACTGGGTGAGCCAGGTCAACGGGCTGCTCGCGTACCTCGCCGCGGCAGCGGGCGACGAGGCGCGGTGCCACCAGCTCGCCGACGACGCGATGACCGCGGCGACGGCGGGCAACGTCGCGCCCGGCAGCGCCTGGGCGCACTGGTCGCTCGGCCTGCTCGACCTCGGCGGCGGCCGGGTGGAGGCGGCGCTCGGCCGGCTGGAGACGCTCGCTGAGGGCCCGACGCAGCACCACGTGTCGGTCATGCGCAGCGCCCCCGACCTCGTCGAGGCCGCGGTCAGGATCGGCGAGCCCGACCGGGCGGCCAAGCCGTTGCGGCGGTTCGAGCAATGGGGCGCGCGGGCCGGCCAGCCCTGGATCGACGCGCTGGTCCTGCGCTGCCGGGCGCTGCTCGCACCCGACGCCGAGGCCGAGAGCCTGTACGCCGCGGCGCTGGATGCGCATCAGCGCGAGGACCGGCCCTTTGAACGGGCCCGAACGCAGAGCCTCTACGGGGAATGGCTCCGCCGCGCGCGGCGCAAGACCGAGGCGCGAACCCAGCTGCGCGCCGCCCTGGAGATCTTCGACCGGCTCGGCGCCGAGCCGTGGAACGCCCGGGCCGCCAGGGAACTTCACGCGACCGGAGTGGCCACCCCGCAGGGCCGCGGGCGCCACGGTTCCGGCGCCCTCGGCCAGCTCACCCCGCAGGAGCTGCAGATCGTCCGGCTGGCCGCGCAGGGGCTGTCCAACCGCGACATCGCAGCGCAGCTGTTCCTCAGCCCGCGGACCGTGGGTTATCACCTGTATAAGGCGTACCCGAAGCTCGGCGTCGCGGCCCGGTCCGAACTGCCCGATCTGCTCTACGATGAACCTTAAGAACCATTTCCGCGCCTCGGCGCTTCGTGAGGCCGGCCGGCAATCCCTCAGTAGTGGTGGAGACGCGATGCAGATCGAGATCACAGTTCCTGATGACTGGTCGCCCGAGTTAACGATGTCCATACGCTCGCTGTTTCAGCACGCCGTGAACGACGGGTACCCGCTCGTGACGTGGGCCCGGCGCGACGCCGACCCGGAAGAGGTCAAGCGGGTGTTCAGCCGCATCCAGGCCTTGATGAAGGAGTCCGGGCTAGAGACCTGACCGCCCGGCGGCGGCCCCGTCCGGGGGCGGCGCCACAGAGGCGCGCTGGCGCAGGCTGATCGGCTCGCGGATCATCACGTCGCCGGCCGGGTTCCCCTCGATACGCGCGATCAGCGCCTCGACGGCCGCCGCCCCGAGCTCGGGCAGCGGCATGCACACGCTGCTGACCGGGACCTCGAGGAAGGCCAGGCACTGGTCCTCGTCGAAGCTGACCACGGACATGTCGCGCGGCACTTCGACGCCTGCGGCGCGCAGCGCCGCCATGACGCCGAACAGCTGGGTGAGGTGGCCCACGCCGCACGCGGTGGGCCGCGGACCGCGGCGCAGCATCTTCGTTACGGCCTCCCAGCCGCCGTCCTCGTTCGGGGCCGCGTGCCGGACGGTGAGGTCGTAGCCTGCCGCCGCGCATATCCGTCGCGCCGCCGTCGCCCTGCGGTGCACGGTGTCCACCGACGGCGGCCCGTCGATGAGCGCAAAGCTGCGGTGGCCGAGCCTGGCGGCGTGGTCGACAAACATCTGGACCGCGGCGGGCTCGTCCATCACTACGTCGTTGCCCCGGTCGGGGCCGCGGCGGTTGACGTAGACGTGGGGTGCCGCGATCACCGCGGCCGCGTGCTCCGGGATCCGCAGCGGGGTGGCCAGCAGCAGGCCGTCGGCGCGGCTCTCCTCGACCAGGTAGCGGTAGTCGCCGGGCGGCTTGGGGTCCTCGGTGGGCTCCTCCATGATCATGACGACATAGCCGCGCTCGCTGGCCCGGCGCAGCGCGCCGCCTTGCAGCCTGGCCCAGCTCGGGTTGCGCTCCAGCGGCATCACGAACGTCAGCGCCCCGGTGCGCTGCCGCTTCAGCGCCCGGGCCAGGGCGTTCGGGCGGTAGCCCTGCTCCCGCGCCGTGGCCAGGATCCGCTCGTAGACCTCCGGGCGGATGGACTGGGCCGGGTCGCCGTTGAGCACCCGGGACACGGTGGACACGTGCACACCGACCGCCTCGGCGATGTCGATCAGGCGGGACGCCCGGCGCTGCCCGCCCGCCGGCGCCTCCGCAGGGGCGCTGGCCGGCCCGCCGGTTCCGCCCCCGGCACCGGCTGCGTCAGCGACCCCCGCCTGGCTCATACGACGTCAGCGACCGTCCGGGTGAGCAGGATCGCGGCACAGAACGAGCGGTACGTGGCCAGCGCGTTCTCGCCGTGGATGCGCAGCTCGCGCGGGCCGGTGCGGTCCACGCCACGGGCCCAGCTCGCCGCCTCGGCGATGTCGGTGGTGCGCACCGACACCTCGAGCGTGGCCGATGCCAGCGGCGGCGGCTCGGCGGCGGCCGCGCCGGCGACCGCCTTCTCGGCGGTGTCCCTGATCAGCGCGCGGGCCCGGGACGGGTGCAGGCTATGCGCGGCGGTCCGGCTGACCGGCTCCTTGACCACGGCCGCGTGCACCCCCGGGATCAGCACGGCCGTCTCGTCGCAGGCGCACCGGTCCCCGGTCACCAGCACCACCGGCACCCCGTAGTGCGCGGCCACCAGCGCGTTGATCCCCGCCTCGCCGGTCACCACGCCATCCAGCCTGGCCTCGACGACCACGCGCGGACTGTAGGTGTGCGACAGCCCGGCCGGGGCACCGACCGAGCCGTGGTACGACACGAACAGCACCGCGTCGAAGCTGTCGTCCAGGCCCTGCATCATGTACAGCGGCTTGTGGCTCCCGGATATGTAAGACGCCTCGCCGGCCAGCGCGTCCGGCGGCAGGTTGCGCATCGTGGAGTGGGAATCGTTGACCACGACCTCGGTGGCGCCGCCGGCCATCGCGCCCTCGATGGCGGCGTTGACCTCGTCAAGCAGCAGCTTGCGCCCGGCCGCCGCCTGCGGGCCGTCCCCGACGCACTGCTCCCAGTCGACGACTCCGGCGGTGCCCTCCATGTCGCTGGACAGGAAGATCTTCAAACTTGCCTCCGCTCTTCGGTGCGGAACGTCTCGTCGTCGGCCGTCATCACGCTGTAGGTGGAACCGGGCATGGTGGACGCGCCACCGTGGCGGCCGTCCGGCGTCAGGCACAGAACCTGCAACGGCGAGCGGAACTCGTCGGGCAGGTCCAGCGTTTCGGCGAGGGCCTCGGCGCAGGCCTTCGCCGGGTCGCCGTCGGCCGCGAGCGCGTAGAGCACCGCGCGGGCGGTGGTACCGCGGATGGCCAGCTCGCCGCGGCCGGTGCAGGCGGCCCCGCCTACAGCGTTGTCGCAGTAGTTGCCCGCGCCGATGATCGCCGAGTCGCTGATGCGGCCCGGGTACTTCCACGGGTACCCGCTGGTGCTCACGCCGACCGCAAGGTTACCCGCGGCATCGAGGGCGAGCACGTTGACGGTGTCCCAGGGCGGGTCGGGCACCTGCATCGACGCGAGCCGCTCCAGCACCTGCTCGCGGTAGGCGCGCTCGCCTGGGCCGTACCTGGCCGTCGCGGCCTCGATCCCGGCGGCGGTCAGGCCATCCCGCCATCTCTGGCGCGCGGCGTCGGTCAGCGTGGGCCCGCGCTCGATGCCGACGTCGTCGGCGAACCGCTCCGCGCCCGCTCCGACGAGCATCAGGTGCTGCGGCAGGCGTTCGCAGACGGCCCGCGCGATCGTGATCGGGTGCGGGAAGCCGGTGACCGCTGCCACCGCCCCGGCCCGCCGGGTCGCGCCGTCCATCACCGAGGCGTCCAGCTCTACTTCGCCCAGCAGGTTCGGCATTCCGCCGACGCCGACGGTGTGGTTTTCCTCGTCAGATTCCACGAGGCGGATGGCGGCCTCGACCGCGTCCATGGCACTCGCGCCGGCCCGCAGCAGGTCGATGCCCGCAGTCAGGCCGACCTCGCCCCGCTCGCTGGCAATCATCAGTGGCGTTATGGCCGGTCCTCCTGATCGTCTCTTTGGGTGCTATGGATCAGCCTAGGGATCTCATCGGCCCGAGCGCGAGGTCTGACGCTGATTGCCGACGAAACAAACCTTTGTCCTAGCTTAAGCGACGACAAGGCTGTAACGTCGCGGCCATGCGTTATGTGGTGCTTGGCTGTGGCGCGATCGGCGGTACCGTGGCCGCGGGGCTGGTCCGCGACGGCCACGACGTGCTGGTCAGCGACGCCGACCCGGCCGTGGTCGCGGCGATCAACGAGCATGGCCTGCGGATCGAGGGGCCGATCGAGAACTTCACCGTCCGGGTTCCGGCGGTGCTGCCAGCCGACCTGCCGGAGCAGCTGGACTGCCCGGTCCTGGTCGCGTGCAAGTCGCAGCACACGACGGCCGCCGCGGCCAGCCTCGCGGGCCGGATGCACGGAGACGGCTTCGTGGTCTCGCTGCAAAACGGCCTGAACGCCGAGCAGCTCGCCGCCGTGGTCGGGCCGGACCGTGTGGTCGAGTCCTTCGTCAACACCGGCGCCGACGTGATCGCGCCCGGGGTGGTGCTGCGCGGCAGCCGGGAGCCGCTCCTGATCGGCGAGATCGACGGCACGGTCTCGGACCGGGTCAAGGCGCTCGTTGCGGACATCGCCGACGCCGAGGTCACCGAGCACGTCATCGGCCACCTGTGGGGCAAGGAGGCCTACGGCGCGATGCTGGCCGCGATCGCGGTCAGCGACCTGTCGATCGCCGACGGGTTGGAGGATCCCGCCTACGCGCCGTTGTTGGTGGCGGTAGCCAGAGAGGTCCTCGACCAGGCGCCGGTCACCCCGATGGGCTTCGACGGTTTCGACCCCGATGACCTGGAGGGATCGCTCGAGCCGCTGGTCGCGTTCAACCGGCGTTCGGCCAAGACGCACTCCGGGATCTACCGCGACCTGATGGTGCGGCACCGGCCGACCGAGGTGCGGGCGCACCTCGGCGAGCTGAAGGGCCCGATGCTGCGCCGGGTGGTCGAGCTGATCGGCGAGATCGAGCAGGGCAGGCGGACCTGCGAGCGGTCCAACCTGGACCTGCTGGCCGCCTACGAGCGCCTGGAGCGGCTCGGCCGGCCGGTCAACGCGGTGGCGTCGGTGATCGGGGCGCCGCGGCGAGCGGCCGACGGGCCGCTGGCCGGGCGGCCGGTGGGCATCAAGGACATCATCGCGGTGGAGGGCGTGCCGACCCGCTGCGGCAGCCCGGCGAGCGATCCCGAGCCCGCGGCCGCCGACGCGGAACTGGTGCGGCGGCTGCGCACAGCCGGGGCCGAGGTGTTCGCCACCACCCAGTGCCTCGAGTTCGCGGCGGGCCACGCGAACCCGGAGATCGGCGACACCCGCAACCCCCACGACCCGTCCCGCACCTCGGGCGGTTCCTCGGGCGGCTCGGCGGCTCTGGTCGCGGCCGGCGTATGCGACCTCACGATCGGGTCGGACACTGGCGGGTCGATCCGGATCCCCGCAGCGTACTGCGGCGTAGTGGGGCTCAAGCCGACCTACGGCCTGCTGCCCGTCGACGGGGTGTTCCCGCTCTCCCCCACCTGTGACCACGTCGGCACGCTGACCGCCACGGTAGCCGGGGCCAGGGAGCTGCTCGCGGCAACGGCCGACCGGGCCGATCTGCTGGGCCTGGCCCAGCCGGAGGACCTGATCGGCCCCGCCGAGGTGACCGACCTGGCCGGCCTGGCGAGCCTGGCCGACCCCGTCGGCGCGGCCGACCTGGACGATCCGACGGGTACCTCCGGCCCGCCCGCGACGTACACGGTCGGCGTCCTGGCCGCGCAGCTGGCCGACCCCTCGGTCACCCCCGAGGTGCGCGATGCGGTCAGCGGCGCGCTCGCCGCGCTCCAGGCCGCGGGCTGGGAGCTGCGCGAGCTGACCGCTCCCTGGCTTGACGAGCTCGCCACCTGGGAAGAAGTGGTTACGGTGATCGGCGCCAAGGAGGCCTCGCTGGTGCACTCGGGACGTGACCAGAGCCGGTACGCCGACGGCACCCGTGCGCTGCTCGACTTCGGCGCCTCGGTCGGCGAGGACCGATTCACCGAAGCGCTCGGGCGGCGGGCCGCGCTGACCGAAGCGATCGAGGCGTGCCTGGACGGCGTGGACGTGCTCGCCGGGCCCACCGTCGGCTACCAGGCGCCCGAGCAGGACCCCCCGTTCGGCATCGACGACGACAGCGCGGAGGGCCGGTTCACCGGGCCGTACAACCTCACCGGCCACCCGGCGATCTCGATACCCG
>Ga0209693_10000958_pt1 | contig 12048 bp, 10 predicted proteins | sample HubBroMetageWRM3_FD_188345 | JGI IMG/M metagenome (GOLD analysis project Ga0209693, IMG submission 188345) | Warmed soil microbial communities from the Hubbard Brook experimental Forest, New Hampshire - Hubbard Brook CCASE Soil Metagenome WRM 3... | ecosystem: Environmental > Terrestrial > Soil...
CGTTTACGAAGTTCCCGTTCGCCGTATAGTGCAGCGAGGTGTTTGGCTCGGACATTTCGCCTCCGACATTAGTATAAGAACCACACAAGAAACAATGTTCCGCAACCAAATGTGTATTATTGTTCTTCCAGCGAATGTGTATTGTGATTGAACTTAGATAAGAATTTGAATTAACAAGATCGAAATTCAAAGGTCGAGTCAATATCGCTATTTCCACATGATTGTGGACCACAGCTTAATTGTATAGACATCAGGGATGAAACATCACGACACGAAGGACTTCAATACATACCTCAAGCACTGAATCAAACTGTGCACTGTGCTATAATCAACAACGCGATCGCCGCGCTGAAACAAGTAAGGAGAACGGGGACGGTTGCTATCGCTCCTCTGCACTAACGCAAAGGGCAGCCGCAAACCGGCGCAACGCAGCCTGTCGAAGGCAGAGACCGATCAGGCATGGATTGTATGGAAATTATTTGTTTAACTATAGGATATTCAAAGGCGGAGTGGAGGCGAAGCCCCCGGCCAAGGGCCGGAGCGCTGGATTAACAAAAAATCGACAATTTCTTGCCAAGTCAGAAGCTGCTTGCTATTGTTTTTCAGAACGATCGAGCAGCCCTGGCTGGCGCTTCTCATAGGCGACCCGGGACTGGGACTTCGGGGTTAAAAGCAGGGGGCGACTCGGAAATGGCGCCGCAAGCCATTGAAATCGCGCAAAATGGACTCGGCGATCCGTCGGCTCGCTCGCTGGGAAGGAGAATCGATCAGGGCGAATTCCGTCTCAGTTTTCTTCCCCGAGGTGCCGCCGGAAGCGAGGTTCGCATCGACTGCTCGATCTGCCTCAGCATTTCTCGGGCGGCGACAAGCGAGGCTGTAAGCCCGTGAAAGATAAGGAACCGCAGCAACAGAATCGCGACAAACCAGCGGCGACCGAGGCGGTTCAGCGCCGATGCTGGAGGGTTTGCTAGGGTCTACGGCCGATCTCAAGCTGTGCGCTCGCCGACGAGTCTCCTCGCGCCTCGCCGAGCTTCACGCCCGCCCGTCCGTGATTGTGTCGGCCAAACATGGCTTTCAGATCGGCCGAGTCCGCGAGGCTGACGTCCGATCGCTGCGAGCCCCAGGAGTAGGCATAGTCAAACACGGGAGCGGGGATGAGCTTGTTCCAACGCTCCAGCATCACCTGCAATTCGGACGGGGTCGGCAGCCGATAGGCGTCGCCGCTGTCGGTACGCCACTCTCCGCCGCCGAAAGATTGGAAAGTAGGGATGATCCGATCCGGCGGGATGCCGGCGTCGCGGGATGAGCGGACAAATCGATCGATCATGTCGTAGTCGCATTCGCTCGAGCCCGTTCGGCAGGGATAGGGCGAAACGCCAAAGAGATCGATGTGAGAAACCTTCGGCCGATAGTCCGCGCTGAAGCTCGGCGAGGCGGACGAGCCGAGATTCATGAGAGCCACGAAGGTAATCGCTGCCGGGCGGCGCCGGTGAATCCAGTCGGACTCTGCGCGGAGGTCTGACGGTTTGCATTGAGCGCGCCAGCGTCCGGTCGGGTCGGGGTCGTCGATGAGGTAGAAGCCAAACGTCTTGGGATGATTGATTACGGCTCCGACCACAGCCTTGAACCTCGCAGTTACGCCCTCGCACAGCCCGACCCACACCAGACCCATCGTGCCGCGCGGAAGCAGGTCCAACTCGCGTCGACTCGAGACATCCGCCAAGTTGAAGCCTGCGCTGGAAGGAAGAAACGCGCCCGCGGCGTCGAAATTCTCGTTTGCCGCAAAGTGCCACACACGTTGGCGTTCCGCCGCGCGCGCGCCGAACGTCGCTCCGAGGCCGCAGACAATTGCTAACGCGAATCCCGCAAACCTGCCGCGGCGCCGTTTAGCGTACATAAACTGCGTTCCTTCCTGATCGGTCTCCTAACGATACCGATTCCGCCTCTTGCTTCATTTGGACTTTGTCGATCTCCCGCCGCGCCCGCTCGAGGTCGATTGCAAGCGGTTGGTCGTCAGCGGAATTGACGCTTAGAACCGCGCGACCGGCCCGTCTCAGTCCGGATTGCAGCCAGTCCGCCGCATGCGCGTGGTCGGTCGGCTTGCCGAGGTTGGACTCGAACAAGCGGCCCAGTCGTCCGATTGTCTGTCCCCGCCGTCTCAATCGCCCCTCGATATCCGTGATCGGCGCTTCGATCCTTATCGCGAGATCGGAGGGGGGCGTGACTAAGAGCATCGCCATGGCGTCATCATCGGACGCGCGCTCCATGGTGAGCAGAATAGACGATACCGCCTGTACATAGCCTTGATCGAATATCGTTATGCGCTCGCTGTTTCGAGCGCTGCGCCAAGCGGCAGATAGGCGAACTAGGTACTGCCTCATCCGCAGGGCGGCGATCTGACGTCCGCCCGGCAAATTTGCGACCAGGATGTCCGTGCTGGAGTCGTTCGCCTGAGCACGGGCGATCCTGAGCGCGATAAGTTGTGCGAGCGGTCGCCCCAAACGGCGTAGCGGGTGGATCAAGTTTTGTCGGGTGGAGGCTTCTCCATTGAAGGCAGATATCGCGCGGTCTTCCCCGGGCCTTGCGCTCAGATGGACGTCAACCTTCTGACCACCCTCACGCAGCCGTGCAGTCAGGGCTTGCGCAAAGGTGGTCTTGCCTGCGCCCGGCGGACCGAAGAATTCCACGATCACTGGAACCTGCTCCTTCCCCTCAGGATCAACCTCGCCCCTTAAGGACTCTCCGAGATTGGCCCCCTTGCGATGCCAATAACGTCCTCAAGAGGGTGGGCTCGGTCAATGGAAAAGCTGCCGCGTCCTTCGCGATGGTCACGGCGAAATTTCCGCGCCTCGGATTCTCATTCCCGCCAAGAGCAGCTGCCGGCGCCGACCGATCGCCATCATCGGAACAGTCCATGAGAAGGAACGAGACGATTCGGTCCGTTATCCGGGTTCGAGCAATCAGCCGACTTTTCCGGCCCTGCGTCTGAAGGCGATCGCGTCGCCGAAACCGAGGGGTTAAACTCTACGTCTGGGCGCTTCGGGGCTTTCCTGTCCCGGAATGCCGCGGGGACGCTTGCTTTCGGAGCATCTGTGAGGACAGTGACGATTTGCGGCGAGACATCGGCGAAAGCATCCAGCGTCACCGACGAGGCGAGCAGATCGAGAGCGTCCTTGACCGCTGGAAATCTCGACGCCTTCGATCTGACAACGAGAATAGTCGCGTCGACTGCTGCCGCGATGAGCCGCGTCGCGCTCACCCCGATGACTGGGGGGCCTCTCAGGATAACCCAGTCATAGCCCGGCCTTAGTTGGGCCAGCAATTGCTTCAGTTGTCCACACGCGATCAAGGCTAGCAAGTCAACGCCGCTATCGGATCCGTTAGGCAGATAATCGAGATCAGCCGTAGGAACCCTCTGAATCGCGACGCTCGCCGGGCAGCGTCCGGCGAGGACGTCGAACACGTTCGGGCCAGGGCCCGACTTACGCCGTCCGAAGGGACGACGCCGAGGCGACATCGTATTCAGATCGACCAAAAGCACTCGCTGCCGCATGCGCGCCGCGGCGGAAGCGATGCTCGACGCAAACTCGAATGAGTGATCGTCGTCTTCGCTGGTCGTAACAAGGATGACGCGTCTCTGAACCTTCTGCAGCAGCAAGGTTTCGGTGACGACGGCGTCGATCGCGCGCAAATAGCCGACGCCGGAGGAAGGAGCGCCAGATTTCGCGAAAACGCCGCGACGTCGCGCTGGGATCCCGCCTGCATAAGGAAAGGCGAAGTTGTCCTTGAGATCGGACGGAAGGTAAATGCGCTTGTCGAGCGCGCCCATCAACAGGGCGAGAGCAACGCCGAAAATCGCGGAACATAGGACCGCGGGAATGACGATAAACTTGGAGCTTAGGGAGGTCGGGCGCTCTGGCGGCTTGGCGAGCGCAACGAGCTGGATTGGCGGCGACAAAGCCAGCGACTGCTGGCTGCTCTCTTGTCTTCGGCGCGCCAATGTTTGGCTTAACTTCAAAGCGGCGATTTGATTGCGCAGAACTGAGGCTTCGACGGTCGCCGTGGCGCTGGGCGACGCTGACGGCTTGGCCTCTACGCTCTCCACGCGCCGCAGCTCAGCCTCGAGGACGGCGATTTGCTGAGAAAGAGTTGCGCTCGCGTCGTCAAGGCTTTGCGCGCCCTGAAGTAAAGGATCTTCAACATAAAGTCGCGCGATCGTGTTGGCGATATCCGCGGCGTCCGTAGGGGATTTTGCGGTAAAATTGACGGCGATCAGGCGCGACCTCATGACCTGATTGACTTTGAGGCGACGCTCCAAATCTACTGCGTCTGGCACAAGGGACTTTAGGCGCTCGTCGCTCGATAAAACCCCGAAGGCATGCCCCACGAAGACCGACGATTGGAGCATCGCAATTTGAGTATCCACTGAAGCGTCGTCGGGACGCCCCGTTCCATCGTCGCTCGAGCCATTCGCCGCGAGGAGCGCTGTCGCCGTGTAGTTTGGTTTGTGTAAGATGGTGACCACAAGGGAAAGCAACGTCCCCACAGCAATGCTGGCGATGATGATCCCGAGTCGACGCCTGATGTGGAGTAGCGTGCGCCTAAGGTCATATTGGCGAGCCCCGTTTGAAGGGGGCGGCGCCCGCAACGGAACGGGCGGATTCTCGACCAGCGCAAAGTGAGGCGAGCGAGAGCTCTCGGGACGCATGTCCATTGCTAGAGCCTCTTGCCCGCCTGCGTTTTGGTCCACGGTCGCGCGATCGGTCGTAAGTTGAGGTTGGCTTTCGCCCCGACGCTTGGGATCCTCATGGCGCGCGGGCGCTCAATGAGGGCGGGCGAATGAGGAACCACAACCTCGGGCGTGCGAAATCACCGCATTTATCGGGACGCGCTCCGTCGGCGCCTGTCGAACATTGCGGTCCCCCCCGCCGATAGGCAGCAAATGCACACTCATAGATCGCCCCTTTCGCGGTGCGCTGGCGGGATTGCCGATGCACGGTTTTCGCACCCAGAAGGTCTGCGGGTCCAGCGGGCGAGTCAACGCAACGTTCTGGCGAGCCGAAAGAATTTTGGCTGACATCATATTTCTTCGGGCGACCGAAGTGATTAGCGCATACGTCTAAAAAAGTAATCGCGCGCCGAATCGGTCGCCCGAGGTGGACGCTGTGGATCGGGCGGCGCCCACCGACCTCAGCCAAATTGAACCCGCCGACGCCAGCATCGCAGGCCCCGGCCATGAAATTGCTGCCGGAAGCGCAAGCGCGGCCAAGCAGTCGGCTCGCCGCTCTGACCGAAGCGGCCGACAGACACGATAGCCCCATCAGCGCAAGGGCTGGAATGCTCGTTTTGCTCGTACTGTTGAGCCGTTCCACGCGACTTGACTCGTAGGTTGGCGTTGTCGGGCGCGCCTCCGGGATTGGCCGCTTCCGAGAAAACTCCGCGATGGGGTCACCGATCGGCGTCGGCTGACCTCTCCGGCGGCCGAAGCGTGACGCTAACGACGTCGCCGGGCATGAGAACATAGTCCTCGTCGACCAAGAACTTGGAGCGATTGCCGGTACCTTGCCGCACGACCTCGATCGTGCGCGGCGTGTCGTCTTCAATTCCGATGGCAGCCGGCGCGCCCGATCGCAGCTCCGATTCAAGGGCCTGAATTTTGATCTGCGCGATCGTCTTGGCGCTTGAGGCGTCCTCCAGCTCTTTCAGGAGCGCGATGCGGCGGTCGTCCTCGAAATGCTGGACTTTGCGGGCGCTGTCGCTCTTCTGCCGCTTCAGCTCGAGCAGTTCGACATTGACTTGCAGCGCTCGCGTTGAGGAGAGCAGCAAGGCTCGGCGCGCGTCAGTGACGCGAGGATTGGTTTCCTGCCCCTTGCTGAGGAGCTCGACGAGCCTCTTGAGTTCGAGCGTGTCGGCCCGACTGCCTTGCTCCTCTTCGGCTTGCTGCTTTTCGACAACGGCGATTCTCTCGTCTGCCTGATCCACGGTCGATTTGAGAAAATCGCGCTCGCGCTGGTAGTCGGCCATGCGCGCCTGAAAGATCGCGCTTTCCGACTTTTCGATTTCGGCAAGTCGCTCCTTCGGCAAAGGCCCGTTTGGAAAGTCGAGCTTGCCGAGGTCGCTGGTGCCGTTCAGCTCCGCGGCGACTCGAGCGATTCTCGCCGTCGCGCTGGCGAAGTCCACCCATGCGAGCTCGAAATCGACCTTCAAGGCGGATAGGTCCCGCGTCGGTCTGCCGAACCGCGCGTTGATATCGGTTCCTCCGGCCAGTGCCAAAGCCTGTCTGACCGTCATTTTCGGCAGGAAAGTCTGTTCGCCTGGTTTGACGACGTCGCCAGTCACATAGATGGGACGATAGGCGACGATGGCCGCGCTCACCTCATCCGGTTGAATGACCATGAGCATCTCGCGCCCGTCGTTCGCTCGCTGCCGGTAGATTTTCTTCGCCAATTGCGTCTGCACCGCCGAGCGCAATTCGGCCGGTGTGAGGCCCTCGACTGCGAGCGCTCCGACCAACGGGAACGCAATCGCGCCATCCGGCTGCACGGTGCTGCGCTGTTTGAGTTCCGGGATGCCCGCGACCTCGATTTCGATCGTGTCGCCCTGTTGCACCGTATACTCGGCCCAGGCGGGCGAAATGATCATCGTCATTGCAAACAAGGCCGCGCCGCGAGCGGCCCTGAAGGGGTGACGAATCGTCGATACCGACGAGCGCGCAGGGGGCTCGGCGAATTTCGCCGGCATTCTCATGGGAGCGCGACCTCTGACTGCGAATAGCTCTTGGGGCGGCGGTTCTGTTCCGAAGCCCCATATTTTTGGCCCCGATTCGTCACACGATCTCTCGCGCGGCCGGCGGCCTTTTGCGAATCGCCGCCGGGCGCGTATTGCGGCACGATCTGCGTGAGAACGCGTTTGATCCAATCGCAATCGCGCGCCTGAGCCGCGGCCATCAGTTCGTCGATCTTGCGCAGCTTTAGTCGCGGATCAAAATCAGGCGACGCCGACCGCACCCCCACTACCGTCGTCGGAGACAGGCGCTCCCAGGCATAACTCAGCTCTTCGTGAAGTTTCTCGCCCGGACGGACGCCCACGAAGGTGACGTCGATATCGACGAATGGCCGCTTCCCCGCGAGTCGAATCATTTCGACCGCGAGATCGAATATTCTCACCGCCTTGCCCATCTCCAACACATAAAGCGCGAAGCCCGCCTGCGGCAGGCTCGCGGCGGCGAGCGTCAGCCTCACCGCGTCCTCGATCGACATGAGATATCGGGTCATATCGGGGTGGGTGACGGTCACTGGCCCGCCCGCCTCGATTTGTTTGCGGAATAGCGGAACGACCGAACCCGACGAACCCACCACGTTGCCGAAGCGCACGAGGCTTACTCTCGCATCCGGGTGTCGCAGCGCGCGATCATGGATGTAGATCTCCGCCACGCGCTTTGTCAGTCCCATTTGCGATGAAGGGTTGACGGCTTTGTCGGTTGAAATCGCGATGAAGTCCGCGCCAGTCGAGGCGCAGAGGTCCATGACGATCTTCGTCCCGAGAACATTGGTCAGGACGGCTTCGACGACATTGTGTTCTTCGAGCAGGGGGACGTGCTTGAGCGCCGCGGCGTGAAAGACAATCTCCGGAGATTCGCGCAGGAAAAGATGTCGCATCGCGATCTCGTCGCGAATGTCGCAAATGCATGCGCTCCAATTTTTGACTGGACGTTCCCGTTCGAGCGCATAGCTGACTTGATAGAGGTTGAACTCGCAGGAATCGACCAGACAGAGCCGCTTCGGCGCGAGCTTGGAAATCTGTTTCACGAGCTCGGAGCCGATCGAGCCGCCGGCTCCCGTGACGAGCACGCGGCGGCCCCAAATGCCCTCCGCGGAAACGGCTTGGCGGAACGACGTGGCAGTCCCGAGCATCGGGACTTCGCTCACAGATAGAGCTTGCGCCGGATTGAGCCTCGATGCTGGTTGTGAAGACATTTGTTCTCCCAGTCTGCCGACGACCTCGCGCAGATGTCCGATAAGATTTCCCGCTCGCCACCCGCCAGTGTCGATGGCCGCCCACGCCAATGTGAGCTCCGGATTGTCGCGGTACCGAGCCATGATGCGGTCGAGGGACAAAAGGAGGAAGAGCCAAAAAAGGCTTTTGTTCGCGCCAGCGTGCGTAGTGAGGGAGGAAACGAAAGGCGTAGCCGTACTTCCAAATCTACGACGCCCTCCCCCTGATTCACGCTTATGCCGTTGAACAACATGCGCGACGATGAAGCTCGATTGCCGCGTGGGAAAGAGGCTGGGCATGCGCATCCCTTTTTTTCAACCCTCGATCGGCGATCGGGAGGTTGAGGCCGCGGTCGCCGTCCTTCAGTCTGGGTGGCTCACAACTGGACGCAAATGCCGCGAATTCGAAGAGCGTTTCGCCGATCTTCTCGGAGGCGGGGTCGAGGCCGTCGCGGTCAATTCTGCCACCGCAGGGATCCATCTGGCTGCTGAAGCCTGCGGCATAGGGCCCGGCGACGGGGTGTTGGTGCCGACGCTCACGTTCTCGGCGACAGCCGCTGCATTTCATCACCTTGGCGCCGACATCATACTCGTCGACGTCGATCCCGTCTCGCTCACGATTGACCTTGATGACGCCGATCGGAAATGGACGCCACAATGCAAGGCGATTGCACCTGTCCATTTTGGCGGCTGGCCATGCGACGTCGAGGCGATAGCCGCGTTCGCCCGGCGGCGCGGCCTCAAAGTGGTCGAGGACGCAGCGCACGCTCTCCCGGCGCATAGGAATCAACGTCTAGTCGGGGCTTCGGACTCGGATGCGTGCGTCTTTAGCTTTTACGCCAATAAGACGATCACCACCGGCGAGGGCGGAATGATCGCGACGCGGGACCCCGTAGTGGCGGCGCGGGCTCGAACGATGCGTACTCACGGTCTCAATCGTGACGCCTTTGACAGATTCAGCCGCCTCGGGGCGAGTTGGTCGTATGACATTGTCGCCCCCGGCTTCAAATACAATCTGACCGATCTCGCCGCAGCCATTGGATTGGCGCAGTTGGAGCGGGTCTACGAATTTCAAGCCCGCAGAGAGGCGATCGCCGAGCGGTATCTCCAGCATCTCGCGGATTTGCCCATCGATCTGCCGGCGCGTGGGCCCGAAAACGGACTCCACGCTTGGCACCTGTTCCCCATTCGAATTCGTTCGGAAGCGCGCGCGCGTCGAGACGACGTTATCGAACGTCTCACGGCAAAAGGCATTGGCAGTTCCGTTCACTACCGACCGCTCCACCAGATGACTTATTGGCGTCGCCAGCTTCAGGGCCAGACTCGGTGCTTTCCAGTTGCCGACAGATATTTCGAGGGCGCGCTAACGCTTCCGCTCTATCCAGGGATGGGGGAGGTCGAGGCGGACGAAGTCATATCGGTGCTGCGCGGAGCGCTACGGTGACACCAATGAGCGAGTATTCAGGAGCGCTGCGGACGACAGCGGCTTCCTGGCGCATGGCGACAAAGCGCCTCGAAGACGTCGTCGTTGCGGCGATCGGAATCGTGATTCTCGCTCCAGTCTTCGCCGTAATCGCCATCGCTATACGCCTCGAGGACGGTGGGCCGGTATTCTATCACCAAGTTCGGGTCGGCCGGGCGGGGAGACCATTTGAGATTGACAAGTTCCGTTCGATGGCACCTGGCCCGAAAGGCGCCGGATCGACTTTGACGATTGCCGGCGATCCGCGCGTGACGCGTGTTGGCGCTTTTCTGCGCCGCGCCAAGCTCGACGAACTGCCGCAATTGTTCAACGTGCTTCAGGGCGAAATGTCCCTTGTCGGTCCCCGACCGGAAACGCCGGACCTCATGTGTCACTACTCTCGATCGCAGCGCGCCGTAATGGTGTCGGTCCGGCCGGGCATGACCGATTACGCCTCGGTGCTGCTCCGCGACGAGAGCGAACTGCTCGGTCGCGCTCCAGACCCCGCAAGGTTCTATCGTGAACGGATCATGCCGCTGAAAAGCGAATTGTGCGCGCACTACGTCCGTGACATGAGCCCATTGGCCGATATGCGCATCGTTCTGGCGACCATTTGGAGCATCGTCTTTCCTCGCGCACCCAATCCGATGATCGATCCGGCGATCTCCAGCCGTCTTGAGCGCGCGGTCGCGTTAGGAAACGATAATGTCGCCTAGCGAACGCGCGCCAGGCGCGTCGTTGACGTTTCGGACTTTTCCCGCCTGGAGGGCTGTGCAGGCGCTCGGCGCGTGTTCCGACATGGTCGCGGCGGCATTCGGTCCGTTCGCCCGCAAAGTAATGAGCCTGTCCGCGCTCACCGCGTTAGGACAGGCGTCATTCGTAATCGCGCTACCCGTGCTCTCGCGACTCTATACGCCCTCGGATTTTGGGCTCTTCACCATTTATTTGTCGATCGTGAATATCGGCGGCCCAATTGTCGGGTTGAAATTCGAATCTGCGCTCTACGCGGCCCGCACCAAACAAGAAGCGGGTATCACGCTCGCACTATCAATTCTCACGATCACGATCATGAGCGGCGTCGCAGCCGTCGCTCTGTTCATCTTCTCCCGCCAGTTGATGGGGACGCTGAACCCGGGGGCGCAATGGGTCGCGTGGTATCTGCCTTTTGGACTCTTGCTTGCGGGCATGTGGTCGGCGTCGTCAGCGTGGGCTGTCAAGTCGGAGGCAATCTCCACTCTCGGGATCGCTCGCCTCGTTCAACCCGCGGCGATGACTGGAATGCAGCTGGTCGCCGGGCTCACAGTGCCGGCAAGCGGCGTCATTCTGATTGGCGCTCACCTCATCAGTCACGCTGCCTATTCGACCTTTATCTTCTCGAGAACCATCACTTGGAGCGACCTCTCGATGCTGGTCGCGAATCGATGGAGAGTCGTGCTGCGGCACGCAAAAGCCCAGAGTCGCTTTCCCCTCTACGTGCTGCCCGCGCAGATCAGCTTTCTCGCGGTCAGCAACCTTCCCCCGTTGCTTCTATCGTTGTTCTACGGCGCTGAAATCGCCGGATATTGTGGAGTCGCGTATCGGCTCGTCGCGGCGCCGCTCGCCGTTGCGTCGCTGCCTCTTGGCGCCATTTTCACGAGCGTCATCAGCCGGCTTCCGCACGGCACGGTCGTCGTCCCGCTTGCGCGTCGGGTGTTTCTCGCCAGTCTATTCTTTGTAGCCGTCCCGATCCTGTTGTTTGGCGCCGCCGCGCCCGCTTTTGCGCCCGCAGTGCTCGGTGACCGTTGGCTCAACACCGGGCAGATTATCGCAGCTTTCGCCCTTATCGGCGCGGCGCAATCGCTTGCGGTTCCGTTCATGGAAGTTACCTCCATCTTTCGATCCCAAGCCCTACGGTTCGTCATCGAGTTCATTCCCGCGGTGCTCGTCATCGGGTCCATCCTTGTTGGAGGACTCTATGGTTGGCTTCCTCTCAAGACCATTTGGCTTATGTCGGTTGCGGGTGCTGGAAGTTCGCTGGTGGGTCTCTTTGTGCTGTGGGGGCGTTTGCCGGCGATGGTCGAAGCCGCCATCCGTTATCGCGCCGCAGAAGAAGCCTCTCGCCCACCGGCGGAGTGGTAGGCGACGCCTACCGGCGAGGTGTCCCGGCGCTAGGTTGTGGTGACGAGCTAACGATGTGAGCGAGATAGCGATAATGCCGAGTCTTACGAAACCATGAGCTGAGAACGCTGGTCATTGGCCTAACCTTGTCCAGCTCCAAAGCTCTAGGCGGAGCGCGGTTTTATGTGTGGAATTGTCGGGATTCTCGGGACCGGACCGGTCGCCGGCTCGATTGTCGATGCGCTGAAGCGCCTCGAATATCGCGGCTACGATTCCGCCGGCGTGGCGACGCTCGAGAACGGCAAGCTCGAGCGGCGGCGCGCGGAGGGCAAGCTCAAGAACCTGGAGGCGAAGCTTGCCGAAGCGCCGCTTGGCGGGGCGATCGGCATCGGCCACACCCGCTGGGCGACGCATGGCAAGCCGACCGAAACCAACGCCCATCCGCACGCTTCCCCGAGGCTGGCGGTCGTCCATAACGGGATCATCGAGAATTTC
>Ga0209693_10000959_pt1 | contig 12048 bp, 11 predicted proteins | sample HubBroMetageWRM3_FD_188345 | JGI IMG/M metagenome (GOLD analysis project Ga0209693, IMG submission 188345) | Warmed soil microbial communities from the Hubbard Brook experimental Forest, New Hampshire - Hubbard Brook CCASE Soil Metagenome WRM 3... | ecosystem: Environmental > Terrestrial > Soil...
TGGTGCTCTTTGCGCCACGCGAGGTCGTGGTCGAATCCGCCGGTCGCCACGATCACCCCACGTCTGGCGCAGATCCTCAGCGGTGTACCGTCTTTCACGACGATCGCGCCGGTCACCGACCGGTCGTCGGTGAGTAATTCCGTCATCGGTGAGTCCAGCCACAGCGGGATACCGCGGTCCTTCATCGCCAGCCTTAGCCGCGCGGCCAGCGACTGGCCGATCGCCGCGATTCGATCCCCGAAGACGCGGGCCCGGACCATGCGCCACACCAGCTTCACCAGGACGCCCTTGCCCGCCCACGACTGGCGCACCTGGTAAAACGACCGAAGCTCCTTTGGCCCCAACCAGATTCCCCGGGGCGCCAACGCCAACGGCTGCAGCAGATGTTGTTCTTCCTCCGCCAACGTGCGCAAATCGATCGGGGGGACGTTGATCGTGCTGCCGAGCTCGGAACCACCCGGCAATTCCGGGTAGTAGTCGGCATAGCCGGGCTTCCACACAAACTCGAACCATGGGCTGAGGTGTTCGAGGAACTCCATCATTTCCGGCGCCGAGTCGACGTATTGCCGGATTCGCGCATCGCTGACCAGGCCCTCGGTGATGCTCCGCAGGTAGTCGACGACACCGCCTGGAGACGGCGTGTAGCCTGCCCGGCGTTGCGCCGGCGCTCCCGGTACCCAGATGCCACCGCCGGACAGCGCGGTGGAACCGCCGAATTGGCTGGACTTTTCGACGACCAGCGTCTCCAGATCACAAGCGTGGGCAGCCAGCGCCGCCGTCATGCCGCCGCCTCCAGAACCGATCACCAGTACGTCGACGACGTGGTCGAACGTACCGGGATTTTCTGGCGGCACTAATGTCACGTCGCCGGCACCGCCGTTCTCACCGCGAAGCCGGCGATCAACTCGGCCGCCGGCCGGTAGTAACGCGCGGCGGTCTGATACGGTCCGGCCGACGCCAGCGCCGCGAAAGCGGCTACCCAGGTGCGGATCTCGTGTGCCGAGTTGCCGCCCTCTTGAGCGATGAACGAGTTGGACCACTTGTCCAGCTCGTCGAGTTCCCCGCTGTCGAGAATGTCGAGGAATCGCTGATCCCACGCCGGGTTGAGGGGTTGTAGCTCGCTTTTCCCGTTGGCGAAACTTGTGGCCGCGTCCATCACCGCGGTCTGCCGCGCAAGCCGCTGCTCGGGGGTCATCGGGCGGCCGTGCACAATTCGTTCCACGACCGCCGGTGTCGCCGTTGCCAGCGTCGGGACCGGCGGATCATGGGACAGCCCACCGGATCCCATCACCAGGACCCGCTTGTTCAGGGTGGCCAGGTAGCTGCCGACCGCGGTGCCGAGCGTCCGGCAACGATGCAACGGCCCCAGCGGAGTGGCGACCGAGTTGATGAAAATCGGTATCACCGGGCGCGCCGTCGCGCGACCGAACAACTTCTCCAATGGTTGAACGGTGCCGTGGTCGACGTCCATGTTCGCCGATATGGCGATGTCGACGCCGGCCGACAGGACAGCTTTCGCGCACGCGACCGCAGTGGCTTCGGGAACGTCGAGCGGCCCTTTGTGAGTGCCGTAATCGCCGACCCCTTGCGCTTCGGTGCCGATGCAAAACGGTGGCATCAGCTTGTAGAAGAAGCCGTTGTAGTGGTCGGGGGCGAAGATGACGACGAGCTCCGGGTCGAAGCCTTCGACGAATTCCCTTGCCTGCGCAAGCGCGCCGTCGATGTCATCAAGGAGGTCCTGCGCCGGCCCTGGCAGATTCAGTAGCGGGCTGTGGGACATACAGCACAGGGCTAGCGGCACGGTTTCCTCCCGGTGTCAAGGTGAGGACGTCGAATAGCGAGGCGCTCAGCTCGGGTGCGAGCTGAGCGATGCAGGCGCCCGCAATGCAACGATCGGGGCGCAGGAACAGCACAGATTCTTGGTGGGTGTCGAACCAGGCTTTGAGATGACCGCCGCGGTCCCCGACGACCACGACGTCCGGATCGTCGTGACCGGTCCAGTGCAGCTGGTTCAGCGGCCGCGCTGCGACGAACTTCGCGCCCAGCGCCTTCCAGTTCGCAAACGCTGTGGCGCCTAGTATTTCGCGCGGATTGTTGTTCCAGCACAGAATGGCGAACCCTCTGCCCAGGACGTCGTCGAGCAGGGCATTCTGGTGTTCGCGGGTGTTCACCCGGGGTTGCACGAACAAGGTACCGACCGGCGAGTCGGTGCGACGCGGCTCGGAATGCACGACCGCCCCCTGCTCGTATCGCGGCATCGGCTTGAACCGCATCTCCAGCACATACCTCTTGAGCGAGGGCACAATTGACGCGGACCGCACCAGAAGATCGCGAGCCGCGGCGACTCGCCGATTGGTCGGAGAGATGACGCGCCCGACCATCGTCGACAGGTCGATCATCGCCCGGGCGTGCTTGCGGCGCTCCACGTCGTAGGTGTCGAGCAACGCATCCTCGGCGTATCCGGTCACCACCGCGGCAAGCTTCCAACCCAGATTCGCCGCGTCCCGGATACCGCTGTTGTAGCCCTGTCCCTGCCACACCGGCATCAGGTGCGCGGCGTCTCCTGCGAGCAGGAGCCGACCACGACGAAACGTCCCGGCGATCCGCGAATGATGGGTGTAAACCCGGTGCCGGATCACGTCGACTCGGTCGGGATGCGGGACGAATGAAGCGAGCATTCGCGAGAGAAAGGCCGGATCCTCTGCCTGCTCGTCGGTCTCGTTGGCGTGAATCATGAACTCGAAGCGGCGAATCCCGTGTGCGATCGAGATCGAGGCGTAGGGGCGCCGCGGATCGGCGCCGACCTCGCTGTTGGGATGTCCGAGCGGATCGTTGGCGACGTCGACGACCAACCAGCGTGTCGGCGAGGTGGTGCCGTCGAAAGACACCCCCATCAGCCGCCGAGTGATGCTTCGCCCGCCGTCACAGCCGACCACGTAACGGGCCCGCAGGTTCTTCGGCCCAGCCTCCCCGTCGAGTTCGACCGTCACCGCACCGTCGGTTTCTGTGCATGAGGTCATGGGGCGGCCCCACCACACGTCAACGTGCTCGAATCTGTCTAAGCCGCTGAGCAACTCGGCGTCGACCAGCGGTTGCACGAAGCCGTTGCGTTTGGGCCAGCCGAACCGCGCGTCAGGCGGGGCCATTTCGGCCAGCACTCGACGTTTGGCGTCGACGAATCGCAGGATCTGGTTGGGCACCGTGTGGGGCAGAATGCGATCGACCAGACCGATCGCCTGAAAGGTCCGCAGCGACTCGTCGTCAAGCCCCACACCGCGGGGATAATCGATCAGCGTTGCGCGTTCATCGACCACTAGGGTGCGTACGCCTTGCAAGCCAAGGATATTGGCCAGGGTCAGGCCGACCGGGCCCGCGCCGACGACGACGACGTCGACGTCGACCTCGTGGACCTCTTGGTCCTCTTGGTTACGGGCCACTTTCAGCGCCCCAGCAGGAAGTCGAGGTGCTGGCGGTTGAAGGTCTTGGCGTCCTCGTACTGCGGCCAGTGACCACAACCGGGCATCAGCTCAAACCGCGCGCCGGGGATCATCGACGCGATTCGGCGGCCCTCAGCGACATCGGCGGTCGGGTCATCGCTGGTCCACAACACCAGAGTGGGCGCAGTGATCGACCCATACTCGGCCGGGCCGAGGAGGTTGCGCGCCCGAATCTCTGGATCCTGCAGGGCCATAATGTCGCGCATCGCCGCCACGAAGCCCGGCTGGCGATACACCCGCTGCCGGCTGGCGACCAGATCGTCGTAGTCCTTGGACTTGTCGGCCATTAGCCACTTGATTCGCGCTTGCACGGTTTGCCAGGTTGGATTTTCCGCAGCCGCCATCGACAGGGTGATGATCCGCTTCATCACCTCGAGATCGGCCTGCGAACCGCCGGCGGTGTTGAGGACCAGCCGGTCAATCCTGTCGGGATGGTCGACGGCAGCGCGGGCCGCTACCCAGCCGCCGAGTGATTCGCCGGACAGGCTGGCGTGCTCGGCGCCGATGGCGTCGAAGACCGCCATCAGGTGTTCGACATAGTGGGCGACCTCCAGCGGATGGCCGGGCTTGTCGGTGTATCCGTGCCCCAGCATGTCGATCGACCAGATCCAGAAATGCTCGGCGTGCGCTTCCAGATTGCGGACATACGCCTCGGCGTGGCCACCCGATCCGTGCAACAGCATCAGCACCGGCTTGGCCGAATCGCCCGCTCGCAGGTAGCGGGTTCGCACGCCGCCGGCGTCGAGGTAGCCCTGCTCGAAGGGGACACCCTGCAGATCGCTCCACACGCTCTCGTGCTCGGCCACCGGTTCCTCTCTTGTTACCGCTCGCGGCCCCTGAGGGAAATTTTGTTCTCGTTTAACGCCAACATCCTGTGCTAAAATCGCACATTGATGTGCACTATGTATAGAGCATCGCTCTACGCCGGTTGTCTGTCAAGGGAAGCGCAGGTCGCGTTGGCCGGCCCCGTCCGGGAGCGCCGACATGGCTGAGACGCCGACAACCACAGCGCCCGGTTCGCAAACCCTGGCTCGGGGGCTCAATGCGCTACAGCTGGTAGCCGACGCCCCGGCGGGGCTGACCGTGCAGCAGATCGCCGATGGCGTCGGCGTGCATCGGACGATCGCCTATCGCCTGCTCGGCACACTTTCCCAATTTCGGTTCGTCGCCAGGGGTGAGGACGGACGCTATCGGCCGGCTGCGGGTCTGGCGATTCTCGGCGCGTCGTTCGACCGCAACGTTCGCCAACTGAGTCTGCCGACCCTGCGCGCGCTCGCCGACGATCTGGGTACCACGGTGTCGTTGCTCGTCGCCGAGGGCGACCAGCAGGTGGCCGTCGCGGTGATCGTCCCCACCCAAGTCGCCTACCAGCTGGCCTTCCACGAGGGCAGCCGCTACCCGCTGGACCGGGGAGCCGCGGGCATCGCGTTGCTGGCGAGCATGCCTACACGCCCGGACGAACGCGACCTCGTCGTCCGCGCCCGCGAGCAGGGCTGGGTGATTACCCACGGCGAGATCGAGCCGAACACCTACGGCCTGGCCGTTCCGGTGCACCGCCCACCGCCGTCGCCGCCGACTTGCATCAACCTGATTTCGCACCGGGAAGACGTGGTGATGCGCGGCCAGCACGCAGTTATCAAGGCAGCCAAGGAATTATCGGCGATACTCAGCTGACCTGAGCTGGAAGGAAACGAGCTTATGCGGTCTTGGGACCACGAAGTCGACGTCGTCGTACTGGGCAGCGGCGGTGCCGCTCTCACCGCCGCATTGACCGCGGTGGCCAGCGGCGCTTCGGTGGCGGTCTACGAGAAAGCCGCGACTGTCGGTGGCACCACGGCGGTTTCGGGCGGCGTGGTGTGGATTCCCGCGCATAAGCGTGCGTCCGACGGGGAATTGACGGTGGATGATGCGCTGAAGTATCTGGACGCGCAGTCGTTCGGTTCGATGGACCAGGCGCTGGTCGAGACGTTTGTGCGAACCGGTCCGGCGATGCTCGACTTCGTGGAGGCGCACAGCGGTTTGCACTTCGAGATCGCTGATGGTTTCCCGGATTACAAACCGGAGTTGCCCGGCGGCCGGCCGACCGGGGGACGATCGCTGACCCCTGCTCCCTTCGATCTCGCCCGACTGGGCGAATGGCGGGATCGGATCACCTCGTTCCCGACCGATTGGTCCAACGTCGGTTTCGACGCCGAAACCCGGGCGAGGCTGCACGCGACTATCGATGAGAGCACAACGGACCTGTGCGTGGCAGGCACTGCGCTGATCGCCGGGCTACTGAAGGGATTGCTGGATTCCGGCGTGACACCGCAGACGAATGCTCGGGCCGAGGAGCTCTATGCCGAAGGCGGCGAGATTGTCGGGGTCCGTATCAGCCGCGCGGGAGAACAACTCAGGGTGCATGCCCGTCACGGTGTCATCCTGGGCACCGGCGGGTTCGAATGGGATCCGTCGTTGGTCAACGCTTTCCTGCGCGGACCGATGCACGGCGCCGTCTCACCACCCAACAACACCGGCGACGGGTTGCGCATGGCGATGGCTCACGGTGCCGATCTGGCCAACATGGGCGAAGCGTGGTGGGTGCCGATCGTCCAGATCCCGGGCGACACGATCGAGGGGAAACAACGCAGCCGCAGCGTACGCCTGGAACGAACTCGCCCGCGCAGCATCATCGTCAACCGGGCCGGGAAGCGATTCGTCAACGAGGCCTGCGATTACAACTCGATGGCCGGCGCCTTTCACTACCTGGACCCACGTGACGGCTACGTCAACGACCCGGCGTGGATCGTGTTCGATTCATTGCACCTCAAGCGTTACGGGTTCCTGGGGGTCGGGCCGGGAGACCCGATTCCGGATTGGTTCTGCGCGTCGGCCGATCTGGCCGAGTTGGCCGCCAAGACCGGAATCGCACTCGACGGACTCACCCGCACGACCGAGGACTGGAACCACCATGTCGGCCACCAGGGATCGGATCCCGACTTCGGCCGTGGCTCAAGCGCATACGACGGTTATTGGGGTGACGACCGCGCGACAACGCTGGCCGGCAAGACGCTTGGCCCCGTCGATACCGCCCCCTTCTACGCGGTACCGGTCTCGGTCGGTGCGATGGGAACCAAGGGCGGGCCGCGTACCGACCGCGACGGACGGGTCTTGCACGTCAATGGCGCGCCGATACCGGGCTTGTATGCCGCCGGCAACGCGATGGGCGGTGTAACCGGGCGGGCCTACGGCGGCGCCGGCGGCACCATCGGTCCGGCGATGGTTTTCGGATTCCGCGCCGGCTACACCGCGGCAACAGGCAAGTCGGTTGACTAGCTGACGGCCTAGGTAAAGGCCTTCGTGATGGCTGCCATGTCGAAGTAGTCACGCCAGGCTGCGATCTTGTCGTCGTGTACCTCGAAGACACCCATCACCGGTAGCGCTACCTCGCCGCCGTCCTTGCGATGCATCACGTCGGTGCGTTCGTTCATCACCACCGTGCCATCGCTGACCTGCCGGTGCACATTGAAGTCGATGCCGTCAACCGCGGCGAGGAATCCCGCGATGAATTGCTTGATCGCCTCTCGACCCTGCACAGGCTCCATGGGAATGTTGTGATAGACGGCGTCTTCGGTGAAGTACCCGGCCAATTCTTCCGGGTTGGGGGACGACCACAGCTTGCAGAATTCGGTTACCAGCTCATCAGCAGAACGAGTCATCACTTTATGAAACACGTTGCAACACAATAAATCAAGACCGTTACACGTCTCCGCTGCCGAAAGTAACCACCACCTTGTCGGCCGCACCGGGCGTGGTGGCAAGCCGCAGCGCTTCGGCTACGTCATCGAATGGGACCGTATGGCTGATAATGACCGCGTACTTCTCCCAGTTGTCGATGATGTCTTTGGTGACCTCGAAGATCTCCTCCGGATAGCCCATCGATCCGACGATGGTGATTTCGTTGCTCATGACGTTGAGAAAGTCGACCGGTATCGGCTCCTTGTGGACGGCGACCACCACGACCCGGGCTCCCGGCTTGGCGGCCGTCAAGGCGGTGTTGATCACCGCGGGCGCACCCGCGGCGTCCAGATAGACGTCGGTGGCGGCCTTCCCCGGGAACATCGACTCGCCTGCGCCGTGGAGTTCGATCAGGCGGCGCGCCACGTCTTCATCGGTGGAGTTGATAACCGCGTCGGCACCCACTTCGAGGGCCTTCTCCAGCCGTGACGAAATCAGGTCGACAACGATGACATGTTGTACACCAACGGCTTTGAATCCGATTGTTGCCCCGAGCCCGATCGGACCGGCACCGAATACCACGACCTTGTCGGACGGTTTCGGCCCGACTTGATTCACCCCATGTCGCGCGACAGCCATCGGCTCGTTCAGTGCCGCCACTTCGAAAGGTATGTGGTCAGGCACGATCTCAAGGCTTTTGCCGCGAACGGCGTTCTCGATCAGCAGATAGTCCGCGAGCGCACCGGTCGCACCGCCGTTGCCGATGATGCCACTAGGCGCCGCCATCGGATTGATCACGACATGATCGCCCACGGATACGCCGGTGACGTCGCGACCGACTTCAACGACTTCGCCCGCGGGTTCGTGGCCGAGCGGCATCCGTCCCTGCCGCGGCGGCAGCCCGCCCAGCGCGATGTACAGCGCGTCCGACCCGCAGATGCCGCAGGCCCGTATCTTCACCAGGACACCCGTCGGTCCGACCGCAGGCTTGGGTAGCTCGACGACCTGCGTCTGTCCCGGCGCTGTCACCACGGACGCTCTCATCGAAGCTCCTCGTCTGCAAAGACGCGCGTCAGCGTTCGGCGAGTGCCTTGGCGAGATCGATTGTGCCGGTTCGGATCGCGGCGACGACGCCGCCATCCACCAGCAGGTCGGTGCCGGTGATGAATGCGGCCGACGGGCCGAGCAAGAACTCGGTGGCGGCGGCAATGTCCTCGGGCGTCCCAACACGTCGCAGGCCGGAGTTGTCGACCATGGCTTGCATGAGCGCGCCGGATTCACTGCTCAACTCCAATCGACCCATCGCCGTGGAGATGACACCGGGGCTGATGGAATTGATCCGCGCGCCGCGCTCACCCCAGGACCCGGCCGCGGCGGCAACCCGGATTTGGTTGGCCCGCTTGGCGAATGGATACGCTATCCGGCTATCGGTGATCTTCGAGCACGCTTCGAGGCCGAGCAGCTCGTCAGTCGGCGCGCTCGCCAGCTGCCGCTCAACTGCCGGATCAAGCGCCGGCTGCATGTGGCCGGCCATGCTGGCGATGACGACCGCGGCGCCACCGGGCTCGATCACGCGGCCGAACTCGTCGATGCTGAGCGCGACCCCCAGCAGGTCGACCGCCAGAACCGCTTCAGCGGATGCCTGCTGCGGCGAAAGTCCCGCGGTATGAACAACAGCCGTGACACGGCCGGCCTCGTCTGCCATCTCCGCAACGGCGGCCACCGAACGCCGCGAGGTGACGTCGACTTCTCGCGTCAGCACCCGATGCCCGTCGCTGGTAAGCGCATCGGCGGCAGCATTCAGGCCTGCCGCGTTCACGTCGGCCAGCACGATTGTTCGTCCCGCTCCGACGCGGCGAGCGATCGACAGCCCCATCCCGCCGGCACCGATGATGACCAGAACCTCGTTGTCCGTTGATCGCGATGTCATGAGTCTCCGTGGGCCGGGTTTGTCGCCGATGATCCACTCGGCACAGTAGCCGATCGGCAACAACGCGCTGTCGCCCGCCACCACATGATGGGCGTGCTGCAGTTCCGGTGATCGTGCGCCTCCTTGCCGAACATGAACCGTTCCAGCAGTTCGTCGGCCGCCTTTATGCGGTGCTGCTCGGCGACACCGATCCGATGGGACGCGTTCCGGCGGCGATGCTGTCGGGCGCCATCTCAGCCGGCGTCATGCGTCCACTGGTTACCGACATCGACGACGACACCCTGCGCGCCGACCTGCTGCGCACGACACGGCGGATCCTCAACCTGCCGGTTGAGTAGACCCCGCTCCGGGGGTCAGCAGCCGTTCAGCCGCGGTGTAGGGATCGTCGCGGCCGTCGGCCACCGACTCCGCGAGCCGATCGAGATCCGGGTGCGTGCGCAACCGGGTTTGCGCCAACGACAGGATCTGGGCTCGCGCGCGAGCGGACCGACGCGCGGCGCTGTCGGCGCGGTGGTGCGCGTCGATCGCCTCCATCAAGTCCGACAGCCCTTCACCTTTCGCGGCGATCAGGCTGATGATCGGGGCTTTGGTCTCACCCCGAAGGTCGCGGACGGTCTGCTCGGCGCCGTCCCGGTCGGCTTTGTTGACCGCAACGATGTCGGCGACCTCCAGCAGTCCCGCCTTCGCAGCCTGGACCGCGTCGCCGGCACCGGGATTGAGGATGACCACGGTCGGGTCGGCGACCGCGGCGATCTCGATCTCGGACTGCCCCACGCCGACCGTTTCCAGCAGGATCACGTCGTAACCCAATGCCCCAAGCAGCCGGATGGCCGCCGGCACGGCCGCGGCGAGCCCGCCCAGATGTCCCCGGGTGGCCACCGAGCGGATCAGCACATCGGGGTCGTTGATGTGCGCCGCCATCCGAATTCGGTCGCCGAGCAGCGCACCCCCGCTGAACGGCGATGACGGATCAACGGCAAGCACCGCCACCCGCAACTCGCGCTGCCGATAAGCCCCCACCAACGCCGCGATCGTCGTCGATTTACCCGCGCCCGGCGGGCCGGTGATCCCAACGACCAGAATCGACGACGGACCGAGGTTCGCCAGCACCTCGTCGCGACGCTCACCCTCGACCAGGCTGAGCAGCCGGCCTGCGGCACGCGGGGAACCGCCACGCGCGGCCTCGATCAGATCACCGATGGTCATCTGATGATCATGCAACCGGAACCTCGCACATCGCGGTTTGTCTCCAATTCGGCAAGCGGGGACCCGAGTCGCCCGCGGCGAGACGAGAATACTATTCTCTTAGCTCGAGAGTAAGAGTTGCAAGAAGGGAAACACCAATGCAAATCAGCGGTAGCTCGGCGATCGTCGTCGGCGGCGCCGGCGGCCTAGGTGAGGCCACCGTTCGTCGGCTGCGCGCGGCGGGAGCCAAGGTGGTCATCGCCGATCTGGCCGACGACAAAGGCAAGGAGCTGGCCAGCGAGCTCGATGCCCGCTATGTGCGCACCGATGCCACCAACACCGACGACGTGCAGGCGGCGCTGGCCGAAGCGGAATCGCTTGGCCCGCTGCGAATCTCGGTCGATGCGCACGGCGGCCCGGCCAGCGGTGGCCGGCTGGTCGGCAAGGACGGCTCGCCGTTGGACCTGGACGGCTTCAAGACGACGATCGACGTCTACCTGACCGGGGTGTTCAATGTGCTGCGGCTGGCCGCCGCGGCCATGGCGCGCCAGGAACCCGTCGACGGCGCACGCGGCGTCATCATCAACACCGCATCGATCGCCGCCTACGAGGGCCAGATCGGCCAGCTGCCCTATGCGGCCGCCAAGGGCGGCGTCGTCAGCATGACGCTGGTCGCCGCCCGTGACCTGTCCCCGCTCGGGATCCGCGTGGTCACCATCGCCCCCGGCACGTTCCTCACGCCGGCCTACGGCAAGGCCGGCGACCAGCTGGAGGCGTACTGGGGCCCGCAGATCCCTTACCCCAAGCGCATGGGCCGGTCTGCCGAATACGGCGCATTCGTGCAGAGCATTGTCGAAAACGACTACCTCAACGGCGAGGTCATCCGGCTGGACGGTGCGCTGCGATTCCCGCCGAAGTAGGCGTCGGCGCCTCGAGCGTCACGCCAGCGCGGCCGTCGCCGCCGAAAGCCACTCTGGCGTGACGTTCGGCAGCATGCCGGCGGCAGGTCAGTTTTTGCCCGCCGCCAGCTTGGTCACGATCGAGCGGAAGTCCTCGGTCTGGAAGGACTGGTTCTCGGCGGACAGAGCGTAATCCAGCGTGGCCAGAACCGCGCGCTCGAGATGCACGTTGAGCACGCGTTTGGTGCTTTCGACGGCCTGCTGCGGCAGTTGCATGATCTTCTGTGCGCACTGCACCGCCTCGGCGACCGGATCAGCGACCACGTGGTTGGCCAGGCCCAGTTCGACCGCCCGCTCGGCGGGGATCCGGGTGCCGGTCAGCGCGTACTCCTTGGCCAACAGCAGGCTGATGTGCAGCGGCCAGGTCAGTGGTCCGCCGTCGGCGGCCACCAACCCCACCTGCACGTGCGGGTCGGCCAGGTAGGCGTTCTCGGCGATGTAGACGATGTCGCTGAGCGCGACCAGGCTGCAGCCCAGACCGACGGCCGGGCCGTTGACCGCCGCCACTACCGGTATCCGGCACCGTGCCATGCCCAACACGATCTCGCGTCCGTCGGCGATGGTCTTGGCGCGCAGGTCGGCGTCGCCAGCCAACTCGGCCAGATACGCGAAGTCGCCGCCGGCCGAAAAGGCCCGGCCCGCACCGGTTATCACCGCGGCTCGGGCGCTGCGGTCGTCGCTCAACCGCTGCCACAGCTTCGCCAGCCCGTGGTGTAGGTCATCGTTGACCGAGTTCAGCGAATCGGGCCGGTTCAGCGTG
>Ga0209693_10000960_pt1 | contig 12047 bp, 12 predicted proteins | sample HubBroMetageWRM3_FD_188345 | JGI IMG/M metagenome (GOLD analysis project Ga0209693, IMG submission 188345) | Warmed soil microbial communities from the Hubbard Brook experimental Forest, New Hampshire - Hubbard Brook CCASE Soil Metagenome WRM 3... | ecosystem: Environmental > Terrestrial > Soil...
GCGACGGTGATCGTCATTGAGCACGCTCCTGTTCGGTGTACCGGTCGACGAGCTGGCGGATGATGACGTTGCGCTGGATGTCGTTGGTGCCCTCGCCGACCACCATCAGCGGGGCGTCGCGGTAGTAGCGCTCGATGTCGAACTCGGCGGAGAAGCCGTAGCCGCCGTGCACCTTGATCGCGTCGGCGGTGACCTGCAGGCAGGTCTCGGACGCGAACAGCTTGGCCATCCCGGCCTCCAGGTCGCTGCGGCGCCCGGCGTCGAGCGCGGCCGCGGCGCGCAGCGTCATCAGCCGCGCCGCGTCGACCCGGGTGGCCATGTCGGCGAGGCGGTGGCCGACCGCCTGATGCTTCCAGATCGGCTGGCCAAACGTCTCCCGCTGCTGCGCGTACCGGATCGAGTCCTCGAACGCGGCCCGGGCTACCCCGACTGCCCTCGCCGCGACGTTGATCCGGCCGAGCTCAAGCCCGCCCATCATCTGGCGGAAGCCCTGACCTTCCTCGCCGCCGAGCAGCGCCTCGCGCGGGCACTCGTAGCCGTCGAACACGATCTCGCAGCTCTCCAGGCCCTTGTAGCCCAGCTTGGGCAAGTCGCGCGAGACCGTGAACCCTGGTCCGTGCTCGGCGAGCAGGATGCTGATCCCGCGGCTGGGCGGGACCGCCCCCGGGGCAGTCTTGCACAGCACCGCGATGACGTCGGCCCGCCGCGCGTTGGTGATCCAGGTCTTGACGCCATCGAGCCGGTAGCCCTGCCCATCCGCCGCCGCCCGGGTGGTGATGGCCTGCAGATCGGAGCCGCCGGCGGGCTCGGTCAGCGCCATCGCCGCGCGCACCTCGCCGGTGGCCATCCGGGGCAGCCATCCGTCCCTCTGGGCCTGCGTGCCGAACAGCGTGATCAGCCGCGCGATCACGCTGTGCCCGCCCATGGCCCCGGCCATGCTCATCCAGCCCCGGGACAGCTCCTCGGTGACCAGCGCGTAGCACCGGGTGGAGACGGCGGAGCCGCCGTACGCCTGCGGCACGGCGAGCCCGAACACGCCGAGCTGCTTCATCTCGTCGATCAGCTCGCCGGGGTAGGCATTTGCGTGCTCGAGGTCGCGGGCGACCGGGAGCACGCTGTCAGTGACCCAGTCGTGCACGACCGCGACGATGTCCTGCTCGTCGGGGTCCAGATCCAAGATCTCCGGTGCTGACATCGTTTCCTCTGCGTCGTCGGGTTCTTAATTTCCAGGCCTTGCGTGGATCGCCGTCACCCCAGCTCCGCGACGAATGCCGGCCGGTGCTGCCGCGGGTCAGGTCGAGCAGGGCGGGGTAGCCCGCCGGATCGACTCTGGCGTCGATGACCGTGGGGCCGTCGCGGCCGAGCGCCGCGGTGACAGCGCCGGCGAGCTCCGCCCGGTCGCCGACCGACGCCGCCGCGGCGCCCATGGACTCGGCGGCCGCGGCGAACGAGGTCCGGCCATAGCCGACGGCCTCGTCCCCGCCCTGGCCCGACGCCCGCTGCTTGATCTTGATCAGGCTCAGCGCGGAGTCGTTGAACACGACCACGATCACCCGCAGCCCGAGCCGGACCGCGGTCTCGATCTCCATCAGCGTCATGCCGAGCCCGCCGTCCCCGGTGAACGCGATCACCGGCACTCCGGGTGAGCACAGCGCAGCCCCGATGGCGGCGGGCAGCGCGTAGCCCATGGTGGCCAGACCGCTGGAGATCAGCAGCCGCTGCGGCTCGTCCACCTGCCACAGCGGCATGACCGCGAGCATGTGGGCCCCGGAATCCACGGTGGCGATGGCCTGCGCCGGGACGATCCCCCGGGCCGTGGTCACGACGTCCTGCGGCGTCAGCCGGCCCGGCGCGGCCACCGCCACCCAGCCGAGCCGGTCGATGACGTCCTGCTTTGCCGTCCGGCCCGCGGCCTCGGGCCACCGGTGCCCGGTCCGGTGCGCGGCCAGTACGTGGGCGGCAGCGGGCAGCGGCGTGACGATCTCGGTGCCGCCGGTGAAGTACCTGGCGGATCCGGCTGGGTACTCCGTGGCCAGGAACGTGGGGGCCGGGTAGTCCCATGAAGCCGGTATCAGCTCGACCGGGTCCACCCCCAGGCCGACGATCAGATCGGCGGCGGCCAGCAGCGGCGACTCCATGGTGCCGCCGGTGAATAGCCCGGCCGCTTCCGCCGTGCAGTCAGGCACGATGCCCCGCGCCCGGTAGGTGTGCAGGACGGGAATGCCGCTGCCGACGAGCGCGGCGCGCACCGCTGCTGCGTGCCGCAGCGCACCAAGCCCGAGGAGCACGACCGGGCGCCGGGCAGTGCCGAGCGTTTCGCCGAGGACCGCACGCACGTTGTCGCGGACGTTGGCCTGATGGATGTCGGCGAGCCCGCCTGTCTCGGCGGGTCCATCTGCCTCCGGGCCCGGCGCGGGAGCGGAGACCGGGCCGGAGCTGCCGATCGGGCCGGAGGTACCGTCCGGATCGACGTTGACCACCACCGGCCCAGCGGGCTGGGCGACGGCCAGCCGGACGGCGAGCTCGGCGGCCCGCTCCGGGGCGTCGCCGTCGGCCGTGACGGTCGCCTTGGCCACCGCGTCCGCGAGCGCATCCTGGTCCAGCCGCTGGTGGCTGATCCGGTTCCGGTCCCGGGCCGGGACGGTGTCCGCGACCACGACGAGCGGGAGCCGGTCCAGCGAGGAGTGCGCGATGCCGTTGACCGCGCTTGCCAGCCCGGGTCCTCGGGTCACGACCACGGCACCTGGGGAGCCGGTGAGGTCCGCGCAGGTGGCGGCCATGATCGCCGCCGCCGTCTCGCCGTGCGCGAGCACGAACCGCAGGCCGGCATCGGCGGCGGCCCCGACCACGTCGAGATTCGGGCCGCCGCCTGGTACCCCGAAGACCAGCCTGGTCCCCGCGCCGCTCAGCGCCGCGGCGATGGCCGCCGCGACGGCCTGCGATGCCGTCGCGTCGCCGGCCGGGCGCCGGAGCACGTCCCCGGTCACCGCGGCCCGGCCTGGGGCTCCGCCGGGTCCACGCGCCGTAGCTGCAGCCGGTACGAGTAGCGGTCGGGATTGAAATAGTTGATCGCGAACTCGAGCGGCCGCAGCTCGCGGTCGCGGTACAGCCGGTCGATCCGCAGCACCGGCAGGCCGTTCGCGCAGCCGAGCCGGCGCGCGAGCTCCGGCGTGGCAACCTCGGCGGTGGCGTTCTGCTCGGCGCCGTGGATTGGATGATCACTGACCCGTTCCAGCAGGCTGATCACGGTGACCCGGCCGCGGGCGCCCGGCTCGGCCAGATTGGCCATCTCGGGCAGGCCGGACAGCCTGCGACCCAGCTCCATCGGCACGTGGACGCGCGTGTAGCAGAACGGGGATCCTTCGTGCAGCCGCACGAACGACATGGACATCACCATGTCGTCGTCGACCTGCAGGCTGCTGGCCGCGGCGAGGCTGGCCAGCACGTGCAGCGGCTCGACGACCCGCATCTCGGTGTCCAGCGACAGCGCCATCAGGTCGTCCACGCTGCCGAACGACCGCAGGTACTTGCCGTCGCCGGGAACCGCGAACGTGCCGCGGCCGCGCACCCGGTAGATCGCCCCGTCGGTCACCAGCTCCTGGAAAGCCCGGCGCACGGTCTGGCGGCTCAGCCCGGTGGCGCTCACCAGTTCGGCCTCGGTGGGCAGCCGCCGGCCTGCCGGGTACTGCCCGGCGGCGATCGCCCGGCGCAGGCCGGACGCCACCTGCCGGTACGCGCTGCCCTCGGGCCGCCCGTTCGGCACGACGCGCAGCGCGGGGATGACGGCTCTGTCCAAGCCTTGCTCCGGACGAAGGGGTTCGCTTTAGACGGCCATATTGCGGACTGCCGGTGCATTCCGTCAAGGCCGTGTTCCGCCTGCCGACCAGCGAACACCCTGCCATCACCCGGGTACCCCGCGACACCACCCGCGCCGACGTCGCTAGGCTTGCTGGCGTCCGGTTCCGATTTGGCCGGTCAAATCCGTGACGTCCCGGTCGCTTCGGCTCGTTTCGGGTGACACGCAGGAGCATGCAGTGGAGATCGTTCCCGGCGCCCGCCCGCTGGACGGGGTGCTCGTGGTGGCGCTGGAGCAGGCGGTGGCCGCTCCGTTCGCCACGCGGCACCTGGCCGATCTTGGCGCGCGGGTTATCAAGATTGAACGCCCCGGCCGCGGCGACTTCGCTCGCGACTACGACAGCGCCGCCGGCGACGGATTCTCCAGCTGGTTCGTCTGGCTGAACCGTTCCAAGGAGTCGGTGGTCCTCGACCTGAAGACCGGTCCGGGGCGGCAGGCACTCGACGCGCTCATCGCGCACGCCGACGTGTTCGTTTGCAACCTGGCTCCCGCCGCGATCCGGCGCCTCGGCCTGGGGCCGGACCGGCTCGTGGCCAGCCACCCGCGGCTGGTGGCGTGCCAGCTGAGTGGTTACGGCGAAGACGGGCCCTATGCCGGGCGTAAGGCGTACGACCTGCTGGTGCAAGCCGAGGCCGGCGTGCTGGCCGTGACCGGCTCGCCGGACGCCCCGGCAAAGGCGGGGATCAGCGTCGCCGACATCGCCGGGGGCATGTACGCGTACAGCGGCATCCTGTCCGCGCTGCTGCAGCGTGAGCGGACCGGCCGCGGCGACACCGTCAAGGTGTCCCTGTTCGACGCGCTCGCCGAATGGATGTCCAACCCGCTGCAGCAGACCCGGCTGACCGGGAGGGCGCCGGAGCGCACCGGCGCGCGGCACGCGACCATCCTGCCGTACGGCGGCTACCTCACGGCGGACGGCGACGAGATGATGCTCGCCGTGCAGAACGAGGCCGAGTGGGCCCGGCTTTGTGGCGACGTCCTGGGCATGCCGGACATGCTCGACGGCCGGTTCGCCGGCAACCAGCGCCGGATGGAGCACCGCGAGGAGGTAGAGCAGCGCCTGGCCGCGGCCGTGGCGCGGCTGTCAACCAGCGACCTGATCGACCGGCTCGAGCGGGCGGGGCTTCCTTACGCGTCGGCGAAGAGCGTCGAGGAGGTGGTGGACCACCCGCAGCTCGCGTCCCGGTGGACGCCGGTGACCGCGGGCGACCGCAGCATCGACGTGCTTGCGCCGCCGGTCAGGCACGGCAGCTTCGGCCCGGTGCTGGGCCCGGTTCCCGCCTGCGGCCGCGACACCGAGGCTGTGCTGGCGGAGTTCGCCCCCGCCCCACCCGCCCCGCCCGGCCCGGATGCCCCGGACCCGGCGTGAACCGCGGCGCAGACGGTGACGGTGTGATCCGGGCCGCCCGGCCGGACGACGCACACGCGATCGCGGAGGTGCACGTCGCCACCTGGCAGGACGCCTACGCCGGCCTGTTGCCGGGCGAGTTCCTCGCCGCGCTGGACGTGACCGAGTGGGCCGGGCGATGGCGGGACAGGCTCGCCGCACCGGCCGGAGGCGTGTTCACGCTCGTCTTCGAGGCGGACGGCCGTCTGCGGGGCTTCGTGTCCGGTGGGCCAAGCCGGGACGAGATCCCCGGCGGCGAGGTGTACGCGATCTACGTCGACCCGGGCTGCCAGGGCCGGGGCGCGGGCCGCCGGCTCCTCGCCGCCGCCACGCGGCTGCTCGCCGCCGCCGGTTTCGCCGGCGCGGGCCTGTGGGTCCTGTCCGGCAACCACCCCGCGCGCCGGTTCTACGAGTCGCAGGGCTGGCATCGTGACGGCACCGAGCACCACTGGGCGCCTTCCGACGGCGTCAGCGTTCCCGAGGTCCGCTACGCGAGAAGTCTCGCCGGATAAGGGCCGCGGGGCCACCTACGCCGCGAATGGTGTGCCGATGGGCTGCTTAGATGCGGCCTAAAGGTACATCGATGCGTTGCTGAGGCCTAGTTCGGGCTGTATGGGGCGTACCTGAACTCGGGGGCCGGTGTCGAGGTGAGCGAGCGCAGCATCGAGGTCTCCCTGGACAGCAGGGTGCGCTCGGCAGTGAGCCGGCGCAGCGCATCCGGCTCGGCGAGCAGCGCCTGCCGGTCGTGCAGGTCGGCGATTATCGACGCGGCCACCAGGTATGACAGCGAGAGCGGATCGTCCGGCAGCTCCGGGATGCTGACCTGCGTTGCGCCGCGCGCGTTCAGCGCTTCGGCGTAGGCGTGGAACGCCCGCTGCACGGCGTGAACCGCGATGCCCGTCGCGGCCTCGCCACTGGCGTTCTCGGGCAGGAACTCCACCTCGCCCTGAAAGTACGGCTTCGAGTCGTCCAGCGCGATCAGCCGGAACCGGTCAGCGCCGACGGTCACCAGGTCATAGCGGCCGTCGTCGCGTTCCGAAACTCGTCGAAGGGTGGCGGTACAGCCGATCTCGTACAGCGCCGACACACCCTCGATGCCGGTCTCCCGGCCCTCGCGGATCGCGACAACGCCAAAGCGCCGCGGCTCCGGCTGGCTCACCAAGTCACGGACGAGCTGCCGGTACCGGTCCTCGAAAATGTGCAACGGCAGCAGCAGGCCCGGGAAGAGCACGGTGCCAAGCGGGAACAGCGGCAGCGTTTCGGACATGCTTTGACACTACGCGTAACCAGTGGCATATCTCGCGAAGACTTAGCCTTCGTCTTCGTCTTCGTCCTGAATGTGGACGGCGGCTTCTTCGGCGCTCGCGGCGCCGCCGTCGATCCCGACGTCGTGGGCGACGAGATCCTCCTCGTCGTCCGCGTGGGCCCCCTCGTCGTCTGCGACCAGCCGCCCGGACCTGGGCTCCGGCTCGTCGTCCCCCCACAGGTCGTCGGCGCGGCGGTCCTCGCCGCCGTCGTCCTCGTCGCCGTCGGAATCCGCATAGGGGTCCGATTCCGGCTCTTCCTCGGCTAGCAGCTGGTCGAGCGACTCGCCCTCCTGCTCCTCCTCGGCCGTGGTGCCGAAGCCCTCGCCGGCCGACCACCGGTCGGGAGGCGCGACGCCCTTGTCTAGCGGGTCGTCCCCGGGGTCGCCGTCGAGCGTGTCTGACGCGTCCAGCGCCGCCGGGTCGTACATCTCGTTTGGCATGGCGTTCGCTCACCCACTTTCCGCTCGTCCAGCGTCCTTGATCCCGCGTGCCCACACTACCGAAGCCGTAGCGTGGCCCTTAGGCCGCGTACGAACGCCCCTTGGGGGTAGCCCTAGCCCATGAACAACTCGCGCCGCAGACCAGGCAGCCAGGTGGAACGCTCCGGGCGAGCGCCGGAGGCGCTGCCCGAGCAAGTCGCCGAGCTGGTGGGGGAGGTGGCCGAGTCTCCCACGCCGTCGTGGCGCCGCAGGCTGACCGCCGAGTTCTCCCGGCTCGCGGGCCGCAGCGGGCGCACGGGCTGGCGGGGGATGCGGTCCGGCGGCCGCTGGCTGACGGCCGAGGTGCTGGCGATGGCCCCGCGCCTGCCGGTCCGGGACCAGCAGCGGCTCCGCGAGCAGTTTCCGGGGCTGGGTCCCGAAGAGCTCGCCGATGCGCTGATTCACGGCGCTGGCCGGGCCGCCGCCGTGGTCGGCGCCGGGGCCGGGGCGGCCATGGTGCTGCCGTTGCCCAGTGCCCCGGTCGAGATCGCGGTCGAGACCCTGGCGCTGGTCGGCATCGAGATCAAGCTCGTCGCCGAGCTGCACGAGGTGTACGGGATGCGCGCCCCCGGCTCGACCCCCGAGCGCATGCAGGCCTACGTCGCAGCCTGGGCGCACCGGCGCGGCGTGGCCCTCGCGCCCGCCGGGCTCGTGGTGGCGGCGGGCTCGCCGCTGCGCAGGCTGCTGCGGCGGCGGCTCATCGCCCGGGCCGCGCGCGGCGCCATGTCGCTCGGGCCGCTGCTCACCGGCGCGATCGCGGGCGCGGCGCTGAACCGGATCGAAACCCGCCACCTCGGCCACGACGTGCGCGATGATCTCCGTCGCCGGTCGCCGTACGCGACGAACTGGGCGCGCTGAAGCACCGGCCAGCCAGTGGCTCGGCCATCTCGCGAGCCAGCCATTCTTCGCGTCGGCCACGCTCTTCATCGTTGCTGCCGCGATCCGGCCCTGACCTGGGCTTCCATACTTTGATCTAATCGTATTCATCACGACTCGCTGAAGTCGAACTTATGTTTGACACGGCTCTGGCTGTGCGGCATGGTGAGGACGACGCATGGACACCAGATTCAGGAGGCGGCTCAGTGGGCCAGAAGACCGTCAGTTTCAGCGACCTCAGCGGAGAGATCATCACCAGCGACGACGCGGTGGCGCGCATCGTGGTGCACGAGCATCCCGAGCTCGGCGACGGCCCGGTGGAGATCGAGGCCCTGCTCGACGAGGCCAGGGCGATCGAGAAGGCGGCGTTGCGGGTGGCCGTCGTCGACCTCTACCTGCCCGGCGACCTGCCGCACAGGGTGACCATGGACCTGGGATCGTTCGATGAGCTGGCAACCGACAAGCCAATGAGCGAGCTGCTGGTCGCCGCCCGGCCCGCCAGGCGTGGTTCCAGGGCGGCCGCGCCAGCCCCGGCGCGCGGCGACCGCACCAACTACGCGGACCTTGTGCATGCTGGCAAGCCCCACAAGGGCAAGGTCACGGACGCGGAGAAGCAGCTCGTGCAGGAGAACTTCGACGAGATCAACGCGCGGCTTGCCCGCGAGGGCATACGGACGATCAACCTGGCCGAGCCGGAGCACGTGGAGCGCTACGGCCTGGAGGAGCTCGCATCCACCCACAATCCGGACGTTGATGGTCACAATGAAGATCCTGACGATGACTGAGAGCTATGGGTGGGAGTCCGGCGGGTAGGGGTCGGGAAGGACCCGCCATGACGCGGGCGGGCGCGACCACGTTCTGGGGGCAGATGTGGCGACCGACCGGCAGTCAGCGACGTCCACGGGCCAGGCGCGAGCCTCCGGGCCGCCCAGCGAGCAGCCCGCCGGTGAGCGCCTGGCCAGCCACCCGGTCGTTGGCTTCATCCCCTGGATCGTGTTCTGGGTGATCGGCGGCCCGTCGACGTGGGAGACCGGCACCCTGGCCGCCCTGCTCGCGGCGATCTTCGTGACGATGCTGAGCATCGACTACCGGCCGCTGGTTGCCTGGGCGACGGCCCAGCCGGACCGCCGGCGGGAGGGCCTGCGGCCCGAGCTGAGCCGCCTGAAGCTGCTCGACATCGCCACGGTGGTGTTCTTCGCCGCGCTGTCGCTGGCCGCGGTGGTAACCACCCGGCAGAACGTCAGCGATCTGGACAAGTACTCCCAGGCGATCTCCAGCGGGGCGCTGGGGATCATCGCGCTCGGGTCGATCGTGTTCCGGCACCCGTTCACGGTCGACTACGCGAAGGAGGAAGCGCCGCCCGAGGTGTGGCACACGGCGGTGTTCAAGCGGATCAACCTGGTGCTGAGCTCGGTGTGGGCGGCGGTTTTCCTTATCTGCGCACTGCTCGGCCTGGCCGCCGAGCAGAACGTGGCCAAGGGACTGCGCGACTGGCTGAATTGGTACATCCCGATAGTGCTGATCTTCCTGGCGTTCCGGTTCACGAAGTCGTACCCGCAGCAGGTCAGAGCCGAGCAGCAGGCGCCGCCGGCCGGCCATGACTGACCAGGGCACGCCCGGCCGGCTGCAGACCGTGGACCCGGCTGGCAACCCGTACCTGTCTGGCCGGTTCGCGCCGGTGCACTGGGAATCCGATGCCGAGGACCTGCGGGTCGAGGGCAGCCTGCCCACGGACATCGACGGGGTATTCATGCGCAACGGCCCCAACCCGAAGTTCCCGCCGCTGGGCAGTTACTCCTTCCCGCTGGAAGGCGACGGCATGATCCACGCGGTGTGGATCGGCCAGGGGAAGGCCAGGTACCGCAGCCGCTGGGTTCGCACGAACGGGCTGCTGGCGGAGGAGCGAGCGGGCCGCGCGCTGTATGGCGGCATCATGACCCCGGCCTTCGTCGACCAGGGGCTGCTGGGGCCGGATCCGGATCCCGGCTGGCCGATCAAGCTGGACGCGTTCATCAACATCGTCCGCCATGCCGGTCACTACCTCGCGCTGGAGGAGGGCACTCCGCCGTACGAGGTCAGCCCGGAGCTGGAGACGATCGGGCGGTTCGACTTCGGTGGCGGGCTGCCCCTGGGGATGTGCGCTCACCCGCGCATCGACCCAATCACCGGCGAGATGGTCGTGTTCCGGTACGACGTCAGCAAGCCGTACCTGACCTGGGCCGTGGTCGGCGCGGACGGCTCGGTGACCCGTCCCCCGGCCGAGGTTCCCGGGATCGACGACGCGTTCATGATCCACGACTTCACGATCACCGAGAACTACGCGCTGTTCGTGATCGGCCCGGCCATCCTGGACCCGGCCGCGATGATGACCGGCGGCAGCGTGCTGAGCTGGCGGCCTGACAACGGCACCAGGATCGCGCTGGTGCCGCGTTCTGGAGATGGCGGGGTCGTGTTCGCGGAACTCGACGCGTTCTGGGTGTGGCATTTCGCCAACGCCTACGAGGACGGCGACCGGGTCGTGGCCGACTTCCCGTGGTGGAGCACGCTGTCGATCGCCGCCGGGGATCGGCGGGCCGCTAATGGCCAGCTCGGTCCGGTCCGCGGCCGGTTCTCCCGGGTCTCGATCAACCCGGCGAACGGCACCGCGGCCCTGACCCACGTCGGCGACGGCGGCAGCGAGTTCCCGCGCATCGACGACCGGCTGACCGGCCGGCGTCACCAGTACCTGACCGTGGGCGCGGTATCCGGCCAGCACGAGCTGACCAGGGGCGAGCATGACCGGGTGCTGCGCTGGGACATGTCGACGGGCCAGAGCGCGGCCTGGAACGCCGACGCGTCGGTCGGCGAGGTGCTCTTCGTGCCCCGCGGCGGTGCCACCGGGGAACTGGACGGCTACTACATGACCCTGGCCAGGTCCATCGCCGACGACCGTTGCTGGCTCTACATCTGGGACGCCGCGGACTTCCCCTGCCCGCCGATGGCCCGGGTCGCGATCCCGGCTGCCGTCCCCAACGGCCTGCACGCCAGCTGGTTCCCGCGGCACAGGTGACCCCGCCGCTACCCCTCGATGACCCGGGCCAGCGTGGCCTTGGCCAGGGTCTCGGTGGCGAGGGTCGAGGCAGGATCCAGTGCAAGGTCAACGAGGATGGCGATCGCCGTTCCGCGATCGCCGCGCTGGTTCGCCGCGAGCGCCTTGTTCAGCAGCAGCATTCCCCTCGTCTCGGCGTCGGGCTCCGCCGCGAGCCCCCTCTCGATCGCGCGCAGCCGGTCTGCGGGGTCGTCCAGCAGCGCCGCCAGCTCTTTCCAGGCTGGAGCGAACCCGGGAAACCTGGCCACGATGCCTTCCAGAACGGCCTTCTTCCTGGGCGGGTCGTCGAGCGACTCGAGCGTGGTGAACGCCCTGCAGAATCCCCGGGGCAGTTCCCCGGCCCGCTCCCGCCGCAGGCAGTCGAGCGTGGTCTTGCAGGTGAAGAAGCCGCGCGGAGCCAGGCGGTCGACCTGCGCGTAGCACCGCTCGGCGGTGTCGATGTCCCCCTGGAGCAGGTATGTGAACGCAGCGTCGTACACCGGATACGGCCAGCCCGGCGCGATGGCGTGCGCGGCGTCCAGCAGCACCAGCGCACGGTCGTACTCGCCCCGTGCCCCGGCCGCCCGCGCCTCCTCGTGCCGTCGGACGGCGTCGGCCGGCACGGCGTGCCCGCCGTTGATCTGCCAGTCCACCTGGCCGCTGAATTCTTCGAGATCCCGCGTGGTCAGGACCCGCCCCGCGGCGTCCTGAAACACGAGGCGTTCAGCCATGCGTCCCCCGTATGCATCCCCCGTGAACGCATCACGATAGCTGCGGCACTACCTCCGCGGCCAGGCGTTCCATCTGCTCCTGCTCGTCGAACAGCGGGTTGAGCAGGATCAGCTCCGCGCCCGCGTCGGCGACGGCCTGCACTCCCTGCAGGCAAGAACTCGGCGTTCCCCACACCGATACCGGCGTCATGTCGCCGAGGTTGAAGAAACCGTAGAGCCTGTCGAGCGCGGCGCGCATCCGCTCTCTGGCGCGCTCGGCGTCATCGTCGACCGCGATGTAGACGCGTTTGGCGATGGGGAACGTGGCCGGGTCCCGGCCCTGGTCCGCGAGCTCGGCGCGCACG
>Ga0209693_10000961_pt1 | contig 12046 bp, 14 predicted proteins | sample HubBroMetageWRM3_FD_188345 | JGI IMG/M metagenome (GOLD analysis project Ga0209693, IMG submission 188345) | Warmed soil microbial communities from the Hubbard Brook experimental Forest, New Hampshire - Hubbard Brook CCASE Soil Metagenome WRM 3... | ecosystem: Environmental > Terrestrial > Soil...
ATGCTGGGGAATAAGGGCGGCAAGGGCTACCACGTGTCGCTTGCATTGAGAGGCGCTGGGAGGTGATCGGATGTTGGGAAAGATCATCAGGTGGGCGATCGTGCTCTTCATCGTTTTCTATGTCGCCACCCAGCCGGCCGGAGCAGCAGGTATCGTCCACCATGCTTATAACGGCCTGCACGATGCTGCCAGTTCGATGGCTACATTCGTGAACTCACTCTGAGCCGATGAGGGCGACCAGTCGCGCGGCGGGCGGGCCGGCCGCGGTCAGCAAGTACCTCCTACCCAACGAGCAGCAGGTCATACACACGCGTCGGCATCCGGCCATCTTGATCGGCCCGAGCCTCCTGACGCTGGTCGGCCTGCTGGTGGCGGCCCTGCTCAGCGCCACCGTGCTGCGCGGGTACGGGGCACTGATCACCGTCATCTGGGTCGCCTGGCTGGTGCTGTTCGGGTGGATGATCTGGAACGTCGTCAACTGGGCCGTTGACTACTTCGTGGTTACGTCGCACCGGATCTTGCTGACCTCTGGCGTGTTCACCCGGAAGGTCGCAATGATGCCGCTGACCAAGGTCACTGACATGAGCTTCCAGCGCACGTTTTCCGGCCGCATGCTCGGCTATGGCGAGTTCATCGTCGAATCCGCCGGCCGGGACCAGGCGCTGCGAACAATTGACCATATTCCCTATCCGGAGCAGCTTTACCTAGAGGTATGTGGGATGCTCTTCGGGGCCGAAGACGAGGCAACCAGCTCCGGTTCGGACTCGAGCGACGATTAAGTCCCACCTTCCCCCAGCTGTCCCTTCCCCGGGGTTCCTGCGGCCGGACGATCTCCTGCGACAGGCCCGGCTGCAGGAGCCTGCCCGGATCCGGTGGCCATCCGTCACACGCTGACCAGCAGGATGCCCCCAGCGGCCAGGGCCAGGCCTGCCCAGCGAGCCAAGCTCATCCGCTCACCAAGCACCAGCCGGGCCAGCAGCACGGTCACCCCCGGGTACAGAGAGGTCAGCACCACGGCGAGGCCGAACAGCCCGGCCCGGGTGGCGAGCACATAGCAGACGTTCGCGCTGGCGTCGAAAACCCCGGCTCCGAGCGCGGCCGTGAACAGCCAGGCGTCAGGCCGCCAGCGCACCGGGCCGATCCGCATCCCGGCCGCGGCCGCCAGGAAGATCAGCGTTCCGGCAAGGCGCGCGACCACGACCGGCCAGAGCGCCCCCGACTCCCCGCCGTTCTTGATGAACAAGAAGAAGGCCCCGAACGCGACGCCCGACGCTATCCCGAAGCCGACACCGCGGGCTGTGCCACGGCCCAAGACCGCTGCGTCGCCGTCGGCCTTGCCGCCGGAACTGACCAGGACGATCGCGGCGACGCAGATGAGCGCGCCTGCACCGACGCGCAGGCCGGGTTGCTCGCCCTCGGCGAGCGCCGCGCCAACCGGAAGCGCCGTGGCTACCAGTGCGGAGACCGGAGCGACGACGCTCATCGGGCCTGCCGCGAGGCCCGCGTAGAAGAACATGAACCCCACGCCGCCCGCGGCGCCCGCGCAGGCACCCCAGGCGATGCCCGCCGCCCGCGGCGGGCCCCCGGCCAGCAGCGCGGCAAGAGCCACGACCGCGAATCCGGCCGTTCCGGACACCAGCAGGACGGACAGCACGTGCGCACGCCGCGTTGCCGCGCCGCCAAGGAAGTCGGCGCTGCCGTAAAGTAGCGCCGCGGCCAGCGCGAAGACCGTCACCAAGGGTCCGCCCAGACTATGCGTTCGGTCAGAATATTGACATACGTAGTTCACTATACCGACCGGCTCGGAGGTGGGGCAGGATGGATTCGCCCGATCTCACGAGCACGCTCGCCCGCATCCTGCAGTCGCTCCGCTCCGAGCGCGGCTGGTCGCTGGATCAGCTTGCCCTCAGGTCGGGGGTGAGCAAGGGCGTGCTCGTGGCGCTGGAACAAGGGCGTTCCAACCCGAACCTGGCCACCCTGGCCCGGATCGCTGACGCGTTCGGGGTGCCGGTCACCTACCTGCTCGACGGCTCGGACGAGCCTGTCGTCCGGGTCACCGGCGAGCAAAACGCCAAGACGCTATGGCGCGGTGCGGCCGGCGGGACCGGCACGATCCTGGCCGCGACCGAGCCGCCGTGGGCGGTGGAGCTGTGGCGCTGGGCCGTGCAGCCCGGCGAGCGCTGGGGCGGAGACCCGCACACGCCGGGCAACAAGGAGCTGATCTGGATCGAGTCGGGCGTGATCACGCTGACCGTGTCGGGCCGCCGTTACCAGGTCGGACCCGGCCAGTGCGCCAGATTCCCCGGCAGCCTGCCGCACGGCTACGCCAACGAGGGCACCGAGCCCGTGCTGATGACGATGATCTCCGTGGTGCCGCCCGCGCTTACCTGACCCGCACCCGCGGGGGGACACCCCCGCGAACCCCCCCAAAACCAGCACCGGCCGGGGTGACATCAATCATTAAAACGCAGTCGCGGAGGGGACCTCCGCGACTCCGCGACCCCCTAGGGGGGTTGACCGTGGTCGGCGGAGATGCTTTGAGTTAGTCATGAGCGAGGACTGGGTTGCGGACGCGCGCGTGGGCGTGCCCATGATGCAGCTGATCGCCAAGCAGATAAGCCAAAGCAAGCACAAGCCGCGGGCGGTTCGCCAGATCATCGACCAGCAATGGCTGGACGAGGAATCGAAGCAGCAGCTGCGCGAGACATTTCACGTGACGGACGCGGATCTGGCCACCCACGACCGCGAGGCAGCCAGCGAGACCCGTCGCCAGACGCGCGAGCTCTACGGAATCCCGCTGCCAACTGGCCCGTGCGACTGCGAAGCCGAGCCGGTAGTGCAGGCGTCCGGGCGCATTGAATGCCAGAAGTGCGGCGCCGAGTGGCCGGCGACGGAGGTACGCAGGGTCATCGACGCGGCTTGGCTGGACGAGGACGCGAAGGAGCAGCTGCGCGACACGTTCCACGTGACCGACGGGGAACTTGCGTTACTGGAGAGGGAAACCCCGGACGAGGCGCGCGGCCCCCGCAAGCGGGCTAGCTGATCATCGCGCCACTGGTCATCCCGGCTTCCCGGGCTCGTGCTGTGCCTGCAGCCGTTCCCGCAACGCCTGCCGCTGGACCTTCGCGCCGCCGAGCACCGTGGGCATGTCGCCGACGAAAATCACCCGGACCGGGCGCTCGTGCTCGGGCAGCCCGGCGGTCTGCCGCACGATCTGCGCGGCGAGCTCCTCGGAGGGCGCGACGCCCGGCTTGAGCTGAACGCCGGCCACGACGTCTTCGCTGCCTGGTTCGCCGAGCCCCACCACGCCGGACAGGAAGACCGAGCCGTGGCCGAGGATCGCTACCCGCAAGACGCCCTTCAGTGAGGCCACCACCCTCGGGGTGGCCGACCCGCATGTCTGCTGCCTGAACGGGCCGTGTCGCGGCGTTGACCGCCGGGTCACGGCTCGTTAGCGTTCGCTAGAACGTGTTTCAGTCCGCTCGCGGGCGTTCCGCGGGCCAGCGCAGGCCGATGCGGGCCGATGTCCGGCGAGGAGGCCGCCATGACCGCACCGCCATTAGAGCCGCCGCCCGAGGAATGGCGGAAGCTGACGGTCAGCGAGCGCAGTGTGGACGAGCTGACCGCGGCGCTGCAGGACTGGCTGGCCGCCCGGTCGGCCGACGAACAGCCGCCCACCGTGACCGACGTCCATGTGCCGGACAAGGGCGGGCTGTCCAGCACGTCGGTGCTGTTCAAGGCCTGCTGGCTGGACGAGGACGAGCCCGGACGGGGCGGCGCCTACGTCGCGCGGATGGCGCCCGAGGCGAGCGCGGTGCCGGTCTTCCCGCGCTACGACCTGCCCGCCCAGTTCGACGTGATCAGCCAGGTGGCGGCGCGGTGTGACGTACCGCTGCCGACGCTGCGCTGGAACGAGCCGGACGGCGGGCCGCTCGGCACCCCGTTCTTCGTCATGGACCAGGTCGACGGCCGGGTTCCGCTGGACAACCCGCCGTACGTGTTCACCGGCTGGCTGCTCGAAGCCAAGCCCGAAGAACGCGCGGCGCTGCAACGATCCAGCGTCGCGCTGCTGGCGAAGCTGCACGCGATCCCCGACGCCGCGACCGCGTTCCCGATGCTTCGCCCCCCGGCCGGGCAGGACGCGCTGCGGTACCACGTCGCCCAGCAGCGCGCCTACTACCGCTGGGCCCTGGCCGACGACGGCATCCGGGTCCCGATCATCGAGCGGAGCTTCGACTGGCTGGAGGACCACTGGCCGCACGACCCCGGGCCCAGCGTCCTGAACTGGGGCGACTCCAGGATCGGCAACGTCATCTACCACGGCTTTGAGCCGGCCGCCGTGCTCGACTGGGAAATGGCCGCGCTCGGCCCGCGCGAGCTCGACGTTAGCTGGTTCCTGTTCCTGCACCGGTTCTTCCAGGACATCGCCGAGTTCTTCGAGCTCAAGGGCCTGCCGGATTTCCTGCGCCGGTCCGAAGTGGAGCGGTGCTACCAGGAACTGAGCGGCAGCGCGCTTCGGGACATGGACTTCTACCTCACCTACGCCGCGCTGCGGCACGCGATCGTGATGGGCCGGATCAAGCGGCGAATGATCCACTTCGGTGAGGACGAGGTGCCCGCCGATCCGGACGACTACGTAATGCACCGCGCCAGTCTGGACAAGCTGCTCGCAGGCACCTACCGATGGGACTGAGACCTGTGCCGATTCCGCTCGACGAGTATCCGGTCCACCAGACGCCGCTGCCGATGGACCGCGTGGCCAGCAGCGACCGCAACTTCTACGACCGCAGCTACTTCAACGCGCACGACCGCAGCGGCGAGGTCTTCCTGGTCACCGGCCTCGGGGTGTACCCGAACCTGGGCGTGATCGACGCGTACGCCGCCGCGCGGTGCGGCGACCGCCAGTGGAGCGTGCGGTTCTCCGACGCGCTGGGCGAGCGCAGTCTCGAGCAGAAGGTCGGCGGCTATCAGGTCGAGGTCGTCGAGCCGCTGCGGCGGCTGAACCTCAGCTGCGTGTCACCGGACGGCGGCATCGAGTTCGACCTGGCCTGGACGGCCGCGTTCCCCGCCGTACAGGAGGAACCGCACCTGCTGCTGTCCGGGGGCAGGCCGATCCTGGACGCCTCACGGTTCTCCCAGGTCGGGAGCTGGAACGGGCGGCTGCGGGTCGGTGAGCGCGACTTCACCGTCACCGGCGACCGGTGGAGCGGCGTCAGGGACAGATCCTGGGGGATCCGGCCGGTCGGTGAGCCGGAGCCGCCGGGCCGGTCGGCCGCCGAGCCGCTGGAGGGGTTCTGGTGGCTGTATATGCCGCTGCGGTTCGAGTCATGCTCGGTCATCGTGATCCTCCAGGAGACCCCCGACGGCTACCGGACGCTGAACGACGCCAGGCGGGTATGGCCGGACGGCCGGGTGGACCAGCTCGGCTGGCCCCGGGTGGAGATCGGCTACCGGACTGGCACCCGGCACCCGGAGTCGGCCCGGCTCCACCTGACCGACGCCGCCGGTCATCCGCTGACCGTCGAGGTGGAGACGCTGACGTCCGTGCCGCTGCACGTGGGCGCGGGCTACAACGGCGACCCGGACTGGTCGCACGGCCGGTGGATGGGCCGGAAGTGGAGCAGCTCGTCCGTGTACGACCTGACCGACCCGCAGGTGGCAGCGCGAGTGCCCTTCGGGGTGACCGACCACCTAGCCAGAGCCCGGATGGACGGCGAGGAGGGCTGGGGGATGTTCGAGCACGCCAGCATGGGCCGGCATGACCCGACCGGCTTCGCGGACTGGTCGTCGGTCAGCCCCTGACCAGGACCGCTGCGGCCGGGACGCCGCGCTATCACAGCGCCTATCACTGGGTGGTTTCTAGGCTCCCCGGCCATGAGCCCCGAAACCAAGACAATGTCGCCCCTTGCAGCCGCCGCAGATGAGATCGCCTGGCTCCAGGCGCTGCATGCAATCGAGCTGTGCCGTCAGGTCGCCGAGCTGGCGGCCCGGGTTCATCGCCCGGGATCAAGCGGGCTGGCCTGTTCGGCCGTCCTGCTCGTGGAAGGGGTCTACCTGGACTGACTTCCTCCCGGCGGGACGGCTCCGGCGGTGCGGGCCTGCCGCCGGGCTGCGATCCAGCGCTCGGTGCAGGCCTGGGGGTCCTTGCAGTACCACCGGATGTCGTCACACGCCGCGCCCCCGTCAGCCAGCATCTGGCTGCTGTGCTGGTGGGTGCCGCACATCCAGCAGGAGACGACATCGCCGCGCAGCGCTGCTGCGCCCTCGTGCCAAGGGATACGTGCTGTGTCAACTGTCATTGCCTCACCCTCCTGAGCGGTCCGCGCGATCCCGCTGTCCGGCCCTGGAGATGAGCAGCAGCCAGTCCGGTCGGGCAGCTGGCTCGGCAACCGCTTCCTCGAATGCTAACCCGCGACAGCGTCGCCGTCGGCGTGATACCGGCCGTTTACCGGATAACGAGGACGCTGCGTTGGCGCGGGACCAGCTCACCGATCACCGTTGCGCCCGGCAGCTCTCCCGCCACGAGCAGCCCGCCGGAGGTCTGCGCGTCGGCGAGCAGGAGCAGGTCCTCCTCGGCCACGCCACCGGTGTCGGTGTGCGGGAGCACCCAGTCGAGGTTGCGCCGGCTCCCGCCGGGCATGTACCCGGCCTCCGCCGCCGCCCGGGCGCCCTCGATCAGCGTGATCCGGAGCACCCGCCGCCGCGTTGTGCGCCCGGACATGCCCCTCCTGCCTCGCGGCCGTTTCCTTCGGAGTACGGCCGTGGGACACTGCGGCACGGCGCCGCTATCGCCCCCGAGGGGACGAGGTGGATCCGTTTCATCGGTAAAGTTGTCTCATTGTGGACAGCCGCGCGCAGCCGCCGCGCTGAGCCCGGGAGGATGACCGATGCCCAGTTCCACCCGGCCTGCACCCGGCGTGCTCGAGCCGTTGCAGTTGCGGAGCACGCCGGCGCTGATCGCCGACCAGATCCGGTCCCAGATCCTCGAGGGCAGGTTCCCGCCGCACACGCAGCTGGCCGAGGTCGAGCTGGCGAGGCAGTTGCAAGTGAGCCGCGGCCCGATACGCGAGGCGATGCAGCGGCTGATCCAGGAAGGCCTGCTGCGCGCGGAGCGGAACCGCGGGGTGTTCGTGGTCGAGCTCGGGCTTGATGACGCGCGCGACGTCTACCTGGCCCGGGGCGTCATCGAGCGAGCCGCGGCGGCGATCGTTGTGAAGGAGCAGCCCGAGGCCGCGCTGGCAGAGCTGCAGGAGATCGTCGGCCAGCTGGCGGCTGCGGTGGGCGGCCCGTGGTCCGAGATCATCCGGCACGATCTCGCCTTCCACCAGACGCTGGTGGAGGCGGCGGGCAGCGAGCGGCTGAACCGCATGTTCCGGACCCTCATCGCTGAGACACGCCTCTGCCTGATCCGGCTCGAACCCTTTTACCAGGACGGGAACGAGGTGGTCGACGAGCACCAGGCGATCACCGAGGCCCTGCGCCGCGGCGACCGCCGGCGCGCCGACAGCCTGCTTAAAACGCACATGGAGGCGTCGGCCGCGCGGCTGTCGGTGCCCGAGCCTGCCGCGCAGGGCGACGGCGTCTAGCCCGGCGGTCTCCCGTGATACCAGTGGCGTCCGCGCAGGTGCAGGCCCACCTACGGGACTCGACGGGTTGTTGACATTCCTACAACGCTCCGAATACGTTTCCGTTTACAACAAACCGGGTCACAGTGGGAGCGGCATGGTGTCTGTCGGCGGACGTGAGATTCGGGGCGTACGGGCCCGCGAGATCATCGACTGCCGCGGCCTGCCGACCGTCCAGGTCGACGTCGTCCTCGCGGACGGGTCGACCGGACGCGCCGACGTGCCCGCGGGGCGGTCGACCGGCACCCACGAGGCGCGCGAGATCCGCGACGGCGGCTCCCGCTATGGCGGCCACGGCGTGCGCCGCGCGGTTGCCAACGTGACCGACACCATCGGGCCCGCCCTGATCGGCCAGCCAGCCGATCGCCAGCGGGAGATCGACCGGCTGCTCGTCGAGCTCGACGGGACCGGCGACCGGTCGGGCCTTGGTGCCAACGCGCTGATCGGCGTGTCTCTGGCCGCCGCCCGCGCCTCGGCCGCGTCCGCCGCACTGCCGCTGTACGCGTACCTGTCCGCCGACGCGCACGTGCTCCCGGTTCCGCTGGTCAACCTCATCAACGGCGGCCGGCACGCCGCGGGACAGCTGGAATTCCAGGAGTTCATCGTCGTTCCGATCGGCGCCGCCACGTTCGCCGAGGCGCTGGCCGAAAGCTCCGAAGTGAACCTGGCGCTCGGCGACGTGCTGGAGGAACGCTACGGGCGGACAGCGCTCGTGCTGGGCGACGAAGGCGGCTACGTGCCGCCGGTGTCCGACCCGCGGGAAGCGCTCGAGCTGCTCCACCTCGGCGTGGAGCGCGCGGGCTACACCGGGCGTTTCCAGTACGGCCTGGACTGCGCGGCCACTCATTTCTACGACCCGGCGGATGGCACCTACCGGGTGGCCGGCCAGCGGCTCACCCGGGATGAGCTGCTGGCGCTGTACCTGGAGCTGGTCCGGGACCTGGGCGTGGTCACGATCGAGGACCCCTTCGCCGAGGACGACTTCGAGGGGTTCGCCCGCCTGACCGCCGAGGCCGGCATCCAGATCATCGGAGACGACCTTTTCGTAACCGCCGTGGCGCGGCTGCAGCGCGGCATCGAGCAGGGCGCGGCCAACGCCCTGCTGTGGAAGGTCAACCAGATCGGCACCCTGTCGGAGGCGCTCGACGCGGCGGCCATGGCGACCCGTCACGGTTACGGCGTGTGCGTGTCGGAAAGGTCGGGTGACACGGAGGATCCGGTGATCGCCGACCTGGCCGTGGCGCTGAACTGCGGCCAGATAAAGACCGGAGCGCCGGTGCGTGGTGAGCGCACGTCAAAGTACAACCGGCTGCTGCAGATCGAAGAGGAGCTCGGCGCCACCGCGACCTACCCGGGCCGCCGCTTCCCCCGGCCAGCCTGAGCGGCCGCGCGTGACAGGCGGCGAGGCGGGAATCGGGCGGCTGGACCCGACACGGGAGGAGCCAGGCGACACGAGCATCGGCAATGCCGAGGAGCTGCTCGGTCATGGCCTGACGGAACTGCGGCGGGTCGTGCTCGACGTGGTGACCGCCGGACTGCGCGCCGCCGATCCGGGCCTGGCCGTCGACCGCCTCGTCGATCTGGACGGCGCGCTGCTGCGGGCCGGGGGGCGGCAGTTCGACCTGGACCAAGTGCGTTCCGTGGTGCTGCTCGGCGCGGGTAAGGCCTCCCTCGCGATCGCCGCGGCGCTGGAACGCAAGCTTGGCGACCGGATCGACGGCGGCCTGATCGTCAGCCACCAGCCGGCCAAGCACGGGCTCCGCCGGGTGGAGGTGGTCCAGGCCGATCACCCCGTTCCCTCGCTGGCCAGCCTCGAGGCGGCCCGCAGGCTGAACGCGCTCGCGGAGCGCCTCGGGCCCGGCGACCTGCTGATCACGGCGTTCACCGGGGGCTCGTCTGCGCTTGCCTGCCTGCCGCCGGACGGCGTGCCGTTCGCAGCCAAGCAGCAGCTGCATGCGCTGCTGCTGGAGTCCGGGGCGTCCGTGGCCGAGATCAACTCGGTCCGCAAGCACGTATCGGCGATCAAGGGCGGCCGCCTGGCCGCGCTGGCCACCGGCGCGGTGCTCCTCAACCTGACCGTGTCCGACGTGGTCGGGGACTCGGTTGACCTGCTCTGCGATCCGGCTGTCCAGGACACCAGCACCCCGTCGGCGGCCATCTCCACGTTGCGGCGGTACGGTCTGTGGTCAGAGGTCTCGCCCGAGATCAGGAACCACCTGCACAGCGACCAGTCCGCGTCGCCCTCGCTGGCCGGCCGGGACATCACCACCGTTGTGCTGATAGCCGGATCTGGGGTGGTCACCGGCATGGCGGACTGCGTGCGGGCGCTGGGCTGGCGGCCCGCCGTTCTTGGCAGCCAGATGGAGGGGGAGGCATCGGGCCTGGGTAGCTTCCTCGGCACGCTGGCCGTGGAGTCCTCGGCACGCGGCACGCCGTTCACCCCTGGCACGGTGCTGGTGGCAGCCGGCGGCGAGGTCACGGTCACGGTCCGGCGGCCTGCTACCGCGGCCGTTGGGCACGGCGGCCCGAACCAGGAGATGGCGCTCGCGTTCGCGCGGGCGGCCGCGCGCCCGGCTGCCGCGGTGGCCGGCGCGTTCGTGGACAGCGACGGCTCGGACGGCGGCACCGACGCCGCGGGCGGGTGCGTGGACAGCACAACGGCCCCGCGAGCCGAGCAGATCGGGGTGTGCCTGGATGACGCCATCGCCGGGCACGACTCGGCCTCGGTGCTCAGCCGGCTCGGCGACCAGATCAGGACCGGGCCGACCGGGACGAACGTCTCGGACCTCTGGGCGATCGCAATCGCCGCCGGAGACGCGCCGTGAGGGCCGGGGGGGCTCGGCGGGCCGGGCGCGACGGGCGCGACGGGCAGGCTGGGCGGTCCGGCGACGACTGGGTCCTGGGTGTCGACATCGGCACCGGCAGCGTGAAGGCGCTCGCCGTTACCCTGGATGGCCGGCCGCTCGCCACCTCCTGCGTTGAGCACCCGATGCATCACCCGCGGCCCGGCTGGGCGGAGAACGACCCGGACGACTGGCTGCGCGGCGTGGTCGGCGCGGTCCGGCAGATCGTGGCCGCCGATCGCGTCGACCCCGGGGCCGTGGCGGGCATGTGCGTGGTGTCCCAGCGTGACCCCTGGGTGCTCCTCGACGCCGGCGACCAGCCACTCCGCACGTCGATCGCCTGGACGGACCAGCGCAGCGAGGCCGACCTGGCCGAGTTTGCCGGCCGCATGGGGCGGCCATGGCTGATCGACCGCACCGGGGTGCTGCCGATCGCCGGGCTCGGCCTGCCGACCCTGCTCTGGATCCAGCGGCACGACCCAAAGGCGTGGTCGAGCACCCGGCGGCTGCTGTCGCCCAAGGACTACGTGCTCTTCCGGCTGACCGGCCTGGTCGGGACCGACGTGAGCACCCCGGCGCGCAGCGTGATGAACGACCTGCGAACCGACGGCTGGTCAGCGGAGATCTGCTCGGCGGCCGGCATCGCCCTGGACCTGCTCCCGGAGGTCATCTGGCAGCCGTGGCAGCGGGTGGCGGAACTGAACGCCGACGCAGCCAGCCTGCTCGGGCTGCCACCCGGAGTGCCGGTGGCCGCGGGCGGCGGGGACGACCCCAGCGCGGCCCTCGGCGCCGGTGCCGTGGACATCGATGACCTCTGCGCCGGAACCGGGACGAGCAGCGACTGGCGGCTGGTGGTCGGCGCGGGCGAGCCCGACACCGAGCTCGCGCGCGGCGACGTGGCCCGGCACGTCGTGGCCGACCGGTACCTGTTCGAGGTCTGCATCGAGAGCACGGGCTCGTCGCTGCGCTGGTTCCGGGACGCGTTCGGCGGTGGCGCGAGCTACGCCGAACTCGTCGAGGAGGCCCGCAGCGTGCCGCCTGGCGCCGACGGCCTGGTGTTCCTGCCGTTCGTCGACGGCGCCAAGCGGGCTCCCTGGTACCTCGACGGCGCGGCCGGGGGATTCTTCGGCATCGCCTCCGGCCATACCCGAGCCCACATGGCCCGGGCGCTGCTCGAGGGCGTGGCGTTCGAGTACCCGCCCACGCTCGAGCTGATCTCGCCCGGGCGCGATCCGGAGCGCCCGATCACGCTCGTCGACGGCGAGGCCCACGCGGATGCGTGGAACCAGATCAAGGCAGACGTGACCGGGGTGCCGATCCGGACCACCGCGATCCGCGAGTCCGCGGCGCTCGGGGCCGCGATCCTGGCCGGCCAGAGCGTGGGCGCGTTCGCCGACGCCGCGGACGGGGCGCGGCGCGCGGTCAGGTTCGACCGCGTCTACGAGCCCGACCAACCGCGGCACGACCGGTATGGCGAGCTGCGCGAGCACTACCGGGGCGTGCTCGACGCGATCCGGCCCCTGTTCCATGCAGCTGGCTTTCACCCGCCCGCTGCCCCCCCCCCCCCCCCCCCCCCCC
>Ga0209693_10000962_pt1 | contig 12042 bp, 11 predicted proteins | sample HubBroMetageWRM3_FD_188345 | JGI IMG/M metagenome (GOLD analysis project Ga0209693, IMG submission 188345) | Warmed soil microbial communities from the Hubbard Brook experimental Forest, New Hampshire - Hubbard Brook CCASE Soil Metagenome WRM 3... | ecosystem: Environmental > Terrestrial > Soil...
TGTTCAAGCTTCCATTTGCGGCCGAGATGGAACCGCCAGGCGACGCTCCACACGACGAAAAGGGCCGTCGCAAGAAGAATGTAGGGAACTGCGCGCCAACCCATGGTCGGCGGCGCCGCGAGGTTGTAGGCAATCACCACGATCATGAACGCGACCAGAGCCCTCGACTGGGTTCGCAGGTATCTTGGCCCGTAGATCGGCCCCAGGTCCCCGCCCAGCGTGAACCTGCTGTCGAACCAGGGGAGCTTGGGCATCTGGTTGATCGCCAGGAGGGACATGATCGACATCAGGACGGCTAACGTGCGACTGACCGCCGAAAGGTCCAAAGGCAGCACGTCGACGCCGCGGCTGCGGACGACAAGCACCCCTTGCAGCAACAGCAGGCCGCCGCAGTAGCTGATCGAAAGGAACTTTCCCCATTTGCGCCAGGGCTGGAGCTTTGCGTCATTTGCCGTCGCGCCACGGCCACTCCAGTACAGCGCCCCGACGACCAGCGCACTGGCGGCGGGAAAGACGAAGAGGAGAAACCACGATGGCAGAGATGCGCCCTTGTGGACCGCGAGCGGCGTCGTCCAGTCGTCCAGCATGGCGATCTGCCATACCGCCGCCACCAGCATCAGGGCGATGAGCGCCGCGCACACCAGAGCTGTCTTTCGGTCGATCACTTGCCCCTCCTGGTTGCCAGCTTCAGCCTGCCGCCCGAACGAGCGCCGACGCCGACCGTCTCGGCAAAGCTCAGCAGCGCATCCTCGAGCACGGAAAGCTTGAGACTGTAGGTGACGGTCGTTCCGGCCTTTTCCGACTCGACCAGGTCGGCCTCGCGCAGCACCGCGAAATGGGCCGAAAGCGTCGGCTTGGCAAAATCGAAGTGCCCGGCGATCTGGCCCGCCGTCATCGGCCGTTCCCTCAAGAGCTGCAGGATTCGCCGCCGCGTCGGATCAGAGAGTGCCTTGAAAACGAGGTTCATATTTAGATGATTAGCTAATAACGGAACAATGTCAACTGGAGAGATCCCGCTCAGGCCAATCCGGCCGCCGGCAGTGCTCAGTCAGCCCAGCCTGCCGACGTGGCCTTCGAGCAGGGTCCAGCACTTGCTGCCGAGCTTCCCGCGCCACGCCGCATAGACCGGGGTCATGCGGGCGCGGAACGGGGCCTGGTCGACCTCGTTGAAGATCATGCCGCGCTCGGCCAGGGTCGTGCGCAAGCCGGCGTTGAAGCGGCCCTGATCGTCGCGCTGGGCGCGCACGAACCGGGCCGCATTGCGCTCGATCGTGGCCTGGATGTCTTCCGGCAGCTTTCGCCACAACTGGCCGTTGGCCATGAGATTGAAGCCCGACCACATGTGGTTGGTCATGGCCAGATGCTTCTGCACCTCGTACAGCCTGAAGACCTCGTTCACGGCCAGCGGGTTCTCCTGCGCATCGACCTTGCCGGTCTTCAGCGCCTCATAGATGCCGTTGACGTTGATCGTGACCGGTTCGGCGCCCAGCGCCCGGAAGGTGTCGGTGAACATCTGGCCTGCCGGCAGGCGGATCCTGAGTCCTTCGAAATCCTGCGGCGCCGCGATCGGCCGGCTGGTCGAGGAGGTCTGCCGCATGCCGTTGTCGAACGCGCCGACCGGGAAGCCATGAATGCCTTTGGCCGCCATCTCCTCGCGCAGATAGGCGCCCAGCGCGCCGTCGGCCGCTGCGTGCGCCTCGGCCGCCGTCCGGAAGGCAAAGGGGACCTGCTGCACCTCGGCGACCGGCACCGCCTGCCCCAGGATGCCGCCCATCAAGGTGAAGAAATCGAGTTCGCCCGAGATCAGCATTTTAAGCGCCGCCGGATCGGAGCCGGCAATGCCGGCATTCTCGGCCGACACCTCGGCCACGACGCGGCCGTTGGTCTCGGCGCCGATCGCCAGCCACATCTCGACCAGGCGCCGATGCAGCGGGCTCGAGGCCGCCTGGTTATGGAACTGCCGGAAGCTGTAGTCAGCAGCCACGGCCGGGCGCACGATGAGACCGAGCGGGACGCCCATCGGGACGAGGGCGGCGGCGCTGCGGGCGAGAAGCCTGCGGCGGGACAAGGCGGCGGGCATGGTCGCGCCGCACCTTATTTCAGCAGCGTGTAGAGCCGCTCGTCGTAAAGGGCGCCGCTCATCGGCCCGAGTGCGGTGCGGAACGACCGCGTTGGGTTGGCGGCGCTATGTGCCTGCTGGGCCGCCGCGTCCGTCCAGGCCTCGACCAGCGTCAGGTGGTTCGGCCGGCTCGCCTGCACCAACGCATCGAAGCGGATGTTGCCGGCCGTGCCGGCGCTTGTTTCGGTGAGCGTGCGCACGGCGGCGACACCCTCCTCCCGCTTCGGCGGCACCATGTCGACGTGAGTGATGACGAATACACCGGCAAGCATCGCCGGTGTGGTTCCGCTCGACTGGGGTCCGACCGACAGCGCAAAGTGCGGTCGCTCGTCGTAGGGCGCGATCAGGAGCGGCGTCAGAGCCGAGCGAAACGCCTGGCCTGGCGCCGAAGCGGCATTGTCCTCGCGGGCCTTGGCGCTCGGCCACCGCTCGACGATGACGAAGTGGTTGGGTCGGCCGATCTGCTCGAAGACGGCGAACTCGAGCGCGCCTTTGTCCTTCAGCGCATCGCGGTAGTGCGCCAGCAGGCGGCGCGCGGCGTCGGCCTGGGCCGGCTCGACTTCGATGTAGGTGACCGCATAGGGCGACTCGAGCGGTGCCGCGGCCGGGGCAGGCGAGGTTTGCGCCACGGCCTCGGCGGCCAGCATGCCCGCAGCACTCGCTGCGCCCACAAGGACCTGACGACGGTCGAACATGCGCCCTCCCGATGCGGCGATTGCCATCGAACGCATTCTCTACTTCAGCTTGGCGCCCAAAGGCGGTCCGCCCTCGAGATACTGTGTCGCCATGTGCGCTCCCTGCTTGGGAAGAAAGGCGATGAAGCGCGCCCCTTCCGGGCTGACCACGGTGAAGGCGTGTGGCGTGCGAGCGGGAACCGAGATGGTCTGGTTCTTGCCAACGAGGAGGCGCTCGTCGCCAATCCGCACGTCGAGCGTTCCTTCGACGACAACGATTACCTCATCGACTTCCTCGTGGTAGTGCAACGGCGCGCCAGCCCCTTGTTCCAGGACGCCCATGCTCGAACTTACCGAAACGCCCTGCGCCTGGCCGGCAAGAACATAGTTACGATAGCCCGGGCGCCAGGGGATCTCCTGGGCTTCCTCGTTTTTCACCACCGGCATGTCGACCTCCTGTAATGCATCGCCTGGCGACGTCGCAATCTATCAGGTCTCGGCGCCGCCGTTGACCTGGATCATCTGGCCGTTGATGTAGGCGCCCGCCTCGGAGACCAGCAGGCGGGCCGCGGCGGCGACCTCGATCGGCATGCCCATGCGGCCGAGCGGCACGCGCGCCACCGTTTGAGCGCGGGCCTGGGCCGAGGCGTTCTTCTCCTCAACATCGGGCGCGATGGGCCCGGGCGAGATGGCGTTGACGGTGATCTTCTTCGGCCCGAACTCCATGGCCAGCGCCTTGGTGAGGCCCCACACGCCGTGCTTGGCGACCGACACCGGCGTCCGGCCGGCATGGCCATGAATGGCGTTCATGCCGGTGAAATTGACGATGCGGCCCCAGCCGTTCTTCAGCATGCCGGGCAGGCAGGCGCGCGACAGCCACACCGAGGCATCGAGGTCGACGGCAATGACGCGGCGCCACTCGGCCTCGCTCATCTCGAGAAACGGCTTGTTGGGACGGAGCGCCGCATTGTTGATCAGCACGTCGACGGCGCCGAACTGCTCGATCGCCGCATCGGCGATGCGCTGGCAGTCCTCGGGCTTGCCGACGTCGCCCATGACGACCAGCGTCTTGGCGCCGAGCTTCTCGGCTTCCCGGGCGACCTTCTCGCAGGCCGCGCGATCGCTCGAGCCGTTGACGGCGACGTCGAAGCCGTCCTCGGCCAGGCCGAGCACGCAGGCGCGGCCGATATTGCGGCCGGCGCCGGTGATCAGTGCTGTTCTGCGCGACGCCATCTTCTATTCTCCCGCTCCAATTCGTTCATGCCAATTCGTTCGTGAAGGCGTCTCGTGGAAGCAAAGACAATCCCGCTCGGCCAGCGCCCGGCGCGAGTCTGGACCGGCGGCAGCGGCGAGGCAATCGTGCTGCTGCATGGCGGCTGGGCGGGGGCCGAAGCCTATTGGTCGACGGTGACCGGCGAGCTCGAGCGCTCGCATCAGGTGGTGGCGCCCGACCTGCCGGGCATCGGCGTGCCGGGCGCGCTGCTGCCGAGCTTCGGCGCCTATGCCGCGTGGCTCGAGGCGCTGCTCGACAATTTGGCCATCGACCGCGCCACCATCGTCGGCAATTCGATCGGCGCCACCATCGCCTGGCGCTTCGCGTCGCAATATCCCGAACGCTGCCGCGGCCTGGTCATGGTGAACGGCTATCCGCCGCCCGCGTATAATCGCGGCGTCCGCTGGCTCGCCGCCAAGACCAGCCTGCGCCGCATGGTGCGGTCGCACTTCCTGCACAGCCTCTACGGCAGCGAGGCGTTGGCGACGGCGTTCCACGACCGGCGCAATGCGCCGGTCGCGATCGTGAGCGCGCTCGATCGCTTCTCGCCCGCCGAGGTCGATGCGGTGCTCGACATCCTGCTGGCCGAATCGGCATGCCCGGCGCCGCAGGTCCGCACGTTGCTGATCTGGGGCGAGGCCGACCGCCTGCCCGTGCTCGACAAGCGCGGTGCGCGGCAGATGGCGCCGTCGCTCGGCGACTACAGACTGGTGACGATTCCGTCAGCCGGCCATCTGCCCCAGGTCGAGCACCCGGTGGCCTTCCTGCGGGCGCTGCGCGAGTTTTTGCGGCGGTAGGGCGCTCGCTTGATATCGAAAAAGCGGTGTCATCCCGAGCGCAGCGAGGGACCCTTAGTCGACGTCGCGAAAGGTCCCTCGCTGCGCTCGGGATGACATCATCCTTTTCATTGACGCTTGTACGCGCGCTAGATCACGCCGCCGGCCTTCAGCGCGTCGATCGACTTGCGGTCGTAGCCCAGGCTCGCCAGCACCTCGTCGGTGTGCTCGCCGAGCTCGGGCGTGGGTCGGAGCTCCTTGGGCTGCGGCGCGTCGGACAGGTTGATCGGCTGGCCGACCACCTTGATGTCGCCGAGCTTGGGATGCTTCACCGGCCGGGCGATGCCGAGATGCTTGACCTGCGGCTCGGCGAAGGTCTGGTCGATGGTATTGATCGGCCCGCACGGCACGCCGGCCTTGTTCAACGCCTCGATCCAATGCGCCGACGGTTTGGTCTTGGTGACGTTGGCGATGCGCTCGTTGACCGCCTTGCGATGCTGCGAGCGCAGGCCGGGCGTCGCGTGCTCGGGATGATCCACCAGCTCGGGCGCACCCATCGCCGTGGCGCAGCGCTTGAACATGTGGTCGCCCGACGCCGCGATATTGATATGGCCGTCGCTGGTCGGGAAGACGCCGGTCGGAATGCTCGTGGGATGGTCATTGCCGGCCTGCTTGGCGACCTCGCCCTTCATCAGCCAGCGCGACGCCTGGAAATCGAGCATGAAGATCTGCGCCTCGAGCAGCGAGGTATGGACCCACTGGCCTCGGCCGGTGCGCTCGCGATTGAAGAGCGCCAGGATCATGGCCTGGGCCAACAGCAGGCCCGAGGTCAGGTCGGCGATCGGGATGCCGACCCGCATCGGGCCGCGGCCGGGCTCGCCGGTGATCGACATCAACCCGCCCATGCCCTGGGCGATCTGGTCGACGCCGGGACGCGCCGCATCGGGGCCGCTCTGGCCGAAGCCCGCGATCGAGCCGTAGACGATGCGCGGATTGATCTTGGCCACGGTGTCGTAGTCGACCTTGAGGCGATGCTTCACGTCGGAGCGGTAATTCTCGACGATGACGTCGGCCTTGGCCGCGAGCTTCATGAAGATGTCGTGGCCTTCCTTGCTCTTGAGGTTGAGCGTCATCGCCTTCTTGTTGCGATGCAGGTTCTGGAAGTCGAAGCCATGGCGGTGGCCGCCCATCGCATCGGTCTTGCCGTCGCCCAACTGAGGAGGGGGCGGCGGCTCGATCTTGATGACGTGCGCGCCCCAGTCGGCGAGCTGGCGCACGGCCGTCGGCCCGGCGCGATGCGCCGTGAGGTCGAGGACGGAGATGTGGGAAAGCGGCAGGGTGGTCATGGGCGGTTCCTCACTATTCACGATGCTCGTTGCGACACTGCTGTCATCCCGAGCGCAGCGAAGGACCTTATCCTGTTGCCTCAAAGGTCCCTCGCTGCGCTCGGGATGACAATGTGCGTTTAGCTAACGTCCTTTGAAAGCCGGCTTTCTCTTCTCCATGAAAGCCCGGCGGCCTTCCTTGAAGTCTTCGCTGTCGAAGCAGGCTTCCGCCATCTTCTCCAGCTTCTTGTGGTCCTGCTTGGATTCGGGCTTGGCGATCTCGCGCGCCGAGGCCTTGGCAAGCGCGATGGTGAGCGGAGCGTTCTGGGCAATGGCGCCGGTGATCCCGGCCACCATCGCATCGAGCTCGGCGTCGGCGGCCACGCCGTGGACCAGGCCCATGTCGTAGGCCTCCTTCGACGAATACTGCTTGGCGGTGAACAGGAATTCCATGGCGCGGGGCAGGCCGACGATGCGCGACATCCGCTCGATCCTGAGGAACCCGTAGCCCAGACCGAGCTTGGCCGCCGGCACGCCGAAACGCGCGCCCTCGTTGCAGTAGCGCAGGTCGCAGCACGCCGCCAGGTTCATGCCGCCGCCGATGCAATAGCCGGTGATCTTGGCGATGGTGGGCTTGGGGAAATTGTAGAGCGATTCGTAGCCTTCCTTGGAAATCGAGTCGTAACGCACCTGGGCCTCGGCGTTGGCGCGCTCGCTCTCGAACTTGGAGATGTCGGCGCCGCTCACGAAGGCCTTGCCGCCTGAGCCGCTCACCACGACGCAGCGCACCTCTGGGTCCTTCTCGTAGTCCCGCAGGATGCCGACAAAGCCGTCCCACATGTCGAGCGACACGGCGTTGAGCTTGGCCGGGTTGTTGAAGACGAGGTGCCCGACGGCGCCCTCGCGCCGGCCGTAGATCTTCTGTTCCTGCATGCCGTTCCTCCGATGAGGCCGTGAATATACATCATCATTGTCATGTTGAGAGAAGCGAAGCATATCTTCGACTCATGCTCCTCTCCCCCGCTAGGGGGAGAGGTTGGGTGAGGGGGTTACGCACCGTGACTGATCACCCCCTCACCTAACCTCTCTCCCAAGGGGGAGAGGAACATGAAAGGCAGGGAGGACACATGGCCTCAGTCGAACTGAAGGGCCTTACCAAGCACTACGGTGATGCCGTCGCGGTCGACGGCGTGTCGCTGCGCGTCGAGCACGGCCAGCTGGTCTGCCTGCTGGGCCCCTCGGGTTGCGGCAAGACGACGACCTTGCGGCTGATCGCGGGCTTCATCGAGCCCTCGGCAGGCGAAATCGTGGTCGGCGGCAAGGTGCTGTCCTCGACGACGCGGACGGTGCCGCCGGAAGGCCGCAACATGTCGATGATCTTCCAGAGCTATGCGCTGTGGCCGCACATGACGGTGGCCGAGAACGTGGCCTATGGGCTGAAGATCCGCAAGCTCGACAAGGCCACGATCGACGGCAAGCTCCAGGCGATCCTGTCGACGGCGCGGCTGGGAGCCCTGGCCGACCGCTATCCCGGCGAGCTGTCGGGCGGCCAGCAGCAGAGGGTGTCGCTCGCCCGCGCGCTGGTGGTCGAACCCGAGACGCTGCTGCTCGACGAGCCGCTCAGCAATCTCGACGCCAATCTGCGCGAGGAGATGCGCTTCGAGATCCGCCGCCTGCACGACCGCTACCGCTACACCACGGTCTACGTGACTCACGACCAGGCCGAGGCCATGACCACGGCCGACCTGATCGCCGTCATGAACCACGGCAAGGTCGAGCAGCTCGGGCCGCCGGAGGAGATTTACAGCCAACCGCGCTCGGAATTCGTCGCCCGCTTCATCGGCGGCGCCAACATCCTGCGCGGCTCGGCGCTCGACGCGACGCGTGTCTCGGTGGCGGGCTCAACGCTTCGTACCACGGGCCGGGCGCTCGTCGCGGGCAAGCCGGTGGCCCTCTCGGTGCGCCAGCACGAGATCGCGATCGCCGCCGAGAAGCCGCAATCGGCAGCCGACAATCACCTTAACGCCGTGGTGACGCGGCAGGTCTTTCTCGGCTCGGCGCGCGACTATACGGTCGCGCTTGACGACAAGACCGAGCTCCGCGTGACGGCACCGCCCGGCCGCAACATCGCGCCAGGTGAACGGGTTTGGCTGCATCTGCCGGCGGAAACATGCCGGGCACTGGCGGAGGAATGAAACGATGACCAGGAAGCTGACGCGCCGCCACGTCCTCGCGGCCGCCGCGGCGACGACGACCGCGTCGTTTGTCACCGTTGCGCGCGGCGCGCCGGTCGAGGCGCAGAAGATCACGCCTGAATTGATCGAGGCGGCCAAGAAGGAGGGCAAGGTCTCGTGGTACACGAGCGTCGACCTGCCGCTCGGCGAAAAGGTCGCCAAGGCCTTCGAGGCGGCCTATCCCGGCATCAGCATGAAGGTCGAGCGTTCGGGCGCCGAACGCATCTTCCAGCGCATCGGCCAGGAGTACCAGAGCAAGATCTACGTCTGCGACGTGGTGAACAGCTCCGACGCCGCGCATCTCATCATCTGGAAGCGCGCCAACATGCTGGCGTCGTTCCTGCCGGAAGAGGTGGCCCAGCACTTCCCCAAGGAACACTGGGATCCCGACGGCATGTACGCCTCGTGGCGGCTCACCCTCTCGCCGATCGCCTACAGCACCAGCCTGGTGAAGGCCGAGGACGCGCCCCGGGGTTTCAACGACCTGCTCGATCCCAAATGGGTCGGCAAGATCGTCAAGGCCCATCCGGGCTATTCGGGCACCATCATGACCGCCACCCAGCAGCTCGCCCGCGACCTCGGCTGGAGTTATTTCGAGAAGCTGGCCAAGCAGAAGGTCATGCAGGTCCAGTCGGCGGCCGATCCGCCCAAAAAGCTGGCTCTGGGCGAGCGGGCCGTGATGGCCGACGGCACGGAATATCTGGTGAGCATGCTGAAGGCAGAGGGCGCGCCGATCCAGGAAGTGCTGGCCGTCGAGGGCACGCCGCTCATCACCGGTCCGTCGGCGGTGATGGCGCACGCCGCCAACCCCAACGCGGCGCGGCTGTTCTACGCCTGGTCGATGACCGCCGAGGCGCAGCAGATGAACATCGATGTCGGCGCCCTGCGCTCGGCCCATGCGCTGGTCAAGGAGCGGCCCGACCGCAAGAAGCTCAGCGAGATCAAGACCCTGCGTGAGGACGCCGCCGCCGTCGCCGACCAGGCCGACGACATCAAGGCGCACTACACCAAGCTGTTTAAGGTGTGACGATGCGCCGACGCACGCTGATCACGGCGACTGTTCTGCTTCCTTTCGGCGGCCGCGTGGTGTCGGCCGCGCCGGCGCCCGAGGCGGTCACGCCGGCGCTGGTCGAGGCCGCGAAGAAAGAGGGCAAGGTCAGCTACTATACGGCGATGGACCTTTCCGTCGCCGAGCCGTTGGCCAAGGCTTTCGAGGCCAAGTATCCCGGCATCAAGGTTGCGGTCGAGCGTACCGGCGCCGAACGGCTGTTCAACCGCATCGCCCAGGAAGAGGCGAGCAACATTCGTCGCTGCGACGTCGTCAACAGTTCGGATGCCGCCCACTTCATCGTCTGGAAGCGCCAGGACTGGCTGGCGCCTTACCTGACGATCGAGATCGCCGAGAACGTGCCGGCCGACATGCGCGATCCCGACGGCACCTTCACCAACCAGCGCACGCATTTGAGCGCCATCGCCTACAATACGAGCCTGATCAAGCCCGAGGACGCGCCCAAGGGATTCATCGATCTGCTCGATCCCAAATATGCCGGCAAGCTGGTGAAGGGCCATCCCGGCTATTCCGGCACCATCATGACCGCCACCCAGCAGACCGCGCGCGAGCTGGGCTGGAGTTATTTCGAGAAGCTCGCCAAGCAGAAGGTATTGCAGGTCCAGTCGGCCACCGAGCCGCCCAAGAAGATCGAGGCCGGCGAACGCGCCGTCGCCGTCGACGGCAGCGATTACCTGTTCTGGATGGCCAAGGAGCGCGGCTCGCCGATCGAGGTGGTGCACCCGATCGAAGGCACGCCGCAGATCTCCAACCCGATGGCGGTGTTCAAGTCGGCGCCCAATCCCAGCGCCGCGCGGCTACTGTTCGGCTGGATCATGTCGGCCGAGGGCCAGGCCTTCATCGTCAATCTGAGCGGCCAGTATCCGGCCAACAAGCTGGTGAAGGCCAAGGCCGGCCGGCCGCCGCTCGCCTCGATCAAGACCTGGCGCGAGGATCCCGCCGAGGTCGAGAAGACGGCCGACGAGATCAAGACCAGGTACCAGCGGATGTTCAAGGTATGAGACGGACTCATCGCTGGGAGCGCGCCACTCCGTGGCGCAGTCTTCCTCTGGTTCGACAAAGACGCGCCACTGGAGTGGCGCGCTCCCAGCAAAGAGGAACCCTTGTCGTCCGCGGCTGAAGAAAAGGTCCCTCGCTTCGCTCGGGATAAAACCTGGCGCCTGCCCGACCTCTCGCGTCCGGTCCTGGTCGCCGTCGCCGCGCTTCTGGTGGTGATGATCGCCCTGCCGATGGGCTGGCTCGTGGTCTACAGCCTGTCGGACAAGGCGGGTCACGCCACGCTGGGCAACTTCGTGGCCCTCTTCACCGACCCGACCTTCGTCGATCCGCTGATCACGACCCTCATCATCGCCTTCTCGACGAGCGCGATCTGCTGCGCCGTCGCCGCCCCGCTGGGCTGGCTGGTGGCGCGCACCGACATGCCGATCCGCCGCACGGTGCGCACCTTGGTGATGGCCTCGCTGGTGACGCCGCCGTTCGTCGGCGCCATCGCCTGGGAGATGCTGGCCGCGCCCAATTCGGGACTCCTGAATCAGCTGTGGCGCGCGCTCAGCGGCATGCCGGCCGACGAGGCGCTTCTGGACATCTACAATCTGCCCGGCCTGATCTTCGTCATCGCCTGCTACACCTTTCCCTACGTCTTCATCCTGGTCGCCAATGCGCTCGACCGCATGCCCGGCGAGCTCGAGGACGCCTCCTCGATGCTGGGCGCGAAAACCTGGCAGACCGCACGGCTGATCACCGTGCCGCTTGCCCTGCCGACCTTGCTCGCCGGCGCGCTGATCGCCTTTCTGCAGGCGCTGAACCTGTTCGGCTCGCCAGCCATCCTCGCCATTCCCGCCGGCTTTCATACGCTCACCACGCGCATTTGGAGCCTGTTCCAGTTCCCGCCCAAGCCCGAGCTCGCCGCCGCCGCCTCGCTGCCGCTGCTGCTGCTTACCATCGTGCTGCTGCGTGCCCAGTCGCTGGCGCTGGGCCGCCGCGGCTATGCCGTGCTGGGCGGCAAGTACGGCCAGCCGCGCCTCGTCAGGCTGGGCTGGCTGCGCTGGCCCGCGGCGGCGGCGGCCTTGCTGGTGCTCGCCATGCCGCTCTTCCTGCCCTACGCCGCGCTGTTCAACTCGGCGTTCTCGCGCGTCGCCTCCAAGCTCGTGACCTTCGACACGATCACGCTGCACAACGTGCGCTTCACCTTCCTCGAGCTCAGCTCGACGATGCCCGCGCTCGAGAACACGTTCCTGCTGGCGACCGCTTCGGCGACCCTGGGCGCGCTGCTGGCGCTGCTGATCGCCTACATCGTGGCCCGCCGCGCCGTCCCCGGGCACAGGCTGCTGGGCTTCCTCGCCACCGCGCCCATCGCCATTCCCGGCATCGTGCTGGGCGTCGGCCTGTTTCTCGCCTATACGCGCCCGCCGCTCACGCTCTACGGCACGCTGTGGATCCTGCTCATCGCCTTCGTCACCATCGAGCTGCCGGCGGCCTACCAGCAGCTCTCCTCGGCGTTCCACGCGGTCCATCCCGAGCTCGAGGAAGCCGGCCGCATGCTGGGCGCCACGCGGCTGCGCACGCTGGCCGA
>Ga0209693_10000963_pt1 | contig 12029 bp, 10 predicted proteins | sample HubBroMetageWRM3_FD_188345 | JGI IMG/M metagenome (GOLD analysis project Ga0209693, IMG submission 188345) | Warmed soil microbial communities from the Hubbard Brook experimental Forest, New Hampshire - Hubbard Brook CCASE Soil Metagenome WRM 3... | ecosystem: Environmental > Terrestrial > Soil...
CAGCTTGCCGACCGTGCGTCCCCCGTCGCAGCCCAACAAATAACGGCAACGCACCTCATAGGTATCGCCGGTGTGCTTGTCGAGCACCTGCGCGGTGACACCGTCAGCGTGCTGCGTGAACGAGAGCATGTCGTGGTTGAAGCGAACCTTGTCCGACCCGGCGAGCGTCTCTGCATGCTTGCGCAGAATCGGTTCGAGACGGATCTGGGGCAGGTTGGCCGTGCGGCACGCGCTCGCCGCGATGTAATCGGGGTCGGTGTAACCGCCACCCCACGCCTCCAGCCGGCCGATCTCGCGACCGTAACCGTCGTGCGGCCCGGCGAGTCCCGCGTACCACGCCGTCGCCTGCATGTTCTGTGCAGGTGTGCCCTTGGCGTAGATTTCGTCGGCCACACCGACGTCACAGAAGATCTCCATCGTGCGCGGGCTGAGCACATGCGCCTTCGGAAGAATCGACGTGCTGGGCCACGCCGACACCAGCAATGACTCGACACCGAGCTGCGACAGCAACATCGACGCGGTCAGCCCCGCGCCGCCGCCACCCACGATCAACACCGGCACCTCGACGTCACTCATCACTGTTCTCCAACCCCGCTCCAACGACGGCAGCTATCCCGCACAGGATGACCCAAAGTGGGTTACATCACACATTATTCGGCCATGTCAGCGATTTTGTCAAATAAATCGATTTAATTTCCCAAGCGTCGAGTTCGTCGGACCCGGCTAGGCGAAGACCGGGGTGATGTCCATGTAGATCCGGTAGTCGCTAACCTCGCCGTCGCGCACACGGAAGCTGTTTGCGCAGGGCAGGCTATGTTTTCCGCCATCGAGTCGCTCGTAGTGCACCGTCATCACCGTGACGACCCGATCGGTATCGACCTGCCACAGGTGCTCGATCACATGGCGGATCCCGGCGATGCTCGCCAGGAATGCTTCGCATGCCGCCACCACCGCGGGGCGGCCCTCGACGACCTCGGCGTTGCCGAATCGGAAGGTGACGTCGTCGGCGAGATGGTGCGCCAGGTAGCCGGTGTCCTTGTCGTCGACGGCCTCGAAGAACCGTCGGATTTGCGACTCCAGCAACGAGTTGACGGTCACGGGGTTCACCTCTCTGAACGCGAAGGGCCAACGCGGCGATCGTGCTGCGTGACGGACCCGACAACCACCCAACGGTCACCGGTGGCCGCGCTACGAGGGCTGATGCACCGCATCTATCCATACTTTAGCGATGATGTCGATAAAAATCGATGATCCGCTTGACGATCGACATAAGGTCGATAAAACTTCTATCCGGGAGACGAGCGGGCTCTCTGAAGAGAGGTACGAGATGACCGATAGCGGGGCCTCAAACCCCAGCGTGGCTATCACCGGCGCAGGTAGTGGTTTGGGTCGAGAACTTGCCCTCAAACTCGCCGACAAGGGCTACCGGGTGTTCGGGACCGCGCTCAATCCGGCAGAGGTCGATGATTTGGCGACCGCATCGGGCGGGCGGGTGGCGTTGTCGGTCGCCGACATCACCGACGAAACCGCGGTCGCGAAGTGGGTGGACAGGGTCAGCGACCAGCTGGGCGCACGCGGGCTGGACGTGCTGATCAGCAACGCCGGGATTCTGACCCCCGGCCCGTTGGAGGTGCTGCCCCTTGCGGCGATCAAACGCGAGTATGAGGTGAACGTGTTCGGCGCCCTGGCCGTGATCAACGCGTTCCTTCCGTCGCTGCGCAGGTCCCGTGGCCGCATCGTGGCGATCGGTGCCATGACGGGGCGTTTCCCCCTGCCGTTCAACGGGCCCTCGAGCTCCACCAAAGCCGCACTGGAAGCCATCGCGGATGTCTATCGCGCCGAGCTCAAGCCGTTCGGCGTGCACTTCGTGGTGGCCCAGGCCGGCAATATGGTCACCGGAGGACCGGCCAAAACGGCCGCCGCGCTGCGACGCACCCTTGACTCGATGACCCCCGAACAACGTGCACTCTACGGTGAAGCGTTCGCCAAATTCGCCGACGCCCTCAATGCCGCGCAAAGCTCGGGGCTCAGCGCGCAGGCGTCCGCCAATCGAGTGATCGAGCTAGTCGAACAGCAGCCCCCGCCGATCCGCGGCGCTGTCGGCAAGGATGCCGAACAAATACTACGGCTCGCGAGTGAAAAGTCCGACGAACAACTAGACATCCTTCGACTCGAGTACGTCGGTCTCGCGTAGCAGCATCACCGCACGACGCCACGACCCCATACCGTCTGGCACGAAACCAGCCCAAGGAGCAGACGATTCACATGCCCGCCACCAGTCTGGACGGCTTTCACCAAACCAAGACGGCGCAAGCTTTCGATGAACTCGCCCGCGCCTTCGTCGATGCCATGAACACCCAAGACGGCGCACTCTTCGATGAGGTATTGGCCCGCAACTTCGTGTCCTACGCCTTCGACGGGGCCCGCAGCCGCACCGGGACGAAGAAATACTTTGCAGCACTTCGGAACTCATTTGCAGACCTGCACTTCGAAGTTCATGAAAACATCGGCGTCCTGGTCGAGGACGACCTCATTGCGTTGCGCACCATCGTCACGGGAACACACACCGGCGACTACGACGGTGTGCCCGCCACAGGCCAGCAGATCCAGACCTCGGTCTCGCATTTCTTCCGCGTGCGCGACGACCAACTTTCCGAGCAATGGCTAGTCATGGACACCTACCGAATCTTGGCCAGGCTCGGCGCCGTCCCCGGCGTGGCCGCCACCTTCCAGCAAATGCTGGGCGTGCCCGAAGCGCCCGACGGAATCTTCAAAGAGCGCCTCGGCACCGACTTCGACGCGCCGCGCACGGGCCGACGGCCGACTCGAGACGAGTCACGCGCGGTCGGGCGGCGCCTCTACGACGGCGCCATCAACACCGGCGTGGCCACCGCCGTAGACGCCCTGGCGGTGGACTATATCCAAAACACCGGCTGGACCCCGGACGGGCGCGACCACTTCGGCAACGCGTGGGCTATCGGGCGCGGCGCCATGCCGGACGGACTGGCCGTACACACCCACGTCGTGGCCGAAAACGACCGGATCGCCTCGCTCAGCGTGTGGGACGGCACGGTGACCGCCAGCGGACACGAGGTCGACTTCGCCTCAGCCGATTTCTTTCGGATCGAAAACGGTGTCGCCGCCGAACACTGGGACACCGTCGACTACGTCCGGCTCTACCAGTCGTTCGGCCTGCTGCCCGACGACCTCTGACCGGGACAACACCTCGGAATCGACTCGCCTGCAATCAGATCGGAATGAGCATATGCCCTTCAGCGTGCAGTTCTCTGAATACGGTAATACCGATGTACTGCGCATGGTCGAAGTCCCCACGCTCAGCCCCGACCCCGGGCAGGTGAGCATCGCGGTGCGAGCCGCGGGCATCAATCCCATCGACTGGAAAACCATGCAGGGCCTCATGCGCGAGGAGTTCACGCTGACGCTGCCCGCAGGCCTGGGAACCGATCTGGCCGGTGTCGTCGATCAAGTCGGCGCTGAGGTGACCGAGTTCCGCGTCGGCGATGCGGTCATGGGCGCCTCACTGACACCGTCGTTCGCCGAGTTCGCGCTCGCCGATCCGGCCAGCCTGATCAAAAAACCCGACGACATCAGCTGGGAAGTGGCCGGCAGCGTGGCCGGCGCCGGCGCCACCGCCTACGCCGTGCTCAATGAGCTCGGCGTCCGCGCCACCGACACGCTGCTGATCCATGCCGCCGCCGGCGGCGTGGGAACGTTCGCCGTTCAGCTGGCCGTCGCGCGCGGGGCGCGGGTGATCGGCACGGCAAGCGAGCCCAATTTTGACTACCTGCGTTCGATGGGCGCCGAACCGGTGGCCTACGGCGACGGGCTTCTTGACCGCGTCCGCGCCATCGCTCCGCGCGGGGTCGACGCCGTCCTCGACGCCTCCGGCCGCGGTGAAATCCCGCTGTCGATCGCGCTCGCAGGAGGCCCCGAACGCGTCCTGACCCTCGTCGCCTTCGACGCTGCCGCCGCCGGCATCCAAGTCCATACCGGCGGAGCCGGAAGCGAACTCGGTCCCGCACTGCGCCAGATCGCCTCTCTCATCGAGCAGGGGCGCCTCAGCGTGCCCATCTGGCGTACCTACCCGCTGTCGCAGACCGCAGCGGCGCTCGACGCCAGCCAATCCGGCCACCTCCGCGGCAAAATCGTCGTCCTAGCGTAAAGCGCTCCAGGTCCTGGTCGTGCACACTCCCGCCGCCATCCACTGCAGACCGACCGCGGCCACTCAATGCCGATCGCCCTACGAGCGGCCCCAACACAGGGCCCAGCCAGCGTCTTCCCCTCGCGCTGGCTGGGCCAGTCATCGGCGGTTGCACGGTCGCGACCCCGTCCGCTCGCCCGCAGAAAGGACCCGACCATGACAACGCATGCGACAACGGATCCGCCAGCAACCTGGCGCCCAACAGCCGAGCAGCAAAAGAACTGTCAATTAGCAGGTTTCATGCAGTGGATGGGTGGGCATCGTGGAATAACGCTGGCCGATTACCGCCAAGTGTGGCGTTGGTCGGTCGAGGATGTGTCGGGGTTTTGGGACGCAGTTCGCGAGTACTTCAGCGTCACCGGAACGGGGTTCAACGGCCCCGCACTCGCCGTCGAGCGAATGCCTGGCGCCATCTGGTATCCCGATGCGCGAATGAATTTCACCGAAAACATGCTGCGGCACGCGCTTAGGCCTGAATACGCCGACACCGTGGCGATACGCTCGATCACCGAAGACAACCGTGTGCGATCTCTGACATGGCGTCAATTGCACAGCCAGGTCGCCTCACTGGCCAGGGCGCTTTCCGCGCTCGGAGTCCAGCCCGGTGAGCGGGTCGCGGCGGTGCTGCCCAACATCCCCGAGGCCATCATTGGCTTGTTGGCCACCGCGAGCCTTGGCGCGATCTGGACGATCAACTCGCCCGAGCTCTCCGTCACCGCGACGCTGGATCGACTGGGTCAGCTGCAGCCGGTGGTGCTCATTGGAGCCAGCCATTACCGATTCAACGGCAAAGACGTTGATTGCCGAGCCCAGCTGCACACGCTGCCAGACAAGCTGCCAAGCTTGCGGCACACCATCGTCGTCAACGATCCCGACCATGCCGACAACGCCCCTAACGACCGGCAATTGCTTGATTTCACAACACTTGTCAACGACACCGCCGAACCTGCCTATACGCCAGTGCCGTTCGACCATCCGTTGTGGATCTTGTTTTCTTCGGGAACGACCGGAAAGCCGAAAGGCATCGTGCACGGCCACGGCGGCATGACGTTGGAAGCCTTGAAGTTCTATGGCCTTAACCATGACGTGGGCATCGGCGACGTCTATTACGTTGGCGCCAATACATCGTGGATGGTGTGGAACACCCTGGCCTACAACCTGATGTGCGGCGCCTCGGTCGTCACCTATGCCGGATCCCCAACCTTTGGGCGCGCCGATCGCCAGTTCGACATCATCGCCCGCACGGGCACCACCATGTTCACCACCGGCGCGGCCTACCTGTCACTTGTACAAAACGCGAACCTCAGTCCCGGCCGCGACTGGGACCTTTCGCGGCTGCGATCGATCATGTCCACCGGCTCACCGCTTCCCAACTCCACCTGGCAGTGGGTGCACCAACACGTCAAAGCCGACGTCCATCTCGGATCGGACTCAGGTGGCACCGAAATCTGCAGTGCCTTCATCGGTTCCAATCCGCTCGAACCAGTCCACCTGGGTCGACTCCAGGGCCCCGAGCTCGGTGTAGCGGTTCAAGCCTGGGATGATTCCGGTGCCCGCGTGATCGGCGAAGTCGGTGAAATGGTGATCACCAGGCCGCTCCCGTCGATGCCGGTGGCGCTGTGGAACGACCCCGACGGCGCCCGATACTCGGGCGCCTATTTCGAACGCTTTCCCGGGGTGTGGACCCACGGTGACTGGATCACCGAAACCCCCGAGGGGGAGTTCATCGTCCACGGGCGTTCCGACGCCACCCTCAACCGCGGCGGAGTACGTCTGGGCAGCTCCGACATCTATGCCGCACTCGAGCATGTGCCCGAAGTTCTCGACGCCCTTGTTGTGGGAGCCGAAGAGCCCGACGGCGGGTACTACATGCCGCTGTTCGTGGTGTTAGCCCACGACGCCGAACTGACTGACGAACTCGCCGCCCACATCAAGGCCGCCATCCGCCAGCACACCTCGCCCCGGCATGTTCCCGATGAAATCATCGCAGCCCCCGCCGTTCCGCTGACACACACCCTGAAAAAGGCCGAAATACCCGTCAAGAAACTCTTCGCCGGGCATGACCCCGCCACCGCCATAGCCAAAGGCGCACTGACCAATCCAGACACTATCGACTTCTACATCGAGCAGGCCCGCCGCCGGCTGAACACTCGCGCTGCCGGCCCGCCCAACCAATAGCCGGACGGGCCGCCGCCGACTGCTCCTGGCGACACTCGTCTCACACCGTGACTGACCCGCAGACCTACATCGCTCCGTGGAAAGGATCCGAAATGTACGTCGCCGCCGCGATCTTGAGCATTGAGTTAGTCTTCGCGGCCCTAATCGCACAAGATCTTTCGCTGTGAGAACCATGGGCGCCAACAGAATTGGCCACCGCGCGGCGTACATGACCGTGGCGTGGCCCCCAAGGACAATGCGCCGCACCGCTGCGCTAGCCGCCGTCGTGGTGGCCGCGCTCGCGGGCAGCTGGGCTCGCCGCGACTACCGGGCCTGGCTCGCCATCGGCGAAGGCGGGCTGCCAGCCAACCCCAAGGGCTGGCTGATAACCAGCTACCTGCGGCTGCGCAAGGCCGACCCGATCACGACCAAGGTGTACGACGCGCAGATCGGTGCGCTCGGCGCCGGCGCCCACCTCGGCCCGCTGCCCGGCCGCCGTGGCCCGCGCCCGACGATCGCCCCGTGGCCGATCCCGCACCGCCAGATCGATCAGTTCCCGGGGCCCGAGATGAGGGCCGCCCTGGACGGCGTCTTCGAGGACGCGCTCGGTAAGCACGCCGACACAGTGCACTCCAGGCTCAGCCGCTTCGAGAAGCACAATCTGGCGGTCACGCTACGCGACCCCGCTGCCGGTCACGCCGACGCGCGCCTTAGCGAGGGCGAGACCGCACATATCCATCCGCACGACGGGTCGATGCACATGATCTTCAGCGCCGCCGACGCCGCCAGCGTCCTTGGCGCTGGGTGGGGCGAGCGCCATCCCCTGGCGGGCGTGCTGCCAGAGCTTCCCAGTACCTACGTCTACGTGTACCCACCGCGTGACGGGGCCGAGCTCGCAATCGTGGCCCAACTGCTCAACGCCGCGATAGAGCACATGACCAGCACTGGGCACTGACCGGTCAGGCGATCGACAGCACCACCCATCAACAGTGCCCACCACCCCTCGTCCCACACATGTGCACACGACGCCACGACCAACCCCTGGACAACGACACTTATAAGACGCCCTGACCAGCAGGTACGGACACTCCCCCGTTCACACAACGCATCCGGCATCCGCAACGGCCAGTCACCGTCACCGAAATGGCTTCGAGTGAACCTCGACCACCAATGTTGATGAGAAAGAAAACTGGCCAGAGCTTGCGACTCTGACCAGCACTTTCTCTGTGGAGCTGCCGGGAATCGAACCCGTCGCTCTACCTGGGCTTTTGTGGTCTGAGCTGCCGGTTCGCTCCGTTTCGGTCCGATTCGTTCCCGTTCGTTACCTGCGGTTTCGTTTTCGGGTCTTGACGGCGTCAAGAGCAGTCAGCGCGGTCCGCCTAGGGTCCTACTCCAGGCGCGTTGGGCGAGGAGGCGCATGCCGTTGAGTCCGACGATGACGGTGGATCCTTCGTGCCCGGCCACGCCGAGCGGTAGGGGAAGGTGTCCGAGTAGGTCCCAGAGCACGAGTCCGGTGATGAAGGTGGTCGCGATGGCCAGGTTGGCGATCACGATGCGGCGGGCGCGGCGCGATAGTCCGATCACCGCGGGGAGGGTGGCTAGGTCGTCGCGGACGATGACGGCGTCGGCGGTCTCGAGGGCCAGATCGGATCCGGCGCGGCCCATGGCGACGCCGGTGTGTGCGGCGGCTAGGGCGGGGGCGTCGTTGACGCCGTCCCCGACGAGCAGCACGCGCTGCCCGCCGTTCTCGATGTCGCGGACAGCGGTGACTTTGTCTTGCGGCAGCAGCCCGGCGCGGATGTCGGTGATTCCGATGTGTGCGGCGAGTGTGGTTGCGGCGCGGGGGTTGTCGCCGGTCAGCAGAACCGGTGCGGTGCCGGTGAGTGCGGTCAGTTCAGCGACGGTGCCAGCGGCGCCGGGACGCAGTTGGTCGGCAAGTGCCAGGATGCCGGCTGGGACACCGTCGGCGACGACGATGACCACGGTTTTGCCGGCGGCTTCCAAATCGGCGACCGCGGCGGTCATCGAGGCCGAGGTATGAGCGTCGGATAGTAGATGCCGGGGGCTGCCGACTTCGACGCTATGACCGTCGATGGTGGCACGGACACCGCGGCCGGGCGCGGAGTCGAAATCCTGAGCCGTAGGTAGCCGTAGGCCGCGTTCGGTGGCGGCGGCCACGATCGCCTGAGCCAGCGGGTGTTCGCTGGGGTGTTCGGCCGCTGCGGCCCAGGTAAGGATGGTGTCGGTGTCGTAGCGCGTCTCATCGAGTGCCTCTACATCGGTCAGCCGGGGTGCGCCCTGGGTGAGGGTGCCGGTCTTGTCGAACGCCAGGGCGGTAATCGAGCCGAGTTGTTCCATCACGACCGCGGATTTGACCAGGACTCCGTTGCGTCCGGCGGTGGCCATCGCGGCCAGCAGCGGCGGCATGGTCGCCAGCACCACCGCGCACGGGGACGCGACGATCATGAAGGTCATCGCCCGCAGCAGTGCGGGCTGCAACGCAGCGCCGAGGGCGAGCGGGATGAAGAACACCGCCAAGGTGGCGGCCACGACTCCGATCGAGTAGTACTGCTCGACCTTTTCGATGAACAACTGGGCTTTAGCCTTGGTGGCCGAAGCCTCCTGCACCATGGTCACGATGCGGGCGACGACGGTGTCCGCTGCGGCCCGGTCGACCCGAATCCGCAGCACCCCGGTGCCGTTCAGCGTCCCGGCGAACACCTCATCGCCGGGATTTTTGGCCACCGGCAGCGGTTCACCGGTGATCGACGCCTGATCCACGTCGCTGGCACCGGAGATGACCTGCCCGTCGCCGCCGATCCGCTCACCGGGGCGCACCACGATCATGTCCCCGACCGACAGAGCGGCCGCATCGACCACCGTCTCGTCTCCGGATTCGGTGATCACGGTGGCACTCTCGGGGGCCAGATCAAGCAGGCTGCGCACCGAGTCGGCGGTACGCTGAGTCAGAAACGCTTCCAGCGCACCGGATGTGGCGAAAATGACGATCAACAGGCCGCCGTCAAGGACCTGGCCGATCGCGGCGGCCCCGATCGCCGCGACGATCATCAACAGATCGACATCAAGGGATTTTGCCCGCAACGCCTGCAAACCGGCCAGCGCGGGTTCCCAGCCGCCGGTGACATAGCAAGCCAGATACAGCGCCCACCACATCCACGCCGGCGCGCCACCGAACTGGGCAGCCAACCCGAACACGAACAGGACCGTGGCCACTGACGCCCACCGGACCTCGGGCAGCGCGAACGGACGTGTCCGGGCCCCTGGTTGGCGATCGGGGGCGACGGCGGCGCGGGAGCGGTCCAAGACCGGAGACGACATCGGAAACTCCACACGTGGGAAGTTGGCGGGACACCGCCACCATACAGGAACACATGAACACGTCTTCATAAGTTCATTAGGTAGGATGCGCACATGGGTCACGGCATCGAGGGCAAAAACACCCCGCCCGCGCAGCTCGACGCCGAGTCCGCGGCATCGGTTGCGGCGACGCTGCAAGCACTGGCGACGCCGAGCCGGCTGCGGATCCTGACCCGCCTGCGCCATGGCGCGTGCTCGGTCAACGAGCTCTCGGCCGCCGTGGAGATGGAACAGTCCGCGGTCTCTCACCAGTTACGCCTGCTGCGCGCAATGGGATTGGTCACCGGAGCCCGCAACGGACGCAGCGTCATCTACGCGCTCTACGACAACCACGTCGCCATGCTCCTCGACGAGGCCGTCTACCACATCGAACACCTCGGGCTCGGCGTCCCCGACGAACCCTCCGCGACTGCCTGAAGGGCTGGCATGCGCCGGCGCCATAGTCGCCGCGGCAGAGCCCGCCGTCAACGGCTCAGTTATTGGGGAGGCGGGTCGGGTGCGAGGCTGCCGTCTGGGGCGATGTGGGCGAAAATCTGGTGCACCAAGGTGAGCACGTGGGGGTCCTCGACGGTGTAGATGTGGCGGCGGCCTTCTTGGCGTGCGCTGATCAGGCCGGCCAGGCGGAGTTTGCTTAGGTGCTGGCTCATGGTGGCCACGCCGACGCCGGTGCGTTCCGCCAGGGTGGTGACGTCGTGGACGTCTTGGGCGGCAAGCCATAGCACGTGCAGCCGTGTCGGGTTGCCCAGGAGTGTGAACGTGGCGGCGGCCGAGGCTAGCTGCGGCCGGGTCGGTTCGGCGCGAGAGACCGCGTTTGTGGTTTCGGATCGCCGTACTTTTTGGTTTGCCATGGCGGCATCCATTCTTACGCGCGGGGGAGGACAGGATTCGCCTCATCAAATATTTTAACACTTGCGAATATGACGAAATGTCGGCAGGATGAGGTGATCCGAACGGGTAACTTCAACGCCCGAATCTGCGTGCGGGTGAGGAAAGGCAGGTCCCTCGTGGTGCATGTCGCGTTGCTCATTGCCTGTGCGGTGGCGATTTATCTGTCCTGCGAGTGGTTCGTCAATGCCGTGGAATGGCTTGGCCAGCGACTCAACATCGGCACGATGGCGGTGGGAACTATCCTGGCCGCCTTCGGCACCGCGCTACCGGAGTCGGTGGTCACGCTGGTCGCCGTCACGACCGGCCCCACCGCCGAGATCCGCAACATCGGTGTCGGCGCGGCCATGGGCGGCCCGCTAGTCCTAGCCACCGTCGCCTACGGGGTGACCGGTGCCATGCTGCTGCGGCGCCGCACCCGCACCCGCATCGACAATCGCGAACTGGTCACCGCCGGAGCCGGGGCGGCAAGTCTCGATCCCCCCACACGCGAGCGCGACGACGACGGCGGAGCGATCTTGGCCGATCGCGCCCACACGGGCCGCCTGGTCAAAGACCAGCGCTGGTTTATTGCGGTGTTCGTGGTCAAAGTAGCTCTCGGCTTGGTCGCCTTCGCGATCAAGCCGTGGCTGGGTCTGGTGTTCTTCGCCGTTTACGGCGTCTACTTCTGGCGCGAAATCCGCGGCGGCACCAGCGGCGACCACGACGAGCACGAGTTGGCGCCGCTCAAGCTGCAGCCCCGCGCGGCGCGACCGGCTACCACGGTGGTCCTGGTGCAAACGCTGGGAGCATTGGCCGTCATCTTCGTGTCCTCGCAAATATTCGTCCACCAGCTCGACGCCGTCGGCCCCATGCTCGGATTGTCCAGCGCGGTCACCGCCCTGCTGCTGTCACCGATCGCCACCGAGCTACCCGAAACGATGAACGCGATCATCTGGGTCCGACAAGGCAAAACCCAACTCGCGCTAGCCAACATCTCCGGCGCGATGATGATCCAGGCCACCGTGCCCAGCGGGCTGGGCCTGCTGTTCACCGATTGGCGACTCGACCACGCCCTGCTCTGGTCGGGCGCCATCACCATGGCAGCCATCACCTACCTGCTCGTGACGATGCGCGCCAACAAACTCACCCCCACACGGCTAGCCGGGGCCGCACTGCTCTACCTGATCTTCGCCGCCGGCCTCATCCCGATCTTGCTCTGATTAGCCACCCCACCACAGTCAATAACCGTTGGCGAACTCGCCGAGCTCCTACGCATCCAGATTGGAGACAGCAATGACTTCCCTATTCACTGAGGCGGCCGCTGCGGTCGCCACCCCCCAAGTGCGTTCGCCCAGCCCTCTGCGATCACTATTGGCCGGCCTTGTCCTGGCGTTCACGCTACTTA
>Ga0209693_10000964_pt1 | contig 12027 bp, 9 predicted proteins | sample HubBroMetageWRM3_FD_188345 | JGI IMG/M metagenome (GOLD analysis project Ga0209693, IMG submission 188345) | Warmed soil microbial communities from the Hubbard Brook experimental Forest, New Hampshire - Hubbard Brook CCASE Soil Metagenome WRM 3... | ecosystem: Environmental > Terrestrial > Soil...
TCGGCGAGCAGCGCAGCATGTGCCGGTTGGGATTCCATGGTCAGCTCCCTCTTGGCGCGGAAGGTGGACCACGGTCCGTTCGGCAGAAATTCTTTACTACGCCGAACGGGCCGTGGTGTTACGGTCCGCATGCGGCAGTGCGCCCTGCCCGGACATAAGAGCCAGCCGCTAGCGGCGCGGACGGCCGTGTCCCCCGCCGGTGGTGACGGCTGTTTGCCGTACTCCTGTCCATACGCTGCTGCCGGTGATGGTGAGCGAGGTGGGGGCACCCGTGACGCTGACAGTGGCCGTCACCTGATCGGTTCGCGGGTCGATCCGGGAGATGGTGCCGACGCCCTGGCCGGCGACCCACACCGACGCCGGGCCGGCCGCCAGCGCGACCGCGCCGCGGCCGACCCGGATCGTCGCGGTCACCGCCGAGGAGGCGAGGTCAATCCGGGAGACGGTCCCGTCAGCGCTGCTGGCCACCCACAGCGAGCCGTCGCCGACGGCCAGCGCCGCCGGGCCGTCGCCGACCCCGATTCGGGCCAGCACGCGCCCGGAGGCGGGGGCGAGCTTCTCGACCGTGCCGGTGTCGTATCCCGCGACCCAGATCGCCTGGCCGACCGCGGCGATCGCGCTGGGCTGCAGGTCTACCGGCAGCGTCCGCTCCACCGAGCCGGTCACCGGGTCGATCTCGGCCAGCTGGCGGGCGGCCGGATCAGCCACCCACACCCGGCCGGCGCCGACCGCGATCGCCCCCGGATGGGCCCAGGGCAAGGTGATCGTCCGGGTCACCTTGTCCGTGGCCGGGTCGATCCTGGTGACGGCGGCGCCGGCCACCCAGATCGCCCCGCCGCCGCTGGCGATGGCCCCGGGCTCGCCGCCCACCAGGACCCGGGCGACCTGCGCGCCGGTCCCGGGATCGATGCGCAAGACCTGGCCCGCGCCCGGGTCAGCCACCCACACCGAGCCGTCAGCGGCGCTGACCGCGCCCGGCGGGGCCGGCAGCGGGGTCACGGCCCCCAGCCGGCCCGAGGCCGTGTTCACGGCCGCCACCTCGTTCGCGCCGGAGAACATCACCGGCACCGTGTCTGTCGTGGCGGCGGCGTAGCCGAGCAGGCCGATGGGGGCAAGGACCACGGCCAGCAGGAGCACGCCTTTGCGGCGGAATACCCGCAGCGGCGCGAGCAACTTGCGCACCTTGCCGAGGCGCATCTGAACCTCGAACGTACCCGCGTGCATCTGGGCTTCGAAGTGCTCCGCGTACGCCTCGGCGGTAGGCACGCCGGCCAAGATGAAGTCGGCGCGCGCTTCCACCAGTTCGTCACGCGGCCAGCCGCTCACCGCGAACCTCCCGCACCGTACTGGTGTCTCATCGCGCGCTCCTGAGTTACGGCCCGCCATTGGCGGGCTGGGGGCGGACCCTTACCGTCAGCCTCGGCCGCAGCGGGGTGAACATACGTCACCTCATCGACATGATTCGCTGCCAGCACATACGCCGAGTCCCCTGACCTGGTGCACCGCCGACCCGGCCGGCGTCAGCGCCGGTGTGCGGAGGGCGCGAGCAGGCCCAGGGCGCGGGCCTGCGCGACGGCCTCGGCCCGCCGGTGCGTACCGAGTTTCGCGTAGAGATTGCGGATGTGCGTCTTGACGGTGTTCGGCGAGACGTACAGTTCGTTCGCGATCTCCGGTGTCGACAGGTTGGTCGGCAGGTAGCGCAGCACGCGGATCTCACTGTCGCTGAGTGGCTCGAGGGGCGGCTGTGACCCGGCGGGCGTCGGCGCGGGCTTGCTTCCGGCGAGCACGCTGAGGATCTCGGCGAGCAGCGCGGCATGTGCCGTGCGGTGCCGGGCATGACGCTCGAACAGCCCTGGCGCGGGCTGGAGCAGGAAGTATGAAAGCGCGCCGTCGGGCTCGGCCAGATCGAGCGCTCTTTCCAAGGCGTGTTCTGCGGCGCCGGCGTCGCCGAGCGCATCCCGGGCGATCGCCTCCAGCACGAAGGCCTCAACCAGCCAGGTCCGCCGGCCTAGGGCAGCGGAGCCGTCCAGGACCGGCGCGAGCGCGGTGGTCGCCGCCTGCGGGTCGTCTTGGGCGAGCCGCAGCATCGCCGTGGCGATGCGGATCTCCCCGCGGTCGCTGTCTTGTTCCTCGAGACCGGCGAGGGCCTGCTCGGCGCGTTCGGTGTCGCCTAGGCGCACCAGGGCATGGATCAGCATGGCCCGCGTCACGATGACGAGGTAGTGCGATGCCGCGAGGTGCCCGGTCAGCCGCTCGGCGGCCCGGAAGGCGGTCAGCGCGTCGGCGGCCCGGCCGCGCGTCAGCTCGAGCAGCCCCCGCAGGTAGTGAACGGCCAGCGCTGCCGCGGGCTCGGCTTCCGGTCTGACCGTACGCTCGGCGCGCTGCACCCAGGGCTCTGCCTCCTCAAGCCGCCCCTGCCAGACCAGCGCGGCTCCGAGCGCCATATAGGCAGCGCAGGCGGGCGGCTCCTCGGTCCAGCCGTGCCGCTGGGCCAGTTCGACCACCTGCCTGCCGCACTCCGCCGCCCGCCTGGACGACCGGAAGATCTCGATCATGGCCTGGTGCGCCAGGCCGGTGAACTCCAGAAACGGCCGCCCCATCCGACGCGCCAGCACCACTCCCTGCTCCAGGTGTCCTTCCGCCACCTCCAGCCGGGCCGCCCACAATTCGGTGATGCCGAGGTTAATCAGCGCCACTCCGCGCAGCTCCTCCCCCAGCCCGCGCTCCCCTGCCCCCCACACTGGCTGCGCTGTGTCCGGAGCCTCGGCCACGGCCTGCAGCCGCCGCGCCTCCTCTAGCACCGCCGACACGTTGCCGTGCTGACGGGCCACCTGCAGGCGGACCACCCCGAGCAGGATCTGCACCTGGCCGCGCCGGCCGTCCGGCACCGACGCCGATCCTCGTTCCGCCAGCTCGAGATACCGCTCCGCCGTCTCCAGCGACCCCCGCGTCGACTCGTCAGCCGCGATGACCGCGGCCAGCCCGGCATCCGCAGCGCGGGCCTCGGCGGGAAACCCGGCCAGGAGCACATGTACGGTCCCGGACTGCCCGCTCAAGACCAGGCTGGGCCAGTGGTCGGCGAGCAACCGGCCGGCTAGCCCCCAATCCTGCCCCGCCTGGGCGTGCCGGACCGCCTCGATCGGGAACCCGTGCCTGACGTGCCAGCCGGCGGCCACCTGATGGAGCGCGGCGACCTCACCCGGCGCGGTACGCCGCAGCTCCAGCCGCAGCAGGTCGGCGAACAGGTGGTGGTAGCGGAACCAGGACCGCGCCGCGTCCAGCGCCATGACGAACGCGTTCGTCTCCTCCAGCTCTTGCAGTATCCGCTGGCCGCCATCGTCCCCGGTCAGCAGGTTGGCGAGTTCGCCATTGACCCGCTCCAGCACCGAGGTGCGCAGCAGCAGCCGCCGTACCTCCTCGTTCTGCCGCTCCAGCACCTCGGCCAGAAGGTATTCCGCCACGGTGCGCTCGCTGCCGGAGAACTCGGCCGCGAACCGCTCCGGATCCGGGTGCCCGGCCAGCGACAGCGCCGCCAGCCGCAGCCCGGCCGCCCAGCCCTCGGTCCGCTCATACAACATCGCCAGCGTCGGCTCGGTCAGCTTCACCCCGGCCGCCTCCAGCAGCTCCCGCGCCTCGGTCTCGGTGAACCGCAGGTCGGCCGCGCGGATCTCGGTCAGCTCGCCCTCCAGCCGCAGCCGGTGCAGGCCCAGCCGCAGGTCGTGCCGGGTGGCCAGCGCGAACCGCAGCTCCGGCGGGGCTCGCATGATCAGCAGCTCCAGCTGGCTGCTCGCCTCGGCCGAGCCCAGCTCGTGCACGTCGTCGATCACCAGCCAGATGCGGGCCTCCAGCGGCGCCAGGTCCTTCAGCAGCCGCTCGACGATCGTCCACCCGTCCAGGTCCGGCGCCGCCGTTAGTTCCCCCACTAGCGCCGAACCTGGTGCCGTCTGGCGGAGCGCACCCAGTACCGACAGCCAGAACCGCTGCGGGTCGCGCTCGTAGCGTCCGACCGGCACCCACGCGGCGCTCTCCGCCTGGCCGGGCTGGTCGACCCAGGACCGCAGCAAGATCGTCTTGCCGCTCCCCGCCGGCGCCGACACCACCGTCACCCGTGCTGACGTGCCGAGCCGCCCGAACAGCCCGGGACGCGATACCACTCCTCCCGCACCCGGGAAGGACGGGACGTTTGGCACGCGGGCTCCCTCGGCTGGGTGTCGTGGCGCGGCGCCGCGACGCTGCAGGTCACCGGGGCAGTTCGCGTGGCCGCGGCTCTCAACTCTGACCTCAGGCGGGGTGAGAAATCGTCACGCCGTTCGGGTGATAAGCCCCCTACCTGCGACAGCACTGACCGGCGGCCGCGACGCCTCGGCCCGGCGCAGGACGAAGTCCGGCCGGCGAGCAGCGAGATCACGCGAACGGGGCGATGCTTGCTCACCCTGACCAGCCCGACCCTGGCAGATAAGGAACGGAAGGGAGCACGCGAGATGAAATCCCCCATCACCGGCTACGACGCTATGAGCCGCAACGACATGCTCGTGCACAACTGGCGCGTGTCACAGCTCACGCGCCTGGGCATCTCCGGGCCACTGGCCGAGATCTACGCCGACGGCGTCGACTGGCATCAGATCGCCCGGCTGGTCCAACGCGGCTGTCCGCCGCATCTCGCCCTGCGCATCGTCCGCTGACGTCAGAGGCGAGGACCCGCCCCGGACGAGCGGCGAGTGATCCGGAGCCTATCCAGGCGAACGACAAATAGTAAGGCAGATGGCGATGACAAGAGTTATCACTCAGCAGAGCGCCGAGAACATGGCATACGTGCGCAGGCTGCTCGGGGAAAAGCAGCCGGGATTCTCCGACGCGCTGGAATTGGCCCTGATGCTGGCGGAACTGGAGCTAACCTCACCTGAAATGCCGGGGCAGCTCAGCGCTGCTGAGGGCTCATGACCAGGAACCACGCGCCACTCGTGGCGGCGGAAGACCTGACCCGCGCTGTCTCCGGCCACCTCACCGTCCTCACCGAGGTCCAGCCCGCCAGGGTGCATGACATCCGGGCGCAGGGCGGCTTCGCCCGCGACTTTGCCACCGTGAACGGCCAAAGGGTCATGGTGGCGGCACTCACCCACCAGCAGTTTGCCGACCTGGCCAGGACAACCAGGCTCGGTCGGACCTTCGCTTTCCTAGAACGCCTGCTTCCCGCTGACTTCTCCACCTGCGGCGACCTGTATACCCATCGGGTCACCATCGCCGCGCTGCTGGCGCCGTGGTTTTCCCGGCGCACCGTGGCCGATCTGGCCGCCGCGTTCGCCGGAACCTCGGTGCCGTGGGCGCTCATGCACAACATCACCGGCCGACCGGGATCCCGGCCCTAGTCAGGAGCAACGGGATGACCACCGATCGCGGGATGCGCGCGTCAGATCAGGATCGAGAGAGCGCCGCGGAGTTGCTCAGGGAGGCCTACGTTGCGGGCCGGCTGAGCCGCGAGGAACTCGACGAGCGCGCCGCCGCAGTGTACTCGGCCACGGCGTGGGGCGAACTGCGCGATCTTACCGCCGACCTTCCCCCTCCGCCGCCGCGAACCGGCCTACCTTCCGACATCGTGGCTTCGCGGCGCGGGCTGCCGAGCACCAAGCAGCGCCTCAAGGGCCAGATGATGTGGACCTTGGTGCTACCTATAGCGGCTGGTCTGGCCTGGCCGTTCAGCCCGGTAGCCGTGTGGCTGGCCATGATCGTGATATCCACCGTGCTGCTGATGGGACTGCTGTCCGATCGCTGAACTGAGCCTTGGTCACCATTATCCGAACAGCCTGTCCTGGGACTGCTTGGCATCAGCCTCGGGCTCGGATAGGTGAGACCGAATCACCTTGATCTCGCGATTCGGTGTCACCCGGCCGGACGCCAGGCTTGACCCGTCGGAATGGCAACGAAAGGGGACCTCATGGGCAAGCACGCACGGATCGGCCTGCTGCTCGGCGCTTCCGCCTGCCTGCTCGCGGCCATGGTCGGCATCGGGTTCCGCTTCGAGCCGGTTACCGCGTGGCGGTTACCGGCGGTCCGGCAGGATAGCCCGTTGCCCGCGCCGGTCGCGGTGGTGACGGCCCTGGCCTCCGCGCTGGTCCTGGGCATCTCGGCGGTCGCCGACCAGCGCAGCACCAAGCGGGTCCAGACCCGGCGGGCGCTGTCCCCGCGGATCATCGTCGACCTGGTCCGCCAGCCGTTGTGGCTGATTGCCATCGGCGCGAACCTTGTGGGATTCGCCCTGCAGGTGGTGGCGCTGGCCTCCGGCAGCCTCGCCCTGGTCCAGCCGATCGTGGCCTGCGACCTGATGTTCGCCGTCCTGATCTTGTGGTATCAGGGGCACCGGGCCAACCTGAAGTTCCCCAAGGTAAAGCACATGGTGGCCGGGGTCGCCGCGACCACGGTCGGCGTCGCCGGATTCCTCGCCATCGGGCAGCCCTCGGCCGGCCGCACGCAGGCCCGGCTTGACATCTTGCCGCCGCTGGCCATCGGGATCGTGGTCGTGACGGGAGGCTGCCTGGCCGTCGCGGCCCGGAACCAGGCCCTGCGGCCGCTCGCCCTCGCGCTGGCCTGCGGCGTCAACTACGGGGTCGCCGCCTTCTTGATCAAGCTCGTGACGTCCGAATTCGGCGGCGGGCCGGCCCAGGTGTTCACCAACTGGCCGATCTATATCTTCGCCGTCGTCGGCCCGGCCGGGTACATCCTCAACCAGAACGCCTACCAGCAGGGCACCTTGCTGGCGCCGGTCCAGGCGATCATCAGCGCCGCCGATCCGATCATCTCCATCGCCCTCGGCATCGGCTGGCTCGAGGTGCGATTGCGCGGCGGTCCCCTGGGCATCGCCGGCGAGGTCGTCTCACTCCTGCTCCTGACAGGCGGGATCGTCATGACCGCCTACCACGTACCCTCCGACCTGCCTGCCCGGCAGTAACCCATCCGCCGCCCTCGGCCCGGCGCTCTGCCGAACGTATGCCGGGATGTCGGCCGGCGGTAGCTGCGGCGGCACGCTCAGACCGATCCGCGCACGTGACATGGCCACCATCAAACCAGAGGCTTGGTAAGGTCCCGCTGAAGCTGGCGACTGGCCTCGCGTTTGGGGTTCGGGCGGACCCGGATTGACTTGGCGGACCGGGCCTGGTGGGGTGAGGGCATGGCTACCCCGGCCGCGTTTGTCGGGCGTGAGGATGAGTTGTCCCGGCTGCTTGCTGCGCTGGCCAACCAGACCCGGATGGTGCTCGTGGTGGGCGATGCGGGGGTGGGCAAGACCTGCAGTCAGAAACGAACTGAACCCGGACGCCGGCCAGGTAGCGGGAGCTACCTGGCCGGCGCTCCAGTCCGAAGTTCCTCCCAACCTGATCGGCCGTCTTGTTTGACCAGGCAGTAATGTCCTCGATCTTCGAAATTACATGACTACGTAGTCATGGGTCCAGGTTGTTTCGCCTGGTCAGTGCCTATGCCGGTCCGCCGCTTGGGAGAACTGCGGTCTAGTTTGCCCGCAGGTTCCCGGTGACGCCACGGCGGCGTAGCGCCCGTGTCTCGGTGACCAGGGCCGCGGCGGCGATGAGCAGGAGGAACGCGGCCGGCAGGGCGAGCGCGATCAGGTCGGGCTGGAGCTGGACGGGGGTGGCCGCGCCGGTGTACCCGGACAGGTCCAGCGCCGATCCGATCAGGTGCGGCAGCACGAAGGCGCAGACCGCGCCGGCCACGACGGCGGCCAGCACGGCGGGCATGACCTCGGCTAGGACGAACCCGGTGGGGCGGTCGTGGCCCATCACGGTCAGCCGGGCCAGCGTCAGCTCGCGGTCCACCGAGCCCAGCGCCAGGCCGAAGACCAGGATGAACAGGCCGAACCCGGTCGCGGCGGCGACCGTGAGCGTCACCACCACTACCGCGCCGTGCTGCAGCGGGGAATTGACCAGCCCCGAGAGCACGGCCGAACGGAACCTGATCAGAGCCCCCGGCATCTGGGTGGCGACCACGGCGGACAGCCGCGCGTCGTTGATCGATGACCCGGTGACCAGCACCATGTTGTCGCCGGTCCGGCCGCCGAGGCCGGTCAGCCCCTGCTGTGGCATGATCAGGAAGGCGCCGCCGGCCGGCTGGGCGGGCGTGCTGGCCACCCGTCCGACGATCCGGACGCTGATCTGGCCCGGCGTGTCCAGCGATTTGATCTTGGCCACCGCCTGGCCCAGGCTGGCGGCCGCGGCCGGCGAGGCGAGCACGGGCACCGTGGTCGCCAGGGACAGCGGCCCGCCGGAGGCCACGCTGATCGCCGGCACCGGGACGGCGGGGAACGGGGTGCCCGCGACGACCGCCTGGTAGCTGGCCGGGTCCACGGCCACCACGGTCAGCGGCTGCCCGAGCGGCGTGCCCCAGGTCGAGTTCCAGACCGCGGCGACGTGGCGCACGCCGGGCACCGCCGCGATCGCCCGCACCGCCGCGGGGGTCGCCGGGGCCGTCGCCGAGCCGGTCGTGATCACCGCGTCGCCCCCGGTCGCCTGCCAGGACGCGGCGACCTCGCCGCTGGCGATCGCGTTGCGCAGCGTCCCGGCGAAGGTGGCCACGCTGAGCGCGAGCACCAGCGCGAACGCGGGCAGCACCCCGGTCAGCGAGGTGCGCGCGGCCCCGGCCAGCGCCACGAACCCGGTGGCGCCGGCCCGCCGCGCCGACAGCCGGAGCAGGCCCCGGATGACCAGCGGGTACAGCCGCAGCATGACCACCACGGCCAGGATCGCCACCAGCACCGGCGCCGCGGCCAGGAACCAGTCCACGCTGCCGCCGGCCGGGACCGCCTCGTCGTGCAGCACCACCAGCCCGGCCACCGCCGCCGCGCACGCCGTCACCTCCGCGACCAGGCGCCGCAGCGACGTCAACCGCGACCGGGACGTGTCGGCCGTGATCACCCGGGCCGGGTTGACCGCCGGGGCGGGCCGGCGATGCTGCCGCGCCGCGATCAGCGATGGCCCAGCCAGCGCGGCCAGCACCGCGATCCCGGCCAGCACCCAGCCCAGCACCCACGAGGCGCTCTGCGCCTGCCCAGGGATCCCGGGGACCAGCACCAGCGCCAGGCCCGCGCCGATCAGCGCCGCCGGCCCCGCCGCGATCGCGGTGCCCCGCAGCATCAGCCCCGCGACCTGCCGCAGCGACCCGCCCCGGGCGCGCAGCATGGTCAGCTCGTCAGCCCGCCGCACCGCGATCGTCAACGACGCGACCAAGATCACCGCGATGCCGACCACGATCATGCTGACGAACAGCAGCAGCAGCACCGTCTGCGTCGCCGCCTGCGTATCCAGGAACGCCGACAAGTCCTGCAACACCGGCGCGGAAACCGTCGGGCTGAACCAGTTCGCCGGCAAGCGCAAGGACAAGTACCTCACAGCCAGCCCCAGGTCATCGGCCAGACCCTGCACCTGATCCGCGTTCACGCCGCCCAGCCGCAGCGGGAACTCCCACTCCATCGCCAGCCCCGGCCCCCCGAACGCGTTCTGTACGGCCGCCAGCGCGCCAGGATCCGCGAGCACCCCGCCGACCCAGTACTCTCCCGGGGTCACGAACGACGGCATGCCGACGGTGATGTCCTGGCTCCAGAAGGTCGACGCCGCGTCGCGCTCGGCCACGACCGCGGTGACCGCCAGCTCGACCGGGCCCGACAGGACGGTCAGCACGAGGCGGGAGCCCGGATGCAGCCCGAACCGCGCGGCCGTCTGCGTGGTCACCGCCACCGGGACAACCCCCGCGGGAACCCCGGCGGTGGCGTATGTGCCGGCCACGATCCGGGCGTTGGCGGTGAACGGGTTGCGGTAGACCACCTCCAGCCTGGGCGGTGATCCGGCTCCGGCCATCGCGGTGGCCGCGTAGCCCGAGGCAACGGACAGCGTCGTGGTGGACAGCCCGGCCCAGTCGTCCCCGGCCAGCGGGAGCGGCGTCGCGGCCAGGCCGCGGGCGATCACCCGGGTCGACTGGGTGAGCTCGGCCAGGGTCAGGTTCTGGCTCCCGCTGACGTCGGACCAGCTCCCGCTCACCTGCACGGACTTGGTGGTATCTCCGAGCGCGGCCAGGTCCTGCTGCAGCGCCTGCGTCCGCGTGTGCAAGTTCAGCGCCGGCCCCGCTACCGCCGCGAACACGCACCCGCACACCAGCACCCCCAGCGCCACCGTGCCCCGCGACGCCGACCCGACCCCCCACCTTGCACTCAGCATTAGCGACCCTCGTCTGTCAAGACCCTCAGAAAGGAGGATAGGCCCCGAAATGGCTGATAAAAAGGTGCGTGACCTGGTAGCCGTCTGTGACGGGGCTGGGGTCCGTGACGGCCGCCTGCCAGGGCGCGGACGCGGTCATCCACGTGGCCGGGATACCCGGCGAGTCATCTGGCCGCGGGTCCTCGAGACGAACATCAACGGCGGCTACTGGGTGTTCGAGGCCGCCAGGAGGGCCGGCACCCTCGGGTGATCTTGGCTCGTCCGATCACGCGGTGAGGTTCACCCCGCGCACGGCCTATCAGGTTGGGAGGAACTTTCGTCTAGTCGAGCCCCCGGCCGACGACTGACAGCCTCTCCGCGGCGTCGAAGAGCATCTGCTGCAAGGCACGGGGCAGGTCGCCGCTCCAGACGAGGGCCGCCGATGCGGTCAGGGGATGGTGCTGCAGGTCCACCTGGGCCATGCCGCGGGCATCCGCGGGACGCGATCGGACCAGCCGGACGGGGCCGTTGATGACAGTGTTAGGCCCGGTCAGGACCGCGGCGGACCGGTCCCCAGCCGCGGCGAAAGCCAGGGTCAGCGGCAGGGAGGAGCGGAACGGCGGGTCGGTGAACCCGAACCGCGGGTCAACCGCCTGCAGCGCCCTGGTCCACGCGTCGTACGTGCCGGGATCCGCGCGGCGCGGCCCGTAGATGACGTCCATGCTCGCCAGTTCCTCCAGGCTGATGGTGCCGCGACCCGCCGCGTCATGGGTCGACGGAACCCATACCTCTGGCTTGAACTCGCCCAAGACCATGGCATCCAGCGGGGCGGGCAACGTCTCCGGTTCGGCCGTCAGCCAGCCCAGGGCGGCGTCGGCGCGTCGCGTGCCGACCATCGAGAACTCCGCGTCCAGCGCCGTCTCCAGCCAGACCACGTCTACCCCGGCGGCCACGGCGGCCGCCCGCAGCCCGGCGGCGGCCGCGACGGCCATGGACTCGGGCAGGTGGGGTGGTATCACCATCCGTAGTCGCTGGCGCCCCAGGCCTGCCGCCTGCCGGGTCCGGCTCACCTCGTGATCGACCAGGGCCAGCACGTTGCGGGATGCGTCCAGCAGCACGTGACCCGCCGCGGTCAGCCGCAGGCCTTCGCGGCGGCGCTGAAGCAGTGGCGTGCCTACGATCTGCTCCAGCCGCCTGATCTGCTGGCTCAACGTGGGCTGGGCGATGAAGATCCGCTCCGCGGCGTGGGTGAAACTGCCTGCATCAGCTAGGGCCACGAAATACCGCAAATGCCGCAGTTCGATGCTCTGCACCGTCCCCGCCGCGGGCGGCTGAATCAGTTCCGTCAGTGCGGTCATGGCCTCAACTCCCTCGGGCCGGCCGACACGCGATATCGGTCGCTGCCAAGGAGCCTGCCTGGTAAGTCGTCGCGCGCCAATGAGGTGACCTTTACAGTTGGCCTCAGGACATCCTGCATGCGGCATGGGGTTCGCTCGCAGCCGAGGTTGGGATACCTCCCCCGGGATTGTGGGGTTCTCCCGATTGCCGCCGTGCCTGCCATCGGACAAGATTCAGGACATGGCAGGCCACATCCTGATCGTGGACGACGACGTGATCTTCCGCACTCTGGCGGCAGAACTACTCGCCTCGCAGGGCTTCGACGTATTCGATGAGGCTGCGGACGGCCAGCAGGCCCTTATAGCTGTGGCCGGGGGATGCCCGGACGCGATACTCCTTGACATCAGCCTACCGGGAGGGCTGGACGGATTCACACTGGCACCGTCACTGGCCGCCGCCTGCCCGGACGCCAAGATCGTGCTGATCTCAGCTGGTATCG
>Ga0209693_10000966_pt1 | contig 12023 bp, 10 predicted proteins | sample HubBroMetageWRM3_FD_188345 | JGI IMG/M metagenome (GOLD analysis project Ga0209693, IMG submission 188345) | Warmed soil microbial communities from the Hubbard Brook experimental Forest, New Hampshire - Hubbard Brook CCASE Soil Metagenome WRM 3... | ecosystem: Environmental > Terrestrial > Soil...
GATGCACCTGCTTCTTGTTGACCTCACGGCGCTCGTCGTAACGCAACGCCGCCCACGCACGCCGGAACCCATGACACGGGTGTTTGGTGACATAGCAGCACAGCCAGGCCCGCATGTCAGCGTCCGGATCGGCCGGGGTCTGGGACAGGGGCAGGCGTCGATGGGGTTCCTTGCGGCCGACATAGATCGTCAACTTGACGGCTTCATGCAGTTCGTCCGACAGTTTCAGGCGCGTCGGGCTTCAAGCGCTGCCGCCCAAGAGTTTTCAGAACAGTCTCAAAGGTCTCCGGACGGGCCCGCTTACTGCGCTCGAGTGGGCTGATCCCCAGGATCCACAACTACTACCTGTCCCACATCGGGGCTGTTTTGTAGGCGGGCGGATTTAGCCGCCGAAAGGCCCTCGGGCGATACATCCACGGCTTCCTCTGCCGCGTCGGGTTTCAGCAGCGGCCAGCCTTTTCGCAGGACATAGTCGAGCCAGGCGCCGGCGAGCTGCGAGGTGAGTACGGCTGCGATCACGAGCGTGGTGTAGAACTTCGAGCTGATGATGCCGGCGTCGAAGGCGACACTGGCCAGCACGATGCCCGGGCCGCCGCGGGCGTTGGTGGTGATCCCAAGGTTGATCAGGTCGAGGCCCCGGAAACCGGCCAACCGCCCGGCGAGCGAGACTGACATCACTTTGATCGCGCAGGTGCCGGTGATGAAGATGGCGATCATCGGCAACGAGACGCCGCGGATGAGGTCCAGCTTGAGGCCCACGATTGCGAAGTAGACGGGGATGAAGAAGGCAAAGGAGACTTTGCTGATCGCCTCGAGGGCGTCTTTGAAGATCCTGCGCTTCTTGTGCGTAACGGCGAAACCTGCCAGGAATGCGGCAAAGACGAGGTTGACGTCGAGCGCTCCGGCGACTGCGCAGTAGGCCAGCAGGACTGTGATGGCGTAGCCGGTGGGTGATTGCTGCGCGAAAGTGTTCCAGCTGGCCGTGTTGATGCGCTTGATGATGCGTGGAACAAGTGTCAGCCCGAGGACGAAATAGGCCACTGTCAAGAACAGGTGCCAGGACATCTGCCATGGATTCAGGGTGGTGTTGCTGGCGATTGCCGTCGCGACAGCAAGTGCGAGCCATAGCACGATGTCTTCGAGCACGGCGACGCCGAGGATGAGCCGGGCGAAACGTGTGTGCAGGATTTTGAGGTCGGCGAAGATCTTGGACACCACTGGCACTGATGTGACGGCGATGCCGACCGCGAGGATGATGATGAGCGACACGCGGTTGCCGTGCGGGCCGGCCAGGCTGGGACGAATCAAATGCGGCCCGAAGAGCAGCCCAAGTAGGAATGGGATGCCGGTGCCCACGATGACGAGCCAACTCACGGTGCGCCGCTCGCCGCGGCTGAACAGCTGGTGCATCTCGGCGCCGGATACAAACATCAGCAGTAGCAGCCCCAGCCAATAGACGAACGTCAGGATGTGACCCGGGTGCCTGGCAGTGTCAAATAGGTGCGCCATAAAAGGCAGCCGCCCGAGCAGCGCCGGGCCCAGCACAACGCCGGCCAGGATTTCGCCAACCACTTTAGGTTGGCGCAGCTTCATGAAGAGATAGCCCAGCAATTGGGCGAGCCCAACAAGCAGCAGTAAGACAACAATAATCGCAGTCAACTGCGCATTAGTCATGAATACACTCCTTATTTTATCAAGACATCGCCGCCGGCGGCTTCATTGCCGAGAATCCAACGCCGGTAAAATAGAAAAGCGAGCGTCAGGGCTCCTGTCCCGATGCTCACGGAGACCGGATATTTGATACCGGGCGAATCGATGATGAGCGGAAGTAGTCCGACCGCTAGCGCAGGCGGCATGTGAATTTTCAGGAGGCGAAGCACAACAATGCCGAATAGCATGCAGCATCCGGCCGCGATGCCATGACTCCTCAACAAGCTCACGGCCAGCAATCCTGCGGTCGATGTCAGAAAACACGCGACGGGAAGGGCTAGCGGCTTTCCGGCCCAGGGGCACGTGGTCGGGTGGGCGAACATCTCATAGGCCATGACAATGAGAGGGGGGAACAAGATAAAACGAAGGCCCGAAGCTGCAGCGCAGGAGCCCATCACCGTTAAGAAGAGGAAGAAAGGGAGAATCCATTTTTTTCCCGTGGGGGGCGTTTCAAGAACATCGTCGAGGTCGGTCGCTGAAGCCTCAGAAGTGCGCTGATACTTCCGGCGGTAACGCCACCGCCACAGCAGAAAAATGCTCACCAAGGCGACCAAGCCGAGGATTATCGAGACGGGATAGAGCCAGCTCTTTATGCCTAAGACGAGCGGCAGCACGCCAGCTGACATCGCAGGGGCGATATTCGACTTGAGGAGGGCGAGAAGAAGCAGGCACAGAACAACGATGAGCTCGATTGTCAGAACGTGATAAGGAAGTTCTCGCGTAATCCAGGTGCCGATGGCCGCCCCGAGGGCTGGCGTTAAGACAAGCCGCGCGGGCTGAATCGCCCACTTGCCCCAGGGTCGGGTCAACACGTCATGCGAAATTGCGCCAAGCTCGGGGAAGAGCAAGTAATACCAGCTGCTACCCTGTGCCACCACCGCGATCGCCATGATGTAGAGCAGGGCTAGACCGTCCATGAGGAGTCGGTCACGCCATGTCAGCGCTCGGTCAGCCACAGACCGTGGGGTCCTTATGTCATGTCGCGGAACTTCGCTCCGGGGCAAAGTTCCGCGGCACTTCACGTCGAATGAGCTAACGCCACTGTGCTGAGGCGGCGGTTTCACCCGTCTCCAACCAGTGGGCACATTCCTCCCCTAGCTTTTCGAGCGCAACGCGATCGAAGCGCTCGACCTGCGCCGGAGTTAACTCGTTGCGATGATCACGCTTCAGCCCTTTGTGGAAGAAGGCCTTGGCGCTGGACATGTGTGCCCCGCCAAACGGCGCCATCTTTTCCGCACGCGCGCTCATGTAATCGAAGGAACTATGTTCGACAATGGCGTCCATTCGGAGTGAGTTGGGATCGATCGAGAAGAATTCCGCGAGCCGGGCGATTTGACCCCTTAAGTCATCTTTCAGCTGTCGGTAATGAAGGAGTAGCACGTTCGGCTCGCTCCTGAGCTCCCACCACGATTTCATGATATCGAGCAGGTCGCAGCACCCATAGCCGTTGGTGTCGAGCCACTGGTCGAAGAACAGCTGCAGTTCCTTCGGGATCACCAGAGGAACGGAGCTACCAGACCACTCGGCATGAATCCGGTTGATCGTCGCCATAGTTGGTCCGGAAAAGTTATAGAGATAATTGTGGAAGCTGATACCAAGATCCTTGCCGTTTCTACCGACAAACACATAGCGGGCCTCAGGCGCGATCGGAAGGGCGTCGGCGGGCAGATGCGATTTCATTACCCGACGCTTCCCGGCTTCGCGCTGCTCCCTCAGTACTTTGAGCATCTCGGAGTAATCACCCCAACTGGAGTCGAGCCACGGAGACGTATCCGAGAGCCCCCCGTCCGCCTCCTCTCCGTTTTGGAGTATTTGCTGGACGATCCGCTGGGTCCAGGTGGTGCCGGCCTTAAATGGGTCCGCAACAACAATGTCTCGCTCGACAAAGCCGCCCTGGGCCAGGAAGTCTTCCCAAACCATGGAGTTAGAGAGATAGTCTCTAACGACTCTGGTCGGAGCGAGCAGCTGCTTATTCTCCATAGAATTCACCTTCCGTAAGGGTCGTCCGTAATAACCCATTTGATGGACGAACGTCGGTAAGAAGTACTTGAAATGGGTTCAGAAAAGGGGCCTCAACCACGAGGCCTCCCTTTCCGAGAGCTGCAGCCAGCATAGTTTGCATATAGCACGCTACCTAGCTATAATGCTGCCCCTCAGAGGTGCAGAGTGACCTCTGAGCTGGAGTTTCGCGCGGTGAATCCGGCGCGGGTCGGCCCCAGATCCTCGTCGCACCTGTCTCGTCGATCATCTCTCCGCGGCAGTTTCGCTCACCATGATTATTATTGTGAGGGCGAAAGCTTACGGCGGGCTGTGTTTTGGTTGGGTGCTTCCTGCTTCTTGGATGCGAGGAAGCGCTCAGCCACCAAAACCGGCTAGCGCAATGGCTGCGGATATGGCCGCCGACCTTTCCCCACGCGACGTTGCCTCGCTGTGACGAAACAGGCTGTGCAGCAAGCACTGTGGCGTCAGTCAGCGGTCCACGTCATCGTTCGAGCGCCTCCACGCATGTCGCCCGGTGCGACCGCATGCTCGTGCTCGGCTGTGCTGGTTCGAGTGATATCCGACGGAGAATGTCGACGAAGAATGTCAACGCGGTGGCGCACCATCTTCAGCTCAAGCCCAAGCAAGCGGAAAGTTGTCCTTGAGCGGCACCAATTGACGGGCGAGGATCGCTTGCAGCACCAGTGGGCCGAGCTTATCCAAGGGCTATGACAAAGCTGTCGTTCTTCAAATTAGCCTTGTGGTAAGTCTGCTCATTCTAATAGCTGCTCCCCGTTCTCGGTTTAACGACTTTTACGGAGTCCTCGGCCGGGTCACCAGCCAGTAGCTGCCTTCCCCCACACCGCCCGGGGGCGGGACGCAGTCACGTCTTGACCGGCTCCCCCACAGTCGGCTGCTGCGACCTCGGTATCGGTGCACCTGGTCCCTGCGGCCGGACGTATCGCGCCCAGGTCAGGATCGCGGCGGCGATGTAGCACATCAAGAAGATCCAGAATGCCGGCGTCTGAGTGCCGGTGCTCAAATACGACTGCCGCAGCGCCAGGTTGATCCCCATAGCGCCCAGCGCGCCGAGCGCCCCTGCGAACCCGATCAACGCTCCCGACATAACGCGCTCCCAGTGGCGGCGTTCAGCGTTGCTGACGTTCAGCGCGCGACTGCGCTCCCCGAAGACCGACGGGATCAGCTTGAACACCGACCCCTTACCCATGCCGCAGAAGATGAACAGCGCGATGAATCCGACGATGTAGCCGGTCATCGTGTAGGCCGTGGGGCCGCCGGGGCCGCGGGTGAGGTCGTCGTGGGTGCTGACCGCGACCAGGAACGCGCCAGCCACGATCATGGCGGCCAAAGCGGCCAGGGTGACCCGGCCGCCACCCAAGCGGTCGCCCAGCCTACCGCCGACCACGCGCGTCACCGACCCCAGCAGCGGCCCGATGAAGGCGATCTCAGCGGCGTGTAGCGACGCCTGCGCATGGCTTTGCCCACCGGCCACCAAGTTGTGCTGTAGCACCTGGCCGAAAGCGAACGCGAAACCGAGGAACGAGCCAGAGCAGCACAGATAGAGCAACGCGATTCCCCACGAGTCGGGCACGGTAAGAACGGATCGCACATGGCCCACCTCGATGACGTGGCTCAGGTTGTCCATGAACAGCGCCGCGCCGAGACCGGCGACGCCCAGCAGCACCAGATAGACGGCGCACACCCAGTACGGCGCCTCGTGGCCAGCAGTGGCCAGCACGACGAGTCCGACCGCCTGGATGATCGCCGACCCGAGGTTGGAGATCCCACCTGTGAGACCTAGCGCGAAGCCCTTGAGCCGCTGCGGGTAGAAGGCTTCGGCATTAGCCAGCGACGCGGCGTAATTACCGCCACCCAACCCGGTCAACGCGGCACACACCAGATACGGCCACAACGGCAGGCCGGGGTTGGCCAGTAGCACGATGGCCCCGCCGGTGGGAATCAGCAGCACCAGCGACGAGAACACAGCCCAGTTGCGGCCACCGAACCTGGTGGCGGCCATCGCGTAAGGGATGCGCACGACCGCCCCGACCAGGGTTGCGGTGGCGGCCAGCAGCAGCTTGTCGCCGGTCGAAAAACCGTAGACGGACTGCGGCATGAACAGCACCATCACCGACCAGAGGTACCAGATCGAAAAGGCGACGTGCGCGCTCACGTTCGACCAGATCAGGTTGCGACGGGCGATGACGTTGTTGCCGGCGCTCCAGGCCACGGCGTCTTCTGGATCCCAATCCCCGATGCAACGCGAATGCGCCATGCGGTACTTCCCTTTCATGGACGATCTTGGCGTAACCGTCAAGCCACCCAAACGGGTAGCGGGGTCGGTGTGCATTGGGCTCAATGACGATTCAGCGCCTGCCAATCGAGCCAGCTTGGCGTTTTCGGTATTTCGTCAACGGTCCGCCGACGCGCACGGGAGACTCCGCTCGGCGCACGCTGATGCCGGCGCAGCGCTTGTCGTCATGGCCATACAACGCGACGGCTCTGCGGCTGCCGATCGAGGCCCCGAACGGTACACACGAGCGCACCCGCCTACCGCCGGCGAGAGTCACCGACACCGCGAGGGTGCGCCGACCGCGGGAATCAAAGATCTCGATCGCAGACATCGACGAAAACTGAACCCCCACGTATGGTCCTCCCGCGTCACATTCGGCTGCACAATTGGCCAACCGAGTACTGATCTGTTCCGCAGGGACCGTTGGCCGTCGACATTGACGCGCGGTTATGGCGAGCCCCACCGCCATCATGCGTTGACAATCCACGGCGTACCCGTCCTGGCAACGCAACTTCTTCACTACCTGCTCGATAGTCAAGCCCGATTACGGTCGTTCGACAACTGAAAACAGCTGATGCACAGGAGATTTCCAGCTGACTTGATCGGTACGTCCAGCGAGTCGTGCGGATTCATCGCGCTTGGGCTCAATGCCCGTACGCCGTCGGCACCCCGGTCGACGAGCGCCGCACCGGCAGAGAGCTGCAACGATTCGAGCCGCGGATAGGCAGCCGGCGGCTCCCAGGAGTGGAAAGTTCTCACCGCCTCGGGCCGGTTCGGATGGTGGGCTGACCAGTACACCTGCTGATCGATGTCGGCTTCTTCGTAAGCCTCATCTGTCAGTGGCGTCTGTTCTGACTGACTGTCACCGACGGGAGGAGTGCCGCCATTATTGCGTCCTACTGTCGGTGCCACCCGAGTTGCACGACACCGCGCGTGCTGACCGTAGCGACGTTCTGTCGGCGGCATGCGCCGACATCGTCGGGCCGGCAGCGCTGCACAGCCTGAAGTCCCAAGTATCACGTCCGCCCTACGAGGTCGAGTGGGTCGCGAAAGCCGTCGAGGCAAGGAATGCGCGCTGGGTCGGCCTCGGAAAGACGTGATGCCCGCGAACTTCGATGCCACGCGTCGTAGTAATCTTCACAAACCGATCAGCCTAGCTCCTTAACCTAATTACGAACGGGCGAAACATCTTTCAGCCTTTGGCGCGGCCTGTCGGTTCCAGTCCAAAACTGAGGAGGTGATTCCCGAACAGGCTGTGCAGAATTCGACCGGAACCGACACCTCCAACACAAGCCGGCACCTACGGCCAGGTCGTCCCATCTCCGCCCGTTCCTTCTCACAGAGGGTGGTGCGCGTCAAGGATGCCGCGGCCACGGTAGAACACGTTGTTCATACCCATGATGGCCGCGGCGCCTGATGGCCGCGGCTCCCAGCGCAGCATGGCAGGCCTCGGCCGCTTCGGCGCCGCCGTGGCGATTGGCAGGTGGCCAAGCGGCCAGGTTCGGCGCGGCGCGACGTGGGCAAGCAGACCATCTGCGGCAACACACCGGACTTTGATCGTTTTCACAGCTTGCTGGGGTTGCCGTCCAAGCCCCGTGTCGTACAGTCTTGCCACTGTGGACCATCGGAGCGCTGGTACGGCTCGACGACGGCAGTTGACCACCGCAATCGTCGCTGCGCTGAGCCTGTTCGTCGCCCTGATCGCAGGGTCCTCATTGCGTCCCCAGTTCGCCGCGGCTGCACTGCCGGAGCCGGCGGCGTGGACCCACGGGACCCTAGGCGGCCAAGCGCATGCCAGCCAGGTACAACTTCATGCGGCCGCCCAACCCGTCAGCCATCTGGACCATGCCTTTTCACCGAGCTCTACACCGACGAATAAGAAGCCGTTCCACAGCATGTGGATGACGCGGGACCGGCCGACCAGTTGGACCCACTTGTCGCCACAATCGGGCTGGTTGCCGTTGCCGGCGTCCTTTGCCGCGTCAGAGTTCCAGCCGCGCGGCACCCACTGGGCTGCACCCGCGGCCGCTCCTGTCAACCGAGATATCTTGATCCGGCTCTGCGTCACCCGCTGCTGATAGCCCAGCGCCCTGCGGTCGTGCCGTCTGACTCGGCCCGATGAGGCCAGCGCGCACTCCAGCTTGCCTTAATGCTGCGGCTTCGACGCGCGAAGGCACGCTCAGGATCTCTGCCTGATCGTGCTGGATCGCCCGCAGCTGTAGCGGGCCGCGCCGTTGGACCAGACACCACGACACCCACAGCGTCGGTCTATTTCCCTACGTCAATGTCTTGGAGAACAGTCATGGCTAAAAGCACAACTCACCCCGCCCGACCCTTCGCACGGCAGGCGGGATGGCAATGAGTTTCCGGGCGCGAGAAGGCAATTCCGGCAAAATCCATTCAGGTTGTACTCTCGGCGAAATCCAGCCAGGCACGTTCCACCTACCGCGGCTGGAGCATTCCACGTTACCGATGGCCGCCGATCGAGGTGTCGGATGGAAGACATTGCGGGACGCCGGGCCAGTCGTGTTCATGAACGGCGCCTATTACCTGACCCGCCGCGAGGACGTGCTGGCAGCGCTGTGCGAACCCAACCTTTTCTCAGCACAGTTGGCGCTTCAGCCCCCCGGCAGCCCAGTGCCGGTGCTGCCTTCGGCGTTCGACCCTCCCGAGCACACCCGCTACCGCAAAATCCTGCAACCGTACTTCAGCCCGCACTTCTTGAGTAAATGCCGGCCCGTGCTGGAGCGTCACGCCGCTGAAATGATCGCTGCCCTCGCCGGCCGAAACGAGTGCGAGGCGATGGCAGATTTCGCGCGCCTCTACCCGTTTCAGGTGTTCATGGACCTCTACGGGCTGCCGCTGGAGGACCGAGACAGCGTGATCCGCTGGAAGGACGCCGCTGTAGCCGGCAAGCCCGAAGGGTACGAGCTGTTGGCGTATTTCAACGACGCCATCCAACAACGCCGGCAGCACCCGGGCTCTGACATGTTGTCGCAAGTGATGACCGGTCCGGGTGATCTCACTGACCTCGAGCTGCTCGGCATGAGCCACCTGCTGATTCTGTCCGGTCTGGACACGGTGGCCGCGGCGATCGGTTTCTCGCTGTTCGAATTGGCGCGCAGACCGCAGCTGCGCAGAGAGCTTCGCAACAAACCAGAGCAGATCAAGGTTTTCATCGAGGAGATCGTCCGACTTGAGCCGTCGGCGCCGTTGGCTGCCCGGGTTACCACCGACTTCGTCAACGTGGGCGGCATGACGCTTCCCCCAGGCACGCCGGTGCGGTTGTGCACGGCCGCGATCAACCGCGACGGGAGCGACTCAATCTCCACCGACGACCTGGTTATGGACGGAAAGGTGCACCGACACTGGGGATTCGGCGGCGGACCACACCGCTGCTTAGGTTCTCACCTGGCACGGATAGAACTGACCATCATTGTCGACGAGTGGCTCAAGCAGATCCCCGATTTCGAACTGCCACCGGGGTACACCCCCGACATCAAATTCCCGTCGAAGAGTTTTGCGCTCAGGTCACTACCGTTGAAATTCCCCACCTGATGGCCGGGTCAGTGTATCGGTTGCTGGAGTACAGCATTCGGCGATACATGCACTACGGCTTCGGAGCCATTGCCACCGCGGCGGTATCCAAGGCGATTCCCCAGAGGCGGGTGTAGTTATCCGCCGACGGGTGGCCGGGCCATGACGGTGGGCTTGAATCCGTATCGGGGCCCGCCGCCATGCCTGCCGGTGCCTGCACCGGCGAGTGGCATGCCGCCCAGCAGGTTTCCGTGCCCCCCGGCCTCCGGTGAGGCGGCGGGGAGGCTGTTGAGCACCACGGGCGAGGCATGGCTCAGCGTCGGGGCGGGCCCTGACCATGCGACCGGCACCGACAACTTGCCGACCGAGCCCGCGCCGCCCATCGACCCTGCCACATGCGCGGCGCCGCCACCGAGCATTCCGCCCAGCGCGGGCAGGGACTTGGGGACAGCCGCGGCCGCAGCCGCAGGCGCGGCGATTTGCCCAGTACTCTTGGCGATCTGAACACCGAAGTTGGCCATACCGACGCTGAAGTACGGCAGACCCTCGGTGTTGTACCACAACGACGAGTAGCTGTTATAGCCGGTTATCAACGTCCCGACGTTGTTGGGCAGGGTGTTCTGCCCGCTTATCGCGAACCAGGCTTCGGTCATGAAGGAATTGATTGGATTGGACGGGTTGGACAGAGGCAACGAAAGATTTTGCAGCTGGCTCGGCAATCCAGAAACCAGCTTTGAAAGGGTGGACTGCGCGGTACCCGCCGCGGTGGCTCCCGACGAAGTCACCGCAGCGCTCTGCACGGCCTGGGCGGCCGGGTTGGCGATCGGTGGTGGCGCGGTAAACAGCGTCACCTTAGTCGCTGCCGCGGATTGAGCCGCATAGCCATACATCGCGGTGGCGTCTTGGGCCCACATCTCGCCGTATTGGGCTTCGTTGGCCGCGATCGCGGCGGTGTTTTGACCCAAAACGTTGCTCGACACCAGCTGCGCAAGCTCAACACGGTTGGCCGCAACCAGCGGCGAAGGCACCGTCGCAGCCAGCGCGGCCTCATAGGCCGCCAGGGCCGCGCGCGCTTGGGTGGCCGCCTGCTCGGCTTGGGCGGCGGTCGTACTCATCCACGCCACATAGGGTGCGGCCGCCTGGGCCATCGATGTCGCCGCCGGCCCCAGCCACTCCTCGCTGGTCAGCGTGGTAATCACCTTGTCGTAGTCTGTGGCTGCCGAACCCAACTGCGCGGCCAGCCCGCTCCACGCCGACGCGGCAGCCATCAGCGGCTCCGACCCCGGACCCGAATACATACGCCCGGAGTTGATTTCCGGCGGTAACGCCCCAAAATCCAACACATTGACTCCTTAGTTAGCCGCGACCACGTTGGCCGCCTCAGTCGCCGTATACGACCCCGAGCTCATGCCCAAGGTGTTGACAAACAACAATTCGTGAATCGCCGCACCCGCAGCATTGACGGCCTGATACATCTGGGCATGTGCGGCACGGAGCAGCCTCTCGGCGGGTTGGTCACGGCCGGAAGCCCTTAACTCGTGGATCATCACTGTGGTCATGGCGTTATCCGGCCGACGGCGGGCGTGCGACCACGTTGTAGCGGAACCCGTAACCGTTGACGCCGCCGGCGGCGCGCTGGCGTGCGGCTCCTGTTGGCATTCCGCGCAACAGGCCGTTGCCTGTTCCACTTGTCGCAGCGGCGTCGGCCGGAGTGCCGCCCGGGACGCCCTCCACCGCGGCGATCGCAGGGCTTACCTCCGACGTTGGTGTGGCCCAGCCCGGCGGAACCGACAACCCCCCGACCTTGGTGGACGAGGCCAAATTCGCCGACACCGCTCCGGCGGTATGGGCGCTCACGCCGCCGGCGCCGCTCAGGTGTAGGCCGGCAAATTGCGGCGTCGGGTACCAGGCTCCCGAACCGGCAGTTGATCCTTGGCCGAATACCAACTGCTGTCCCCACTGGTAGCTGGCGGGTGCTACTCCGTACGCGTTATAGATCTGCAGCAGGTTGTGGAAAACCTCGGTGTAGACAGCTTGATTGATCCCGTTGGTGTTTGTGGCGGTCGGTATCAACGACAGCAGCCCCTGCAACGTGGGAGACGACGACGGGTCCGTCAACGCTGTCCAGAATTGCTGCAGCACCGGGGGCACTGTGGTGGCCGAGACCAGCTGCGGGGTCGTGGCCGCAGTGGTCTGCGCGGAGTTTCCAGCCGGCGTGGCGATGGCGTGGGCAACCGCAACGGTCTGGCCGGCCACTGCGTCCGGGGTGGTGGTGTTCGGCGGTGACGCGAACACGCTCAACTGCGAGGCGAGCGCTGACGACCCGGCGTAGCTGTACATGGCCGCTGCGTCTTGGGCCCACATTTCCATGTACTGGGCTTGCGTCGCCGCGATCGCCGGGGTGTTCTGCCCGAAGAAATTGGTCGCGATCAGTGTCATCAACAACACCCGATTGGCCGCGATCACCGGCGGAGGCACCGTC
>Ga0209693_10000967_pt1 | contig 12019 bp, 9 predicted proteins | sample HubBroMetageWRM3_FD_188345 | JGI IMG/M metagenome (GOLD analysis project Ga0209693, IMG submission 188345) | Warmed soil microbial communities from the Hubbard Brook experimental Forest, New Hampshire - Hubbard Brook CCASE Soil Metagenome WRM 3... | ecosystem: Environmental > Terrestrial > Soil...
CGCTGTCCAGCGCCTCCAGCCTGGCCAACAACCTGGGCAAGTGGCTCGCGATCGCGGTCCTGATCGCCGCGTTCCTGCTGGCCAGCCTGCTGACCATGGTCGCGGTCTCGCGCCGGGTGCGTGAGTTCGGCACCCTCAAGGCGCTCGGCTGGAAGAGCCGCCGGATTGTCGGCCAGGTGATGGGCGAGGCCGTGGCCATGGGCATCGTCGGCGGCGCGATCGGCGTGGGCCTCGGCCTGGCCGGCGCGGAGCTGGTGACCAAGCTGTCGCACCCGCTGACCGCCACGGTCGGGCAGACCACCGGCTCGGCCACCCCGGGCGGTGCGCGGCAGTTCGGCTTCGGCGGGGCCGGCGGCGGCGCCGGAGGCGGCGGCTTCCCCGGCGGTGGCGGCGGTGGCGGCGGTGGTGGCGGCGGAGGGGGCGGTGGCTTCGCGGCGTTCCGCAACGCCAGCACGGCCGCCCACACCGTGACCGTCCACCTGGCCGCCTCGGTGAGCACCGGCGTCATCATCCTCGCGGTCGTGCTGGCCGTGGCCGGCGGCATCATCGCCGGGATGTTCGGTGGATGGCGGGCCGCGAGGCTGCGCCCGGCTGACGCGCTGTCCAAGGTCGCCTGAGCATCCACGGGAGGAAAGCCAGATGTACAAGCTCTCCGGAGTGACCAAGAACTACCAGAAGGGCCGCAGCACGGTCGCGGCCCTGCGCGGCGTGGACCTGGTGATCGAGGACGGCGAGTGGCTGGCCGTCCAGGGTCCTACCGGCCACGGCAAGTCCACCCTGCTGCAGATCCTGGGCGGCCTGGACCGGCCGTCCTCCGGCATCGTCGAGTTCGACGGGCGTGACCTCGCGCAGCTACGCGAGACCGAGGTGACCAAGGTCCGCGCCCAGTCCATCGGGTTCGTGTTCCAGACCTTCAACCTGATCCCCACGCTGTCCGCCCTGGAGAACGTGGAGGCCGCCCTGGTGCCGCTGCGCGTCGGTTCGGCCGCCCGGCAGCAGCGGGCCACCATGGCGCTGGAGGTCGTCGGCCTCGGCGACCGGCTGCGGCACGCGCCCGGCGAGCTGTCCGGCGGCCAGCAGCAGCGTGTCGCCATCGCCCGGGCCCTGGTCAAGGAGCCCAAGGTCCTGCTGGCCGACGAGCCTACTGGCAACCTGGACGAGGATACCCGGGACGACATCATCGGCCTGCTCGAGACCATGTGGCGCGAGCGCGGCCTGACCATGGTCCTGGTCACCCACGACAGCAGCATCGCCCGCCGCGCCCAGCGGATCGGCGTGATGAAGAACGGCCGCCTGGGCTTCAAGCAGCCCCGACCAGGGCAGTCCCGTCCGGGACAGTCCCGTCCGGGGCAGGCCGCCCGGGTCCAGGCGGCCCGTACCGGTGGTTCCGTGATCACCGATATGGGTGCGGCGCCCTCGCCGGCCGCCGGCCTGATGCCCACGGACGTCCAGCCCACGGACGTCCACCCCACGGACGTCCAGGCCGGCCTGGCGCGGGCCGCCGACCCCGCCGACCCCGCCGACCTCGCCGCCCTCGAGGACTCCGACCTGGACGACGCCGAGCTGGAGGACGCCGAGCTGGAGGACGACGCTGACCTGGACTCCGAGCTGCCCGATTTCGACGATCCCGATTCCGAGCCCGCCGACACGATTACCTTCGACTAGCCCGGCACCCGCACCTCGCCGAGCCGGGAGCGGCCCGTCCCGCGAAGCCCTGCACTTGTGCCGGGGCGGGCCGGCTCCCAGCCACCGGGCCGGCGCCGACCGATCCGTCCCGGCCGACGTCGGCCCGGCCCGCCTATTTATCACCTGGCGGCCGACTGCGGAGCACCGGGCATCAGAACACCATGCGCTGGAGCCCCACCTCTCCATCACGTCACACGCGGTAGAGCTCGCCCAACCTATGAATGTCACTTTCTGATGGCAAGAGCCATCAGAAAGTGACATTCATGTGTTACCAGCACCCTCCCCGGAGGGGAACCGCCCGCACCACCGCGCCCTCCCGTACCATCGCGCGCACGGCATCACTGTGCGACCCGCGCCGACCCGGGGCCTGCCCCCGCAAGGCCCCGGGCCCCGCTGCCGCCCGAACGCGCCCGGCCCCGACGTCAGTCGAGGCGGGCTTCCCGGCGGAGCAGGGCGGCCAGGTCCCCGGGCTCCGGATGCACGCCCGCCAGCCCGTGATGGCCGAACCACCGGCCGATGTTCTCCGCGTCCCGGGTCAGGAAAAAGGCCCCGCGCGGGTTCGCGATCACGTCGACCACCTGCGGCAGGTCGATCATGACCAGCCGTCCGTCGTGGACCAGGACGTTGTACGCGGACAGGTCGCCGTGCGCCAGCCCGTCGCGGGCCAGGGCGACCACCGCCTGCACCATCTGGTCCCAGAGCCCGGTGAGCTCGGCCGGGCGGGGCCGGGTCTCGGCCAGCCGCGGCGCGGCCGTCCCGTCCGCCGACCCGATGAACTCCAGCAGCAGCTCGGTGCCGAGGATCTGCACCGGGTACGGCACGGGAGCCCCGGCCGCGCACAGCCGGGCCAGCGCGGTGAACTCCGCCCCGGCCCACTGGCCTGCGATGGCCTGCCGGCCGAACGTGCTCCGGCTGGTCACCGCCCGGTTGACCCGGAGATCCCGGGTCCGGCGTCCCTCCAGGTAGCCGCTGTCGCGGTGGAACATCCGGTGGTCCGAGGACCGGTATCGCTTGGCCGCGAGCAGGCAGGACCGGTCCGTTCCTGGGATGCCGCGGCGGACCAGGAAGACGTCGGCCTCCTTGCCGGTCTTCAGGATGCCGAGCTCGATGTCGACCGCGGCGTGCTCGGTGACCAGCCAGTCCGGGTAGGGCTTGGGACCGCGTTCGGTCGGCGTGGACTGGTCCCAGGTCGACCAGCGATCGCCCTCTGGCAGGCCGTCGGTGGCGTCGAACTGCTCGATCGACGGCAACGCCCGGCGCCCCCGGACGCGCTTGGCCGTGGTTGGGTCGTCGTCGTCGAAGCGCCGCTTACCGCGGCCAGAAGTGAACTTTCCGTCGTAGGCGGAATGAAAGTCGGGCACGGGTGGTGCTCCTCAGCTGAGGATCGGATAGGGCAGGCGGCAACGCGCCCGCGACGGGCATATACATCTGGCGTCTCCCTTCCGCTCAGCCGGGCAGCTTCGGCCCAGACGGCTGCAGGCTGTCATACGGCCCTTGTCCCGCGCAACCGGATTTCCAGCCACCGGCCCCAGGCAACAAGCGACCAGCCGCCCCAGCGACAAGCGCCCAGCATCCCGCGGCACTAGCGACCAGCGTGCCACGAGCATAGCGACCAGAACACCACACAACTAGCGACCAAAACACCACAACTATAGCGACCATCGTGCCAGCAAAACGACTGTTAAGCTGGCCTACGGCAGGCGCATATGGCACTCTGATCAGGTGGTACGCATCAATCCACCGCCGCTTGGCAAGCTGCTGCCCCGGCATGCCGAAGCGTCCGTGGCCGACGCGCTGACTGACACCCGGGTTGTGCTTGTCAACGGGGCCCGGCAGTCCGGGAAGAGCACGCTGGTCGGCGTGGTGGCCAAGGGCCGGGACGCGCAGTGGCGGAATCTGGATAACGCCATCACCCGCCAGGCGGCGATCGCCGACCCCGTCGGGTTCGTTGATTCCGCCGAGCTCATGGTGGTCGACGAGATCCAGCGGGTCCCCGATCTCCTGCTCGCGATCAAGGAGCAGGTCGATGCCGACCCGCGACCTGGCCGGTACCTGCTTACCGGTTCCGCTCGCCTGCTGGGCCTGCGCGGCCTGCCGGATACGCTGCCTGGCCGGACCGAGACGATCGAGCTGTGGCCCCTGGCCCAGGGCGAACTCGACGGCACCGCGGACCGGTTCATCGATGTCGTCTTCGACCGAGGGGACGCGCTGACCCACGAATCCGCGGTGACCCGGCAGGAGTACGCCGAGCGCATCGTCCGCGGCGGTTTTCCGGAGGCGGCGGCCAGGACGAACCCGCGCCGTCGCGAGCGCTTCTTCGACTCCTACCTCGCCGATCTCGTCGCGCGCGACGTCAGCCAGCTGTCGGATATCGAACGCACCGTCGAGATGCGGGCCCTGATCCGCTTGCTGGCGGGCCGTTCCGGCCAGCTGCTGGTCGTCAACGCGGTAGGCAGCGAAGCCGGGCTCCCGGCCAGCACCGTCCACCGGTACGTGGCGCTGCTGGAAGAGGTCTTCCTGATCAAGCGGATCCCGGCCTGGTCGCGGAACGTCAGCGCACGTGCCGTGGGGACGCCCAAGCTGGCCTTCGTCGACTCGGGGATCGCGGCCAACCTGCTGGGCGTGGACGCGCGGAGCCTGCTGCGGCCCGGCGGTCCGTTCGGTCCCCTGCTGGAAGGTTTCGTGCTGACGGAACTGGCCCGGCAGCTGACCTGGTCCCAGCAGCGTGCCGAGCTGTTCCATTACCGCACCAAGGACAAGGTGGAGGTCGACGCGGTCCTGGAGAACCGTCAGGGACACGTCGTCGGGATCGAGGTCAAGGCCTCGTCCACGGTCGCGGCGGGAGACTTCCGCGGCCTGCGTCACCTGGCCGAACGAATCGGCGACGACTTCATCGCCGGCCTCGTCTTCTACACCGGCACTCAAACCTTGCCCTTCGGCCCGCGCCTGCGGGCGATCCCGGTCAGCGCCCTGTGGCAGGCCTGACGCCACGTCCAGGCGGAAGGTGCCCGCCGTCCGGCCGCGCCCGACTCTTATCCCGAACGGTCCGTGGTGCCTGCGCCCCGTCCCCGCCACCGCTCATCGTGGAGTCGCCCGCCGCCCCCAGCGAGGTGAACCCCGGGTTTCACCACCCTCGGCTCGCCCTAAACCTGGACGAACTCGATCCCGGCCAGCTGGCAGAACACCTTCCAATCAGCGGCGTGGTGGCCCAGGTTCATCACCTCGTGGTGCGGTCCGCCGGCCGTCAGCCACCGGTTGAGGCACTTGCGCAACCCGGAGGCGGGCCGGAACTGCCCGTACGGCATCTCCAGGGCCGGCAGCTCCTGGCTATCCAGGTTCTGGCCTTCCGCGACCACCAGGCGGAACCGCTCGCCCTCCAGCGAGACCAGCGTGGCCAGGGTGGCCGGACCGGGCTGGTACTGGAACAGGAACGTGGGCGGGTCGGCCAGCCGCCCGATGCCCAGCGGCCGCTTGATCAGCTTGACCGGCCGGTCGCTGCGCGCGATCTTCCAGTTGCCCTCGCCCATGTGGCTCATCAGCACCGAGTCCGACGGGAAGTCCATCGCGTACATCTCGGTGAAGTGCGCGTCGCCGATCAGGACGTGCCCGGCGTAGACCAGGCAGGCGGTGAGCACGTCGCCTTCGGCCGCGTACCCGAAGCCCTTGGCCATCAGGGACGAGGCCGCGGCCAGGGGCAGCCGGCTGAACCGGCCGTCCTCCCCGATCGCGTCGAAGTGGGCCGTGTACGCGCCGAACCCGCGTTCGTTCAGTATGTTCTCGATCGCCACCTGCATCCGGGCGTGGTCCGTGCGCTCGGTCACCGACAGCCGCGGGTCGATCTCGAAGTTCTTGTCCTCGAAGTCGATCACCGCGCCGACCGCCTCGTCAGTCGCCTCCTGCATGCCCCGGTACAGGTCGCCTTGCGCGACCGCGATGATGTCCGGGCCCAGCGTCCGGATCAGCGCCGACTCATCCACCCGAATGTCGCCCATCTCGTTCATCGCGTAGCCGAAGATCGCCACCTTGAGCCGTTTCCACGCGCTGGCCGCAGCCGCCGCCCGCGCCCAGCGGCCCACGTCCTCGCGGAACGTGGCGCTCCTCCAGTCGTCGGTCAGCACCGCGAACCGCTTCCCGGCCCGAACCATGGCGTTGGCTGTGTCCTGCGCGCCGTGCACGCCCTGGTTGTAGGTCATGTCCGCCATGCTCCAGGCCGGCGTCACGTTGGGTTCCGGCTGGATGTTGGCCAGGCACACCGGCAGCCTGGACTCGGCCAGCAGCCGCGCCACCCGCATCGCCGGGCCGTAGGTGAGCATTACCACCAGCACGCCGTCCAGGTCCGCGTTCTCGAACTCGCGCATGGCGCGTTCGGCGTCCTCCCGGTACTTGATCGCCTTGCTCGGGGTGAATTCCGCGACGTCAGACAGGTGCGCGGCGAGCTCGGCGGCATAGCCTTCCTGCCGCTGCGCGATGCCGGGAATCATGTCGTCGTACAGGTCCTGCATGATCCCGAGAATTCCGATGCGCGGCTTACGCCCCACCCAAGCACTCATGACTTCTCCTTATCTTCGGTCAACGCTGGCCATAGTGGTTCTGGTAGCGGGCGTACAGCGCGTCCACCTGGTCCGCGGGCAGCGGCGCCGGCTCGCCGTAGGCGCGGGCCAGGTGCACCGTCCGCGCCGCGTCCTCGCACATCACGGCGGCCTTGACCGCGTCCCGTGCGCTACCGCCGATGGTGAACACGCCGTGGCTGCGCATCAGCACGGCGGGGGAGCGGTGCCCGGTTAGCGTGGCCACCACTCCTCGGCCGATCTCGTCGCTGCCGATCAGCGCGAACGGGCCGACCGGGATCTCGCCGCCGAACTCGTCGGCCATCGCGGTGATCACGCACGGGATGGCCTCGCCCCGCGCCGCCCACGCGGTCGCGTAGGTGGAGTGGGTGTGCACCACCCCGCCGACCCCAGGCATGTGCCGGTAGATGTAGGCGTGCGTGGCGGCGTCGCTCGACGGGCTCAGCGAGCCGGGTGAGACCGGGTTGCCGTCCAGGTCGCAGACCACCATCGAGTCCGGGATCAGGTCGTCGTAGGAGACGCCGCTCGGCTTGATCACCATCAGCTCCGCCGACCCCGGGACGCGAGCCGACACGTTGCCCGACGTCCAGGCGACCAGGCCGTTGCGGACCAGCTCGGCGTGCAGCGCGCACACGGTCTCCCGCAGCGCCCTGATCCCCAAAGCCTCCAAAGCCTCGGGGGTCATCGCGAGCCGCCTTCCAGCGCGCGGTCGCGGATGGCCCGCAGCCGGTACATGACCTCGTTCGCGCCGCGCCCGAAGTAGTCGTGCAGCCGCACGTACTCGGCGTACAGCTGGTCGTAGACGTCGGCGCGGGCTGCGTCGGGCCGGTAGACGTCCCGGTTGACCCGGCCCATGGCGCTGGACGCGACGGGCACGTTCGGGTAGGCGCCCGCGGCCACCGCCGCATGGATAGCAGCGCCGAGCGCCGGCCCCTGGTCGGACCCGATCACGCTGAGCGGGCGGCGGAGCACATCCGCGTAGATCTGCATCAGCGGTGCGCTCTTGATCAGCCCGCCGGCCACCACGAACTCGGTGACGGGCACGGCCGAGGCACTGAACGTTTCAACGATCAGCCGGGTGCCGAACGCCGTGGCCTCCAGCAGCGCGCGGTAGATCTCCGGGGCCGTGGTGGCCAGGGTCAGGCCCACGATGACGCCGGACAGCCCGGCGTCCACCAACACCGAGCGGTTCCCGTTCTCCCAGTCCAGCGCGATCAGCCCGTGCGCCCCTGGCGGTTGGACGGCCGCCTGCTCGTCGAGCAGCTGCGGCAGCGACACGCCGCGGCGCCGCGCCTGGTCGGCGAACTCGCCGGGCACCCCGTTCCTGGTGAACCAGGAGAAGATGTCGCCGACGCCGCTCTGCCCGGCCTCGTAACCCCACAACCCGGCGACGATCCCGCCGTCCACCACCCCGCACATGCCCGGCACCTCGGCCAGCCCGGTGCCGTTCATCACGTGACAGGTCGAGGTGCCCATGATGGCCACCATCGTGCCCGGCGCGCACGAGCCCGCCGCGGGCAGCGTGACGTGCGCGTCCACGTTGCCGACCGCGACCGCGATCCCCTCCGGCAGGCCGGTCAGCGCGGCCGCGGCCGGGGTCAGCCGGCCGGCCAGGCCGCCCAGCGGCGAGATCGGGTGGGCCAGCTTGTCCGCGGCGAAGGAGGCGAAGCCGGGGTCGAGCGCGGCCAGGTAGTCCCGGGATGGGTACTGCCCATCCTGGAAGATGCCCTTGTACCCGGCGGTACACGCGTTGCGGGTCTCGGTCCCGCACAGCTGCCAGATGATCCAGTCCGCGGCCTCGATCCACCGGTCGGCGAGCTGGTACATCTCGGGGTCTTCGTCGAGCACCTGGAGCGCCTTGGCGAACTGCCACTCCGAGGAGATCTTCCCGCCGTAGCGGTTGATCCACTTCTCGTGGCGCTCGTGCGCCGCCGCGTTGATCCGGTCCGCCTGCGGCTGTGCGGCATGATGCTTCCACAGCTTGGGATAGGCGTGCGGCCGCCCGGTCAGGTGCGGGAGCTGGCAGAGCGGCGTCCCGGCGGCGAGCACCGGCATGCAGGTGGACGCGGTGAAGTCGGTGGCCACGCCGATCACCTGGCCGGGGTCGATCCCCGCGTCCCTGATCGCGGCCGGGACGGTCACGCTCAGCGCCTCGGTGTAGTCGCCGGGATCCTGCAGCGCCCAGTCCGGCGGCAGTTCCCGCCCGCGCAGCTCGCGGTCGATCACGCCGTGCGTGTACTCACGGACGGCCGTGCCCGCCTCAGCGCCGTCGCTGACCCGCACCACCAGGGCGCGGGCGGACAGCGTGCCGAAGTCGACGCCCACGACATAGGCATCGCCCCGCTCGGTGCCTACCACGTAGGCGCCGTCCGGGTCACCCTTGTTAGCGCTAACATCCATCTGTCCGCCTTATCCTACGTATATCCAGGTGCATTCTCGCGTCCCGCCCGGCGGCTCAATCGCGGGGGGTCAGCCCACCGTTGGCGGCCACGACGCGCCGCGCGCCACCAGTTTGGCCGGCGGCCCGCGCCGTGCCGTCAGCGCCCCGGCGGCGCGGCACTGGTCCTGATGATGAGTTCCGGCGCGATCCGTACCCGCAGGCCCGCCTCGATCGCGCCCGACATCCGGTCGGTGAGCGTATTGAGCGCCTGCCGTCCCACCTCGCCGAAGTCCTGGCGCACCGTGGTGAGCGGCGGGCTGTAGAAACCCGCGTCCGGGACGTCGTCGAAGCCCACGATGCTCACGTCGTGCGGGACCCGCAGCCCGTGCTCGGCCAGGGCCCGCATGACGCCGAGCGCCATCGTGTCGTTCCCGCAGAGGACCGCGGTGACCTCCGGATCCGCCGCCAGCAGCCGGCCCATCTCGTAGCCGGACGAGGCCGACCAGTCGCCCGGCAGCACCGCGGGTTCCGGCGCGCCGTACTCTGCCAGCGCCCGCCGCCACCCGTCGACGCGTTCCTGTGCGTCGAGGTGGGCCGTGGTCCCGGCGATGTGGTGCACGGTCCGGTGCCCGAGGCTGAGCAGGTACCGGGTCGCGGCGGCCGCGCCGGCCGCGTTGTCGATCGCCACCGAGGTCACCGCCGCCTTCGTGCCGCAGCCCACCGCGACCAGAGGAACCTCCGCGGGCACGTGCGCGAGCGCGGCCACCGCGGTGTCCTGCGTCGCGATCACCATGATGCCCTCGACGCCCTGGCCGAGGAACCGTTCCACCGCGTCCAGCATCGACCGGCGGTCCAGCGCCGGCAGGCTGGCGATGGACACGAAGTAGCTGTCGTGCGCGGCTCGCTCGAAGCCGTACAGCATCGACGCCGGCCCGTACAGCATGGTGTCGAAGCTGATCACGCCCAACGTGTGGGTTCTCCGGGTGACCAGCGTGCGGGCTGCGGCGTTCGGCCGGTAGGCGAGCTCGCGGATGGCGGCGAGCACCCTGTCCCGCGTGGGCGGGCGAACGTTCGGGTGGTCGTTGAGCACCCGAGATACGGTCTGATGCGAAACCCCGGCCAGCCGCGCGACGTCGGCCATGACCGGCGGCCGGCCCATGCTGCCCGGGCCGGCGACCACCGACGTCGTCGGCCGGCTCTCGGCTCTCTCGCCCGGTGACCGCGTCACGTCGTCCCTCCCTTGCCGGCGCTGGGTAGGCAGCGGTCAGCCGGGGCCGACGTTAGCGCTAACATCCGTGCTGGCCAAACGGTGGTACGAACCATATATACCCCCACGGCGACAGGCATCTCTCCTCCGGCCGCCCGGATTTCCTGCGTCTCAGCGTAGCCGTCACACCGCTCCCGCGGTACCCACCCCGCGCCAGTCCAACTCGCCCCGCACGAGTCCAACTCGCCCCGGACCAGTCCAACTCGCCCCTGACCAATCCAACTCGCCCCGGACCAATCCAGCTCGCCCCGCGCCAGTCCAACTCGCCCCGCGCCAGTCCAGCTTGGCGCCGGCACGGCCACCACCGTCGCACCGGCGCCCGACGCATCCCGCTTGCCCGCGGTCAGCACGCCACCGACGACGGCGCGGTTCGCCGGGGTCAGGACTTGTCGCGGTTGGCCGCGCTGTCCCGCAGGTCGCGGAACGCCGCCTTGGCCTTGCGCCCGGCCTCGCCGTCGCGCAGGTCCTGCAGCGCTTCGCGCGCCTTGCGCCCCGCGTCGCTGTCCCGCAGATCCTTAATCGCCTCCCGGGCCTTGCGCCCCGTCTCGCCCTCGCGCAGGTCGCGGATGGCCGCCTCGGCCTTGCGACCGACCTCACCCTGCCGCAGGTCGCGGACCGCGGCTTCGGCCTTGCGCCCGGTCTCGCTCTCCCGGAAGTCCTGCAGGGCCGCCTTGGCCTTGCGGCCTCCCTCGGCGGGCTGTCCGCCGTGCAGCCAGGCGGTCAGCTTGGCCCACCACGTCCGTAGCTGCTGCTCAAAATCGGTCATCGCCGACGCTCCTTCGCCTCGAGCGCTCCCGCGCTCTCGGGAGTATGCCGCTCAACAAGCTTTCGTTTTCAAGATATAACGTGATGACGAAACGAGCCAACCCGGGCTCGTGTGGGTGCTACCCGTCCGCCCCTCGGCCAACCCCTCGACCCAACCGGGATGAAAGAATGCCTGCCGTGCAACCTCAGCGCATCAGCGGTCACTCGCCCTACGAGCCGGTGTTCGGCTTCTCCCGCGCGGTCGTGGCCGGCGATCGGGTCCTGGTCGCCGGGACCGCGCCGATCCCAGCCGACGGCGGCTCGCCCCCGCGCGGGGCCTACGATCAGGCCCTGCTGTGTCTAGACCTCATCACTGAGGCCCTGACCCGCGCCGGCACCGGCCTCGAGCATGTCGTCCGGACCCGCATGTTCATCACCGATAGCGCCCACTGGCCCGAGGTCGCCCGGGCCCACGGCGAGGTCTTCGCCGACATCCGCCCCGCCGCGACCGCCGTGATCGTGGCCGGCCTGCTCGACCCCGCCTGGCTCGTCGAGATCGAAGCCGAAGCCGTCCTTCCCAGTCGGTAAGCCACCGAGCGGAAGCCTGATTTTAAGGAGCCCTGAGTTCATCCGCGGCGCGATCGCGGCCGCGATGCGGGACGCTTGGTAACGTTCTGCGGTGCGATACGACCCTTCGTCCTATGCTGGCGCGGCTGTCCACTACCGGAGCGGGAGGCCTCCGTACTCACCGCAGCTCGAGGCTCTCCTCGCTGAGGACCTCGGCCTGGACGGCAGCGGAAGGCTCTTGGACGTCGGGTGCGGTCCCGGCGTTCTTACCGTACGACTGGCTCACCTGTTCAAGGACGCCGTCGGCCTGGATCCGGATCCGGCGATGATCGCCGAGGGGCACCAGGCCGCCCAGGAGCGGGACATCGCGAACATCACCTGGATCCAGGCCCGGGCCGAGGAGCTTCCCGCGGTGGCGCCCGGGCCGTACCGGCTGGTCACGTTCGGCCAGTCGTTCTACTGGACCGATGAGGTTCCGGTGGCCGAGGCGGTGTACGACATGGTGGAGCCGGGCGGAGCCCTGGTCCTCGTCGGACACCGGGCCGAAGGGCGGGCCGTTCCGCCGAGCCCCGGGCCGCCGCGTATTCCGCACGACGAGATCAGGGAGCTGGTGCGGAAGTATCTCGGATCGACGAGGCGAGCGGGTCAGAGCACCGCGCCGGTTCAGGCCCTCAGCCTCCAGGACGCTCTGGCCAGAAGCCGGTTCGGCGCGCCACGGGTGATCTTCGCCCCCGGAATCCCTGACCACGTGCAGGATATCGAGGGCGTATTGTCCAACTACTTCTCCATGTCCTTCGCCGCGCCGCA
>Ga0209693_10000969_pt1 | contig 12004 bp, 9 predicted proteins | sample HubBroMetageWRM3_FD_188345 | JGI IMG/M metagenome (GOLD analysis project Ga0209693, IMG submission 188345) | Warmed soil microbial communities from the Hubbard Brook experimental Forest, New Hampshire - Hubbard Brook CCASE Soil Metagenome WRM 3... | ecosystem: Environmental > Terrestrial > Soil...
AAACGCGTCACACAAGAACTCGGCGGCAAGTCCGCAAATATCATTCTCGACGACGCGAATTTCGCAGCCGCCGTAAAAGAAGGCGCCGTCTTTTGCTTCCGCAACACCGGCCAATCCTGCAACGCACCAACCCGCATGTTGGTGCCGAAATCGCGCATGGCTGAAGCCGCCGAAGCAGCCAAGCAAGCCGCCGCAGCCACAATCGTCGGCGATCCGGCCGCCGAAACAACCAACCTAGGCCCGCTCTCCGGCAAAGCGCAATTCGAGAAAGTCGAGCGGCTCATCCAAAAAGGAATCGACGAGGGCGCAAAGCTGGTCGCAGGCGGTCCCGGAAAACCAGCCGGACTAACGAAGGGCTACTACGCACGCCCGACCGTCTTCGTTGACGTGAAAAATGACATGACCATCGCACGCGAAGAAATTTTCGGCCCCGTGCTTTGCATCATTCCCTACGAAAACGAAGACGACGCCGTGCGCATCGCCAACGACACTCCGTACGGCCTCTCCGGCTTCGTCACTTCGGGAGATCTCGAACACGCGCGCAGAGTCGCCAGGCGCATCCGTTCAGGCAACGTCCACATCAACGGCGCGCGGCCCGATTTCGCCGGCTGCTTCGGCGGTTACAAACAGTCCGGCAACGGCCGCGAATGGGGCGAGTCCGGACTCGAAGAATTTTTGGAATTGAAAACAGTGTTCGGCTACGCGCCCGCAACCTAAGACGCGCCAACTGAAGTGCCCACTCTATCGGCTGAACTTGGAATTAACGTCGTACATCCATCGACGCCAAGACTCCGGCAATACACCGGCTCTTCCTAACAATCCAGCCAACATCCCGAACCGGATAGCGGTTCCGAAAACGAAAGCGCAGACGCAACCAATACATAGGGCAGTAAACATAGCAGCCTCAAAAGTAGGCTACGCCTTTGATTTGAATGACACAAGGAATGTCACAGCGTGCGGTTACCGCGCTAAAACTACTTGCGCTCGCGTGGCGTCAACGCCGGACGAACGCGAAACTTCGACAACGCATCGCCCAAATTCTGAATAAACGATTCCGAATTGTAGACGTCGGCATCCAGCCTCATGCTTTGCGGCGACGCCGTCGGCGCCACCTGGTCAAACTCAAATTCCTTCGCGACTTCTTCCACTGTCTTCGCAGTAATCGGCCGCTGCTGCTCGACGTACGCGTTAATCAGCGAATGCTCGCAAAGCAAATTGATCACGCGCGGAATCCCAACCGAATACTTGTGCACCATCGCGACCGCTTCAGGACCAAAAATCGGCGGCCCATCCGCCCCTGCGATCCTCAGCCGCTCGACGATGTAATCGTGCGTCTGTTCCTTCGACAGCGCCGATGTCTTACAGCGCAGCATGATGCGCTGGCGCAACTGCCGCAATTGCGGCAGTTTCAATTTCTCTTCGAGTTCCGGCTGACCCGACAGCACGATCTGTAGCAATTTCTCGGTCGAAGTCTCCAAATTCGTCAGCAACCGAATTTCTTCCAGCACCGGATACGTAAGGTTCTGCGCCTCGTCAACAATCAAAACCGTCGTCTCACCGGCGCGAAAGCGATCGAGCAGAAATTGATTGAGCTTCATCAAATTCTGGCTCTTGCTCCGCGAATCGCAGCTGATCCCGAACTCCGCCAAAATAAAATCGAAAAGCTGGCTGGAGTTCATGCGCGAATTGAAAAGAAACGCCGTCCGCACTCGCTCTTCATGCAGCCAATCGAGCAGCCGATTGACGAGCGTCGTCTTGCCGGTCCCAACTTCACCGGTCAGCGTGATAAATCCCTTTCGATTCTGAATGCCATACTTCAGCCCGCTGAACGCCTCTTCGATCTCCTTGGTGAAATAGAGAAACCGAGGGTCAGGATTGACGTTGAACGGATTGTCTTTCAGGCCGAAAAAACTCTTGTACATGGTCTCCGAGTCTCGATCGCGGGCGGAACCTAAAGCGGCGCCCGAAATTTCGTTTCCTTACACAAACGCAGCAGGCGATTCAACAAGAGCCTGCCCGATGCTCCTCTCCTCCGATTTACTCGATGACGAGCGGCTGCGCGTGCCACTGGAAGCTGACCGAAAGCTGATGTTGCAAGTACCCGATGCAAGCACCGGTCGAGCAACCGGCAAACGAATTTTCGATGAACGCTGTGTATGCGAACGAAGCCGTCGCAGTGCGTCCCAACGGCCGTTGCACGCCCGCTCCGGCGAACCACGAGTTCACTTCAGGCTCATTGAGCGTGCCGACGAAACCACCCAAGCTGCGGTTACGCGCATAGCCGAGGTTGAAATTTGCATCCCAAATACGATTCAAGTGGCGCGTCGCCGAACCCGTAATCTGATCGGCCGTCGAGCCCGCGAAAGCCCCGCTGCCCGCTGCCACACCGTGGTTGTACCCGATCGTAAAGTTGGTATGCGAAACGGCATACGCCAGGTTGCCGCCGCCGGAAATCGAAACGCGCTGCGTCTGATTGTTCAGCGGAACCTTGAACTCCGTGATTTCAGGCCCGACGAAAAGTTGCAGCGCCGCGCGACCCGTAATCTTGCGACCGTACGCAAGCTGCGCGACGTGATCGCCGATTCTCTGCGGATCGCCGATGTAGCTGTAGCCGGTAAAGCGATACAAGATTCCGAGTGTGTCGCGCTTGGTCAGCTGATAATCGTAGCCGATGCTGCCGATCTCGTCGTTGCTCGCGATGTTTCCAGGTTCCTCGAACCGCAGGATGCCGTAGGAAGCGGAAAACGTGATCGTCGAACGCGCGCTCAGATATGTCGCAAGCTCGGTCGTCGCCGAATTCGCATAGCGCGAACCGAGCGTGTTGAAGATGCTCTGGTTCGGCATGTAGTTCGTCTGCAAGGCCGGAAGCGATGGCCCCAAGGGTCCGCCGATTCCCGCGAGCGCCAGCGGGCTCGACACGCCGAATCCGAATTGAGCCTGCGGCAAATAGTCAAACTGGTCGATGATCGAGAGTTTCGCGTGGCGCCACTCAAACATCTGCTGCGCCTGCATTTGGTGGTAGTAACCGTTGCCTTGCTTGGCGTCGGTGGCGAACGTACCGCCACCCGTGTAGTTCATCGCAAACTGAGCGCGGCTCCACTGCTGAAGGATGCTGACGTTACCAGCGACGAAGCTCGTGGAGTTCCAGTCTCCGACCTCAGGCGCTTCGAGCGTGGACGATCGGAAGAAGTTTCCGTACTGGATGCCCGGCACGATGTAGCTGTGGCGTTCGAGCTGAGTGCCGAGGCCGGCGACCTGCACGCCGGTCAGTGAGCTGTCGTCAGGGCGAAGAGTCACGCCGGAGTCGTCAACGACGTCGGCGTTGTCTCCAATGTTGGAGCTGCTTCGGCCTGCGGGCTTCGGCGGCGCCTGGTTGGGCGCCGTCTGCATAGCGCCGGGCTCGTCCTGCGCGTCCGGCTGTTGCGTGCTGGACGGGTCCTGCGCGAAGGCAGACGACGACCAGGTCAGCGCGAAGGCAGACAGCGCGAGAGCCATTAGAAATGTCGGAGTTCGTTTCATAAATCCTCCGAAAGCGATCACGGAACGACGATGACGTCGGCCGGTTGAAGCATGATGTTGAGTTCAGGGTGTTTACCGTGGACGACGTCCTTGTAATTGAACGGGTGCTTGACCTGCTTGCCGTCTTCGGTGCGGAGAACGTAGATGCCTTTGATCTTGGCGAACTGGGTGAAGCCTCCGGAGCTGGTCAGCGCCTGGAGGACGGTCATACCCGGCTGGAGCGGAAAGGCGCCGGGCTTGGTGACTTCGCCGGTGACGTAGACGCGGCGGCTGTTGATCTCGGTGACGCCAACGGTCACCTGAGGATTGGTGATGTACTTCCGCAGCCCTTCGGTGATTACACCGGCGAGCTGCGTCGGGGTGAGGCCGGCAGCCTGCACGTCATTCAAAAGCGGCAGAGAGATGCGGCCGTCCGGACGAACCGGGGTAATCCGCGAAATCTCGTTTTCCTTCCAGACGTCGATGCGCAGCACGTCCTGCGGCCCGATTTTGTAATCGGGATCGCTAACGGCCGCCGCCGGAGCCGGAGTATTCGAGGCCGTGGATGGTTTTGGCTTGCTGGCGTCAGCCATTTGTTCCTGCCGCGCCTGAGCCGAAGCACCCAAGGACAGAACCAAAAGGGTCCCCATGAGAATTGCTGGTGACTTTTGCATTACGCCTTCTCCTCTTCTTTGCCCGCAGGCGCCTGTGCGCCGATCTGCTTGATTTTGTAGAGCAACGACTTGTAACTGATCTGGAGGTTTCTCGCGGCGCGCTTCCGATTCCAGTGCGTCTGCTCCAATGCCTTCAGAATCAATTCGCGCTCGGTCTTCCGGGAAGCTGCCCGTGCAGCAACCTTCAAGGACGAAACGCTGTCGGAATCCGGGTGTTCGTGCTCATCGGAGCGGGCTTCATCCGTGTGCACCACCGTCATCCGGGTCGCCTTTAGATCGCCCAGTGCGAGGCTGGCATTGCCCACCGCTACGATTTTGCGGGCTAGGTTCTCCAACTCTCGAATGTTTCCGGGCCAATCGTAGGAGAACAATAGTTTACGGTCTTCCCGGCTAATGTCGGGGGCACGCTTGCCCAACTCGTTAGCGTGCTTTAGGACAAAACATTCGAGCAGGTCGGGGATGTCTTCTTTGCGGTCCCGGAGGGCGGGAAGCCGCAAAATCACGCCATTAATGCGGAAATAGAGCTCCAGGCGGAAGCGGCCGGCCTCGATTTCCTTCTCGAAATTGCAGGACGTCGAGGAGACGATTCGGGGTAACGAGCGCCCCGCGGCTTTGCGTTCGCCGTCGGGTATCAGCGACAGGAGCACGCGCTGGCAGGCGGCGTCCATCTCGTGAACACCGTCCAGAAATACCGTTTTGGGCTCGTTTTCGCCGTTATTGCCGTCCGTCTGGAAGGCGTCGCGCACCTGGTTCAACATCCGGCCTGCGTCCAGGGCTCCGCAGTTGATGCGGATAAAGGAGTTCTCGGAGGCTCCCGACAGCCGGTGTATCAGCCGGGCGTAGACGTCTTTGCCGGTGCCGCTCTCGCCGACGAGCAAGACAGGGATATCCGTACTCGCGATTTCGGCCGCAAGTACATTTAAAGATTGGAGATCCGCGCCTTGGCCGTACACAAAGGCGGGATCGGGGAAGTGGGCAATGGGTTGGGTCGCCATAACTGGTTTTCCGGGTATTCAAGAGAGCAGGCACGGGGCCACCCTGCCGCTAGAGGCAAAGCAGCCACGAACCGTCTAATTCGCTGTAAATAATGGCTTTAGGTCAACAAAAACGTTAATGCGGCGTACGGCCCAGAGGGAAAGGTCCCGTTTGAGTTCCACGAAGTGGCAAATCCTTGTCCCATCGGGATAGTTGGAGGGATACCGTCCTCAGGGGCAGATGCGGTTACCTTTCGACTCCTATGGCAGAATGGCGGCTTCAGGGAGCTTCAAGCATGCCATTTGAGTTCTTCCAATCTCTTGCGAGTGAATGTAAACATCTAAAAATAGGGGCCTTAGGCCTGGACCTGACGATCCGTGTTCCGCCAGGCGTAACGGGTGGGGAGCTGACGCTCCTCGAAACGGTCAACGCCCCAGGGTCTGGGCATCCACTGCACCGGCACAGAGAGACAGAAATATTTCGCGTCCTTGAGGGCCGCTATCTATTCCAAGTGGACAACAGATCGTTCGAGTCCGGCGCGGGTGACGTGGTGAGCGTTCCCGGCGGCGCCGTTCACGCCTTTGTGAACATCTCCGACAAGCCGGCCCGGCAACTCGTGCTCGTGCTGCCGGGGTTGGACGCGCACGCGTTTTTCCTCGGCTTGAGCGAGGTCTTTTTGACAAAACCGAGCCGCGATGATTTAAACGCGTTTGGAAAACCGTGGGGAGTCGAGTTTCTGGGCCCACCGCTTTCGGTCGCCAAGGGCTAAATGACGTGAGAGTGAGCCGCGAACACACTGTTAACGAGAGACGCCGACACACCTCATCCTTTCTCCAGTGTTTCGGCATCCAAAAATCGGGTAGAACAGTACCGGCTCCGGGAGGGCGAACTTGCCGAAAACCTCTGTGCTGATTGTGGACGATCACGAAGCGATCCGCCGCACGCTGCGCGTTCGCATCGAAGAGCTTCCTGAATTTTCGGTCTGCGGAGAAGCCGTGAACGGCGTGGACGCGGTCGAAAAGGCGCAGCTGCTCAATCCCAACCTTGTAATCCTGGATTTCGCGATGCCGGAAATGAACGGCCTCGAGGCTGCGACGGCGCTGCGCTTCATGCTGCCGACGACGAAGCTGTATCTGCTGACCGCGCACAGCAATCGCGAGCTGGAGTTGGCCGCGCGCGATGCGGGCATCGACGCCGTATATTCCAAATATGACGATCTCAGCGCGCTTTTTCGGCGGCTGAAGATGGATTGTGTCGTGAGCGAAGCCGGTGGCGAGCCGCGTGAGAAATCGGCTACTGAGGAAACTCCGGCGACCACGGCGCCGAGCGACGGAAAAACCAGCGTCCACTAGAAGCGCTTCCGTTTCAGCTTTCTCGTCGCGCTCCAGAGCACAGCAGAAAATTTTTGATTGAATAGCCTGCCAGTCGGTAGCGGCACGCTGCGACCATCTGTTATTCTTTTCACTGCGAACGGTCGGTAAGTGCTCAGCAGAATTGCCGTTGAGCGCGCTTCTGTCGAACGTGCGCCTGCGCCAATTCGGCGCCGCTTCTTTGCACAATTCCGGGGTCGTCTAATTGGTAGGACACCAGCCTTTGGAGCTGGTTATCATGGTTCGAGTCCATGCCCCGGAGCCACTTTTCTCGGCATTCTGCACGTGTTTGAGCATTCCGCTTCGCCTGGTTCCCGCGCATAGACTTTGTCCACTGTTGTAGACTGTCGCCCTCTCAACCATGTCGAACCTGCTCCGGCAACCCTTCTTTCTTCTGATCGTCGCGTTCTTCGCCCTATGGGCAGCGGCGCACGTCGGACTGACTTTTCGCAAGAAACATCACGGTTTAACGGACGATGACACTCAGGACTTCACCTTCATCGTCGGCGCCACCCTTACGCTCCTCGGCCTGATCATCGGCTTTACCTTTTCGATGGCGGTCAGCCGCTACGATCAACGCATGAATTTCGAGGAGCAGGAAGCGAACGCGATTGGGACCGAATTTCTCCGTGTCGATGCCCTGCCGCCTGCCGACGCCGCGAAAATTCGATCGCTTCTGAAGCAATATCTCGACAGGCGAATTCAGTACTACGGGTCGCGAGACCCGCAAACGACCGCTGACAGCAACGCCGCGACGATGCAGCTACAGAATCAGCTTTGGGCTGCGGCAATCGCACCGGTGAAAGCTCAACCTACGCCGGTGACCGCGCTCGTCGTCGCCGGAATGAACGACGTGCTGAATGCGCAGGGCTACGCGCAAGCGGCTTGGTGGAATCGAATTCCTGCGGCCGCTTGGATACTGCTGATTACGATTTCAGTCTTCTGCAACCTGCTGATTGGCTACGGCGTGCGATTGAAAAGCGAGTTGCTGTTTCTGATTTTGCCGATCGTGCTTTCGATTTCGTTTTTCCTGATTGCGGACATCGATAGTCCGCGCAGCGGCGTCATTCGCGTGCAGCCGCAAAATCTGATTAGCCTCGCTCAATCCCTACGCACCCAGTGATATCGGAAACCTTGAATCCATAGGACCCGAGAACATAAATCGCAAGAAAGCCAAGCGGCTGGGAAGGAACCATGGCTGGTCCGCGTCTTTGCTGAGCGATCGCGATCGAAATTGGCCATGGAAAGGTCCGCTGCTGGATGCAGCGACAATGAACGGGAGTGGTATATAATCGTGGTCCCCTTTACAAATGATTAGATTACTGGAAGACTCCAGTGAACGAGCCGACCGGCTTCGCCAGAATTCTCCATTTGTCTCTTTGTTGTCGGATCTCGGCTTGAAGTAGAGAGAAAAGAGATATGGCTGACCAAAAGGGTACGACCAAAAAGAGCTCGCGTCATCCCCTGGGTGCCACCCCGGACGCTGAAGGCGTCAATTTTTCAATTTTCTCCTATGACGCCAAGGGAGTAGAACTGTTGCTTTTTGATAAGCCCAAGGATTTAGAGCCCACCCACGTAATCCCGCTAGATCCGGCCGTGAACACGACGTTCTTCTTCTGGCACATCTATGTGAGCGGCCTGCGACCCGGCGCGCACTACGCTTACCGAGTGGATGGTCCAAGGGAGGATAGCCAAAGAAAGGATGGTCAAAGTTCATTGGCATTGGGCCACCGGTTCAACAAAAACAAGGTGCTCATCGACCCCTACGCCAAAGGAAACACGAATGCCCTTTGGGACCGCGTCGCTGCTTGCGGGCCGGATGACAACGTGAAAACTTCCATCCGCAGCATCGTGATAGATGCGGCATCTTACGATTGGGAAGGCGATATGCCAATCCGTCGCCCGATGCGCGATACCATCATTTACGAGCTGCATGTCGGAAGCTATACGAAGTCGCCCACAAGTGGAGTGACCCATCCGGGAACCTTTTCCGGCCTCATCGAAAAGATTCCTTACCTGAAAGGGTTGGGCATAACCGCCGTAGAACTCATGCCGGTAATGGACTTCGACGACAAGGAAGTGATGCGCGTCAGCCCGGCGGATGGAAAACCCCTAACGAACTTTTGGGGCTATAGCACACACAGCTTCTTTGCTCCTAAGTGCGCTTACTGTGTTTCGTACGAAGAGGGCAGTCACCTTCGTGACTTCAGAGACATGGTGAAGGCGTTCCACAGAGCCGGGATCGAGGTGATTCTGGATGTGGTGTTTAATCACACCAGCGAGGGAAATCAGGATGGACCCACCATCAATTTCAAAAGCCTGGACAATAGGATTTACTACCATCTGGTGCCCTCGGACAAACAATACTATATGGATTACTCCGGCTGCGGTAACACGGTTAACTGTAATCACCCGATCGCCGAAAAGCTGATCGTCGAATGCCTGGAATTCTGGGTCCGTGATATGCATGTTGATGGGTTCCGCTTCGATGAAGGATCCATCCTCGCACGAGATCAGTCCGGTGAGCTGGTGCCGTATCCGCCCGTAGTCTGGGCTATCGAGTTGTCCGACGTGCTGGCGGACACCAAGATATTCGCTGAAGCCTGGGATGCAGCGGGCGCATACCAGGTCGGTTACTTTCCGGGTTATCGCTGGGCCGAATGGAACGGGCGGTACCGCGATGATATTCGGCGCTTTGTGAAAGGCGATCCCGGACTTGTGGGCGCGGTAGCATCGCGCATCGCCGGGAGCGCCGACATCTATCAATACAGCGGCCATCTGCCGATCAACAGCATCAACTTCGTTACCTGCCATGACGGCTTTACCCTCAACGACCTCGTTTCCTACGACAGTAAGCACAACGAAGCGAACGGCGAAGCTAATCGGGATGGTTCGGATAACAACTTGAGCTGGAACTGCGGCATCGAAGGTCCGACGAATGATCAGGAGGTCGAGAATCTGCGCCGGAGACAGATCAAAAACTTCATCGCCATCATGATGGTGTCGCAGGGCGTTCCGATGATCTGCGGAGGCGACGAGGTGCGACGTACCCAGCGTGGCAACAATAACCCGTATTGCCAGGACAACGAAATCAGCTGGTTTGATTGGAGCCTCGCGGAGAAAAACCGTGAGACGTTTCGGTTCTGCCAGCGCATGATTGATTTTCGCAAACGTAACCGAGCGCTTCGAAGGAGGGAGTTCTTAGAGGGTGAGCAGGGTAAGCCAAACGACCGCGGGCTGATCGATATCGTGTGGCATGGCTGTCGCCTTTCCAGTCCTGGCTGGGATGATCCACATTCTCGAGCACTTGGGTTTACCCTCGCCGGTTTCGAGCAAGATTCGGACATTCATGTCATGATGAATATGTACTGGGGACCGTTAGATTTTGAGTTGCCAACGGTTTCCGGACGAGGTTGGTATCGCGCGCTCGATACTGCGCTCCTGGCGCCGAGTGACATTGCGGACCCAGGTGCAGAGGTTGCAATTTCCGGGAATTCCTACTTGGTGACTGCCCGCAGCGTCGTGGTTCTTGTGTCGAAGTGACGAGCCGAATGCAGGGCGAACTTGAACAGCATGAAGTGGATGCTGTGGACCGACGGTGTGGAAAGGCGGAATTCGGAATGACCAAACTGCGAATCGGTCTCTTTCAGCACGCCTTGGCCCACCCTGAAGCCAACAGTGAGCGGTTTGAAAGTTTCCAGGGCCGGAACAGCTGCCGTCAACGTCCTTGCCGTGACCTAGCACGACCACACAAAATATGGCCCCACCATCTCACGTCTTTTGACGCGCATGGTCAGCCGCGGGACCGGCGATTCGCAATCCCCATAAACCTGATCGAACGCAATGGTGACTAGCGTATTTTGCAACACCTGCTACAATAGGCGGCAGGAGTGAAGTTAGGAGTAGATTTCGGAACCAATCGGATCGTAGTAGCCGCTGCTGATCGTGGTAATTATCCGCTTGTCAGCTTTGAAGCGCCCGACGGCGCTTCGCCGGACTGGTTTCCTTCCTTGATCGCAATTCGGGGTGAGGAACGGTTGTATGGATGGGATGCCTACGATAGACAGAGCGACGAAACCTGGACTGTCATTCGCTCAATTAAACGACTCTTGGAAGACGCGGGCCCGCAAACCTTCCTCGATCTGGGTGATCAAAAGCTGAAGCTCACCGAGTTGCTTGATGGACTCACCAGCTCGCTGCTTACTACTCTGCAGCAGCGTTCGAATCTACGGATTCCGCCCGGGGAAGCACTCGAGATCGTGCTCGGCGTTCCGGCACACGCAAACAGTAACCAGCGCTTTCTCAGTGTGGAATCATTCCGCAACGCAGGCTTCCAGGTGCTTGGCGTGCTCAATGAACCCAGTGCTGCCAGTATCGAATTTGGCCATCGCCAGCGCCAGAGCAGATCGAGTCCCGAAACCATTCTGGTTTACGACCTGGGCGGCGGGACATTTGACGCTTCGCTTGTCACGTTGGATGAAAATGTGCACCACGTCGTTGCTTCCGAAGGGATCCCGACGATCGGCGGTGATGACTTCGACCAGATCCTTGCCGAGCTGGCGCTTGAAGTTGCAGGGATCGATCAAAGGACCAGAGAAAATCTGCCAGCGGCGGCCTGGTTCCGTTTGCTTGAAGAGTGTCGCCACAAGAAAGAAGCGCTCAATCAGAATTCGCGCCGCATAACAATCGACCTGGAGCACGCACATCCTGGCTGGCAGCCTGTCCAGATTCCTGTGACCGAGTTTTATGAAACTGCCCGGCCAGCGGTAGAAGAAACCATTCGCGCTGCAGAAGATCTGAGTCCCCAATGTGATGTGCTTTACATCACGGGCGGGGGCAGCGAGCTGCCGTTAATCGCTCGCATGCTTCGGGAACGTTTCGGCCGGCGGGTGCGCCGTTCCGCTTATGCACGCTCGGCCACTGCAATTGGTTTAGCGATTCAAGCCGATCAACCTGGTATCTATCGGTTGAGTGAACGTCTCTCACGTTCTTTCGGTGTTTGGCGAGAAGCGAACTGCGGTTCAACTGTCGTATTCGATCCATTGTTTGAGAAGGGGATCAGCTTACCTTCACCCTGCGAGCCGAGTCTCACGATCTGCCGTTCTTATTCGCCGGTTCATAACATCGGTCATTTTCGCTTTCTCGAATGCACTCATCGTTCACCGCTTGGTGCACCAAGCGGTGAAGTCGCCATTTGGGACGAGATCCGGTTTCCATTCGATCCTGCCCTGGCGAGTGCACCCGACCTGCACACCACAGCGGTTGCCCACTCGCCGGAGGCGAGCTCGCAACTGATCGAGGAGCGCTACGAATGCGATTCCGGCGGTTCCCTGACCGTGACCATAGCTAACCGGACCGCGGCTTACTCTCGTACCTATTGCCTCGGTCGCTGGTCGCTCAATTCCAAATCGGTCAAACCCGTGCGTAAAGGAAAAGGCAAACAGTAAATTAAGTCGATCTTGCAAAGATTGATGTAAGAAAGCGATA
>Ga0209693_10000970_pt1 | contig 12002 bp, 10 predicted proteins | sample HubBroMetageWRM3_FD_188345 | JGI IMG/M metagenome (GOLD analysis project Ga0209693, IMG submission 188345) | Warmed soil microbial communities from the Hubbard Brook experimental Forest, New Hampshire - Hubbard Brook CCASE Soil Metagenome WRM 3... | ecosystem: Environmental > Terrestrial > Soil...
CATGATCCGGCGAACTGGACATCCTGCGGTCGCGCGGTCGCCGGGGCGCTCGTCGAGGTCGTCGACGAGGACGGGCAACCAGTGCCTAACGGAACGGTCGGCGAACTCTGCGTGCGGTCACGTGGGGTGATGTCCGGGTACTGGAAGCGGCCGGCGGAGACCGCCGAGGTCCTGCGCAATGGCTGGCTTCGAACCGGGGACATGGCCTTCCGCAGCGATGCTGGCTTCTTCCACATCGTGGACCGCAAGAAGGACATGGTGATCTCCGGGGGCTTCAACGTCTATCCCCGCGAGATCGAAGACGTTCTCGCCGACGATCCATCGGTGTCGATGGTCGCGGTGATCGGCGTACCCGATCCGAAGTGGGGTGAGGCGGTCAAGGCCTTTGTCGTGCCCCGGCCCGGCGCTACACCGGACACCGCCGCATTGATCGCGCGCGTCAAAGAGCGAAAGGGTCCGCACTACGCTCCGAAGTCCATCGAGGTGGTCGGCCAACTACCCCTGACAAAAGTCGGAAAGATCGACAAGAAGGTGCTTCGCGCCACTTATTGGGCGGGCCTCGACAGGGCGGTCAACTGACATGACCGACACCCAGAGCACCACCACGGCCCTATCGCCCACCCTCGCCAAACACCGTGAGGGAGCCGCCGTATGGCTACGGCTGCAACGTCCGGCCGCGATGAACGCCATCGGCACAGACCTGCTGGACGAACTGAACCTCGCGCTGGAAGCGATCGAGGCCGACGAATCCGTCCGGGTGGTCGTGTTGACCGGTACCGGCCGGGCATTCTGCGCGGGCGCTGACCTGAAGGCCCTCGCCAACGCGGCCGGCGAGGTCGATCCGCGCCAGGTCGTCGAATTCGTCGCCTACGCCAGTCGGACCATCGAACGCCTTGCCGCGCTTGCGCAACCGGTGATCGCCGGTGTCAACGGATTGGCGCTGGCCGGCGGACTCGAACTGCTGCTCGCGAGCGACATCGTCGTGGCTTCGAGCGCAGCGCGCATCGGTGATGCGCATTCGAACTACGGACTGATTCCCGGCGGCGGTGGCTCGGTTCGGCTGGCGCGGGTCGTGGGCACACACATGGCGAAATACCTGGCCTTTACCGGCAGTCACTTTCCGGCGTCGTCGCCGGTACTCGCCGGACTGGTCAGCGAGATCGTCGACCCCGAAGAGCTCGAGAGCCGGCTATCCGAACTCGCCACCACCTTGGCCGACAAAAGCCCGCTGGGGCTCAGTCGGATGAAGCGGCTGATCAACGACGCACCCGATCAGTCTCTTCGGGACGCACTCGCCGCCGAGCAGCAGGCCCTTGCCGAGCAGTGCCGCTCGGACGACTTCGCCGAGGGGATCGCGGCTTTCGCCGCCCGACGCACGCCCATTTACCAGGGCCGATAGGAGAACCAACCGTGGACACGACAGTGCCCTTCACCCTCAGCGCAGATCACCTCGCCTTCCGGCAATCGGTCCGGACGCTGGCCCGATCGCGCTACGCCGACTCGATGCTTGCCCGGTCACAAAGCGAGAAGTTCCCGACCGCCGAGTTCGGTGAACTGGGCGCCGCGGGACTGCTCGGACTGCTGATCAGCGAATCGGCGGGCGGCCAGGGCGGCGACGCGCTGGCTGTCGGCATCGCTGTCGAGGAACTTGCCTACGCCGACCCCGCCATCGCCTACCTGGCGTTCGCGGCAAATGTCAGCAACGCCCTGCTCGCCACACACGGCAGCGACGAAGTTCGCGAGCGGTGGGTCACCCGCGGTATCGCCGGCGAGGCCGTCATCTGCCTCGCGCTGACCGAACCGGGGGCCGGGTCCGACGCGGCGAATCTCAGCACGAAAGCCACCCGGGTCGAGGGTGGCTGGCGGATCTCCGGTGAGAAGACCTCGATCACCCAGGCGGTGCACGCCGACGTCGCAATCGTCATCGCGCAGACCAAACCCGGGTCGGGCGGCAAGGGCATCGGGATGTTCCTCGTCGACATGGACGACGATGCGGTCACCACCCAGGCCATTCGTGATCCCGGCTTCAAACCACTGGGTCGCGGCTCTATCTTCCTCGACGGTGTGTTCGTGCCGGACAGCCACGTACTCGGTGAGATCGGACGCGGATTCGCGATGGTGATGCACGAATTCGACTTGAGCCGAACACTGATCGCGCTAATGAACATCGGCACCGCACAACGCGCGCTCGACATGGCGATCGAATACTCCAAACAGCGTGAGACATTCGGCCGGCCGCTGGCGGCCAATCAGGGCGTCTCGTTCGTGATCGCCGAACACAGCACCTACGTTTCTGCGGTACGGGCGCTGGGCTATCACGCCCTCGGACTTCGGATGGCGGGGCAGCCGCACACGAGTGAAGCCGCGATGCTCAAGTGGTGGGGACCGCTGGTCGCGCACAACGCGATCCGCGACTGCATCGTGCTGCACGGGCAAGTCGGCTGGTCCGACGAGATGCCACTGCAGGCCATGCTGCGAGATGTCTCAGGGTGCATGATCGGCGACGGCACACCTCAAATTCAGAAGCTCGTGATAGCGCGCGAGCTGATCGGCAAGGAGGTGCTGGCGCGATGACCAATGACGAAGCTTCACTGCGCACCGTCGTGGTGGCCGGGGTCGGAATGACCGCATTCGGCAAATTCCTCGACCGCAGCATCAAATCGCTTGTCGCCGAATCGGTTCAGGCCGCCATCAAGGATTCGGAGATGGGTGACTCGGACAAGGGCATCGAGACGATCTACTACGCGAACACCGCGTCCGGGATTCTGCAGGGCCAGCACTCCGTGCGCGGACAGCACGCCATGCGCGAGGCAGGGCTCAACGGCATCCCCCTGATCAACATCGAAAATGCTTGCGCCTCAGGGTCGACGGCACTCAATCAGGCGTGGCTCGCGGTCGCGTCCGGCTATGTCGATGTTGCGCTCGCGGTGGGTGCCGAGAAGCTCTATCACCCCGACAAGCAGCTGACCTTCGCCGCCATGGGTAGCGCGCTGGACCAGGATCGGCTAGCGGAGATCTTCGCCGAAATCGGCGTCGGTGGCGGGGACCAATCGGTCTTCATGGATGTTTACGCGAAGGCAGCCACCGACTACATGGAGCGCACCGGGGCCACGCAGGAAGACTTCGCTCGCGTTGCGGTCAAGAACCACGACCACGGTGCGCTCAATCCCAAGGCGCAGTACCGGACCCGTTTCACCCTCGAGCAGGTGATGGCTGCACGCACCATCTCCGGTCCGCTGACCCTGCCGATGTGTTCGCCCATCGGCGACGGCTCTGCTGCGGTCATCGTGACCACGCCGGACATCGCGGCGCATTGGGGCGCTGAGCCGATCACGGTGCTCGCCACCATGACCGGCGCGTCGAAACCCGGCGTCGGCGGGGAGCTTGTTGCCGGCGTGGCGAAGCGGGCGTTCGACTGGGCCGGCATCGACCCAGCCGAGGTGGACGTACTGGAGTGCCACGACGCCACCTCGCCGGCCGAGTTGATCGTGCTCGAAGAACTCGGGCTGGCCAACCTCGGCGGGGCGGTGGACATGATTCGCAAGGGCGACACCAGCATTGGGGGCCGGCTGCCGGTCAACACCAGCGGCGGCCTGGAAAGCAAAGGGCACCCGATCGCAGCCAGCGGTCTCGCGCAGATCGTCGAGCTCGCCGAGCAACTTCGCGGCCGTTGTGGCGAGCGTCAGGTCGACGGAGCACGGATCGCCGTGGCGGAAAACGCGGGAGGCTACATGGGACCCGACGCGGCAGTGGCAACCGTGACTATCCTCGGCGCGACGCCCAGATGAGCGGGCGCCAGGGAAGCATCGCCCTGCGCCTTGTCAACCCGGTCTTCCGTGGGGTGTGCCAATCGGCGTTTCGTCGATACCACGACGACCTCGACGGGATGCGCACGTTCCTCGACCGTGCCGGTGCCGCATCGGGCTTTCTCGCCCGGCCCGCAGCGGGATGCCGGATCGTCGATGGTGAGTTGGCCGGCCTGACCACGCGCGAATTCCACCCCGCTCGCGCACAGCACGGACGCACCGTGCTGTACCTGCACGGCGGTGGATTCCTGATGTACGCCCGCAGCGCCTACACCGGGTTCCTCTCGCGGCTGGCGAATGACCTGCGGACCCGGGTCGTCGTTCCGACTTACCGGTTGGCTCCTGAGCACCCGTTTCCGGCGGCCATCGACGACTGTCTGCGTGCCTATGAGGCATTGCTCGACGCCGGGCAGCAGCCGGGTCAGTTGATGATCGCGGGCGAGTCGGCCGGCGCCAACGCTGCCCTCGTCACTTTGCAGCGGGCCCGCGACGCCTCCCTCCCGATGCCTGCGGGCGCGATCATGATGAGCGGCGGCTTCGATTTCTCCTGGTCCAGCCCGTCGATCAGCATCAATGCGCGCCGGGACACCGCACTGGGGGCGCGTGGGCTGGCATTCCTGAAGCGTTGGTACCAACCGGATGTCGATGCGACAGACCCCCTGATTTCCCCGGTGTTCGGTGACTTCGCCGGCCTGCCACCGCTGCTGTTCCAGACCGGGCACACCGAGGTGTTGCGTGACGATTCGGTGCGAGCGAGCGAGCGTGCGCGAGCGGCCGGAGTACCGGTACGGCTTGAGGTCTTCCCACTGGTCCCGCACGCCTGGCATCAGCTCGGGACGTGGCTTCCCGAGACGCGCACCGCGCTGCGGCAAATCGGGCAGTTCGCCAACGCCATCCACCAACCGAGGAGCATCTCGTGAGTATCGATCAACTGTCGCCCCCGGGTGCCGAGGCAGTCGACGTGCGCAACCCCGCGACGGGTGAGCTCGTCGGAAGCGTTGCAGTGCAATCCGCCGAGGCGGTCGCCGCCGTCGTGGACGAACTGCGCACCCATCAGTCGTCCTGGGAGGCGCTGGGGCCCGATGCCCGGGCAGTCTGGTTGCGAAAGCTACGGAACTGGTTGCTGGACAACGAATCCCGGCTCGTCTATATACTGGCCGCCGAAACCGGTAAGCCTCGAGTCGAGGCCGCGTTCGAAGTCATGGTCACCTGCGACGCGATCAACTACTACGCCGATCGGGCCCGGAAGTTCCTCGCGGAAAAGAAGTTCAGACCGCACAGTCCGCTCACCGCCACCAAAAAGCTCACCAGCGTGTACCGCCCGTACCCGGTCGTCGGAGTGATCACGCCGTGGAACTTCCCGTTACTCATTCCCGGAGTCGATGCCGTCGCGGCGCTGCTGGCCGGGGCAGCCGTCCTCGTCAAGCCCTCGGAAGTCACTCCGTTGTCCGCGCGAGAACTCGTCCGCGGCTGGGAACAGATCGGTGCACCGCCCGTTCTGGCGTGTGTCACCGGTCTGGGCGCAACGGGCGCAGCAGTGGTGGACGCCGTAGACATGGTGCAGTTCACCGGTTCCACCAGGACCGGACGGGCCATCGCCGCGCGGGCGGGCGAACGATTGATTCCCTGCGGCGTCGAACTGGGCGGCAAGGACCCGGCCATCGTCCTGGCCGACGCCGATCTTTCGCGCGCCGCCAACGGCATCGCGTGGGCGGCACTGTTCAACTCGGGTCAGGCCTGCATCTCGGTGGAGCGGGTGTACGTCGAGGCGCCGGTCTATGACCGGTTTGTCGCACTGCTCACCGAGCGGGTGCTGTCGATCAGGCAGGGGATCGATAACGGCTCGTACTCAGTGGATGTCGGCGCTTTGGTCACCGAGCAACAGGTCGAGATCGTGCAAAGCCACGTCCAGGATGCCGTCGCCCACGGGGCCACCATCGCGACCGGCGGAAAGACGACCGGCAACGGCGGGTTCTTCGAGCCCACGATTCTTCTCGACGTCGATCATTCGATGGCCTGCATGCGCGACGAGACTTTCGGTCCGACGGTCCCGGTGATGAAGGTTGCCGACGAAGAAGAGGCAATCCGGTTGGCAAACGACTCCCAGTACGGGCTGTCGGCCACGGTGTGGACCAAGGACATCGATCGCGGACGCGACATCGCGCATCGGCTCGAGGTCGGCGCCGTAAACATCAACGACGCCTACTCGAACCTGTTCTGCTTCCCGCTCCCGCACGGCGGCTGGAAAGGCTCCGGCCTCGGGTCTCGGCTGGGCGGCCCGCAGGGTATTCGGAAGTACTGCCGTCAGCAGGCCATCACCGTGCCACGCGTGCCACGGCTGGAGAACCAATTGCTGTGGTATCCCTACTCGCATCTCCGTGGCCGCATCGTTAGCGCATTGCTGCGCCTGTTCGTGGCCCGCGACATCGGGCGACGACTACGGCGCGCCGGCTGAAACCACGGTCACGCGTCGCTTGTCTCCGGGCCGAAGTAGAGGTCGGGAATACGCCGCCACGCTTCGAGCATGCGCTTCTCTTCCGCGCGACTATGGAATGGTTTGCCGGCCGCAGCCCCCAGCATCGAATTGATTACCACTACGCAGAATTCGGGGAATCGTTTGTGGTCGGCGCGCCGCTCGCCGAGCAGCGCCTTGCACAGGTCTACGTTCGCGCGCGCTAACTCGCGTTCCAGGGGCTTCAGGTATTCGCGCATGTCGGGATCGTGTCGGGCAGCAATGAGCAGCTCGAGGGAGGCTCCACCCAAGGGGCCCGAGACGACCTGCCAGAGCAGCGAAGCCCAGTCCTCGCCGTCGAGCGTCTCGGTGGCGCGCAGCCGCGCCTCTCCGACCTTCGTGGCATACAAATGGCGTGCCGCCGCGCTGATGAGCTCGCCTCGAGAGCCGAAGTAGTGCAACAGCACCCCACGAGAGACACCGGCTTGCTTTTGCACCTCGAGGGTCGTAGTGGCCGCATAGCCGCGCTCGATCAGGATCGAAACCGTGGCGTCAAGCAGCTTTCGTTCCGCGGCTTGACGACGCTCACGCTGACTGATCCGGACGGGCGGGGTCGCGGTCGAACTCCTTGCAGTCAAGGTGAACTCCTCAAGTTGTGCGGCAAATTGACACACTACAGAAATCAGCGCTAGCCTCAATACTAGTCAACCTTGACTAGTATTGCATCGTTGAGTGGAGACGGACATGACAACCGGCCCTTTGTCCGGTGTGAAGGTGCTCGAAATAGCCGCGATCGGACCGGGACCCTTCTGCGGAATGCTGCTCGCGGATCTGGGTGCCGACGTGGTGCGTGTCGATCGGCCCGGTGGCGGGGGCCTGCAAGTAGTGCCCTGGGCCGACGACCTGCTCAATCGCGGAAAACGCTCGATTGCCGTCGATCTCGCGTTACCCGGCGGTGCCGAGACGGTGCTGAAATTGGTCGAGCAGGCTGACATCCTGTTCGAGGGCTTTCGCCCCGGGGTGGCCGAACGTCTCGGTATCGGACCCGAACCATGCTTGCTGCGGCGACCTCAATTGATCTACGGACGCATGACCGGATGGGGTCAAGACGGCCCGATCGCGCACACCGCCGGACACGACATCACCTACATCGCGCCCACCGGAGCGCTGCATGCGATCGGGCAAGCGGGTGGTCCCCCGCAGATCCCGCTCAACCTTGTCGGCGACTTCGCCGGCGGAAGCATGTACCTACTGGTCGGCATGCTGGCCGCCCTCGACGAGGCCCGACGAAGCGGCCGTGGCCAGGTGGTCGACGCGGCGATCGTCGATGGCGCCGCCCATCTGATGACCATGATCTACAGCTGCTATGCGGCGGGAGTCTGGTCCGATGAACGGGGCACCAACCTCGGTGATGGCGGTTCGCCGTTCTACGGCGTCTATCAGACCTCCGACGCAAAGTTCATGGCAGTCGGAGCGCTCGAACCGCAGTTCTACGCCGAGTTCCTGCGCCTGCTCGAACTCCCGTCGGATACCACTGCGCAGTTCGACCGACGGACGTGGCCGCAGCTGCGAACCAAGATCAGCGCCGCCTTCGCCACACGCCCACAACAGGAGTGGGCGAAGATATTCAGCGACAGCGACGCCTGCGTCGCACCCGTACTCGGCATGTCCGACGCGCCCGGCCATCCGCAATTGGCGGCCCGCAAAACATTTTTCGTCGGCAATGGCATAACCCAGCCGTCCCCGGCCCCCCGGTTCTCGCGCACTCCGGCAGTCGTCGACGGCCCGCCATGCGTGCCTGGCCAGCACACCGACGAAGTGCTCGCTGACTGGCTGAACTGAACATTGACCGGCAACGGTCCTGTCGTCGAAAATGAAACAGTCATTATTGACTGTTTCTGGAGCGGGTCGGTCAGGTCGGCGATTCTCTCAGCTGAGATCAAACCCGATACCTGGAATAGGTAGTTCTACTGGGTGGGATTTCAGCCGCGGTCATTGGGCAAGCTGGTTGACCATGCTGGCGAAGATCTTGGGCAGCGCCGCAGCGGCTGGCACGATGCGTCTGCGCACCGGTGCGTACGCGCTGGCCTGTAGCAGGCCCGCCGTCAGCAGGCGGTAGCGGCGCGACATCTTGCGCCACTGGCGGTCATAGTCACCTGGCCGGTCGGCAATGACGCAGCCCACCAGCAGCTCGGCGGCACCGAACGCTATGCCCAGACCTTCGCCGGTTAGCGCATCGACGTAGCCTGCTGCGTCACCGACCAATAGGACCCGCCCGGCCGTTCGGCTGCGAACCTTCTGCCGCAGCGGACCGGCGGCTCGGTCCGGGCCATGCGGAAGGCCGTGCACCCGGTCCTTGAGGGTGTCGAACTCGTCGAAATGGCTGTCGAATCCACCCTTGTGTGAGGTGAGGATCGTTATCCCCACGCAGTCGTCAGCCACTGGTGTCACGTATGCCTCGGCCCTGGGGGCCCAGTGCACCTCGACGTGGTCGGTCCACGGTGCGATCTGCACGTGCCGGCGGATACCGAAGCGGCGCGGGCCCCCGTAGGGCAGCGCCAGCCCGAGGGATCGACGGATCGGCGAGTGCAGCCCGTCGGCAGCGGCGAGGTACCGAGCGCGTAGGTCCCCAGCGCGAACGGACGTCGAATCCTGGGTGACCTCCCCAACCGCCTCGTGGACGAACCGAACGCCGGCCGTTGTCGCGGCGTCTAGGAGTGCGGCGTGCAGGGCGGTCCTGCGCACGCCGAGCCCGGTGCCAGACCGAAATGGCGCGCTGACGTGCCGGTCGCCGTCCAGGTAGCTGATGCCGCGAAGCGGCTTGCCCTGCTGGGCCGTGACGCCGAGGCGTTCCAACTGCCGCATCGTGTGCGGCATCAACCCTTCGCCACAGGCCTTGTCGATGGATCCGCAACGCGGCTCGACGACGACGACCTCGAGCCCCGCCCGTGCGCCGTGCAGCGCGGTGGCCAGCCCGGCCGGGCCGCCGCCGGCGACGAGCAGGTCGATCACGTCAGACTCGCGAGCGCGGTGTTTTCGACCTTGATCGGTGTCCTCAGCAGTGCGGCGGTGATCCAGGCGGTATGCACCAGCGGCAGCGCTGCCTCTTCTGCGACGACTGCGACATAGTTCGGGACATAGTTCGGATGGGACAGGAACCGATACGGGCCAGCGGCGACGCGCGCTACGCCGGGCACGACGACACGGCTGTTCCATTGCGGGCCCAAGGTGGCGACGCACCACCAGCGAAAGCCCTATGCGGCCACCACAATTGTGAGCATCGGCCAGCCGAGTGCGGGGATGAACGAACGAGCCCGTCGACGAGGCAGGCTGCCACCAGACCGGTGTGCAGGGTGACCATCACTGAGTAATGACTATCAAGTCAGTGCCAGCGCAGCAGGACGACTTCGGAACAGAATCCCGGACCCATCGCCATCAGCACGCCCGGGCTTCCACTCGGTGGATGTTTGGCCATCGTGTCGCGCAATACGTGCAGTACCGATGCCGACGAAATGTTTCCGACTTCGCTGAGCGAGCGCCAGGTCAGCTCGAGCGCGTCGTCGGGGAGACCCAGGGTCGCGGTGATCGCCTCGATCACCTTCGGACCGCCAGGATGGCTGACCCAGGCGCCGACCTCGTCGATCGTCAGGTCGTGCGTCGCGAGGAACTGGGTGACGTCGTCGCCCAGGTGCCGCTCGACAAGTGTCGCGACCTCGGGGCCCAGGACGATCTGGAATCCGGAAGCGCCGATGTCCCAGCCCATCGTGCGCAGTGAGTCGGGGTAGAGATGGCTGCGCGAATCCAGGATGTCGGGTCCGCTGGCGCCGATCTGTTCGGCGCGGCGTTCGCCGACCGCCACGACCGCCGCGGCTCCGTCGCCGAACAGAGAGCCCGCGACCAGGGTGGCGATATTCGGATGGCGCTTCTGCGTGAGCGAGCAAAGCTCTACCGACACCAGGACCGCGACGTCGTCGGGTGCGCCGCGCAGATAATCGTGCAGCCGGGCCACCCCCGCCGCGCCGGCGACGCAACCCAGGCCGAAAAGCGGCACCCGCCGCACGTCGGGGCGCAGGCCCAGCCTCGCGGCGATGCGGGCGTCCAGCGACGGCACCGCAACGCCGGTGACTGTCGTCGAGATGATGAGGTCGACGTCGCGCGGTTGTAGCCCCGCCTCGTCGAGCGCGCCCGACAGCGCTGCACACCCCAGCTCCACCGCGTGTTCGATAAACAGGTCGTTCGCCTCGCCGAAGTCGGTCAGCTTCGCGTAATCCTCCAGCGGCAATACGAGGTAGCGAGTGTCGACCTTGGCGCTCGCATGCAGGCGCCGAATTGGCTCCCCGAGATTTTCGTAACCGGGAAGCTCGAGCAGCGCCTGGGTGACCTCGCTCTGGGTGTAGCGGTGCGACGGTAGTGCGCCGTACACGCCCGCGATGACACTCATACCTATGAGACGAGGGTCGAGGCCGTTTCGTTCAACACCTACTGTCAACGATGTACGTCTCCGGCTCAGCTGGGATCACGGCGCGGCGCAACGCGTGAACTTCCGAGCCCCGCCCGACGTCTTCTAGACATAGGAGGCGGTAACGGTGCGCAACTCAGACCGAGCGTGGGTGACACTGGCCGGTGGCGTGGCAGCCTACGACCTGATCGCCACCGATGACGAGCAGCTGACCAACGCGGCCCGCCGGTACTTCAAGTCTCAGCCGATTGCCACCGCGTCGATGATCCTGGTGACAGCCCTGCATCTGGTCGGCGGCATACCGCCGTGGTGCGACCCGATCACGCTGACGTTCGCCGCGTATCGACGCCTGCTGCGGCAGTTCTGGCTTCGCCCAAAAGCAGAACAGCGGGTCAGCCTGGTGGCTGCGACGGTCGTTCGCAAGTTTGCCGCGTGAAGCGTGGTAGCCGGCTCTGGGTGAAGAGCGGGCGGGGATTCGATGATGCCAACGACCAACGTGTCGCCGACCTCACAAACAGGCCGTACCGGATCGTCCGCCAGCTCGCCGCCGAATCCGCTTGAGCCGTCCCACATCACGGCGCTCGAAGGTCCTCGCACCGAAGAAGACGACAGGAGATCGCGGATGACTACAGAGACCCAGGACAGCCCCGAAGCCGTTGTCATCGGCGCGGGGCCCGCGGGTCTGGCTGTCGCACGTCAACTCGATCATCAGCATGGCATCAAAGCGCTCGTTCTGGATCGCGCGGCGGCCCCAGCGATTTCGTGGCGCACGCGCTATGACAACTTCCGGCTCAACACGACCGGGTTCTTGTCGCATCTTCCCGGACAACGGATTCCCTTGAACGCCGGCCGTTGGCCGACCAAGGAGGACATGGTCCGCTATTTCGATCACTACGTTCAGCGGCAGAACATCGCGGTCATGCTCGGATGTGAAGTCCACCGCGTCGACCGTGCCGGGGGAGTCTGGCAACTTGACACGTCGTCGGGTGAAATCCGAACCCCAGCAATCGTCCTCGCCACGGGCAACTACAGAACACCCATCATCCCTGCATGGCCTGGACTCAGTCGCTTCAACGGCCAGATCGTTCACTCCGGAGACTTCACCAACGCTTGGCCCTACCGTGGCCGCGACGTCCTCGTTGTTGGCGCCGGCAATTCGGCCGCCGACATCGCTGTCCAGCTCGCTAACGACGGCGCGGGACGGATCTGGCTTGCGGTGCGCACACCGCCGCACCTCGTGCGGCGGGCCATCGGACCGTTTCCGTCGGATATCTTCCTTGAGCTG
>Ga0209693_10000971_pt1 | contig 12001 bp, 9 predicted proteins | sample HubBroMetageWRM3_FD_188345 | JGI IMG/M metagenome (GOLD analysis project Ga0209693, IMG submission 188345) | Warmed soil microbial communities from the Hubbard Brook experimental Forest, New Hampshire - Hubbard Brook CCASE Soil Metagenome WRM 3... | ecosystem: Environmental > Terrestrial > Soil...
CAGCCCGCGGAAGGCCGGTCGAACCACAGGTGGATCTGCCCGGTGCCGACCGAGTTCTCGTAATCGCTGTACGGCCTGCCTGGCGCGATCACCGCGCCCTCGCCGAGCGCCGCGATCATCATCAGGTAAGGCCCGAACCTTGCCTCCGGCTTGTATTTGAGGAACTCCGGCATGGTATCGATCACCCGCGCGTGATCGCCCGCCTGCAGCCAGCCGATCCGCTCGAGGTCCGCCGCGCGGGCCGCCGCGGTCCTGATGTGCGCCGGGTCGCTGGCCTCGTGCGCGCGCAGTTCGCGCAGCGACCAGAACGTGTGCGACATCGCGCCGGACGCGATCAGCAGCACCTTCCGGTCCATGGAAGCGATCGCCGCGCGCAGCGCCCTGCCGACCCGCAGGAAGTCCTCGGTGTCGCCGGTCTGCGCGGTGCTGACCGAGACCCACCGCCGGTCCAGGCCCCGGCCGAGGTAGGTCCACAGGTTGACGGTCGCGTAGTGCACCGGCAGGCACGGGTCGTCGATGGCGGTGATCCAGGTCCCGTGCGCGTCCGCCTGCGCGGCCATGGCGTGCGCCAGGGCGGGATCGCCGGGCCAGTCGTACGGGATCCGGCACATGCCCCTTGGCAGCTCGTCGGAGGTGAACAGCCCGGCCCGCACGTCCTGGGCCGCGACGATGAACTCGACCGTGGTGTGCCAGTGCGAGTCGAGCACCACGACCGTGTCGTAGTCGGCGGCCTCGAAGACCTCCCGGCGCAGCCGCTCCAGCCCGGGCACCAGGCTGATCTCCTTGCCCTCGTTCAGCTCGAGCCGCTCGGAGTAGGGCAGCATGATCGTGGGCACGTGGGCCAGCAGCCCGGCCCCGGTAACCTCACCCATCCTGGCCCCACCCTTCAGGTGCGTAGACGGTGTTCTTCACGTCGCCGTAGAAGTCGAAGCTCCAGGTGCCGCCCTCCCGGCCGATGCCGGACTGCCTGGCACCGCCGAACGGCGCCCGCAGGTCTCGGACGAAGAAGCAGTTGACCCAGACGGTCCCGGCGACGAGTTGCGCCGACACCCGGCGGGCGCGCTCGCGGTCGCCGGTGAACATGGTGGCCGCTAGCCCGTAACGGGTGCCGTTGGCCAGCGCCACCGCCTCGGCCTCGGAACCGAACGTCTGCACGGTGAGCACCGGGCCGAACACCTCCTCGGCGAGGATCTCCGCGCCAGGCGCCGCCCCGGTCAGCAGCGTCGGCTGGTAATAAAGTCCGCCGAGTGCGGGGTTCACCGCCCCGCCGAGCAGCGGCCTGGCGCCCGCCGCGACCGCGCGGCGGACGAAGCCGTCCACCCGCGCGAGGTGCGCGCGGGTGATGTTCGGCCCGATGTCGGTGGCGTCATCCCGCGGGTCGCCCTGCCGGAGCGCCCGCGCCCGCTCGGTGAACAGGGCAACGAACTCCCCGGCAACCGGCTCGGCGACCAGCAGCCTGGTGCCGGCCAGGCAGACCTGCCCGGCGTTGTCGTACTGGCCGACCGCGTGCCTGACCGCCAGGTCCAGGTCGGCGTCCGCGAACACGAGCAGCGGCGACTTGCCGCCGAGCTCGAGCGAGGCCGGGGTCAGCTGGGCGCCCGCGGCCGCGGCGACCTGCCTGCCGGTGGCGACCGAGCCGGTGAAGCAGACCCGGGCCAGGTCCGGGTGCGCGGCCAGCGGCGCCCCCGCCTCGGCGCCCAGGCCCTGCACGACGTTGAAGACGCCGTCCGGCAGCCCGGCCTCGCGAGTGATGTCGGCGAGCAGGCTGGCGGTCAGCGGCGCCCACTCCGGCGGCTTGGCCACCACGGTGTTCCCGGCGGCCAGGGCCGGTGCGATCCGCCAGGTCGCGAGCATCAGCGGGGCGTTCCACGGGGTGATGACCGCGGTCACCCCGGACGGCGCCCAGGACACCTGCTCGCGGTGGCCGTTGATCTCCAGCTGGCCGCCGTCGAGCTGGCCGAGCCAGTCGGCGAAGAACCGGAAGTTCTGCGCCGCCCGCGGCATCACGCTGCGCAGGTGCGACCGGAGCAGCGCGCCGTTGTCCGCGGTCTCGACCGCGGCCAGGTCGGCAACCCGTGACACGATCCCGTCGGCGATCGCGTGCAGGATCGCCGCCCGCCGCCCGGGGGGTGTCGCGGCCCACAAGGGAAAGGCGTCCTTTGCCGCCGCCACCGCCGCCGAAACCTCGACTTCGCCGCCACCGGCGACCTCGGCCAGCGGCCGCTCGTCGATGGGGGACAGGTCGGTGAACGTCCCCGCCGACGGAACCCTGCGGCCGCCGATCCAGTGCCGTGTGTCGACCTCCACCCCGGCCACCGCCGCGGTGCTCATGCGCACCGCCGTCGGCTGCCGCCGGCCGGTGAAACCGCGCTCATGATGTGCACCGCCGGCGCGGGCCGGGAAACGGTGCTCATGATGTGTACCGCCGGCGCGGGCCGGGAAACGGTGCTCATGGTGTGCACCGCCGGGGCTTACCACCCGGCCGGGAGACGGTACTCATCGGGTAAACCCAGGCACGTTCGGGATAAAAAGAGGTTTTGAACTTACTGGCTCGCCGCGTTCGGCGAGCACCGTCCCGCCGTCCCAGCTGACGCCTACCTGCTGGTAGTAGCCCGCGATGATCTCGCGGACCTCGAGCCGCGCCAGCTCCTCAGAAGGCGACTCGAACAGCGAAAGGGCGGCGTCGCCGCGCCAGGCCGGGCCGCCCTCGAAGCTTGCGCTGCGGGAGCGGATCAGCTCGTCGAGCGCGTCGGGCGCGCCCTTCTCGATCGAGGGCAGCCAGCGGTGATGCGCCATCGGGTGGGCGTTGACGAAGCCGGCCGCGGGGACCTGCTCGCGCAGCGTCACCACCGCCTGCGCGAGCCGCCGGTCGGCGGCGGCCAGCGTGCCGGCGAACACGCCGCCTGGCGCGATCCGCGGCGCGGCGCGGCCGAACCCGTGTGGCCTGGTCTGGTGGATGGACCCGAGTTTCTTCGGGTAGCCCTGGTGCAGGCCGCGGACCAGCGCGAAGTCGGTGTCGACCCAGATGTAGACGCAGCGCGAGTACACCTGGCCCTCGAACGTGCACCGGACGACCGCGAAGCACTCCCGGTACTGGGACCGGACCGGATCGAGCAGCTCCGCGCCGTCATCGCCGCAGGACTGCCAGTCGGCCCAGATCAGCGCCACGGCCCCGGGATCTTCGAGGGCCGGGCTGAGCGGCGACGGGAGCAGTTCGGCGACCCGCGCGGGGTCGGTACGGTACTCCACGGTGAGCAGGTCGCCTGAGTAGTGCCAGGGTGGCGGGGGCAGCAGGGATGACCGGCCGGTCGCGGTGCGGGGGTAGAAGAACCCGGCTACGTCAGGCACGTCGACTCCAGCGGCAGGTCGTTTGTATCCATACGAGTTGCGATGCTAGCATGTCGCCGTGCCGCACACACCCGAGGTCCCCGGCGGGACCTGGGATGCCGCCGTGGGCGAGCGCCTGCGGGCCGAGGGGGTCGACGTCGTCCGGGTGTCGTTCCCTGACCTCATCGGCGTGGACCGCGGCCGCGACGTGCTGCTCGACGTGCTGCCCGCCGCGATGGAGCACGGCCTCGCGTTCTGCCGCGCGGTCTATCACACCTCCCCGATGGGCGACGTGGTGCCCGTGCAGGGCGGCCTGGACCAGGGGCTGCCCGACATCACGGTGCGCCCGGACCTGTCCACGCTGACCCCGCTGCCGTGGGAGCCGAACGCGGCCTGGTGCCTGGGCGACGCCTTCACCACCGACGGCGCCCCGGCCCCGGAGGCGCCGCGGACCGTCACCAGGCGGGTAGCGCGACGGCTCGAGGGCCTCGGGTACTCGCTGACCTGCGGCCCTGAGCTCGAGTTTTACCTGTGCCAGCAGGGCGCTGACGGCGCCTGGCGGCGTTACGCGGACGACCCGGGGAACGTCTACATCGTCGGCCACAAGGGCGACCCGCAGGGACTGCTGCTGCACATGCTCAGGCAGCTGCGCGACGCCGGGCTCCGGGTGACGGCGGCCAACCACGAGTTCTCGCCCGGCCAGTTCGAGATCAACCTGGATCACTCCGGGCTGCTTGACGCCGCCGACCGTGCGTTCCGGCTCAAGTCGGCGGTGCAGGAGATCGCGCGGCACCGCGACCTGATGGCCACCTTCATGGCCAAGCCGTTCAACGACGAGGGCGGGTCCGGGTTCCACGTGCACGTCTCGGTGAACGACGAGGCCGGGCGGAACGTGTTCGGCGACGAGGCGGGCACTGACGGGCTCTCGGCCACCGGCAGGCACGCGATCGGCGGGGTGCTCGCGCACGCGGCGGCGCTGAGCGCACTGCTGAACCCGACCATCAACTCCTACAAGCGGTTCGGCCCGGACACGCTGGCGCCCTGGCTGATCGACTGGGGGCTGGACAACCGCAGCGCCATGGTGCGGGTGCCGCCGGAGCGCGGGCCGGGGGCGCGGATGGAGATCCGCCTCGGCGACGCCACCGCCAACCCGTACCTGGCCCTCGCCGCCGTGGGCGCGGCCGTCTACCTGGGCATCCAGGACAAGGTGGAGCCGCCGGCCAAGCTCGAGGGGTACGGGTATGACCCGGAGCGTTCGGCGATCCTGCCGATGCGGCTGCCCGCGGCGCTCGATGCCCTCGAGGCGGACAAGGAGCTCGCCGAGGTGCTCGGCGGCTACTTCGTGTCCTCGTTCGTCGCCTACAAGCGCAACGAGATCGAGCGCTTCGAGCGCTTCGTCACCGACTGGGAATACCGCGAGTACGCCTACCACCTGTGAGCCCGGACGCGAGCCCCGGCAGGCTGGCCCCGCCCGTCTCGCTCGCCCCGCTCGCCTCGCCCGTTAGCCCGGGCAGCCCAGCGTCCAGCCGCTTGGCGAGGGTGCGCAGGCCTCGGTAGGCGGCGGTGCGGACGGCGCCGGGTCGCTTGCCAAGGACGCGGGCGGCGGTGGCGGCGTCCAGGCCGAGGACGGCGCGGAGCAGGACGGCTTCGGCCTGGTCGGCGGGGAGGGTGGCGATCAGGGCGAGCGCGGCGGTGGTGGACAGGGCCTCAAGGGCTCCCTCGGCGGTGTCGTCGGGGGCGGCGCGGATGGCGAGGTCTTCGGCCGGGACGGGGAGTGCGGGCGGCCGCCGGGAGTGGTGGCGGAGGTGGTCCAGGGCGCGGTGCCGGGCGATGGTGGTGATCCAGCCGCGGAAGTGGTCGTAGTCGCCGCTGAAGGCGGCGAGGTCGCGGGTGACCTGGAGCCAGGTTTCCGATGCGACGTCTTCGGCGTCGTCGCCGACCAGGGCGTGCAGGTAGCGCAGCAGGCGGGGCTGGGTGTCGCGGTACAGGGCGCGGAACGCGTCCGGATCACCGCGCTGGGCACGGACAACCTCACCGCCCAGCCCCGCCTCATCCGGATCCGTCCCCTCCGGACCCCGATGGTTCAGATCCGGATGGTCCAGATCCGCGCCGTGCGGGTCGCCGACGCCCGGATCCGTGTCATCGGCGTCAGTGGCGCGCGGATCTGAGATCCCGCGGACAGAACAATCAGCTGACGTGTCGACCGACCGCCCCATCGGCCTACAGCCTCATCAGGCCATCGCGGACTCTGCGCAAGACCTCGGTGCCGACAGCCGGCCTGGCTCGTCTGACCGCCGGGGCGGTTCCGCCAACCCCTCCGACACATCCATCCCGTCCCGGCAGCGGGGGGACGGGCCGGCCGTGGCGCACCCGTGGCTGACCGGGCTGCGCGTAATCGGATGGGGCGGCGGGCGAGCCAGGGGTACCGCCAGATTCTGGGGTCTGCGGGGTCCGGCATGTCGTCATACCTAGCTCAGCGCCACAGCCGCCCTTTTTGTCGCTCTCGTTACAAGAAATGTTGAATCTCCTGGTCCTGGCGCCGCCGCGACCGCCACGATGCGCGTGCCGCCACGATGCGCGTGCCTGCGTATAGACCTGCATAGAGATGCATAGAGATAGGCCGCGGGCGAGACGATGCCCCTGCCACATCGTCCCGCCCGCGGCGGCAGTGCCCCCTCGGGGCGTTAAAGCCCGAGCTGCGACAGCAGATTGGCCGGCAGCACGGACAGGACGGAACTCGGCAGCCCCGATAGCAGCTGCGACAGCGCCGAGGTGGGCAGCTCGCCGAGGAGCTGGGACACGATTGACTGCGGAAGCTCGGTGAGGATCTGCGACAGCGCCGCGGTGGGCAGCGCGCTCAGCACCTGGTTCAGCACCGAGCTCGGCAGCTGGGTCAGCAGCTGGGATACCGCCGAGGTCGGCAGCGCGGTCAGGATCTGCGACAGCGCGGAGCCCGGCAGCGTGGTGAGCACCTGGGACAGCGCCGAGGTCGGCAGCTCGGTGAGGACCTGGGACAGGCTGGACGTCGGCAGCGCGGTGAGCACCTGCGACAGCCCGGAGCCGGACAGGTTGGTCAGCACCGAGGACACGGTCGAGGTCGGCAGCTCGTCTAGGACCGCGGACAGGACGTTGCTCGGCAGCGTGGTGATCACCGTGGTCAGCTCCGAGGTGGGCACCGCGGCGAGCACCGAGCTCGGCAGCTTGGTCAGGTCACCGACCTGCGGGAGCTGCGGCAGGTCGAGCAGCAGCGCGCAGAGATCGGGAACGCCGGCGCTGGACTTCGCGGTGACGGTCAGCGACGAGAACTCCGAAGTGCCGCCGAGTATCTGTCCCAGCGAGCCGCTTGCCAGCGCGTTCTCCTTGGCCGACGTGCTGAGGGTCGCGCTGGCGCTGGCGGTCGTGCCGCCGGACGCCACATCGGACACCAGGGCCTGGCAGAGCCCCGCGGCGGTCTGCGGAATGTTCAAGGCCGACGCAGAGGCCGATGCGGAGGCCGAGGCCGAGGCCGCCGGCGAGGGCGACGCGGAGGCCGACGGGGAGGGCGTCGCGAACGGGTCGGTCACGGTCGGATTGGGGGTCGGCGCGAGCGGCCCGCCGGTGCTGGTGACCCCCGGGCTCGCCTGGGCCGACCCGGAGCCGGAGAAGGTGCCGGTGGTCGCGGCGAGCGCGACGCCTCCGGTGGCGCCGACGGCCAGCGACGCGATGAGTATCTTGCCAGTCAGAATCCTGGCCAGTGGGGACTTGATCATTTGTCCTCTTTGGGGGATGGCATCGGGATCGAGATGGTGCGTCTCGAACGCGGCCACAGCCATCTGCTCACCCGCCAGCTCGTCCGGGCGTCCCGGCGCCGCCGCGGCGGCGAGGACGCGAACAAGCTGTTCCGGAGCTTCAGCGACTGACGGTCCCAGCCCGGCGCCGTCGAGCAACTGCTCGGCGGCCTTCCGGCTGATCCTGGAGGGATGGCGTGTGTTCATCTCATGTCCTTCAGCGTCAGCTCCCTTGGATGTGTCACTCTCCCTGGTGGCGGCCCCTTTCCTGTGCGTTCCAGATGGTCGGTGCGTTCCGGCTGCCCGGCGCGTTCCAGCCGCTTGGCGAGGGTGCGCAGGCCGCGGTAGGCGGCGGTGCGGACGGCGCCGGGTCGTTTGCCCAGGACCCGGCCGGCGGCGGCAGCGTCCAGGCCGAGGACGGCGCGGAGCAGGACGGCCTCGGCCTGGTCGGCGGGCAGGGTGGCGATCAGGGCCAGGGCGGCGCCGGTGGACACCGTTTCCAGGGCGCCCTCGGCGGTGTCATCGGCGGCGGGCCGGTTAGCAAGACCCGCCAGGTCCTCGGCGGGGACCGGAATGGCCGGCGGCCGGCGAGCGTGGCGGCGCAGGTGGTCCATGGCGCGGTGCCTGGCGATGGTGGCGATCCAGCCGCGGAAGCCGTCGTAGTCGCCGGTAAAGCCGGCCAGGTCGCGGGTGACCTGCAGCCAGGTCTCCGAGGCGACGTCCTCGGCGTCGTCGCCGACCAGCGCGTGCAGGTAGCGCAGCAGGCGGGGCTGGGCATCACGGTACAGCGCGCGGAACGCCTCCTGGTCCCCCTGCTGGGCCCGGACCACCGCCGCAGCCAAATCAGCCCCGGCAAGGCCAGCCCCGGCAAGGCCCGGCCAAAGGGGCGACCCAAGACCCGCCCCGGGCTCCGAGTCCGTCGGCCTTTTCACCCACCACATGATGAGACATCCGGACAACGGGTTGCGGACTAAGAGCGAAATATGAGCGAAAGTCCGATCTGCCCGCGCGGCCACTCACCGGTGCCTGTTACCGCCGCGGCACCTGCTGCGGGGCCGGCCCAGCGTCGGCCAGCACAGCGTCAGCCAGCACAGCGGCGCGGACGGCGGCCAGGATGAGCTCGATGACCGTGTCCAGCGGTATCGCTGTGGAGTCGATCACCAGGTGGTACAGGGACGGATCGGCCGGGTCCGTGCGGTACAGGCGGCGGACGTAGGCGGTGCGAGCCTTGTCGGCCGCGCGCAGGCGCGCCCGGGCCTCCTGCTCGCCGACGCCCTCGATCACGGCGCCCTGGGCGATGCGGCGCTCGGGAGGGCCGTCCAGCCGGACGTGATAGCCGCGGTCCTTGCCGAGCGCGACCGCCGCCGCCCGGCCCAGGATCACCCCGCCACCGCCGGCGGCGAGCAGGCGCTGGATGCCGGCCTCTCCGTGGCTGCGCAGGTCGTGGTCCTGGTGATGGGTGGACGGCGGCGACTGGGTGGGCCCGGTCGGCATCGCCTCGGTGAAGGAAGCCAGCAGCCGGTGCACCGGGGTGGCCTTGACCTCCTCGACCGTCATCTGCTCGTCGCACGGACCCGGCGGCGCGGGGTGGCCCTCCGAGGTGGTGACCCGCTGCAGGAAGGGCAGGCCGAGTCGTTCTGCCAGGGCCGGCGCGACCACGCTGCCGCCTGCGCCGTAGGACGCCGACACGGTGATCAGACGCACGGCGGGGTCGGACGGGACCTCAGTCATGGCCGGTCATCTCCTCCCTCGTCACGCGGCGGGCGGCGCCGCCGGGCCGGCAGGCGCCGCCGCAGGGCCGACAGGGATCATTCCCAAAGCCTACGACGGCCAGGGAAGGCACAGGGAGGCCTGCTCAGACGCTGGCACCGGCCGTTCGCAGCTCCTGCCACACCCGCTGCGGGGACGCGGGCATGTCGATGTGCCGGATGCCGAGGTGCGCGACCGCGTCGACGATCGCGTTCTGCACGGCCGGGGTCGCGCCGATCGTGCCCGCCTCGCCGATCCCCTTGGCCCCGAGCGGGTTGTAGCTGGTCGGCGTGGCCATGTCGGCCAGCTCGAAGCTCGGCACCTCGGTCGCGGTGAGGAACGGGTAGTCGGCGAACGTCGCGGTCAGCGGGTTGCCTTCCGCGTCGTAGACGACCTCCTCGAGGAACGCCTGCGCCGCGCCCTGGGCGATCCCGCCGTGCCGCTGGCCCTCGGCGAGCAGCGGGTTGATCACGGTGCCCGCGTCGTCGACGGTGATCATCCGGCGCAGCACCGCCTTGCCGGTCTCGGTGTCCACCTCGACGACGGCCACGTGCGTCCCGAACGGGAACGTCGCGCCCGGCGCGCGGAACACCGCCCGCACCGCCAGCGGCTCCCGTTCGGCGAGGTGGGCAAGCGACACCGAGATGTCCGGGTCGCCCGCCACGGCGAACGCGCTGAGCCCGGTGTCGAAGACCAGGTCGGCCGGGTTGGCCTCAAGCTCGTCGGCGGCCCGCTGCCTGGCCAGGTCGAGCAGCTCGCGGGAGGCCTGCTGGACCGCCGCGCCGCCCTGCTGCAGGCTGCGCGAGCCGCCGGTGCCGCCGCCCTCGGGAATGAGGTCGGTATCGCCCCACTTCACGGTGATCTTGTCGATCGGGATGCCGAGCTCCTCGCTCGCCAGCATCGCCCACACCGTCTCGTGGCCCTGGCCGTGCGGTGAGGTCCCGGTCAGGATTGTGGCGCTGCCGTCGGGATGGACCTCGACGGTGGCGTTCTCCCGGGCGCCGCCCTCCTCGGCGCCCGGGCCGGTGATCTCCACGTAGCAGGCCAGGCCGATGCCGAGCTGGTTCACCTCGCCGCTGGCGCGCCTGCTCGCCTGCTCCTTGCGCAGTTCGGCGTAGCCCGCGGCGTCCAGCGCCTTCTCCAGCGCGGCCTGGTAGTCGCCGCTGTCGTACAGCGCGCCGAACGCGGTCTTGTGCGGCTCGGTGAACTTGGGCAGAAGGTTCTTACGCCGGACGTCGGCCGGGTCGGCGCCGATCTCCGCCGCGAACAGGTCGATGGCCCGCTCCACCGCCGCGGTGGCCTCGGGCCGGCCCGCGCCGCGGTAGGCGCCGACCGGCGTGGTGTTCGTCACCACCGAGGTGGCCACCGCCTCGGCCCGGCCGAACCCGTACGGCCCAGGCGCCATCAGGATCGTGAGGCTGGGCAGCAGCGCGCCGAACCTCGGATAGGCGCCGGAGTCCTGCAGGATCTCCAGCCGGTAGGCGGTCACCAGGCCGTCCCTGCGGCCGCCGATGGTGACCGTATGGCGCTGCGCCCGGCCGTGCGTCATCCCGACCATGTTCTCGTTGCGGGTCTCGGCCCAGCGCGCCGGGCGGCCGAGCCTGCGGGCCACCCAGCACACCACCGCGTGCTCGGGGTCGGCGCCGAACTTGGCGCCGAACGCCCCGCCGACGTCCGGGGTGATGATCCGCACCACGTCCTGGTCGACGCCGAGCATCTTGGCGAGGTCCCGGCGGGTCCCCTGCGCGCCCTGGTTCGGTATCCATGCCGTCAGCCGGCCGTCGGCCCAGACCGCGGCCGCGGCCCGGGTCTCCATCGGCGCGGGCGCGACCCGCTGGTTCACGATGGTGCGGGACACCACCACGTCGCAGCCTTCGAACAGGTCAGGATCGAGCGCCGCGCGATCGCCGAACGACGCAGCCACATTCGTCCCCGCCTCAGGGAACAGCACGGCCGCGCCGTCGCCGGCCGCCGTGGTCATGTCGACCACGGGCGGCAGCTCGTCGTAGTCGATCTCGACCAGCTCGGCCGCGTCCTCGCCCTGGTAGGGAGTCTCGGTGACGACCACGGCCACCGGCTCGCCGACGAACCGCACCACGCCGCGGGCGAGCAGCGCCTGGCGCATCTGCGCGTTGACCATGCCCGGCGCGGGCGGGTCAACCTCGGGCAGTTCTGCCAGGTCCTCGACGGTGAACGCGGCGAGCACGCCGGGGGCACCGACCGTGCCGCTGACGTCGACCGAGCGGATCCGCGCGTGCGCAAGCACCGACCTGACGAAGTGCACGTAACACGCGCCGGCCAGCCGGTCGTCCGCGACGTCGTAGGTGTAGACGCCGCCGGTGGTCAGGAAGCGGGGATCCTCGGTCCTGATGACCCTGGTGCCCAGAATGCTCAACGCAACTCCTCACGGTCGGTTACCCAGCCTAACCGTTGCCCGCGGCCGCCCCAGGGGGCCGATACCGGCCCGGTCCGGTAACCGATCGCGGCCCGGAATCGGGTACCCTATTGCCTGCACGCCCGCTCGGCGCCCGCGCGCGCCCAGCTATCGAGCAGAGCCCGAAGATGGCGGAGTAGCTCAGTCAGGCAGAGCAAGCGGCTCATAATCGCTGTGTCGCCGGTTCAAGTCCGGCCTCCGCTACGCTCCCGCGGCCCGCGGAATGCCCGCGGGCCTGCCGGGGTCACACCCGCGGCCACCGGCCCTGGGTGCCCTACCCGCTGGTATCCTGTCCCGAAACGATCACCCGAGAAAGGCACTCCACCGTGGCTGCCACCGATGTCCGGCTTAAGATCACGCTGGCTTGCCAGGAGTGCAAGCGCCGGAACTACATCACCAGGAAGAACCGGCGCAACGACCCGGACCGGCTCGAGCTCAAGAAGTACTGCCCGTTCTGCCGCTGCCACCGCGCGCACCGCGAGACCCGGTAGTGGCAATCAACCTCGAATACGCCGGGCGGACCTTCGAGCCGTCCGAGCCCTACGAGGTCAGCCGGGTCAAGATCGCCGAGTTCGCGGAGGCGATCGGCGAGCCGAGCCCGCTGTGCCGGGACCGCGCGGCCGCGCAGGCGGCCGGCTATCCGGACGTCATCGCCCCGCCCACGTTCGCGATCGTGATCAGCTCGGCCGGGGCCGCCAGCGTGATCCACGACCCGGACCTCGGG
>Ga0209693_10000972_pt1 | contig 11999 bp, 9 predicted proteins | sample HubBroMetageWRM3_FD_188345 | JGI IMG/M metagenome (GOLD analysis project Ga0209693, IMG submission 188345) | Warmed soil microbial communities from the Hubbard Brook experimental Forest, New Hampshire - Hubbard Brook CCASE Soil Metagenome WRM 3... | ecosystem: Environmental > Terrestrial > Soil...
ACTCGAGGCCTTGGTGCCGATCCTGACAACTGAGAACTCTCGACAGCTCGCACAGTTGCAAATAAAGGCAAGCCACAAACAAGCCAAAGAGTTTCGCGAGTTGGCGGAGAAAGTCAAAGAGAAGTAGTGCTGCGTAAGCCCCAAATTGTGCTCAATGAACTACTCGTCCGAGTGGACGAACAAAACAAACCAGTCCACGGCATCGAGAAGAAACGCCATTCGGAGCTGGTGGAGAGGGCGCTATCGCGAAGTGAGTATCGATTCGGGCGGCCTCAGCTCATCGGACTGATTAATCGTTTTCTCCGCCGTGCTTCCGGCACTGGAGCGCCTACCTGCTGCTGGCCTTGGCCGACTCCTGCAACAGCTCGCACTGGGCGCGACGGAGATCGATCTTTTCGACTGTCCCCTTGGGAATGAACTCCACGTATCGGCGTTTATCCGATTCGAACCTCGGCCATTTCAGCAGCGATGGCCCGTTGGGATCTCCGGTCTTCGCGAAATTCGTCCAGTACTGCTGCATCTGCGCCGAGACCATGCGATCGCCCTCGGAGCTCTCCATGGCCTTGTTCCCCCAGACATAAGGAAGCTCGGCGGAATGTGCCGTGGCCTGGGTTCCGATGGCGGGCAGCGAGAACTCGTATTGATACACACGGTTCCCCGCCGCGCGGTGTTGCAGCGCAATCGTGATTGCGGGACAACGGAAGATCAGGTCGCTCGACCACTGGGCGCGCGCATCGCCGTACGGGGCGTAGTAGACAGGGTCCGCCTTTCCGTCGAGCCCATACAAACGGAGTGCGCGAGGAGCCGCATCGCCGAGGACTTTCGTCATATCCTGCTTTACCGCCTCCACATCGCCGGGAAAAGGAAACTCAATCGCGTTGCTTCCGACAATGAGATCCACTCTATGCTCGTTTCCAGATGCAAATACCTCCGCCGGTTGAAGCGGCAAAACCCATCCGTCGACACTGGCATTTACATCCGGCGAACCATAGGGAGCGGAAGCAGCCAGCAGTTCGGCCACCGGCAAGCCGCGCAAATATGCAATTTCGTGTCCGGCGGGCGCGTGAAGCTTTGCGGCATAGTCCTTCCCGGCCTGTTCGGCTTGGGTGCGAACCCGCATCACCGGTCCGCGGACGAGCACGGTTCCGCTCTCGGCAATGGCCCGTTGAAAGAGCCCTTTCGACAGTGGCGAGGTCATCAGCAACCCGGTGTCCTGCGCTCCCGCCGACTGTCCGAACAAGGTGACCCGGCCGGGATCGCCGCCAAACTTCGCAATGTTCTCCTGCACCCAGCGCAGGGCCGCAATCTGGTCCAGCAGGCCGCAGTCGCCCGACGCGTGATGCGCCGATTCCGCGGCTAACTCGGGATGCGCCAGAAAACCCAAAATCCCCAGGCGATAGTTGACCGTGACGACGATGACATCGTGGCGGGAGAGCGCTGTTCCGTGATAGCCGAACGAGGCCGTGCCGCCCATGTTCGCGCCGCCGTGCAGCCATACCATCACCGCTTTGGGCGACGACACTGGCCACTCCGGGGTCCACACATTCAGGTACAAGCAGTCCTCGGAGCCGCGCGCTGCCGCATCATGGTTCCATGCTGCATCGATCTGCGCACAGGAGGGCCCGAAGTCAGAGGCCTCCCGAATCCCACTCCAGAACTTGACCGGCGCCGGCTCGCGCCACCGCAAATCTCCCACCGGAGGCTCAGCGAAGGGTACCCCAAGGAATGCCGCGCCATCGGGCTTCGGCAGTAGCAGGCCGCGCACCTTGCCTCCGGTTATTGATACAACGGGCCCGGTCGCGGGGGCCTGCGCCAAAACAGATGCGCAGGCGACAAGGCCAAAGAAAAGCCAAACGAAAAGAATGTGTAGCTGCTTCGTCATCGCGAGCTCCAGGAACAAGTTCCCGACCAGCAGCGTATCAGGATCGGAGCCGGCTAGCTGGCCTACCCTCGCCTGCCGGGCGCCATACTAGTGAGGTTCCCCGGTCTTCGCGGTTTTTCGAAGGCTGGGGATTTGGGCTGCCAAAATCTTCGCTCTTTCGCTGCGAAAGGGAATTTGACCTTGGCAAACAGCGAGGCTCTCTGAAATCCACAGACAGATCTCGAATCGTGTGTGACATCGAACCTTGCGTCTAGACACAAGAAAGCAGAACATGCTCAAGGGCGGCATCTACCGCGGCAAGGACAATAAGTCCTTTGTTGTCTACATTTTGACCTCTAAGTTCTTTGAAATTCGGATTTTGCCGGGAATTTCCCGCCAACTTGCTGACTGGCAAGATTCGGGGCTTCTTACCAAAACGAAACTCGCTCACAAGCGTCGGCTGGATCGACCCTCAAAGTATTTTTCGGAAGATTTTCCTAGGCCAATCTCGATGGCAAGCTGAGCCTTTCACGGCTCGTCGGGACCGCTCGATTGCAGTTGCCCAGCCTGGAAGCCTTGATTAAAATGAGTGCGCGATTCCGGCCCCGAGCTCAACCGATTTGAGGAGCCCTTATGCGGAATACCACCCGGCTCTTTGGGATGTTTGCTTCTTCCCTGGTTTGCCTCCCTGCGGTCTTCGCGCAAACCAATCCTCCGCCGCCCGATGCGCACGAGATGGTCACCCGCGAGCCGCACACGCTTTCGAAATCGGCCGACCGTTCCGCCGCCATCAGTCTTCTCGATCGCGCTCGAACAAATTACGATCTGCACAGCATCGCCACTGCTTACTCGCTGAAAGTTTCATTCGAGACCAGCGGCGCGACGCAGAGCGAAGGCGCGGGTACGATGGAGGAGCTCTACGATGGCCACGCCCACTGGCGCTGGACCGAGCGGTTGCAGGATTCGCACGTGGTTCGCATCGGCGCCGAAGGCCACATCTACGGCGCCAATCCTTCCGACCCGGTTCCTTTGCGCGTGCAGTTGGTGCGTACCGTACTGCTGCGGCCGATTGCGCATGATCTGAGCGAGTTCATGGTTCGCGCCGCCAATCTCGAGCGCGACGGCAAGCCGATTTCCTGCTTGCTGCTCAGCCATTCACTCCCCCCGAATCCCGCGCCGCGCTCCTGGGTGGAGCGGGAAGACTGCATCGATCCCACGACCGGCCTGTTGCAGATGTGGTCCGAAGCGCCGGGAATTTACGCGGTCTACGATTACGCGGGCACTACGGAATTCCACGGCCACACCCTCCCGCGCCAAATTTCAATTTTCGAAGAAGGTCGTCTCACGGTTCAGGTGCGCGTGGAGAGCCTCGAAGACGCTCCGAATATCGATGCCAGCCTATTCCAGCCGACGCCGGAAATGGTGGATGCCGGCGAATCATTCGCGCTGGCCGGCCCGCGCCGCCTGCCCCTGCGCGTTGATCCCACCAACGAGCCCACTTCGAATTTTTTCCAGCCGGTGATTGTTCACGCCACGCTGGACGCGCAGGATGGCACGGTGCTCGATGCCGAGGCGCTGCAGACCACGGACGCGGACCTGAGCCGCGCCGCGCTCGATATTGTGCGGAGCACGTCCTTTGATCCTTCAGGATTTCAGCAGGAAGTCTTCTTCAACGTGCAGTTTCACTTCCCCGCAGTGCGACTAAACGGCCCGCCGGTATTCCACACTTCCGTCCACTGGATAATTCTGGATCACCACGGCAGGCCCCCGCGGATAAGAAGGTGACCGCGGGCAACTAAGAAACCGGGGGTTGGCTCAACCTTCGCGTTTTCTGTGCGAAGGTTGGGAAATTTGATTCTTGTCTGGAACGCTACTTCCCTTCCAGATGAATGTCGCCGACGCCGACGTGAGCCCGCAGTTCGTATTTGCCTTCACCGCGATAGTTCAGCGTCTTGCCCAGCCAGCCGCTGGTCTCGCCGTAGCCGTCACCGTTCACATCGCCAATGCCCACGCTGGCGTTCACCAGGCGATAACCACTCTGTTCGTTGGCGATTCGAATGTCGCCCACACCGAGGCTAAGATCCTTGTCGCCCTCAACATTCTCCACCGTGAGGTCGCCGACCTTCTCATGCACGTCGAGATTCGTATTCTGCGGGACTTCCAACTCGACGTCGAATTGCGTATTGCCTCCCGTCGGCGCGTGGAACTCGAGGCTGGCATCATTTCCGCGAACGTCGAAATCGACATGCGCGTCTTTCACGTGGCTCTCGTGCCGCGACTTGATCGTGTAGGTCAGATGAATCTTGCTGGAATCGCCGCGCCGAATGCGCAGGTCACCAACGTTCAGCCGAACGTGCACCATGCCTCCGGCGGCGAAGTAGCGCGCGTCGGTGTGCGTCTCCTCATAGTTCCAGTCGGAAGCGGAAGCGAAGGGCACTAACAGCGAACAACCGATGATCGTTGCGTAGAGCGCGGTCAAACGCATGGAATATCTTCCGGGCACAGGCCACCTCCGCGGCGCAAATGCACCTGCCGGTGATACGGAAGACTTAAGGACTTGGTTCCCTGAAAGTTCGGGCACGATGGTCGCAGTCGCGAGCAGGAGTCCCTTCGACTGCGCTAGGGGGCAGGTCCGCGACACACGTTCAGTTCCTGAAATCGGCAACCCCATCCCAGACTAACTGGACCGCGATGGCAAGAATCAGGAAGCCGAAGATCTTGTTGATGGCGCCCACGGCGCTGGGCCCGAGGCGCCGCACCAGCGGCCCTCCCAACCAGAAAAACAGGAGGACAGAGAGCGCAACGCCGGCGATACCAATGACCATCCCGAGATAAGAAGCCGTGCTGTCCACGTGCGCAGCCAGAGCCATGACCACACCAATCGCTCCCGGACCGGACATCAGGGGCATGGCCAGTGGCGTGAGGGAAATGTCTTCTTTGTCTTCGGCCTCGTGGCTTTCGGCGGGTGTGATGCGCGCGTGTGAAGTCACCATGCCCCAGGCGGTGTTCGCCACGATGAGCCCGCCTGCGATTTTAAGCACGGGCAGCGAGATGCCGAAGAAGAAAAGAACAAATCTCCCGAAAAACAGGAACGTCACCAGGATGATGAAAACCCAAAGACCCGTTTTCACCGCCGTGCGCCGGCGATCTTCGGGAGTCCAGGTGGACGTCATGCTGAAGAAAATCGGAATGCCTCCGAAGGGATCGACGATCGGAAACAGCGCAAGAAACGTGGCCGCCGCCGAAGCCGGCAGGGTACGCAGAAATGTTCCGAGAGCGTGAGCGGAGGTCATGGGATCACTTGGATCCGAACGGATTTACGATGTCTACGCCCAGGTGCTTGAAATATTTTTCGTCTCGAGTAGCCCATGTGAGTCCGTGGATGCGGGCGGTTGCGGCGATCATAGCATCCTCTTGCAGAGAGTCGGGCCTTCCGGCCATGAGCCGCGACCATTCCCGAAAGCAGGCTGCATCCATCGGCAAGAACGCGAAGGACATCTCCACGGTACTCAGCCAACTTTCGATTTCAGAAGCTTTTGCGGCGTCTGGTCTGCGGGTTAGTTCCACTCCATCTTGCAATTCTCCTATCGTCACAGCTGAAAGAAAAATCTGCTCGGGCCGACTCCTACCGATATCCCTCCAGCGCCTTGGCGCCGCGCTCCAGCGCGGCCGCCAGCACCGCCAACTGCTGCCGTGCCCGCTCGGCATCGCCACGATCCAGAGCTTCATTCACGCCCGGAATCACGACAGCGGCGTACCCCGTGTATTCTCCGGGGGCGTAGATGGCATGCCGGAACCAGGGGCGGTGCGGTAGTCCCTGCGGCACCAGCAACGCGTGCTCGGCGTTAAGAAGCGCCCTGTTGAGCTGGTTCGTTTTCGTGGAATCTCGCGGCGGAGTCTTTTGCCGCGACGCGATCCTCGCACCCGCCTCCTGGAAGCGTTTCGCCGCCGCGGTCACTGCGTTGAAGTCGAGGGCGCGATCGCCAAACTTGGCCTCCGCTCGCTTGCGGGCGGAGTCAACGTAGGCTTCAATCTCTTTTCCGTATTCGTCGTAGTTATAGGGCAGGACGTCCACCTCAGACATTCGCAAGGCTTCGAGCCCAAAAACCCGCGCCATTTCCTGTTCGTAGACGAAATCGGGATCGGCAAACTTCTTGAACCACGCGAAATCGTCGAACGCCGAGTGATACACACCGTAGGACCCGCTCGAACTGACGTCCGTCGAGGGCACGCCTAAATGTTGCAGAAACGCGGTGTAGTCGGAACCACTGCCCAGGTCTCCCACCAGAACGTCGGCTTTGGTCTGCGCCGCCGGAGTGCGGTGGGCGTCGCCGATGGCGTCGGTTGGAGATTGCGTCGAGGGCGCGCCCGGCTGGTCCAGCTTGTGCCATTCCTCGTAGACCGTCCCGCCCTTGGGGCTGGGCACGGCTTTCGTCACATCGCGCAGGAACTGCTTCAAGCTGGGCACGGCCGACGCCCCAAATTTCGATCCGGATACGGCCACATCCATGTTGAAATATCCGGGCGCATTCTCCAACTCCGCTTCGTGTTGCTCCGCCCATTCCGTGGAACCCATCAGGCCTTCTTCTTCGCCATCCCAACTTGCGAAAACCAGCGTGCGTTTTGGCTTCCATCCCGACTTCAACAACTCGCCCACGCCGCGCACTGCTTCCAGCATGGCCGCTGTGCCGCTGTTCGGGTCCACCGCGCCGAAAACCCAGGCATCACGATGATTGCCCGCAACCACCCACTGGTCGGGCAGTTCGCGTCCGCTGACCCGGCCAATCACATCCCAGAGTGTGCGGAACTTGTAGTCCTGCTTCAGATGCATTTTCACTTTCGCCGGGCCCGGGCCTACGTGATAAGTAAACGGCAGGGCGCCTTGCCACTCGCGCGGCGAATCCGGTCCGCCCAAATGCTCGAGCATGGGCCAGGCATCGTGATAAGAAAGCGGCGTCGATGGAATCTTCGGCAACTGCGCCGAATTTTCTGGAGAAATGCGCTGCGACTCAGGCAGCGACGGCACCGACGCAATTCCCGGCGTTGTGGGGTCTCCCGGAAATTCGAACATGTAGCCCACCGACCCGCGCTGCACGCCCGTATCAGGGCGCCACGGGCCTTGGGGATATTTGTCGCCGTGCCGCCAACCGTCGTCGGCGGGATCGGAATAAATGATTACGCCAGCCGCTCCCCGCTCCTGCGCCAGGAATACTTTTACTCCCCGAAAATTCTGCCCGTAGCGAACCATCACAATCTTGTCGCGCACGCTGACCTTCAGCTTGTCGAGCTTGTCGAAATCTTCGGGAGTCCCGTAGTTGGCGTACACCACTTCCGCGTCGACATCGCCGGATGGCGACATTCCGTTGAACGGCATCACTACGTTCGGATCGTCCGGGTAAGTATCTCCCTCCACGTGTTCGCGCGTGGGGCCGTGCATTTCCACTCCCGCCGGCGCGGTCATATCCACGCTGATTTCCAGCGGGTAGTTCATCCAGACCTTGTATTCCACGATTTCGGTTTCGAGTCCGGCTTCGCGGAATTTCGCGGCGACGTAGTCGGCGGTGGCTTTGTCCGCGGCGGTGCCGGCCATGTGCGGAACCCGCGTCAGCACGCGCAAATCCTGTTCGGCGAGTTTGGGGTCGGGTACCGCGAGGAAGTGCGCTTCTGTGGCGATTTCCGCGGCGGGATCGCGAAAGCCGAAAATTGCCGGCGTAGCCGGTGGCGCCGTTCCCGCCAATTCAGACGGATTTCCGCCGAACGAAAAACCGGAAAGCACGAGTGCGGATGAAACCAGCGCTGCAGAAAGGAATCTCATTAGGCTCCCGCCGGGAAACTTAGTAAGGTAGCACAGCGGCTGTCAGAATGAAGAGAGGAAGCGTGCGCGAAAGGTATTTAAGCGCCTCAAGCTCACGCCGGAGGGCCTCAGCGACGTGAGCGAGAACCACGATCGCTACCTGGTTGAGGGCGAGTTTGCGGCCATGAAGAAGTCGGCCATGGTGCAGAAGACTACCGCAGCTGCCCGGTCCCAATAATTTCATACTTCGAAGAAGTCAGCTCCACCAGCGCGAACGGGCCGCGGCAGTGCAGTTTCTGGGTGCTGACGCCCATCTCGGCACCGAAGCCAAACTCTCCACCATCGGTGAAGCGCGTGGATGCATTCCAGTAGACAACCGCCGAATCGACGCCGCGCAAAAACTTGCGGGCATTCGCATCGTCGCGCGTCACGATCGCGTCGGAATGCTTAGATGAGTAGTGATTGATATGCGCGATCGCCTCCTCCACATCGGCGACGACGCGGATCGCTATGCACAGCCGCAGATATTCCTCGTACCAGTCTTGCTCGGCTGCGGGGCCAACGTTCAACCCGGCGGCCAGGGCGCGGGATTTGCCGTCACCACGAACTTCCACACCTGCCTCGATAAGCTTCTTCACGATTCGCGGAATATATGCCGCCGCAATGCGTTCGTGCACCAGCAACTTTTCCGCGGCGTTGCACACCGACGGACGCTGTGTTTTCGCGTTGATCACAATGCCGTCCGCCATGTCGAAATCGGCCGACCCGTCGACGAAGATGTGGCAGTTCCCTGCTCCCGTCTCGATCACCGGCACCACCGAATTCTCCGCGACGTATGTGATGAGACCCGCTCCGCCGCGGGGGATGATTACATCCACAAGTCCGCGGGCCTTGATCAGCTCCTGCACCGATTGCCGAGTGCTGGCATCGAGAAGTTCGATGGCGCCATCCGGCACTCCAGGCACGGCGGCGAGAATTTCCACGAGTCGATGATTGCTGTGCGCAGCCTCTTTGCCGCCGCGCAGAACAACTGCGTTGCCGGTCTTCAGCGCCAGCACCGCGGCATCGACCGTAACGTTGGGCCGCGACTCGTAAATAATTCCCACTACTCCGAGGGGCACGCGCAGCTTGCGAATGTGCAGGCCGTTCGGACGCGTCCACTCTGCCAGGGTTTCGCCGACCGGATCGGGCAGGGCTGCAACTTCGCGCACTCCGCGTGCCAGGTCCCCGATTCGCTCCGCAGTCAGCAGCAGGCGGTCGAGCATCGCGCCTTCGAGGCCGGAGCTCTCCACGTCTTTCCGGTTTGCCGCAAGAATACTTTTTGCGTGGCTCGCAATCGCATCCGCCATCGCCCGCAGCATCGCGTTCTTTTGTTCCGAAGACAGCAGCGCGAGCGTGGTCGCTGCTGCGCGGGCGCGGATCAGCTTCTCCTGCGTGGAAAGCGCGCTGGCGACCGTCGCGGGCATCAGATCTTCCCCCGCCGTGGTGGAAAATAAGTTCCAATTTTGCGTTCCACGCCCAACGTGATTCCTGCAGGGTTCCGTCCATTCACAATGGCTACATGAACTCCCGCTTCACTCGCCAGCTTCGCAGCCTTCAGCTTGGAGATCATTCCGCCGCGACCCAGCTTGCTTTTGCCATTGCATTGCGCTTCCAGCGCGGCGGTGAGCTTGCGCACCACGCGCACCAACCGCGGCTTCTTGCTTCCATTGGGAACGAAAAAACCGTCCACATCAGTGAGCAAGAGCAGCCAGTCCGCTTTGACAGCCGTAGCCAGCAGTGCGCTCAGTTCGTCGTTGTCACCGAACGCCCCGACCAGTTCGCGCACTGAGACGCTGTCGTTCTCATTCACGATGGGCACCACGCCCAGCGAGAGCAATTCCGCCAGAGCGTTCTGCAGGTTGCGATAGCGCACGGGCGAGGTGAAGTCGTCGCTCGACAGGAGCAACTGCGCGACCACCTTCTTACCGAAAAACAGGCGCTCGTAGGTATGCATCAGCCGGCTCTGGCCGACCGCGGCGCAGGCTTGCATCGCAGGGACCTCGCTCGGCCGCTTCCTCAGCCCAAGGCTCGCAATGCCAGCGGCGATCGCGCCGGACGTAACGATCAGATACTCGTTTTTGCCGAGATCGAACTGATCGACCAGCCCGCGCAGCAGGTTGGCATCAATCTGCCCGCCCGGAGCGATAAGGCTGGTGCCGACTTTGATGACAACCCGCATATCGTTATTTTCTTGCGCTCAATATTCTTGCGCTTGCCGAATGCAGAATGCAGAATCCTCGCCTAGCGGGGCCAATCTGCGGACAAACACTTCTATCGTGCCGTTAGAATAGATTTCTGGCAAGCTGAATCACGTTCCCGATTAAACTTGCCGCTCGCGTTAATACGTCGAACTCTATGCCCGCTTCTAACGCAACCAGTCGCTTTTCCGGCCGCGTGGAGAACTACATCCGCTACCGGCCGGGCTATCCGCCCGAGGTATTAAATGCGCTGAGAACAGAATGCGGCCTGACGAGCCGTCACGTCATCGCCGACATCGCCAGCGGTACCGGCATCTGGACCCGCATGCTGCTGGAAAACGGCAACCCGGTTTTTGGCGTTGAACCGAATGTTGAAATGCGCGAAGCAGGGGAGCGGCTGTTGGCCGAGTTTCCAAAATTCACCAGCGTTGCGGGAACGGCGGAGGCTTCCACACTCGCGGACCAAAGAGTGGATTTTGCAACCGCGGCCCAGGCCGCACACTGGTTCGATCGCGTGCGCGCGCGCCAGGAATTCGCGCGCATTCTCAAGCCCGGCGGCTGGCTCGTTCTGATGTGGAATGAACGCCTCACCGATTCCACGCCGTTTCTCCGTGACTACGAAAACCTGCTGCTTACCTTCGGCACCGATTATCAGGACGTGCGCCACGAACGCACCACCGAAGTGGTCAACGAATTTTTCGATCCCGAACCATTTCAAGAGCGAGCATTCCCCATGCAGCAGGAATTTGACTTTGCAGGTCTCGAGGGCCGGCTCTTATCGTCGTCCTATGTTCCCGGGCCTGAGCACCCCAAACACGCGCCGATGTTGCGAGAACTGCGGCGTATCTTCGACACCCATGCCGTCGAAGGACAGGTCATCTGCGAATACAAAACCCGCCTCTACTTTGGCCGCCTCGTCTGAATCTGATTTCCTTCGTGAACCTTGGTGGCCTTTGTGGTCAACGATCTCCTCGAAGCGAAATCAACTCCGGCTTTTGATACGATCTCTGGTCGCACCCCGAGGTCGATAAAGTGTCCCCAGAAGAAGGCAGTGAAGAAAAATCTTTTCACATGACGCCCGAGGAATTCCGCCGCCACGGCCACGCCGTGATCGACTGGATCGCCGACTACCACTCCCGCATCGAATCGTTCCCCGTGCTCTCGCAGGTGAAGCCGGGACAGATTCGCGCGTCGCTGCCGGAAAATCCTCCCGCGCGCGGTGAACCTTTCGATGCGCTGCTAAAAGATGTCGAGAAGTTGATTCTTCCCGGCGTCACGCACTGGCAGTCACCGAATTTCTTCGCCTACTTTCCGTGCAACGCATCCGGCCCGGGAATTCTCGGCGACCTCCTGTCTTCCGGCCTGGGAGTGCAAGGGATGTTGTGGTCGACCAGCCCGGCATGTACCGAACTCGAAACCCACGTCTTGGACTGGCTGATCCCCATGCTCGGCCTGCCTGAAAAGTTTCTTTCCTCGAATACCGGCGGCGGAGTGATTCAAGACACAGCCTCGAGCGCCGCACTCTGCGCCCTTCTCGCCGCCCGCGAGCGTGCCACGAATTACACCAGCAACAAAAAAGGATGCGACGGCCGCATCGTCGCCTACGCCTCGACCCAGACGCACTCTTCTCTTGAAAAGGCGGCGATGATCGCCGGCCTGGGCGTCGAGAATCTGCGGCTGATCGAAGTCGACGAGAATTTCGCCATGCGCCCCGAAGCCCTCGCCCGCCAGATCGAGGTCGACAAACTCGCCGGTCTCGTGCCTTCCTTGGTTTGCGCGACCGTGGGCACAACTTCCTCGAACGCGATGGACCCGATCCCCGCCATCGGTGAAATCTGCCGCCCGCACAATCTCTGGCTGCACGTGGACGCTGCCATGACGGGCACGGCCGCGCTCTGTCCCGAATTCCGTCACCTGCAAAACGGGCTCGAATTTGCCGACAGCTATAACTTCAATCCGCATAAATGGATGTTCACCAACTTCGACTGCAACTGTTTCTGGGTCGCCGACCGCAAGGCCCTCATCCAGACCCTCAGCATCCTGCCGGAATACCTTCGCAACCAGGCGACGGAATCGGGCGCGGTCATCGACTACCGCGACTGGC
>Ga0209693_10000973_pt1 | contig 11976 bp, 12 predicted proteins | sample HubBroMetageWRM3_FD_188345 | JGI IMG/M metagenome (GOLD analysis project Ga0209693, IMG submission 188345) | Warmed soil microbial communities from the Hubbard Brook experimental Forest, New Hampshire - Hubbard Brook CCASE Soil Metagenome WRM 3... | ecosystem: Environmental > Terrestrial > Soil...
GAGTGGAAACGGGGCGCTGTCTCCGGTACGGTTGTAACCGGGGCGCGGTCTCCGATTCTAGCCGAGCCCAGTACCCAGCGCTTTCCGGAAGGATCCGCAGTTCATGCCCGCAACGACCGCCAGCTCCCGCGAGACCGCCGAACGGTTCCTGAGCGCCGCCATCGGCGCCGACCCTGGCGAGATGGCCGACTGTTACGCCCCCAGCGTGGTCATTGAGATGCCGTTTGCCGTCGCGCCGCTCATTCCCGCCAGGGTCGAGACCACCCGCGAGGAACTGCGCGCGCGTTTCCGGGCGGGAACGGCGAGCCGGAGATATAAGAGCCTGGGCGACGTCGTCATCCACGAGACCACCGGCCCCGACGTGGTCATCATCGAATACGAACTGCGCGGCGAGTTCACCCAGACCGCTGAGCCGTTCTCGCTGCGCTTCCTCATGGTGCTGACGATCCGGGACGGCCAGATCGTGCACTCTCGTGATTACAGCAATCCCATTGCGGGTGCCCAGGTAATCGGGCGGCTGCCCGAACTCATCGCCGCACTCAGCAAGGACGGCAACGGCCATTAACAGCTAATTGCTGGGCTGCGGCGTAGCGCACCTGACGTTTGGATTCACGCCCACGTAGTTGAGCGGGCCGGCGATGACCGTAACCGCGATCGTGCTGGCCCTGCTGCAATTTCCGAGGGACCCGTTGTAATCACCGCGCTGTCCGGCCGCGACGCCACCTATGGCCAGCCAGATGATGAGAAGCACCGATCCGATGTGCATTTGGACCTCCGTCAGTACTGCTGCCCATAAAAAGACGGCTGGTCGCGATCGCCAAGTATTTATCTTGGCCGGCCACCTATCGGGAAGCTTACCCGCGCGTTACTGCGACGAGCCCGCTGTGCGCGATGCCAGCGCTTTTTCCAGAAATCTGGAAGTGGCCCCGCGGCTGCAATTCGATCGATTGCGGGCCAGCGCTGTGCGCGATCCCCGCCGTCGCGCCCGGCGCGCCCGCTGCGCAGTCCTAGGACCATTGGCCGGGTGCACCACCCGGCCGACGGCCGATGCCGGGGTGCCCGGCGCGGCCGTAGCGTGCGACCAGGGTGCACACGGACGGGCGATCGGGAGGAGCCGGGACATGCTGGTGGTCGAGGTCGGGGAATTCGGCGGTCCTGAGGTGCTAGTGCCACGGCAGGTGCCCGACCCGGCGCCTGGGGCTGGGCAGGTCGTTGTGCGGGTGGCAGCCGCCGACGTCCTGTTCGTCGACACGCTGATCCGGTCCGGTCTGGCCGTCGACTTCTTCCCGGTCCGCCCGCCGTACGTGCCGGGCAACGGGGTTGCCGGGCTGGTGACCGCGACCGGGGATGGCGTCGATCCGTCGTGGACCGGCCGCGCCGTGGTAGCGCGCACGGGCGGGAACGGCGGCTGGGGTGGCTACGCCGAGCAAGCCGTGGTCGCGGCCAGCGACCTGATCCCCGTGCCCGACGGCCTCGGCGTGCGCGAGGCGGGCGCGTTGCTGCACGACGGCGCCACTGGGGAGAGCCTCCTTGAACGGGCCGCCGTGCGGTCGGGCGAGTCGGTCCTGGTCACCGCCGCGGCGGGAGGAATGGGCGTGCTGCTGGTCCAGTTCGCCAGCGCGGCGGGTGCACGGGTCATCGCAGCCGCGCGTGGAGCGCGCAAGCTCGAGGTGGTCCGGGGGGCAGGCGCCGAGCTCGCGGTGGACTACTCCGAGCCCGGCTGGGCCAAGCAGGTGGCGGAGTTCACCGGGGGCCGCGGCGCGGACGTGGTGTTCGACGGCGCGGGCGGCGCGCTGGGCGGTGCCGCGTTCGGGGTCACGGCCGCTGGAGGTCGCTTCTCAGCACATGGCGTGTCCGATGGCGGGTTCGCCGCGATCGACCCGGAGGATGCGGCCCGGCGCGGGATCACGGTCCACGGCATCCCGCAGCACGAGCCCGCCGACCTCCGGCGGCTGGCGGCCAAGGCGCTGGCCGACGCGGCTGCGGGCCGGATCGAGCCGGTCATCGGGCAGACCTTCCCGCTGGAACGGGCGGCGGACGCGCACGCGGCGCTGGCGGCCCGCACCGCGATCGCCAAGACTCTGCTGCTCAGCTGAAGGTGCGGCACGAAGTCCGGTCACGGTGCCGAGGACCGCAGGTTGATCGGCTGGTGCCAGCACGCCGGCCTGCTCGACCCCGGCACAGCCCACCGGCTGCTGCTATCAGACAGACCGATCTGTCTGATAGCGTGAAGGCCCGCGCCCGGATGCCGAGGAGGACGAAATGCCGGATCAGCAGCGCGATAGCGACGACGGCCCCCAGCGGGCGCTGGTAACCGGCGCGACGTCGGGCATGGGCCGCGCGATCGCGCAGCAACTCGCCGCCGACGGCCTGCACGTGATCGTGCACGGGAGGGACGCAGGCCGCGGTGCCCAGGTGGTCGAGGGGATCGAGTCGGCTGGCGGCCAGGCGAGCTTTGCCGCGGCCGACCTCGCCGATCCGGCGGCCATCGAACGGCTGGCCGACGCGGCCGGTGAGATCGACGTGCTGGTCAACAACGCCGGGTTCTCCTGGTTTGGCGCGACGGCGGACCTCGAGCCGGACCGGTTCGACGCGCTGTTCGCCAGCAACGTCCGGGCCCCGTATTTCCTGGTGGCGGCGTTCGCACCGGGAATGGCGGCCCGGGGAAGCGGCAGCATCATCAACATCAGCAGCATGGCCGGCCGGATCGGGCTCGCCCCGGCAGCCGCCTATGGCGCGACAAAGGGCGCGCTCGAGTCCCTGACCCGGGCCTGGGCGGCCGAGTTCAGCCCGAGCGGCGTACGGGTCAACGCGGTCGCCGCGGGACCGGTTTACACCGGCGGGGCGGCCGCCGAGCGAACCACCGCGCTCGGTGCCACCACACTGCTGGGCCGAGCCGGGAGCGCGGCGGAGATCGCCGGGCTGGTCAGCTTTCTCGCCTCGCCGCGGGCCAGCTATATCACCGGCGCGGTGCTAGCGGCCGACGGCGGCCGCACGGCGATCTGACCCGCGGCATCCCGACATGCCAGGGAAAGCAGCCAAGGGCTCCACGCCGCAGGAGCGAAGCGCCGCGGCGCGAGCCAGGCTGCTGGCCGCCGCAAGCGAGCTGTTCTACGCCGAGGGCGTGCAGTCCGTGGGGATCGACCGGGTCATCGAGCACGCAGGGGTGGCAAAGGCCACGCTCTACAGCGCCTTCGGCAGCAAAGAAGAGCTGGTCCGCGCATACTTGCGGGCGCGGCACGCCGCCACGATGCAGCGCATGAGCGACGTGCTCGAAGCTCGGTACCCGACCGCCAGGGAACGCCTCGTCGGGGTCTTCGAGGTACAGGGGCTGTCGTTCACCGACCCCGGGTTCCGGGGCTGCGCGTTCGTGGGAGCCAAGGCGGAGGCCCGGCGCGGCGGCGCCGTTGACGAGGTCGCCGACGAGTACCGCGCGTGGCTCCACGGCCTGTTCACCGGTCTTGCCCAGGAAGCGGGCGCAACCGATCCCAAGGGCCTCGCCCGGCAGCTCGTGCTGGTCTACGACGGCGCCGGAATCAGCGCCTGGCTGGACCGTGATCCCAGTGCCGAAGACGCCGCGCGCGCGGTGGCCGCCGCGCTGGTCAGCGCCGCCATCCCGGATGCCGTCGGCGGGTAATTCGGTGGCGTGCCGGCGGAGCCGCGGGTGACGATCAACGCATGTTCGGCCAAATTCAGCCGCTGACCTCGGCTGACCTGCCCGGCTGCCTCGCGCTGGCCCGGGACAGGGGCTGGCTGCCCGAGGAGCGCAAGTGGCGGCTGCTGTTTGACCTCGCCGTCGTGTACGGCGTGCGGGACCCGCTCGGCGAACTGGCCGGGGTGACGGTCCTCACGCGCTACGGCGCCGAGTTCGCGGTGATCGGCATGATGCTCGTCGCCTCACGCTACGGAGGCCGCGGCCTCGGCCGCGCCCTGATGCACCACGCGCTGGCCGAGGTGGGCGACGCGATCGTGTTCCTGCACGCGACCCCGGTCGGGCGCCCGCTCTACGAGAAGCTCGGCTTCGTGCCGGCCGGGGCGAGCCAGACCTACCTGGGCGGGTTCAAGTCGGCCACCCCGGCGGCGCCGGCAGCCTCGGCCACTGCAGCCTCGGCCGCTGCGGCACCGGCAGCCTCGGCACTGGCGGCCTCGGCCCCGGCGGCCTCGGCCCCGGCGGCTCCAGCCCCGGCGGCCGCTGCGGCCACCGAAGGGGGATCACGGCCGGCCGGGCCGGGGGACCTGATGGCCATCCGCAGGCTCGACGCTCGGGCCAACGGCACCGACCGGGCGCTCCTGGTGCGGCGGCTGCCCGGGTTCACCGAGCAGCTACGCGTCACCGAGCGGCCCGGCGGCATCACCGGCTACGCCGGCGCGTACCGGGGCGTCGCTTACGCCTGCATCGGCCCGGTGATCGCCGAGACCGTCGACGACGCGAAAACCCTGATCGCCGACGTCGCCGGTTCGATCGCCGGGCCGGTGCGGATCGACCTCGGCGACCGCCATCCGCAGCTTCGGGAGTGGGCGGTGGACCGTGGGCTCACGCCCGGAGCGTCGGCAGCGCTGATGGTGCTCGGCGGTCGGCCGCTGCCCGGCGAACGGGCCTGGTGCTTTGCTCCGCTGATGCGGGCCTTCGGCTGAGCTTGCACCCTGGCCCGAGCACTCAGGCGCTCCGGCCCCACCACGTTCAGGCGCTCCGGCCCCACCACGTTCAGGCGCTCCGGCCCGACCACATTCAGGCGCTCCGGCCCCAACATTCAGGCGCTCGAGCCCTAACACTCAGGCGCCTCGGCCCCAACGCCCAGGAATGGTTATCAAGCTGTGATCATTGTGCCTCATCCGACTTTCCTGCTTACGGGTCCTATTAGTGGCGCCCGGAACCCGTGCGCCACTACAGGGGAGGGGCCCATGTCACGCAGGACTTCAGATCGCAGCATCCCGGCTCGCGGGGACGGGACAGCGCGGCAGCCACGACGGTGGGGCCGCAGGGCCGCCGCCGCTGCGGCGAGTATCACCACGGCTCTCGCCGTCACGGGTGCGGCGTCGGCATGGGCACTGGCGGCGACCTCGCCCGGCCCGTCCTGGCAATTCGTCAAGCACGTGCACAGCGGCGGCAACGGCGACTTCACTGCGGTCGTCGCGGTTGGCAAGAATGGCGGCTGGGCCTTCAACGGCATCTCCAAGCCGACCGCGTGGAAGCGCAGCGGCGGGTCATGGACGGAGGTCTCGTTCCCGGGCCGAAGTGGCGAGGAGGTCGTCGCGGCCGAGGCGTCCTCGGCGACCAACGTCTGGGCGTTCACCGGCGGCGGGAGCGGTAGCAGGGCGCTGCGCTGGAACGGCAGCAACTGGTCGGTCGAGAGGTCCTTCGGCAAGCAGATCGGGGGAGCGGTCGTCATCAGCGCGACCGACGTGTGGGTGTTCGGTGAGCCCTTCGCGCCCGGCAGCGCGCTCGGCACCTGGCACTACAACGGCCACAAGTGGGCGAAGGTGGCGTCGGGCCACGGCCTCGAGGGCGGCAGCGCGCTGTCCGCCGGCAGCATCTGGTCGTTTGGCGGGACCAGCGTGGCGCACTGGAACGGCAGCACCTGGACCAGGACCTCCGTGGCGGCCCTGCTGCCCGCGAAGCAGGAACTCAACGACCCCGCTGTGGTGGGCATCGACGCGCAGTCAAAGAACAGTGTCTACGCCATCGGCAGCGGGAACCTCGAAGACGAGGGCGGGCCGACGGTCATCCTGCACTACAACGGGCACACGTGGGCCAAGGTGGCGCAGGGCTCCTTCGGCGTCGGCACGTCGCCGCTGCAGCAGGTCGCCTCCGACGGCCACGGCGGTCTGTGGCTCCCTATGCCCGCTGTCGGCGCCGAGCGGTCTTTCCTCGTCCATTACTCCTCGGGCCGGCTCACCGCAGCCGCGCTGCCGACCGGGCCCAGGAAGATCAACGTCGAGTCGATCGCCCACATCCCGGGCACGGCGCAGCTGCTGGCGGGGGGCTTCACGCACGCGTCGGACAACCCGGGCGCGGCCGTGGTCGCCGTGCTGTTGCAGTACGAGCGCGGCTAGAACGGGCGGCCTGCGAGTTGACGCAGGCCGCCCGCTGACCGGCTGGCCTACTCGAAGCGGACGTTGCTCGGTGCGGTCATTCGGCCGAGCACCGGCATCGTCACGAGGATGACCAGCAGCGATATGAGCAGGCCCACCCCCATGGTCGCGAAGTAGACGTGGCCGAGCGTGGGGGTGGGCGTGCCGGCCGGTGCCATCCGGTCGACCGTCAGCACCGATATGCCGTAGGCGGTGCCCGCAGCGACCACCGTGGCGGCGGCGAGCGGGAGGATCGCCTCGAGCAGCACGACCCGGTAGAGCGTGGCGGTCGGCGTGCCGCTCACCCGCAGCAGCGTGAACGGCCGCTTGCGCTCCACCAGGTTCCCGCCGACGGTCACCGCGAGGCTGCAGCCCGCGACCAGCAGCGTCAGGGCCACCGCGATGTACACCAGCCGGGACAAGATATCGGCGTAGGCGAGCCTGATCTGCACCGCCTCGCCGAACGTCTTCGGCGGGTTCGACCCGGACTGAGGCGTGTGGGTGTCAAGGAACGTCCGCACGCGCTCCAGGGTCGCGGAGTTGTTGACGCGGACCAGGACCGCCTCCAGATAGAGATGCGAGAAGTTGTCCGGGACCGCCGGGTTGCTGGCGTTCGCGATCGGCTGGGTGCTGAACGTCGGGTTGTCGCTGAACAGCAGGCTCGAGGCGGTGACCTTAATGGCTCCGGTGCCGGGGGCGCACTGGCCAAGCACGGCCAGCCCCCTGAGGCTGGCGCAGCTGATGATGCTGTCGAACGTGGGCCCCTGCGGGCCGCCTCCGCCGCCGCCGGGGTGACCCCGGTGGCGTACGCCCGGGGGCTTGACCTTGGGCTGCCGCGACTGCGGCAGGGCATAAACCGGATAGGTCGTGGCGCCCTTGAAGCCCTTCAGCTCGCCGAGCAGCGTGGTGCTGGCATGCGGGGAGAGCCCGGCCGGGCCGAAGGGACCGGCGCCGCCGCCGAACGTGTCGAGCAGCACGTTGTTCAGGCCGCTGGCGCTCGGCGTTGCGGTCGTGGCGTTGACCGCGGGAAGCAGCCCGGCCACGATCGTGCCCAGGAACACCGCCAGCATGAGCCCGGTCACGGTCCGGAACGCGACCTTCGGATTGTCGGCCAGCCGCCGCGCGGCCAGCAGCGGCGACGGTCCCTTGACCAGCCGCGCGAACAGGCGCGCCGCCTGCGCGGTGAGCCAGGGCCCGGCGATCACCAGGCCGATCATCGTGACGAGCAAACCGGGGTAGGCGGGTCCGCCGATGGACTGCTTGTTGGTTATGGCCAGGCCCCCGATGAACAGGCCAATCCCGATGAGCAGCGGCACGACCCGCCAGATGCTTGGCGGCGGGGGCGTGACCCTGCGGGCCACGCCCAGCGGTGAGATCCGCACCCGGCGCAGCGACAGCAGCGCCGCGATGGCCGACACGACCGGCACGCCGACGAGCATGCCGATGTAGTCAGTGGCCGTGGGCGTGACGTCAAAGGCGAAGTAGCGGGTGCCGATCAGCGACGCGTTCGCCAGGGCCGGCTGCACCAGCGCGAAGATGCCGATGCCGAGGAGCACGCCGAGCAGCGCGCTCACCATGGCGTCGATCGAGGCGACGACGCTGATCTGCCGCGGGGTCGCCCCGACCAGCCGCATCGCCGCGTAGCGCTCCTCGCGCCGTGCGGCCGCCAGCCGGGTGGCCGTGCCGACCAGGATCAGCATCGGGAACAGCACCGCGAGCACGCCGACCACGAACGCGTCCCTGAAGTAGGGCGTCCAGACCTGCTTCGGCGGGACGGTTGCGATATGGGTTACGACCTGTGCACCCGTCGCGGCCAGCTGCGCTGGCTTGTGGCCGATGAAGATGACCAGCTCATCCGGGCCGGTCAGAGCCTTGTCGCCGATCGTGCCGACCAGCCGGCCCGGATAACGATCGCCCAGCTCGTCCCGCGGTACCGTGCGCAGCAGCGCGGCCAGCGCGGGCGAAGCGTAGTACTGGCCGGGGCCGGGCAGCCGGGACAGGCCCGGAGGGAGCGGTGCGTGCGGGCCGAGGGCGGCCAGGTCGAGCCGCTCGATCGTCTGGCCGTCAAAGTAGTCGGCGCTGGACTGCCACAGCTCCGCGCCCGGAGTCGGCGTGGCCGTGCCGTTCGAGGACGGCCCCTGGGTGCACTCCCAGCACTGGCGGTTGTTGCTGCTCTGGAAGGCGTGGTAGTCGGCCAGCACGCAGAACAGCAGTGCGGCACCAATGCCGACCGCCAGCGCGGTCAGAGTGAGGCGGATGAGTGCTTCGCGGCCGCTCCGCAACGACAGCCGCAGGCCGAGCCAGACCATTACCCGACCACCTCGGCGCCGGCGTGGCGGCCGGCCGGGTCGACCGGATCGAGCGGGGCGGTGACCTTGCCGTCACGGACGATGGCCTCGCGGTCCGCGTACGCGGCCACACGGGCGTCGTGGGTCACCAGCACCACCGTCGTGCCCTCTTCGCGGGCGATGCTCACCAGCAGGTCCATGACGCTCTCGCTGGCCAGTGAGTCGAGTGAGCCGGTCGGCTCGTCGGCGAAGATGACCTTGGGACGCGGCGCGAGAGCTCTGGCCAGCGCCACCCGCTGGGCCTGGCCGCCGGAGAGCTCACCGGTGCGCCTGGCCCCGAGCTCGGCCAGCCCGAGCCGCACCAGCCACGACTCCGCGGTCTGGTACGCGGTCTTGCGCCTGACCCGGTTCAGCAGCAGCGGCAGCGCGATGTTGTCGGCCGTGCTCAGCTCGGGGACCAGCTGGCCGAACTGGAACACGAAGCCGAAGGCGGTACGCCGCAGCTCGGTGCGCTTGGTCTCGTTGAGCTCGTCAAGCCGCGTGCCGTCGAACCACACCTGGCCGCTGTCCGGTTTGAAGATCCCGGCCATGCAGTGCAGCAGGGTTGACTTGCCCGAGCCGCTGGGGCCCATGAGCGCGATGATCTCGCCAGCGGCCGCGGACACGCTCGCGCCCCGGAGGGCCGGCGTCTGGCCGAACGACTTGACGACGTCCCGCGCTTCGATGAGGCAGCCGGGGGAACGGGACAGCTCGGCAGAGCTCATGACTGTGTACCAACCATTTCTGCGAGGGCGTTCAGCCGGGCCGCGGTCAGGTCGATCCACCGCAGGTCGGCTTCCAGGTGGAAGAGGCCGTGATCGGCCAGGAGCGCGTCGACCAGGCTTCCGGTGCGCTTGATCTCGGTCAGCTCCCGCATGCGCCGCATGTGGGCGAGCCGCTGGAGGTCGAGATACTGCTCGGCGGAGCGGCCGAGCATCAGCGACAGCACGACTTTGGAGAACAGCACCGTCTGCAGGTGCGGCTCGGGCTGTACGGGTTCGGAGAGCCAGGTTTCGACGTCGGCCGCGCCCAGCTCGGTAATCGCGTAGCGCTTGCGGTCCGGTCCGCCGCCGGGCTCGGCCTCGCCGGCTATCGCCTTGCCGTCCCGGGTCAGCCTGCTCAGCGTCGCGTAGACCTGTCCAAAGGGCAGCGGCTTGCCGCGGCCGAAGTAGACGTCGTACTCGCGCTTGAGGTCATAGCCGTGGCTCGGCTCTCGCTCGAGCAGGCCAAGAAGAGTAAGGGGAACGCTCACAGGGCAACAGTACGCTGAGTGTATACACCATGTCTATACGTTCGGCAGGCCAGTATTCGCTCGGTGTAGAGGTGGTGCTGGGCAGCCAGTCGAAGACGATCGCGAGCATGCCGATCTCCGTCGGCATCGAGGGCGTCCAGCCGCAGGTACGCCACTCCCCAGCCATACAATGAGCTGCAGGAGCGGCGTGCGCGGCGAGGGAGCGTTTCGGTGACCGAGATTCTCACCGAGCCGGTATCGGCTCTGAGCGTATGGAGGGCCGACGAACTCGCCGACGCCGGTCGCTGGCTCATCAGCTTCGCCGAAGAAGACTTCGCCGATTTCGACCGGGCGCTCGCGCATGTCTCCAAAAAGCAGCTCGAGGACGTCACCGAGATCCGCGCAGAGGATTTCCCGCTTCCTCATTTCCGGGAGCGGATCGATGACATCGTGGATCGGCTGGAACACGGCCTGGGGCTCGTCCTGCTGCGCGGGCTGCCCGTCTACGACAGGTTCAGCGTGGACGAGGCCACCGCCATCTACTGGGGAATGGGCCGGCACATGGGGAATCTTGTGCCGCAGAACCGCAAAGGCAATCTGCTAGGCCACATACGAGACCTCGGCAAGCGCGGTCCGCACGAGCGAGCGTACGCAACCAACGAAGATCTGGGGTTCCACACAGACTCCACCGACTTCGTGGGGCTGATGTGCCTGCGCCCCGCGCTCCATGGCGGCGAGAGTTTCGTCGCCAGTTCCGGGCTGCTGTACAACTTCGTCGTCGGCGAGCACCCCGAGTACCTGCCCATCCTGAACAAGAACTTCCCGACCGACTGGCGGAGCGAGGAACCTCCAGGATCGCCCGGCTGGTACCTGGAGCCGCTCTACAGCTACTTCGGGGGAGCGCTCTCCGCGACGGTCAGGACCGGCCGGGCGAGGTCAGCCATGCGCTTCCCCGAGGTGCCCAGGCTCACCGCGGACGAGGTCTCCTGCTTCAGGTATTTCGACTCGCTGCCGAAGAGAACAGGCGTCGCCCTTGGCATGCAACTCCAGACGGGCGACGTGCAGTTCGTCAACAACTTCGCGACGGTGCACACCCGCACGGCATTCGTCGACGACGCCGACGATCCAGCGCGTCAGCGGCACCTGCTGCGACTGTGGATCAGCCGGCCCGAAGCCGGCCGGCCGCTCTGCCCTGAGTACGCGGTCTGGCGCAGCGGCTACCCAACCTGACTGGCCGCGGGTCGCAGCAGTTGACGAAGATGGGGGTCGCCACGCATGCCGGACACGGACGTCACCAGGCTCAGTGCCACGGAGCTGCTCGGGCTGTACCGGCGCCGCGAGCTGTCGCCGGTGGAGGCGACGCGCGCAGTGCTCGCGCGGATTGACATGCAGAACGCCGTTACCAACGCCTACTGCCTGGTCCGGGACGAGGAAGCGCTCGCGTCGGCGAAGGAGTCCGAACAGCGATGGCAGGCCGCGGAGCCCGCCGGGCTGCTGGACGGGGTTCCGGTTTCGGTCAAGGACCTGCTGCTGACCAGCGGCTGGCCGACGCTGCGCGGCTCGCTCACCATCGATGAGGCCGGCCCGTGGACCGTTGACGCCCCGGCTGTCGCACGGCTGCGCGAGCACCGGGCCGTACTGCTGGGGAAGACGACCACGCCGGAGTTCGGCTGGAAGGGCGTGACTGACAGCCCGCTGACCGGGGTGACCCGCAATCCGTGGGATACCGCCCGCACGCCGGGCGGGTCCAGCGGCGGTGCCGCCGCGGCGGTGGCATCGGGCCTCGGCCCGCTGGCCCTGGGCACCGACGGCGGCGGCTCGATCCGGATACCGGCCAGCTTCTGCGGCATCGTCGGGCTGAAGCCGACCCATGGCCGCGTTCCGGTCTACCCGCCGAGCACGTTCGGCACCCTGTCGCACGTCGGGCCGATGGCCCGCACGGTCGCCGACGCGGCGCTGCTGCTCGACGCGCTCGGATCACCGGACTACCGGGACCCGCTCGCGCTGGACCGGCGGGCACCGTTCAGCGCCGAGCTCGGCACCACCGGCGTGGGCGGCCTGCGCGTGGCCCACAGCCCGGCGCTCGGCTACGCCAAGGTTGATCCCGAGGTCGCAGCGGCGGTCCGGGCCGCGGTCACCGCGCTGGAGCAAGCCGGTGCGGTGGTCACGCTCGCCGATCCCGGGTTCGTGAGCCCGCTGCCCGCCTTCGATGTGCTCTGGTACGCGGGAGCGGCCAAGATCGTCGAAGACATTCCCGAGGACCGCAGGCACCTGATCGACCCGGGGCTGGCCGAGATAGCGGAGGAGGGCCGGCGCTACTCGGCGCTCGGCTACCTGCAGGCGCTG
>Ga0209693_10000978_pt1 | contig 11952 bp, 11 predicted proteins | sample HubBroMetageWRM3_FD_188345 | JGI IMG/M metagenome (GOLD analysis project Ga0209693, IMG submission 188345) | Warmed soil microbial communities from the Hubbard Brook experimental Forest, New Hampshire - Hubbard Brook CCASE Soil Metagenome WRM 3... | ecosystem: Environmental > Terrestrial > Soil...
GCGCCTTCCCTGGCGGCGCCTTCCCTGGCGGCGCCTTCCCTGGCGGCGCCTTCCCTGGCGGCGCCTTCCCTGGCGGCGCCTTCCCTGGCGGCGCTTTCCCTGACTGCCGCGCCCGTGCAGGTACGGGCCGGGGCGTTGTGCGGTACGCCTCGAGACGTTGCTAACCTGATAGTCGTCAGTGGTCGTGCAGGGTAGAGTAATCGGAGCACGGATGGACCTGCAGCGGTTCCATGTCGGCCGACACCGGGAAGGATGACCAGGTGATACAACACGACGCCGGGCCGACCGGGGTGGTGCCTGAACCCGGGGACCCCCTGGAGCCCACGGCCGATGCCTCCGCGGCGCACGGCTCGCCCGAACGGCGGGAACTGTCGTTCCGGACCAGCGGCCTATCCATTCAGCTCGAGATATCCGGTACGGCACAGTCGCGGCGGCTGACCGGTCAGCTGATCCCGCGCCAGTCGGCGGTGGTTGACATCAGGCACAGCGCCGGGGTGGTCACCGTCGAGGCCGACACGCTCGGGCGGTTCAGCGCCGACTCCATCCCGTCGGGCGCGGTCAGCCTGCGCTGCCACCTGGGCACTCCCATCACCACCGGCTGGATCGCCCTGTAAGCCCGCTACTCCCCCGGTACTCCTCGCCGCCTCAGGACAGCGGCCGGTGACGCGCTCGCGGCTTTTGGCGGGGAAGCGAGCGGCGAGACGGGGCGAGGAGTACGAAGGACTGCGTGGGAGTCCTTCGCGAACGCAAGGTGGAAGTAGGCGGGCGGCGGCTGCACGTGGTCGAGGGCGGCCGCGGCAGTCCGGTCGTGGTGCTGGAGGCCGGGTTCGGCTGCTCGTCCGAGCTCTGGCGAGACGTCCAGGAACGGATATCGCTGGTAACCGCCAGCTATAGCTATGACCGCGCCGATCACGGCGCGAGCGACCCCGCCGGGCCGTGGACGCTGGACGGATGGCGGGCCGACCTGGAGGCCTGGCTCGCCGCCCTGGCTGTGGATCCACCGTATGTGCTGGTCGGTCATTCGTTCGGAGGGCACATCATCCGGGCGTTCGCGGCCAGGCATCCTGGCGATGTGGCCGGGATGGTACTGATCGATGCCCGGCACGAGCGCCTGGCCGAGGCGCTGCCGGAATGGATTGCGCGATTGCGGGAACTCGCCGCCTACGACGCCGAGCAGGGCCTGCGCGCCGACGAGGTGATAACGAGGCTAACCACCGAGGCCGGGCGGGACGATCTGGCCCGCATGCCGCTAACGGTGATCACTCACGGCCGGGCTGACTGGATACCCGCCGGGTTCGGATTCGGACCGGCTGAACGGGACCATTGCGAGCGGGCATGGCAAGCGCTGCAGCGTGACCTGGCCGCACGGTCACCGGACTCAGTCCTCCGAGTCGCGGTTACCAGCGGGCATCTCATCCCGGCCGAGCAACCCGATCTGGTCGCCGAGGAAATCCTCGCGCTCGTGGCGCGCCACCCCGGCACCGCCTAGTCCGCCGACCCGGGCGGCCGACGATCACGGCTTCCGTGCCACCACGACGCAGTAATACGCATCCGCGGCGTTGGCGGGTACTACCTCGCCGGGGTCGGGCCGCCACTCGGACGGCCACGTCAGGCCGGGCTCGACTGTCTTCAGTCCCGCGACGAGCCTCAGCACCTCTGCGCGAGTCCGGACGTGGGCCTTCTCCGTGGCGTGATCGAAGACCCGCTCGGCGCCGCGGACCGCGGGGACGGTATCGGGTGTCGCATGCGATATCGCGACATGGGTGCCGGCCGGGAACGGGTCGGTCAGCCGGGCGATAAGCCCGGCCGGGTCATCCTCGTCGGCGACGAAATGCAGGATGGACAGGAAGAGGAAGGCCACGGGCTCGCCGAAATCTATCAGCCTCTCCAGGGCCGGGTCGGCGAGGATCTTGTGGGGCTCAAGCAGGTCCTGCTCGATGATCGCGGTGTTCGGGACGCCCTGGAGCATCGCCCGTGCGTGGGCGAGGACCACCGGGTCGTGATCGACGTAGACCACCCTGGCCGCGGCGCTGGCAGCCTGGGCGATCTCGTGGGTGTTGCCCACCGTGGGCAGCCCCGCCCCGACGTCGATGATCTGCCGTATGCCGGCCTCATTGACCAGGTAGCGGACGACCCGCCGCAGGAACGCCCGGTTCCATTGAACCGCGAGCCGGACGTTCGGCAATTGCTCGATCAGCGATTCGGCGACCGCCCGGTCCGCCGGGTAATTGTCCTTGCCGCCGAGCAGGTAGTCATAGACGCGAGCCGCGCTGGGGATGTCGGGCCTGAACGTCTTCCGCCAGTCCTCGTTGAAACTCACCAGCCAGCTCCCTTGCGCTGTCGCGACGCGTTTCCCGGTCACTACCGGGTCCGCGGGGCGCAGGCTTGGGGAATGCACGATTTTCGCGCACGCAAACATCACGGCGGTACCAGCCGTGCCCCCCACTTCGCGCATAGTACCCAGATTGTGAATCGCAGATCAAGAAAACGCCCGATCAGGGGCCTGCGATTTCATCGACAGACCTATCGCTACGGCTGGGGCATGCACCAAAGCGATTCGAGTCTTTCCCGCTGCCACATCTGGCCCAATTTTCCCAGTCGCCTCTTTAATTGTCACGCGGTGCTCCGCGGGCTCCGGACGGTTACGGTGCAGGTGCCGGTACGTGCCGGGTGGGGATCGGTATGTGGCCCGCGGGTACCGGACGGTTGTGGTGTGGGCGCCGGCCTGTGGCCCGCGGGCGCCGGATTGCGGCCGTGCGGGTAGCTGTACGTGTCGCGCGGGTGCCGGTCTTGATTAGGTACGGCCGCTCCGGCGGACGAATTCGAAGAGCAGCACGCCTGCGGCCACCCCGACGTTTAGGGAGGACTGGCCCGGAGCCATCGGGATGCGGACCCGGCTGGTACAGGCCGCCAGCGTCTCGGGACGCAGGCCTGTCTCCTCATTCCCGACCACGAACGCCAGTGGCAGGTCCAGGGTCTGGACGTACAGATCGGCATCGGCGTGCGCAGTCGCGCCGAGGGACGCGAACCCGTTCCTGGACAGCTCACCCAGCCAGCCGGGAAGATCGGCGCAGCTGTACAGCGGGATGCGGCCGACCGCGCCGCGGGCGGCGCGCACGCAGTTCTTGTGCAGCGGGTCTACGCCGTCCTCGGTGACCACGACCGCGCCCGCGCCAGCGCCATCGGCCGTGCGCAGCACCATGCCGAGATTGTCCGGGTTCTGCAGGTTCTCGGCCACCAGCAGGACCGACGAACGAGGCAGCCGGAGCATGCCCACGTCGCCCAGCCTGAAATGGACCGCGGCCATCACCGCGGGCAGCGGGCGGGTACTGGTAATCGTGCCCATCAGCCCGTCCGAGCAGCGGTAACACGCGATTCCCTCGCGGCCGCACAGGTCGGCTATCTCGCGGCCTTCCGGTGCCGCCGCGAACGCGTTAAGGCAGAGCACCGCCTCGACCGGCAGCCTGTCGTGTATCGCCCGCCGAACCAGCGTCGGACCCTCCGCCACGAAGCTCGCCTCCGCGCGCCGCGCCGCGGGCTCCCTGAGGGCCCGCAGGCGCTGTACCGCCGGGGTGTCCTTGGCGGCCAGCTGCGGACCGGCCATCCTGGCATCACGATCCGATGCGTCCGCGCGCAGGGCGCCTCGCCTGGCCCCGGCGAAGACGGCGAGGCGGTAGAGGGGACGGTAGCCGAGCGCCTCAAACACGGCGATGGTCCCCGATCGGTCCGCGCGCAGCGACAGCGCGAGGGCAGCCCTGCCATCGGCGAGCGCGTCGGCGGTCGCGGTCCGCACCGCGTCGGCGTCGGCGTCGGCGTCGGCGTGCTCGGGGACCACGACCTCGTGCAGGCCATCGCCGAGAGCGCGGACGGCATATGAAGGCCCTCCGGGTCGACGGGCCTGCGCCGTGCCGGAGGGTACGAAGGTGCCCGGCGTGGCATAGTAACCCACCCGCTCCGGCAGCTCCTTTCCCGTGAACAGGTCCCGGACGGCGGCGAGCATCCATCGCTGGCACAGGAACAGGACCCCGCTACCGCGGCCGGGACAGCCGAGCAGCAGGTCGCGAAGGGCACGTTCATCGCGGGCCGCAACGACTGCCTGCCAGGTATCCCGCCCGGGCACTGTCTGGCGGTACATCAGCACGCCGGCGACTTCGCCCCAGCCGGAGACGAAGACCCGCGGCGCGGGCTCTGCTGCCAGCCGTCCGAAATTCAGCTCAGGAGCGGCGGCCAGAAGAGGCGCGATCTCGGCTCCTGGCCCGTCGGCCGATTCTTCGGCGGCAATTCCCAGGATGAACCGCAGCAGCGGCTCCTGGAGAGATGTCTCGGTTGCCACCGCGGCGATGTTATCAGCTCCGCGCTGGCTTTCAGGTGCATCAACCCGGGCCTGACCAGCCAGTGCCTGGCCGGCCGCCGAGGCGGGCTGATCCACCTTTGACAGCCCCATAGCTAACCGCTATCTTTAAGGATAACCGTTAGGTAAGGAGAGGTTGTGCAGCAGGAAGCGGTGCTGGCGCTGCTGGCCAAGGAGCCGGCCCACGGGTATCAGCTCCGGGCCCGGCTGCAGCAGGCGCTCGGCTCGGTGGGGGACGCGATGAACGCCGGGCAGATCTACGTCACGCTGTCCCGGCTGGAGAAGGCGGGACAGGTGAGCTGCGAGCGGGCGCCCGGCTTGCCGGACCGGCCGGACCGCAAGGTGTACGCGCTGACCGCTGCCGGGCAGCAGCGGGTCGCCGAGTGGATCGCGGACGTGAGCTGGCCCGGACCGGGCCTGGCGGAATTTCACCTCAAGCTGATCGCGGCCGCGGCGGCCGGGCTGGCCGACCCGATCAGGATCATCGACGCCCAGCGGCGCGAACTGCTGCGTCAGCTGCGCGACGTGCAGCGGGCGGCCATGGCCGAGCCGGACGGCTCGGAGGCCGCGCTGCTGCTTGAGGGCTTGGCGCTCCGGCTGCAGGCCGACCTGGCCTGGCTGGAGGCATGCGAGCAGAACTGGACAAACCAGAAGAAGGACGGGTCATGAACGCTACCGACGGGGACACCTGCGTGCTGCGCACTCGGGGGCTGCGTAAGGAGTACGGGAAGAAAGAGGGCCTAGTCCACGCATTGAACGGCGTGGACCTGGACGTCATGGCCGGGGAGACGGTGGCGGTGATGGGGCCCAGCGGTTGTGGCAAGTCGACGCTGCTGTACCTGCTGGGTGGCCTGGACCGGCCCACTAGCGGCGAGATCTGGCTGTCCGGGCAGCGCCTGGACCAGCTGTCCGAACGTGGCCTGGCCCGGCTGCGCCGCGACGCTGTCGGTTTCGTCTTCCAGGCCTTCCACCTGATGGACGAGCTGACCGCGGTGGAGAACGTGGAACTGCCGGCGCTGCTGGCCGGTCGTTCGCCGCGAGTGGCCCGCAAGACGGCCACCGAACTGCTGGAGCGGGTCGGGCTGGCCGACCGGGCCAGGTTCCTGCCGACGGCGCTGTCCGGGGGCCAGCGCCAGCGGGTCGCGATCGCCCGGGCGCTGGTCGCCAGCCCGCAGGTGGTGCTGGCCGACGAGCCGACCGGGAACCTGGACAGCGCCGCGACCATAGAGGTTCTGCGGTTGTTCGACCGGTTGCACGCCGCCGGGCAGACGCTGGTCATCGTCACCCACGACCCCCGGGTCGCGGCCACCGCCGACCGGATGATCTCCATGCGCGACGGGTCGTTCACCGACCAGACCAAGCTGCACGGCGGCACCACCGGCCGCCTGGGCACCCTGGCCGGGCTGGAGGGCTGAGCCATGGGCAAGATCGTGCTCGTCATCCGGCTGGCCACCCGCGACATCCGCCGCCGCAAGGCCCAGGCCGTCCTGCTGCTGCTTGCCATCGCCGCCGCCACCACCACGCTCGTCCTGGGCCTGGCCCTCAACGGCGTGACCAGCCACCCCTACCAGCAGACCCGGGCCTTGACCAACGGGCCCGACCTGGTGGCCGGGTACGGCGTGAACCTCAACGCTTCGGGCCCGGGCGCGGTCAGCGCCGCGCAGGTCCAGGCTGACACCAGTGCCCTGACCCACCTCAGCGGCGTCACCGAGTACTCCGGGCCCTACCCGGTCGCCTCGGTGATCCTGCGGACCCGCGGCCTGACCGTCCCGGTGCTGGCGGAGGGCCGCGGACAGGCGCCGGCCGCAGTCGACCAGCCGAAGCTGACCGCTGGCAGCTGGGTGCGTCCCGGCGGCCTGGTGATCGAGCGCACCTTCGCCACCGCGCTCAGCGTCGGGGTCGGCGACCGGGTCACCCTGAACGGCCAGCCGTTCACGGTAGCCGGGATCGCGGTCACCGCCGCCGCCGCGCCGTACCCGAACTGCTCCCTCACGAACTGCATCTTCACTGGGCCCCAGATGGGCGCAGGCGCCAGCAGCCTGTCGACCCTCAACGTTGGCCTGGCCTGGGTCACCGAGGCGGACGCCCGCGCCATGGCCTCGCCGCAGGCACCCCTGAGCTACGTGCTGAACCTGAAGCTCAAGGACCCGGCGACGGCGCCGGCCCTGCAAAACCAGTTCCTGTCGACGTACGGTGGCGTCCGCGGCGCGCTGAGCCAGAGCATCGATAGCATCAACACCTGGCAGGCCATCAGTTCCGCGGCTGGCGAGCTGGTGCAAGACGAGCAGTCGGTGCTCAAGGCCGGTTCACTGCTCGCCGTGCTGCTGGCGGTGGCCAGCGTGGCGGTCCTGGCCGGGGGCCGGATGGCCGAGCGGACCCGGCGGGTCGGCCTGCTCAAGGCGGTAGGCAGCACGCCGGGCCTGGTGGCCGCCGTGCTGGTGGCCGAGAACCTGGCGCTCGCCCTGGTGGCGGCGGCGGCCGGGCTGGTCATCGGCTGGGCCGCCGCCCCGTTGATCACCAACCCCGGTGCCGGGCTGATCGGCACCGCGGGCCCGCCCTCCATTACCCCGGCCACGATCGGCCTGACCGTCGCCCTGGCGCTGGCGGTCGCGCTGGCCTCAACGCTCGTGCCCGCCATCAAGGCCGCGCGCAGCAGCACGGTCAGTGCCCTGGCCGACACGCCGCGGCCGCCGCGCCGCCGCGCCGCCCTGATCGCGCTGTCCGCCCGGCTGCCGGTGCCGCTGCTGCTGGGGATCCGGATGGCCGCCGGACGGCTGCGCCGCGCCGTGCTCGGCGCGGCCAGCATCGCGGTCACCTCTGCCGGGATCGTCGCCCTGCTCACCTTCCGCGCCACCGTCGATCACGACCTCGGACCGACCGCCGGCCAGGTCGGCGACCCCGTGGTCACCCGGGACACTCAGATGCTGCTGGTGATCACGATCGTGCTGGTCGCCTTGGCCGTGCTCAACGCGATCTGCACCGCCTGGGCCACGGTGCTGGACTTCCGGCGTTCCGCGGCCCTGGCCCGCGCGCTCGGCGCGTCCCCGCGTCAGGTCAGCGCCGGGGTGGCGTGGGCCCAGGTGCTGCCCGCGGTGCCAGGTACCCTGCTCGGCATCCCGCTGGGCCTCGGGCTGTTCAAGGCCGCCAGCCCCGGTCCGCTGACCGTTCCGCCTGCCTGGTGGCTGGCCGCCGCCGTACTCGCCACCCTGGCCGCGGTGGCCCTGCTGGCCAGCATCCCGGCCCAGGCCGGCACCCGCCGTCCGGCCGCCGAAGTCCTGCAAGCCGAGGCTACGTAGAGGCGCACGGCTTGCCGGGAGTGCTCGCGACCGTCGAGGTGATGCGCCGGTGATGCGCCCCTGAGGCCGGCCCCGTGCCAGGATCATCCCGACCGGATCGTCTGCGGGGAGTTCGAGAACGCTCCGGACCGCCGATGTGACCCACCACGGCACAGTCTGACCAACTACCTATCGGGAGGCAACATGGCCACGTATCTAGCTTTTCATGAGGTCGACGACGTAGAGCACTGGCTCAAGTCCGGGAAGCGGGAAGAGTTTTTCGGACCGCACGGCATCACGGCCCGCACCTTCCGCGACCCGGGCGGATCCGACCGGGTCGGGATGATCGTCGAGATCCCCGACTTCGCCGTCTTCGAGCAGATCATGCAGACCGAGGAGGCCGCGGAGGCCATGAAGCACGACGGCGTCCGCCCCGAAACCCTGGTGATTCTCAGCGAGTAATGCAGGACCAGGAGGACCAGAGACGGCCGGGCCTACTTCCCGGCCGTCTCCGAGTGCGAAGAAAGGCTCGCGCCCGCGCCTATAGGCCGAGGCCGCGGGCGATGATTTCTTTCTGGATCTCGGTGGTGCCGCCGAAGATGGACTGGACGCGGCTGTCGGCCCAGGCGCGGGCGACGGGGTACTCCCGCATGTAGCCGTATCCGCCGAACAGCTGGACGCACCGGTCGGTGACCCGGTTGCACAGCTCGGTGTTCCACCACTTGACCATCGACGCCTCGTCGGTGCTCAGCCGGTCCGCGCAGTGCTCGGTGATCGCGCGGTCGGTGAAGGCGCGCGCCACGGCCAGCTCGGTGGCGATCTCGGCCAGCACGAACTTGCTGTGCTGGAACTTCCCGATGGGCTGCCCGAACGCCTGGCGCTGCTTGCTGTAGGCGAGCGTGTCCTCGAACGCCTTCTCCGCGATGGCCAGGGCGGTGACGCCGATGGTGACGCGCTCGCGCGGCAGGTTCTGCATCAGGGCGACGAATCCGCCGCCCTCCTCGCCGAGCAGGTTCGCCGCGGGCACCCGGACGTCGGTGAAGAACAGCTCGGAGGTGTCCTGGGCGTGCATGCCGATCTTTTCCAGGTTCCGGCCGCGGGAGAACCCGGGCATGTCACGCTCGACCACGAGCAGGCTGATCCCGCGGTGCCCGGCACCCGGATCGGTGCGCGCGACCACGATCACGATATCGCCAAGCTGACCGTTCGAGATGAACGTCTTCTGCCCGTTCAGCAGGTAATGATCCCCGGAGCGCTCGGCGGTGGCGCGGATGCCCTGCAGGTCGCTGCCGGCTTCCGGCTCGGTCATCGCGATCGCCGCGATGAGCTCCCCCGAGCAGTAGCCTGGCAGCCACCTTTCGCGTTGCTCCGGCGTGCACAAGCGGTCGAGGTAGGGCCCGATCATGTCGTTGTGCAGGGTGAACATCGGGCCGCTCGCGCCCGCCCTGGCCAGTTCCTCGTTCAGGATGACGTAGTACCTGTAGTCGGGATCGCCGCCGCCGCCGTACTTCTCGTCGATGTGGATGCCGAGCAGGCCGGCCCGGCCTGCCGCCAGCCACACGTCGCGGGACACGACTCCGTCCCGCTCCCATTGCTCGTGATAGGGCGTGATCTCCTTCGCGATGAAGGCACGCACCATGTCACGGAACGCCTCGTGCTCTTCGGTAAAGATTTCCCGCCGCATCGCAGTCCTCCACGGGCATCGTAACCCGGCCGGTGCCGTGACAGGACCGTGACCAATCGGCATATTGTGAAACACTTACTTCGAAAGTACTGTTTCACGTATGGCTGACCAGCTGGAGGGAACGGGACCGGGCACGCCCGAGCCCGGGGCGGCGGGACCGGGCACGCCGGAGCCCGGGGCGGCGGGACCGGGCACGCCGGAGCCCGGGGCCGCGGAACTGGGGACTCTTGGCAACCCGCTCAAGCTCACGGATCCGCGGATGATGCGCGCCCTGGCACACCCGGCGCGGATCGCCATCTGGACGCATCTGGGGTTGCGCGGGCCGGCTACGGCCACCGAATGCGCCGCGGTCGCAGGGCTCTCCCCTTCGGCCTGCAGCTACCACCTGCGGACGCTGGCCAGGTACGGCTTCGTCGATGAGGACAGGGCGAGCGCGGCAGACGGCCGCGAGCGGCCGTGGCGAGCGCGGCTGCTGGCCTTCACGATGAACGATAGTCCCGGGCAGTCGGCTGCCGAGAGCGTAGCCAGCCAGTTGCTCGTGGAGAACATACGCGCGGCGGCGGAGGAGACCCGGCTGCGATACCTGGATCGCAAGTCGGAATATCCCGCCGACTGGCAGGCCGCGGCGGGTGAGGCGTTCAGCGTCGCCCACGTGACGGCGGCCGAGCTAAAGAAACTGCGGGAGCAGGTGCTCGAGGTCATGATCCCTTACATACGGCTGGACCCGGCCGAGCGGACGGATGGCGCGTTGCCGGTCCGGATACTGCTCGATCTGTTCCCGTGGTTCGGACCGGAGGAGGCCACGTGACCGGGCGAGTGGCCGCGGCGTGGCGGTCGGGACCGTTGGCGGTGCGGAGCTTCCGGCTGCTGGCGGGCGGGCAGCTCGCCTCCACGATCGGGGATTACTGCTATGCGGTGGCGCTGCCGTGGCTGGTGCTTTCGTCGCACGGCGGGGTGATCCTGCTCGGCACCGTGCTCGCCTGCTACGGCGTGACGCGCACCGTCCTGATCCCGCTTGGCGGGGTGCTGGCCGACAAGGTGGGACCGCGTACCGTCATGCTCCTGGCCGACGCCGTCAGGTGCGTGCTTGTTGCGGTTCTCGCCCTGCTCGCGGCCCGGCATGACACCTCGCTGGCCGCGCTCGGGCCCATCGCCGCGCTCATCGGCGCCGGCGAGGGGCTGTTCCTGCCTGCCTCGTACGCGATCATGCCGTCGCTGCTCGACGGCGAGCGGCTCGGGGCGGGCAACGCGATCTCGACGGCGGCCGTGCAGGCCGGATCGCTGCTCGGCCCGGCCCTCGGCGGCGCCCTCGTCGCCACCACCGGCTCGTCCACCGGGGCCTTCGCCATCGACGCCGCGTCGTTCGCCGTGTCGGCGCTGTCACTTGGGCTGATCCCGCGGCAACCCGCGAGCGGATCGGTGGCCGGGGCTGATGCTCCTGAGACTATCGGGGTAGGTGAGGCAGCCGGGGAAGGGGAAGGGGAAGGGGAAGGGGAAGGGGGAGAGAGCGAGCGCAAGGGAGAGGGAGGACAGGGAAGGCGGGAGGAAGGACAGGGAGGACGGGAGAGAGGGCTTTGACAACCCTAACCCATGCACATCGGGGGGCGTTTGAGGCGAAACCGACGACGCTGGAGAAGTGGAGGCCGAATGAGAGGCCTCCGGGGTATTGGGGGGTGAGGAGGGGTATGTGATCAGGCGACGGAATTGAGCTGTTGGGACGCACCTGAGGAACCCGAGAGAGGAGGAAGAGGGAGGCCGAGGGAGGCCAAGAGAAGGGAGCCGAGAGAGAGGTCGAGGGAAGTCGAGGGAGGGAGGCCAGGAGAGGAGGAGAGAGGGAGGCCGAGAGAGAGCAATGGAGGAAGGGCGACAAAGGGCGACAAAGGGAGGCCAGGAGAGGCCGATGGAGGGGGAGGGAGATAGTCCAGGAGAGGGAGACAGATAGGCGACGAAGGGAACTGCTACCCGAAGTATGAAGTTACGAACACCATCTGGTTGATCTCAGCTCATAAAAGTCGTGACGGTGGAGCGATTACTTAGCTATCCCTTACGCACAAGTAATGCACGCCGACCCGTCGACCCACATGCACAAGCCCGTGCATCTCACCTGTTCACGAGCTTGAACCCACCCGCACTGACCCCGAACCATGACGCGTAACGACTGAGTATATAGATAGTACTAGTGCGACCAAGAGTAAGGCTCTTGCATGTATGTATCATATCTTTGAACAGCAAAAGAGGGTCGTGTAATAGATACCCGCCCAACCCGCGCCTGACCCGTCTGAATCCAGAAACCTGTACCCGTACCTGCGGTCAGGGTTGGTTCTCAATGACCTGGGGGTGACCCGTGTGCTCATGCGGCAAAAGGGGGGTACCCGTGGGGGTGCGCACAGGGGGGGGGCACAGATTATGGTTCTGAGACAATAAAAGGAGGTACAAGACACTGGAAGCGTAGCTAGATTGTAAGTGTTACTGCACGCGGTTGTTCCTCGTCCTCAAGGCCCTCGACCAACTTGTCCCACGACCAATCCTCCCCATCGCGAACAACCTCGCTTGCGTTGGCCTCGTGGTTGGCTGGGTCCTGATCCACTAAGTCGAGGTCCTCTTCCTCTTGTGCGGCGCTGACAACTTCACGGAATAGCAAG
>Ga0209693_10000984_pt1 | contig 11944 bp, 11 predicted proteins | sample HubBroMetageWRM3_FD_188345 | JGI IMG/M metagenome (GOLD analysis project Ga0209693, IMG submission 188345) | Warmed soil microbial communities from the Hubbard Brook experimental Forest, New Hampshire - Hubbard Brook CCASE Soil Metagenome WRM 3... | ecosystem: Environmental > Terrestrial > Soil...
CCCTGGAGCAGATGGACCGCGGCGGGAACCCGACCATCAACCCGTTCATCAACCCCGACGGGGAGAAGAACCTGTTCAACTCCCGCCAGCCCGCCGACGACGTGGCCAACTACCTGGAGCCGTGGTCGGCGATCCTGCAAAACGCCGGCGGCTACTCGCCCGAGCAGGCACAGGCGGCTGCCCTGCAGGTGCTGCCCGACATCCTGCACTACGACCGCGCCAAGCCCGCCACCTATCCCAACGGCCGCATCCTCACCGACGACGTGTACAGCCTGCGCTTCGCCTGGCTGACCAACGGCAAGGTCCCGCCGTCCGGCCTCAAGCCGCACGACGACCTGCTGGCCGGGTTCCCGTACCTCGGCCAGCCCAACCCCTAACCAGCCGGCCCGATCCGGAGTCCAACCGGATCGGGCCGGTCAGCCCGCCGGGTCGCTCGGATGCCTGCTGAGCGGCGTGGTCTGCACGGTCATCCAGGCGTCCAGCGGCAGCGACTCAAGAATCGCCTGCATCTCGGCGGCGTCCGCGGCCTGCCACAGGCCCAGCGCGCGCCCCTCGCCTGGCTGGGCCGGCAGCGTCCAGAGCCGGATCAGGTGCCCGCCTGCGGCCAGTTCCTTCGCGCTGCGCGCCTCCCGCGTCTCGGTCTCCTGGACGACCTGGGCCGGTGTGCCTTCCGGGACCCGGATGACGAAGGTGGTAAGGAACTCGGTGGCCCCCTTGCTGGGCGCCAGGCCAGGGTCGTTCGGGTGCGGCGACAGCGGCGTTACCTCGTCGGTGCGCCACACCCGCAGCGGCATCGAGGCCAGCACCTCCTCGAGCTGGCCCGCGTCGGTGGCGGCGAACAGCCCGAGGCTGCGCCACTCGCCCGGCGCAAGCGGCGGCCGCCACAGCCGCAGCAGGTGCCGCTGCGCGGCAAGCTCGCGCGAGTGAGCGGCCTCGCGGGCGCGGACCTCATCGACGGCCTGTTCCGGCGTTCCTTCTGGGACGTGCGTGGTCATGGTGACCAGATATTCCATGGCTTGCATCCTTGTGGTGGGCGAGGCGTGGTATCCATCATCCGGCCGGCGGGCGCCGGTCGACCCAGGGAACACCCGGGCGGCTACCCTGGCCTGCCGATGGGACGAGGCTGGTTCGCGGCACGGGTACCGATGCCGTTCAGATCAAAATATTTTTTTATTTATTTCCGGAACGGGCAGTGGCGCACGCCCAGGTAACAGCGCTTCCGGGCGGTTAGTCTCAGTAGGAAACCCCGGGAGGAGATATGCGGCTGGTCAGGTTCCGGGCCGGAGGCGGCGCGGCGCGGGTCGGGGTGCTCGAGGCGGACATGATCGCGCCGCTGACGGGGCCGGACACGCTGGCCGGGCTGCTCGCCCTGCCGGTGCCGCGGATCCGCGAGCTGTGCCTGGGCACCGGGCCGGACGCGGTGCCGCTCGCCGCCGCCGACCTGCTCGCGCCGGCCGACGGGCGCACCGAGGTCTGGGCCGCGGGGGTGACCTACGAGCGCTCGCGCGACGCGCGGGTGCTGGAGAGCGAGCACGAGGCCGACGTCTACGAGCGGGTCTACGCCGCCGAGCGCCCCGAGCTGTTCTTCAAGTCGGCGGCGTGGCGGGTGGTGGGCACGGGCGGCCGCGTGTCGGTGCGCGCCGACTCGCAGGTGGACGTGCCGGAACCAGAACTCGCCGCGGTGCTGAACTACGCCGGCCAGGTCGTCGGCTACACGATCTGCAACGACATGAGCTCGCGTTCGATCGAGGGGCAGAACCCGCTCTACCTGCCGCAGGCCAAGATCTACCTGGGCGGCTGCGCGCTGGGCCCGGCGATCCGCCCGGCCTGGGAGGTGCCCGACCCGTACGACCTGGCCATCGAGATGAGCATCGGCCGCGACGGCGCGATGGCCTGGTCCGGCCGCACGAACACCTCCGGCCTGCGCCGCCGCATTCCCGAGCTGGCCGGCTACCTGTTCCGCGAGGACGAGTTCCCGGCCGGCGTCGTGCTGTCCACCGGCACCTGCCTGGTCCCCGACCTCCCGTTCACGCTGCAGGCGGGCGACGAGATCCGGATTACCATCGACCAGATCGGCGACCTGGTCAACCACGTGGTGCGGGGCAAGGCCGCGCTGGGGGCCTGACCGCGGCGGGCCCGGACGCCGTGTATTTCCGCCGCAGCCAGCGTCTCTTAGAGGATATTGACGTGATCGTCAGCTGAGTTCGCCCTGAATATGGCCGGAGGCTTGAAAATGAGTACCTTTTCTCTTACGCGGACCGTCAGGCGGCGGGCGGCGGCCGCAGGGCTGAGCCTGCTGGCGCTGGGCGCGGTCGGGTTCGGCGGCGCGACGACGGCCAGCGCCAGCGCCACGACGGCCAGCGCCAGCGCGACGACGGCGCAGGCAAGCGCGGGCTCGGCCGGGACGGGATGCCCGGCCACCGCGGTTACCGCTGGTGCCTCGTTCTCGACCGCGTCCTGGGCGAAGAACGTGCCGTGGCACAGCGTCGGCCGGGGCTGGATCCTCGCCGACCTGGCGAAGTCGATGTCGGCCACCGGGCCGGGGACGCTGTACCTGGTCTCGCCTGGCGGGCATCGTTACCGGCTGGGCACCGCCCCCGCAAACGCCATCTTCGATGACTGGTCGGGGAACGGCACGGACGCGCTGTTCACGATCCAGGGCGATACCTCGACGACGGTGCGGATCATCGTGCTCAACCTGCACACCGGCAGGGCCACCAGCTTCAAGACCTACTCCGGCACGAGCTTCCCCTCCATCTCGTTCTCCCGGCCCTCGGGTGCGGCGATCCTGTTCCAGGGCGGCGCCAGCACGTCGGGCGGGTTCCTGCCGTTGCAGCGGTTCAGCCTGACCGGCGTCCGGCAGCAGTGCTACCCGTCGCAGTTCGCGCGGGCCGGCGCGGTGGACGGCGGCTACCAGGAGAACGCCAGCGGCACCGAGATCGTCCTCGGCACCGCGAACGGCCTTGAGGTCGTGTCCAACGACGGCCAGCCGATCCGTCCCCTCGCGCTGCAGAAGGAGCAGGATTCCTGCCAGTTGCTGAACTGGTGGAACAGCCAGAGCGTGGTGGTGACCTGCGGGGCGCAGCTGTTCGCCTACCCGCTGTCCGGCGCCCGTCCCGACCAGCTGACCTCCTCCCGTGACCCCGGGACCTGGGTCGGCGCCTGGCACCTGCCGAGCGGCAACTACGCGGAGGGCGCCGCCTGCGGTTCGACCTTCCTGGAGAAGCTGAACACGAACGGTACCGCCAGGCTCCTCACCATCCCCAACGCCAAGAACGCCGGCACGGTCCAGCCGCTGGGCACCTATGGCGCCCGGATGCCGGTGCTGGTCGGCGGCGGTTGCGACGGGCACATCGCCTACAGCTTCGTCGACTGGTACAACCCCGCCACCAACACCGCCAGCCCCGTGGTCGGCGGCCCGGCGGGCGGCGGCTACGTGACCAAGGCGCTGCTGTTCGGGACGAATTGACGGATAAGGTCCTGCGCCCTGCGGCCCGGCTAGCACGAGCCGCAGGGCGTTTTGTTTGTGATGTCACCAAAGCGTGACCATTTCAGCCTCGATTGGCCGTGTTGCGAATGCCCTCAGCCCCTATCGTCAGGCATCCCAGGCAGGATTCTGACGACCGCTTTGAGAGAGGGCAGATGAGATTCAAGACCGCCGCGATTGCCGTCGCCGCCGTGGCCCTGTCGTTCGCCGCGGCAGGCTCGGCGATGGCTCAGTCACTCGCCCCCCTGGCGAAACACGCTTCCGCACCGCCACAGGTTTCCGGAACACGGCTGCAGAAGGGCCTGCTGCCGGGCTCGGCCTTCGGCAGCGGCTTCACGATCCATGGCCGGCTCAACACGGGCAGCAGGCTGATGTCCACCCGTGCCATCCTGCACGTGTCCAGCATGAAGTGCAGCGCCTTCGAGGGCTTCGACTATGTCTCCGGCTTCGGGAACACGGCGGGCGCGCTCGACGTCTACCTCAACCCCTCCCCGTTCGCGAACTACCCCAACACCGTTGTCTACGGGTTCCAGGACGTGGTCCAGTTCGCCACCGCCGCGGCGGCCACCAACTTCTACAAGGCCAGCCGCTCGAAATACTCCGCCTGCCACTCCTTCACCGAGCCGAACCCCAGCGACAAGAGCCCCGGCGGCGGCACTTACCAGATCAACACCCTGTCGATATCGAACATCAAGGTCAGCGGCGACCAGGCCTTCGAAGTCACCCAGGCGGCCGCGTTTTCCGAGGACCCTGGGCTCACTTTCTACAACAACAGCCTGTTCGTCGTTGCCGGGACGAACGTGTACAACCTGTGGGACGACAGCGGCACGAATGACGAACCAGCCCCAATGGGAAAGCTGATCCACGCGATCCAGGCGCTTTACCCGCACAAGTAACCGGAACCCAGACGGTAAGACCGGGGCGGCGGCCCACCCCGCTCCTCTTCGTTCCGTTAGCACTACTAAAGTATTAACGGTTACGGCATGGAGTCCTCCATGCCGCTCACGGGTGAACTTACCTTCGGGGCGAAGATGTGAGATCGGTGCGGGCACAGGCCGTGCGCCCCGGTGGCGCCGCGGCTCGGACGCCATCAGGCCGGGGGTCGCGCCGGGGTTCGGCAGGCTCCAGGTCCGGCGCGGGATGACCGCTGGGTTAGCGCGCCGCGATGCCGAACCTCATGCTGTCCTGGCAGCAGGCCGCCCTGCTCGCCGCCGCGCTCGGCGTGGCGGGGGTGCTGCTCGTGCACGTCGGCCGGGGCGCGGCCCGGCTGCGGACTTATGCGGCGCACGCCGGCCCGTTCCTCCGGGAGGCGGGCGTTGTCGTCGCCTTGTACGCGTTGTGGCAGCTGGCGGGCAGCCTGGCGACCGGCGGGATGCGGCAGGCTGTTGCCCACTCATGGTGGATCTGGCACACCGAGCGGACCCTGCACCTGCCGAGCGAGCTGGACGTGCAGCGCCTGCTGCTGCCGCACCCGCTGCTGTCCCAGGCCGCGAACATCTACTACGCGACCATGCACTTCGGGATGCTGATAGCCGTCCTGATCTGGATGTTCGCCTGGCACCGCGATCGCTACCCGGCGATGCGCAACGCGATGGCCGCCAGCACCGCGATCTGCCTGCTTATCTCCTTCATCCCGGTCGCACCGCCCCGGATGCTGCACCAGCTGGGTTTCGTGGACCTGGCCGCGCGATACGGGCAGTCCGTCTACACCGCGCTCGGCCTCGGTGCCGACCAGCTGTCCGCGATGCCGTCGGTGCACGTCGCCTGGGCGATGCTGGTGTCCTGGGCGGTCATCACCAGCGGCATCAGCCGGTGGCGGTGGCTGATCCTGGTGCATCCGGCCGTCACCGTTTTCGTCGTCGTGGGAACGGGCAACCACTTCTGGGCCGACGGCATCGTCGCGACCACCGTGGTCGCCGTCGTCCTCGGGGTGCGGGCACTCGTGCTGCACTGGGCTGGCGGCCCGGCGGCCCTGGCGGACAGACTGGACTGGATACGCCGGGCTGGCCGGCGCCACGAGGGCGAGGTTCCGGCCGGAAGGGAGGCCGTGTGGACACGACAGGAGCTGCCGGGAGCCGGGGCACCGCGGCCCAGGACACAGCAGGACGAGACGCTACCGGCCGAGACGCTACCGGCCGGGAGGCAACGGTCGGAGACGCCGCAGGCCGGGAGATAGCGGCACGGGAGGTCGCCGGCCTGATGGCCGCCGCCGCGGTCGCCTGGCTTGACGCGCTCGACCCCGGCCAGCGTGCGCTGGCCACCGGCGGCGTGCCGAGCCCGGACGCCGAGTCCGACGCCGACCGCAGGCGCTGGTTCTACACCCCCACCGACCACGGCGGCCTGCCGCTCGGCGCGCAGCGTCCGGCCCAGCAGCGCCTGGCCCACCAGCTGGTCGCCACCGGCCTGTCCACCGCCGGGTACGTCACCGTCGCGACCATCATCGGGCTGGACAACATCCTCGATCACGTCGAGGGCTGGTCCGTCGACTGGGGCCGCGAGCGAGGCCGCGATCCCGGCCTCTACTATCTGCGGGTGTTCGGCGAGCCGGGCGGCGCGGCCCCCTGGGGCTGGCGGTTCGGCGGCCACCACGTCTCGCTGAACAACCTGGTGCTGGACGGCGCGGTGCGCTCGATGACCCCGTGCTTCCTCGGCGCCGACCCGGCGGTCTCGCCGCTGCTCGGTCCCGCGCCGCTGCGCCCGCTCGCCGGGGCCGAGGACCTGGCCCGTGAGCTCGTCCGCTCGCTGGATCCCGGGCAGGCCGACCGCGCGATCCTGCTCGACCGGGCGCCTTCTGACATCATCGGCGGCAACAGGCCGCTGCTCGCCGACGGCGACCAGATGATCTACCTCAGCGACCTGTGGCGGCGGCCGTTCACCGAGCCGCCGTTCGCCGAGCGGCTGGCCGGGATGGATGCCGACGCGGAGCGGGCCTCCGGGTACGATCACCGCGACTACCGGCGGCTGGCGCTGACCAGCGCACCGAAGGGCCTGCCTGCCAGCGAGCTCGACGCCGGGCAGCGGGGGTTGCTGCGCGCGCTGCTCGGCACCTACCTGAGGCGGGTACCCGACGGCCTGTCACCGCAGCCGGACTACGGGGACGATGCCAGGCTGGACGCCGTGCACCTGGCGTGGGCCGGGCCCACCGGCTCGGGTCAGCCGCTTTACTACCGGCTGCAGGGCCCGCGCCTGCTCATCGAGTACGACAACACCCAGCGTCACGCGAACCACGCCCATTCGGTATGGCGCGACCCGGCCGCCGACTTCGGCTACGACGTCCTCGGCGCGCACCTGGCGGCGCACCACATTTAATGACCGGCCCGGCTAGCCTCAGCCCTGCGCGGGGCCGAAGTCGATGCAGGACACCCCGAAGGAATCCGACGCGGTGATGCACACCGACGTCAGCCCGGAGAAGACCTGGTGCACACCGAAGCTCCAGAAGTACCAGCCCTGGTTGAGGCTGAACGTCCGCTGCTTGACCGTCAGGCCGTTCGGGTTCGCCGCCGTGTAGACGGTCACCTTCCAGGTCTTGGTCATCGGGGCGTTGTACTGAACCCACTCCACGACGGTCCCGATGCACACGCCGCCGTCCGCCGTGCGCCGCCACCACAGGTGGCCGGCCTGGCTGCGCCTGGGGTTGGTGACGAAGCCCATCGCCGGGAACGCCGCGGGGGTGACGCCAAGGCAGCCGGTGGCCGCCACGTTGGACTCGCCGGCGGTGGCGTAGCTCACGCCAGGCACGAGCAGCGCCACCGCTCCCGCGATGAGCGCGGCGGCGAGCCATCGGCCCGGCAGCCGCCTGATGCACGTTGCCAGCCTGGTACGCGGTCCTCGCCTCATGTCTCAGGTCTCCTTCTGTTCTGGTAGGAAGGTCCGACGCCCCAGGCGGATCACTTTCCCATCAGAACGATCACTCTGGCGGCCTGGTTCACCACTTTGGGTGATATATGACCCAGCATCACCGGCCTCACGGATCTTGACGGCCTTTCACGAAGACCACACAATTGCCGTCTAATGAGGAGTCGCATGGGAATCCAGGCAGCCGATGCGATCGTCGGCGCGCTCGCCGGCGCGGGGACGCGGCTGATGTTCGGGGTACCTGGCGGCGGGCCGAACCTGGACGTGGTGGGGGCCGCGGCGGCCGCGGGCCTGCGGTTCGTCCTGGCTCACGGCGAGACCGCGGCGGCGATCATGGCCGCCAGCTACGCCGACCTGACCGGCGCGCCTGGGGCCGTGGTCGTCACCCGGGGCCCGGGGCTGGCCAGCGCGGTCAACGGGATCGCGCACGCGGCCCTGGACCGGCTGCCTGTCGTGGTGATCGCCGACACCGTCCCTGCCGCCGACGCCGGGCGGATCAGCCACCAGCTGATCGACCAGGCCGCGCTGGGCCGGTCGGTGGCCAAGGCGACCGCCACCATCGGCGGCCCGCACGCCGCGCAGACGGCCACGCGGCTTGTCCAGGCGGCGCTCGCCGCGCCCGCCGGGCCGGTCATCGCCACCATCGACGACAGCGCCACCGGTACCGGTCCCGAGGCCGGCGAACCATCGGCCACAGTCGACGACACCCGTCCTGACGGCAAGCGTGGCGAGGAAATCGGCAGGCCCACCGCCGCCGGCGGCATCGGCCGCAACGGCAGGCGCCCCGACGGCAACTGGACGCCGACCGCCGCCAACGCTTCTGGCCGCAACGGTAACGCGGCGGCCCCGGTGCTTGCCGGGGCGCTGCGGGCGGCCCGGCGGCCGGTGCTGCTGCTCGGGTCTGGGGCGATAGCGCATACGGCCGCCGTCCGGGCGGCGCTGGCGGGGCGCGGGATCCCGGCGCTGCACACGTACCGGGCGCGCGGGATCATCCCGGACCACGACGCCGACGCGGCCGGTCTCGTCACCGGGGGCACGATGGAGTGGCCGCTGCTGGACGCGGCCGACCTCATCGTGGGGCTCGGCGTGGACGAGGCCGAGATGGTCCCTGGCCGCTGGGACTACGCCGCGCGGACGGTTCTGGTCACCGGGCCGGAGGGTGCCCGCGGCTACTTCACCGGCGCGACCGCGCTGCGGATGCCGCTGGAGCGCGCGCTTGACGTGCTGGCCCAGGGTCCCGGGCACGACTGGGCGCCGGGCACCGGACGCACGGTCAAGGCGGACGCGGTCCGGCGGCTGCTGGAAGCGGCCAGCGCCGCGCCAGGGCGGCTGGCCCCGCAGCAGGTGGCGGCGACGGTGCGGGCCGGAACCCCGCAGGACACCATCGCCACGGTGGACGCCGGGGCGCACATGCTGGTCGTCATGCCGTTGTGGGAGGTCCCGGAGCCGCGGCGGCTGCTTATCTCGAGCGGCCTGGCAACCATGGGCTACGCGCTGCCCGCCGCGATCGCGGCGGCCTTGTGCACGCCGGGGTCGCCGGTGGTGGCCTTTACCGGCGACGGCGGCCTCGGCATGACGCTGGCCGAGGTGGAGACGGCGGTCCGGCTTGGCCTGCGGGTCATCGTGGTCGTCTTCAACGACGCCGCGCTCAGCCTGATCCAGATCAAGCAGAAGCCGGCCGGGCAGGGTGGCGAGGAGGCCGTCCGGTACCGCCCCATCGACTTCGCGGCGGCCGCGGTCGCGATGGGCGCCGCGGGCGCCGCGGTCGGCACCGAGCGGGACCTGGCCGCGGCGCTGGCAGACGCGCTGCGCCGGGCGGGTCCCACCGTGATCGATGCCAGCGTCGATCCGGCCTGCTACCCGGCGGTCATGGACCTCAGCCGGGGCCTTGACGGTCGCAGATCCGTGCCCGGTATCGCCGGGCGAAGAGCTAAGGAGCACGCATAATGACCATCACCGTGGCCAAGTTCAGGGACGTCGCCGAGGGAATCCAGCCCGGTCAGTTCATGATCGGCGAGCGGGAGCCGGTGGCCAGCCTGGCCGACCTCGACCCGATCTACAAGCGGCTGCTTGACGAGCCGGTGACCGCCATCGTCGCGGTGACGGGCGCCGACGGGCAGCCCAACCTGACGCCTGTCTGGTTCGACTACGAGGGCGATACCGTGCTGCTCAACCTGGCGACCCACCGCAAGAAGGTGGACTGGCTGCGCAAGGCGCCGAACGCCACCTTCCTGCTGATGAACCCGGCGAACACCTACCACTGGCTCAGCCTGAAGACCGTGGTCAGGCGGGAAATCCCCGAGGACGACCCGGTCGAGGGCCAGCGGGTCACCGACCAGCTCGACCGGATCTGGGTGAAGTACACCGGGCAGGAGCCGCCGTACGCGCTGCGCGACCCCTCGATAGACGAGCGCCGGGTGCTGTTCGAGCTCGAGGTGGTCAAGGTCGCCACGTTCGGCCGGCCGTAGCGCCGTAAGGGCCGGCCGCCGTGCCCGGCATGCCCAGCGTCATCGTCATGGGCGGTTCCGTGGGCGGCCTGACCGCGGCGTTGCTGCTGCGCGACGCGGGCTGCGAGGTCCGGGTCTTCGAGCGGTCCTCGGCCGCGCTGCAGGCGCGCGGCGCGGGCATCGCCGCGCTGCGGGCCACCCTGCGGTACCTGACCGAGCGGGGCGGCAGGACCGAGGCCGACGTGTGCTCGTCCACCGGCTGGATCAGGTTCCTGCGCCCCGACGGCGGCATCCAGCACGAGCAGCGGCACAGGTACCTGTTCTCGTCCTGGAACACCATCTACCGGTCGCTGCTCGACCTGACCGCCCCCGGCCGCTACCTGCTCGGCCGTGAGGTCACCGGGTTCGGCCACGACCGCGACCGGGTGAGCGTCACGCTGGCCGATGGCTCCGCCGCAGGGGCCGACCTGCTGGTCTGCGCCGACGGCGTGAGCTCGCTCGCCCGGGCCGCCCTGCTGCCGGAGGTGGTGCCGTCCTACTCCGGCTACGTGGCCTGGCGCGGCACGCTGCCCGAGCGGGAGCTGCCCGCCGCGACCAGGACCCTGCTCGGCGACGCCATCACCTACCAGGTCATGCCGGGCAGCCACATCCTCGTCTATCCGATCCCGGGCCCCGACGGCGCGCTGGCCGTGGGCGATCGGCTGGTCAACTTCGTCTGGTACGTCAACGTCGCCGAGGGCGGCGCCCTCGATGAGCTGATGACCGGCCGGGACGGGGTACGCCGTGCGGTATCGCTGCCGCCGGGCGCAGCCACCGACGAGGCGCTGGCCGCCATGCGGCAGTCCGCGCGGGCCCGGCTGGCCCCGCCCATCGCCGAGGCCGTGACCGGCGTGACCGATCCGTTCGTCCAGGCCGTCTACGACATCGGCGTGCCCCGGATGGCGTTCGGCCGGGCCTGCCTGATCGGCGATGCCGCGTTCGCGGTCCGCCCGCACGCGGCCGCGGGCACGGCCAAGGCCTGCGCGGACGGCTGGGCGCTCGCCGAGGCCCTCACGGCCGCCGCCGGGGACGTGCCCGCCGCGCTGGCGGACTGGGAGCGCCGCCAGCTCGCGCTGGGCCGGTCGCTGCTCGCCCGGTGCCGTGACATCGGCGACAGCTCCCAGTTCCACGGCACGTTCCGGCCCGGCGAGCGGCGGCTCATCTTCGGGCTGTACAGGCCGGGAGACTTACCCCGGGGCACCGCCCAGCCTGAGGCACGCGGGGAACCACTGCCCGTTCTGAATATAAAAAACATTGATTCCGAACGGCACTGGTACCACGGCCGCAGCCCGATCGGGTAAACACAGTGGTCGTGCCCGCGACCGAGATCACGTTCCAGCTACTGGACGGAGCGCAGGCCGCCACGGACGCGGCCGAACTGCAGGCGTTGCACGCCGAGGTATACGCCGACGAGGACGCCGGGCGGTTCGCCGGGCGGTTCCGGGTCCAGCGCCGCCAGCCGGGGTTCGTCCTCGCCGAGGCCCGCAGCGGGGGTTACCTGGTCGGTTACGCGGCCGGGATGCCGCTGCGGCCGGCCACCTCGTGGTGGCGGGGGCTGACCGCGCCGCTGCCAGAGGAGGTCACCGCCGAGCCCGTCGGCCGGACGTTCGCGCTGGTCGAACTGCTGGTCCGGGCGCCATGGCGGCGGCAGGGCATCGCCCGGACGCTGCACGACCTCGTCCTGGCGGGCCGGCCGGAGGAGCGGGCGACGCTCACCGTGCCGCCGGCGGCCGCCGCGGCCCAGCACGCCTTCCGGAGCTGGGGCTGGCGGCGGGTCGGCCGGGCCCGCGACCCAGACGAACCCGGCTCGCCGATTGCCGACGTGCTGGTCATCCCGCTGCCGCTGCAATGAATCACTGAGGCGGGGGCGGCGGCCGGTAGGATCGAGCCGCGACGCGCGGCGGCGCGGATCGCCTTTCCCCCGACCCGCAACGGAGACATGTTCCACGCCGACCTGCACGTTCATTCCAGGTTCTCGCGCGCCTGCAGCAAGGACTGCGACATCGAGCACCTTTCCCTCTCCGCGCTGCGCAAGGGCCTGACCGTCCTCGGCACCGGGGACTTCACCCACCCCGCGTGGGCGGCGGAGCTTCGGGAGACCCTCGTTCCCGCCGAG
>Ga0209693_10000986_pt1 | contig 11936 bp, 7 predicted proteins | sample HubBroMetageWRM3_FD_188345 | JGI IMG/M metagenome (GOLD analysis project Ga0209693, IMG submission 188345) | Warmed soil microbial communities from the Hubbard Brook experimental Forest, New Hampshire - Hubbard Brook CCASE Soil Metagenome WRM 3... | ecosystem: Environmental > Terrestrial > Soil...
GACCCCCTCACCTTACCTCTCCCCCCAAGGGGGAGAGGAACATGAACACTTGCGCCACCTATTGGTCACACGCCTCGCCCCATCGATTGCCTACCATCCGCTCGTCGACGGGTGCTGGATGGGAGGGTTGGCGGTGGCGTTAAGCGATGCGAGCGAGCCGGCGCGCACCGGCAGGCGGCTTGCGGCGCATCTCAAGGACAGGCTGCGTCCCTTGGCGTCGGCGCTGCCGCAGCTATCGGGTCTGCCGTCGTGGGCGCGCGCGATGGGCGTGCTGAAGCATCACGGATTTTCTCCGGCCACCGTCTTCGACATCGGGGTTGCCTACGGCACTTTTCCCCTCTATCGCGCCTTTCCGGACGCCTTCTACCATTTGATCGACCCGGCGCGGGAATCGCTTGCCCACATGCGACGCCTGTCGCGCCGGCTGCGTTGCGAGCTTCACGCCGTCGCGCTCGGCGATCATGACGGTGAAGCGGCGCTCGAGGTCCGGGCTGATATCCAGGAATCGACGCTGCTCGAGGAAGTGGGGCCGCGGCGCGTGCGTCGCGTCGATCGCGTGCCACTGTGCCGGTTCGACGTCCTCTTCAACGGCCCGATCCCACGACCTGCGCTGTGCAAGATCGACGTGCAGGGCGCCGAGCTGATGGTGCTGGCTGGCATGACCGGCCGGCTCGCCGACATCGATGCGCTGGTCGTCGAGACGAGCACGATCGCTACCGTGAAAGGCGGCGCTGAAGTCGAAAGCGTCGTGCGCTTCCTGGGCGACCGCGGCTTCGTGCTGGCCGACATCATCGGTTTGCGCCGCCGTCCGCTCGATAATGCAACGGCGCAGCTCGATCTGCTGTTCGTCCCCAAGGAAGCAGCGCCGCGTCACGACCGTCGCTGGGTCGCCACGGTCTGATTTCGCCCGGTCTGATTTTGCCTTAGTCCGATTTAGATAGTCGCAGGCGTGGCGCAACGTCAGTTGCGGATCAGGACCTGATTTGATTGTGATCATTGCGTGGACCCGTGGCCATTTTGTGACTGGCCGCTGCGGTGCTACGCTGCGCTTGCGAAGACCGTACGCAGTCGCAACATCGAACATCGGCGTGCTCCTTCGAAGGGGCGGCGCTACCATGAGGCCTGCGGCGAGTTGTCAGTGGAAATCAATTGTCGGCAACCGCCGTCGCAGACGGCCGTTTAGGCGGTTGTGACGGGGGTCATGCCGCAATCGGGCCACAAGGCATCTCTAGGGGTCTCGAGACGTGTTGGGCAGAGAATGACGATCAGGGACCTGATGAGACACACCGTCAGCGTCGGGCTATTGCTCTTGTCGGGCTGTGAGGCGACGCGAAACATGAGAAACGACTTTGCACGGCTGACATCATCGCCGCCGGCATCTGCGCAACCGAAGAAAGGCACATCCGCGCAGCCCGCTGCCCGGCCGCGGCCCTCCCCTGGCACGACACCTGCTTCTCCTGAAACCTCGGCGTCGGAAACGGCAACCGCGTCGGCCGCGCCGATACGTTCGTCATCCGATGCGCCCGCAGTGACGCTCGCCGGCAAGAGCGAGAACGAAGTCCGGGCGCTGCTCGGTACACCAACGAGTGAGGAGGAACGGCCACCCGGCAAACGGTGGCGTTATCGAGATGGGCAATGCACGCTGGACGTCCAGCTCTATCCGGACGTTCAGACGAAGCAGTTCGGAACTCTTGCGTACGAGGTAAAGAGCGATGACAACTCAGATGAAGGAAAGCGTCTCTGCTTGGCCCAATTCCAATCCCGCGTTCAGGCCCGAAACTAGTACCGGCGTGGAACGGAAAATCCGGGTCGCATTCGTCGAAGATGACGACGACTATCGCGAGGCGGTGAGCAGCGAGTTGGGCGATCACGGATTTGACGTGACGACTTTCGCCGACGGCGCCGCGCTCCTCGCCTCATTTGCCGAGGGGGCCGAGGCCGAAATCATCGTGCTGGATTGGAGCCTGCCCAGCGTGTCGGGCATCGACCTCCTGCCCCGCCTGCGCCGCAACGGCGTCGCCTTGCCCGTGGTCTTCCTGACGGGCCGCTCGCAGCCGGCCTACGAACAACTCGCCTTCGACCGCGGTGCACTCGATTTCGTCGACAAGGCGCGCGGCGTGCCCATTCTTGCGCATCGTCTTCGGTTAATCGCCGATTCGGTGAAGAAACCCAGCGAGCCCGAGCTTGTCGACAATTTCCATTGCGGTAGGCTGATGCTGAAGCCCCGCATAAGCCGCGCGTTCTGGGACAACGCAGACATCCATTTGACCCTTACCGAGTTCAAGATCGTGCATTTGCTGGCCTCGAACGTCGGCAGCTACGTGACATATCGTGCGGTCTACGATTGTATGCATTACGTCGGTTTCATCGCGGGGAGCGGCGAAAATGGCTACCGAACGAATGTCCGCTCTTGCATCAAGCGGATCAGAAACAAGTTCCGAGCCGTCGACCCCACCTTCGCCGAGATCGATAACTACCAGTCCTTCGGATACCGCTGGGGAAAGACCTAGCGCGCCACGGCCCGGCTGGCGGCGGGCGTTACACCGCCTTGCCGCCTCGCTGACCCTGAAGCTCGTAGCCCTGATCGGCATCTTCGCCGCACTGCCCGTCGTCCTGTACGGGCAGTTCGAGAGCGCCGACCGGCAGATGCGGGATCTCGTGACACGGGCCCTCCAGGACCGCAGCGCCCTGATCGCCGATGCGCTGGCGCCCACGCTCAAGAATATCGACCCCAAAGGCCAGGTGGCGCTGAACGCCGACCTCGCCAAATACAGCAGCGACGGCACGATCCTGAAGCTGATGTTCCAGCCCACCGGGGAACACGATGCGGCGGGCGCCGCCCGGCGATTCTATTTCGTCGCGTCGGCGCCGCAAATCCGCGCTGACGAGGTCTCGGCCGAACTCGACGAGCTCAGCCATCGCGGGATACTGCAACGCCTTTCCGACGCCTGCATGTGGGATACCACCAACGAGATCCGCTACAAGCAGCCGGACGGCACCTTCGAGCTGTTGACCTCGATCATTCCGATCCGGACGGCCGCGGGATGCTGGGTTCTGACATCGACCCACGCCACCTCTGAGTTCCTCAACACGTCGATCGGTCGCCCCTACTGGGAAACCCGCGAGATCCGCGTGGCCGCAGCGATCTACCTCGTGTTGGCGGTGATCGCCCTGTTGGTGGCCGTCAGCATCCGATTGAGCCTGCGCCGCTTCCGCGAGGTCGCCGCCGAGATCAGCCAGGGACGCATCGGCGATTACGCCTTCAGCCACCGCAATGTCGTGCCCGAGCTCTCGAGCGTGGCCCGCGACTTCGACAAGCTGGTCCACGACCTGCGGGGCGTCTCGCAACAGATCCGCCAGTCGGCGGAGGACAAGGCGCACTCCTTCAAAACGCCGCTCGCTGCCATCCGTTCGGCGCTGGAACCGGTTCGCCGCGCCGTGCCCGGCGACAATCAGCGCGCCCGGCGCGCCCTCGAGATCGTCGATTCCTCATTGGCCCGCCTGCTCGACCTCGTGATCGCCGCCCAGCGTCACGACATCAGCACCGCCGAACTCATCGAGGCACCCCGCGTTCGTGCCGATTTCACGCAGCTCATCGGCGATGCGGCCCTTCATTTCCGGGAGATTCTCGCCAGCAAGGACATTCGGCTCATCCGCCGCCTCGACGAGCGCGCAATCGTGCGCGCCGGCCGTGGCATGCTCGAGGTTGTCCTGCAAAATGTGCTGGAGAACGCCATCAGCTTCTCGCCGCCCGGCGGCTCGATCATCATGACCCTGACGACGAACGGCGAGACGGTGGACCTGCAGATCGATGACGAGGGACCGGGAGTCGATCCCGCCAAGATCGACCACATGTTCGAGCGCTATTTCTCGTCACGCCCGCGCAACGTCGAAGACTTCGACGCCAAGCCTTCCGCGCATGCCGGCCTCGGCCTTTGGATCGTGCAACGCAACGTCGAGGCGCTCGGCGGTCGCGTCGGCGCCACCAATCGCATCGGCGGCGGCCTTTCGGTGACAATTACACTGCCTCGAAGCAGCGCGTAATCATTGGTCCAGCGGACCACAACTTGATCACTGGGCGGCTTGTCGCGAGATCACTAGCTTCGAACGAGACGGATCACGTTCGGAGCGTTCGCAATCCATGGACACACTCGGCACCCTCGCGAAGTTTCAGGAGGAGGGCTCAGCGCAGATCCATCCGGTCATCCTTTCCGGCGGCGCCGGCACGCGCCTGTGGCCGCTATCGCGCGCGTCGTATCCCAAGCAGCTCCTCAAGCTCGTGTCCGAACGGACGATGCTGCAGGACACGGCGGCGCGTGGACTGAGCGACGTCGGCTTCGCTGCGCCGCTGCTGGTGTGCAATGAAGATCACCGGTTCCTGGTCGATGACCAACTGCAGCAGATCGGCATCAAGCCGCGGGCCATCCTGCTCGAGCCACTCGGCCGCAACACCGGGCCGGCGATTGCCGCTGCCGCCGTGTGGCTTTTGGCGCGCGATCCCGACGCATTGATGCTCGTCCAGCCGTCGGACCACGTCATCGCCTCGCTGACGGACTTCCATGGCGCCGTCATGCGTGGGCTCGCCGCGGCACAGGCCGGCCGGCTGGTCACGTTTGGCGTCAGGCCGAGTCGTGCCGACACCGGCTACGGCTACATCCAGAGCGGCGAGCCGGTGGACGGCATCGAAGGTGTATATGCGGTCGATCGCTTCGTGGAGAAGCCCGACTCCGCAACGGCGCAGCGCTTCGTCGACAGCGGCACCTTCTTCTGGAACAGCGGGATCTTTCTTCTGAGCGCCCGCGCCTATCTCGGCGAACTCTCGCGCATCAACCCGGCCATGCTGAGCGCCTGCGAGCGCGCCGTGCAGGACGGCAAGGAAGACCTCACCTTCTTCCGCCTCTGCGCCAAGGCGTTTGGCGAAGCTCCCGATCTGTCGATCGACCACGCCGTCATGGAGCAAACGACCCGGGCCGCGGTCGTGCCGGTCGACATGGCGTGGAGCGATGTCGGCTCGTGGCGCGCCCTGCGGGGGGTCGGCCAGCCGGACAGCGACGGCAACGTGCTGCAGGGCGACGTCGTCGCCGAACGCATGCACAACTCCTACGTTCGCAGTGAAGGGCAGCTCGTTGCGGTCGTCGGCCTCGACAATGTGATCGTGGTCGCGACCGACGACGCCGTACTGGTCGCCGACGCCGACTCTGCCAGCGAAGTCTCGGGCATCGTCGCGAGACTGCGCGGCCAGAACCGGCCTGAATCGCAGCAGCACGTCACGTGCCATCGGCCGTGGGGCCACTATCGCACCGTCGATATTGGCGAGCGGTTCCAGGTCAAGCGCATCACCGTGAAGCCGGGCGCAAAGCTCAGCCTGCAGAAGCACTATCATCGGGCGGAGCACTGGGTGGTCGTGCGGGGTACCGCGATCGTGCAGCGCGACGAAGAGCGCATGCTCGTTCGCGAAAACGAGTCGGTCTATATCCCGATCGGTGCGGAACACCGGCTCGAAAACCCCGGCAAGCTGCCGCTCCAGCTCATCGAGGTGCAATCAGGACCCTATCTCGGCGAGGACGACATCGTACGCGTGTCTGATAGCTACGGGCGAGTTTGAGGCCCGGTCAACAGGACAAGGCGATCAGCCCCCTAACCATTGGGTGACGACATGTCGGTAGAACCATCAACAATGTCCTTCCTGCGCCGTCGCGGGCTGCTGACGGCAGTGTTTGCCCTCGCTGCGTGCGACGGCGATACGACCCCGATCGTCAAGGAAAGCGGCGAAAGCCTGCAGCTCGCGCCAACGAACGCGCCTGGCGGCGGGCTTCGCCAGAGCGGGACGGCCGCGGCAGGCACTGCAGCGAGCAAAGATCCCGACTACAAGCTTGGTGCAAATGACCGCCTCAGGATCACAGTCTTCGGGCAGCCGACGCTCACCGGTGAATACACGCTCGACGGCAATGGCGTCCTGGCCTTCCCTTTGATCGGCAACGTCCCTGCCAATGGCGTGACGACCAGTCAACTGCAACAGGCGATCGCCGCCAAGCTCTCGCCGGATTACCTGGTGAATCCCAATGTCAGCGCCGAAGTGATCACCCGCCGTCCCTTCTTCGTCATCGGCGAGGTGCAGAAGCCCGGCAACTATAACTACGTGACAAGCCTGACCGCTATCAACGCCGTCGCAATGGCCGGGGGCTTCACCCGCCGGGCGCGGAAGAACGATTTCTATGTCAGGCGCACCGCCGCGGATGGCCAGACGGTTCGTATCGAAGCACATTCCGGCACGTTGCTTCAGCCGGGTGACACGCTCGAAGTCCGCGAACGGCTGTTCTGATGGTCTACGCATCGGACCAATTGACTCCGGCGGGGCGTCGACGCGTCGCGTTGCGGGCAGTGCCGCCAACGCCTCACTACGTGACCGCCGAACCGGTCGCTCGATTTGCGCCAGCCGCCGAGGAAGAGGGCATTCTCGAAACGATCCGCAAGCTCTGGCGGCACCGAGGACTGATCGCCTTGTGCACAGTGGTGTTGGGCGGGGCAGCGGTTGTCGTGGCGTGGTCGATGCCCTCCATCTACGTTTCGGAGGCAAGGGTGCAGGTCGGCATCCAAGCCCCCCGCCTGCCCAATATCGAGTCCCTCGTCGCCGATATCAGTCCGGACGCAGAGCGCGTCCAGAACGAGGGATTCATCCTGCAGTCGCGCAACATCGCCAAGCAGGTGATCGACCAGTTGAAGCTTCGCGACGATCCTGAATTCAATCCCAGCCTGCGTAAGCCCTCGTTCTGGTCGCGCCTGAACCCGCGGCTGTATCTGCCGCCGGTGGTCGATGCCTGGATCACCCAGCTGACGTCGGCCAAGCCGCAGGCTGCCGATGCCGACAAGTTCACGGGATTCTCTACCGGGGCGGCCGCCAACGAAGACCGGATGATCGACACTCTGCTCTCCCGCGTCGACGTCTCGACGCTCGGCCGCTCGCACATTCTCAGCGTCAAGGCGGAGTCGCAAAACCCCGCCACCGCCGCCGCCATCGCCAACACCCTGGCCGAGCGATATCTCGACTATCAGCGCCTCGACAAGATCGAGTCGATGGACAGGGTTGACAAATTCCTGCTCGGCCGAGTCGCCGAACTGCGCGAGCAGGTAAGCAAATCGGACCAGGCGGTCGAGGACTATCGCCGAAGCCACGACCTCTACAAGAGCGCCGGGAGCGGCGGCGGCGTCACGGCTCAGCAGCTTACCGAACTCAATACACAGCTCATGGCTGCGCAGACGGCCAAGGCCGAAACCGAGTCCCGGTTGAACGAAGCCCAGGAAATGCGCAAGGGCAACCTAAACAGCGAAACCGTGCCGGAAGTGCTGCGGTCGCCCCTGATCACGGTGCTCAAGCAACAACTTTCCGATTCCGAGCGGAAAGCCGCCGAGATGGCGGGGTCCTATGGTCCGCGCCACCCCGCCTTGGTCAACGCCCGCGCCGAGTCGGCCAACATCCAGGGCCGGGTGGCTGCCGAGATCTCGAAGATCGTCGATGGCCTTTCCCGCGAGGCGCGCACCGCCAATGCGCGATACGAGGCGCTTGCCAAGAACTTCGAGGCCCTGAAAAAGCAGATGGGCACCGTGAACGACCGATCGATCCAGCTCGAATCGCTCGAACGCGACGCGACGGTGAACCGCAACCTCCTCGAGGCGATGCTGCTGCGCGCCAAGCAGAGCACGGGCGCCGAGACGATCCTCCAGGCCAACGCCAAGCTGGTCTCCCCCGCCGCCCCCTCCGGCGCGCCGAGCTACCCGCCAAAGGCGCTCATTGCCATGCTCGGTGTCGCCGGCGGCATGATGGTGGGCGCCGCGATCGCCCTGCTGCGCGAGGGCGGCGACCATACTTTCCGACGCGCCGAGCAGATCGAGGCCATGACCGGCTTGCCGGTCATGGCCGTTGTGCCCCAGGTCAGTGGCCGCACACCGCCGGCCATGCAGGTGCTCCGGCAGCCGACCTCGGCCTATAGCGAGGCGCTCCGCCGCCTTCACATCGGCGTCGAGCTGTCCGAAGCAGCCGCCTCGCCCAAGATCATCCTGTTCAGCTCGGCGACACCGTCGGAAGGCAAGTCCGTGATGGTGGCCTCGCTTGGCCGGTTGCTCGCGAGCAACGGCAAGCGCGTGCTGCTGATCGACTGCGACTGGCGCAGCCCACGCCTGCATCAGATCTTCCGCTGCGGCAATCGCGACGGTCTAGCCAGCCTGTTGATCGACAGGGACGTCCAGCTGGACCAGGCGATTCACCACGACGCCCTGTCCGGCGTCGACGTCATGCCGGCGGGATCGTGGAGCCCGCGTTTCGCCCACCTGCTGAGTTCGGACCACATGCGCCGCCTCCTCGAGGCGCTCGAGCCACACTATGAGTTCATCATCCTCGATACGCCGCCTGCCCTGGTCACGGCCGACGTGCTGGCCCTGTCACGCCTCGTCGAGAAGGTGGTGTTCGTGGTCCGCTGGGGCCATACGAGGCAGGAAGCGGTCCTCGAGGCCCTGAAGCAGATCGTCGACGCACAAGGCGACGTGGCCGGTGTCGTGATGTCGCGCGTGCTGTCCAAGCAGTACCGCCAATACTCCTATGGCGACCCGTTCTTCGAGGGCAAGCGATCGGCGACTGCGACCCACCGCGCATAGGCCATGCGCGACCCATCCCGAGTCTTGGGCCAGTAGGATGACCTCGCCACGTGAAGTCCTGATCCTCGAGCCCGATGCCGAGGGTCATGCCCAGGAATGGCTGCAGCATCTGGTCGAATTCGTCGCGGCGGACGCGACGGCGGCGGCGATTTCCGTGCTCGCGCCACCGGCGCTTTGCGCTGCCCTGTCGCGATCGATGCCGGTCGTCGCCGACGGCCGCATCCGCTTCATCGCCTTGAAGCCGCGCGAGCTCAGGCTTTGCACCCACCGTTCCCTGTCGATAGCGGCGTTTGCGCGCTGGTGGACCATGCGCCGATATCTCGCTCGCACGGGCGCCGACTCTGGATTCTTTCTCTCCCTGGACCTCCTTTGTCTGCCATTGGCCCTTGGGCTGCGCGCAACGGGCAAACCCATCGCCGGCGTCCTGTTCCGCCCTTCGGTGCACTACCGCACTCTCGGGAAATACCAGCCGAGCTCGGCCGAACGAATGCGCGACTTGCGAAAGGACTTGCTCTATCGCCTGACGTTGCGAAATCCGTGCGTGCGGGCGGTGCTGTCGCTCGATCCTTTCTTTCCCGCCCACGCTGAATCGCATTACAACCACGGCCTTAAGGTGCGTGCTTTGCCCGAGCCGCCGATCATGGTGCAGTCCGATGGCGACGCGGCGCCCGCCATCGACTTCGCCCCGCCCGGCCGCGTTGGCCTTCTGTTGTTTGGCTATTTGACCGAGCGCAAGGGACCATTGGAAGTGCTCGACGCCTTGCGACTGTTGCCGACGCACATCAGCAAGCGCACGGCCCTCCTGCTCGCCGGTCGCATAGACCCGGCGATCCAAAGCGCCATCAAAGAGCGCTGCGCGGCGTTGGCGCGCGAACGGCCCGAACTTTGGGTGGGTATCGAAGACAGGTGGCTGAGCCGCGCCGAGCTCGAAGTCCTGGTGGCGCGCAGCGACGTCGTACTGGCACCCTATCAGAGATTTGTCGGGTCGAGCGGCGTCCTGTTGTGGGCAGCCCGCGCCGGCCGGCCGGTGCTTGCCCAGGAATTCGGCCTGGTCGGACGCCTGACGCGGGACCATCGCCTGGGCGCAGTGGCCGATTCGTCCGATCCAGCCCGTTTGGCGCACGAGATCGAACGAATGATCGTGCACGGACCGCAAAATTTCATCGACGTTTCATCGGCCAAAACGTTCGCCTTGTCCTGCACGCCCTACCGCTTTGCTTCGACGCTGCTTTCGAGCCTGAGCGAGCGCGCTGCCGCGTGACGCCGGGGGATCCCAGTTGAATCCGATGAACACAACGACGAGAAAGTCGGCCTCGGAGCAGCTCAGATCCGTTCAATGTCTGCGGGCCATTGCCGCACTATTCGTTGTCGGCTTCCACGGCACCCTGCTTTTGCACGACAACTTCGGCTCCAACTTGAAGCCATGGGACAACGGCAACTCCGGAGTCGACCTTTTCTTCGTCATCAGCGGCTTCATAATGATTGTTTCGTCTCGGCGCCTGCTCGGCCAGACCGACGGCTGGCGTCGCTTCATCGCGCTCCGGCTGGTGCGAATCGTGCCCATGTACTGGCTAACGACCATAGCCAAGCTTCTGTCGATTGCAGCTATCCCTGAAATCGCGCGGCACACCTCTTTGACCACGTGGAACACCATAGCCTCATTCCTGTTCTTGCCGGCGTTCGATGGGGCGGGGATTGTGAGACCGGTGCTGGCTGTAGGTTGGACGTTGTCGTACGAGATGCTTTTCTACGTCGTTTTCGCGGCGGCGTTGTTCTTCCTGCTCGATCCTCTGATCGTGGTCGGAGCGGTAATGATGGCCCTCGCGCTGGTCTCTCTCGCCGGTCAAGCTGATTGGCCCGCCGTTACCACGCTCGCCAGTCCGTTCGTGCTGGAGTTCGTCTTTGGCGCCGTCATCGGCCGCGCATTCCTGACGAAGCGGCTGCAAGAGGTTTCGTCCGCATGGGCGCTCCCGATAGGCGCCGCGGGACTGTTTTGTCTTGCTGTCTTTCCCGTCGACGGACCTTGGGAACGCGTCGGGATTTGGGGCACCGCCGCGTCGGCGGCGCTAGGTGGCGGGGTGATCTGCGAGCGCTGGTTAGGACGCCGGCTGCCCAAACTGCTTGTCGAGATCGGCGAGGCGTCCTACTCGCTGTATCTTACGCACGGTTTCGTGTTGCCAGTGATCGGGGTCGCTTTCGCCAAATCGGGGATTACGGGCCCAGCTCTTGGCATAGGGCTTGTTTCATCCTGTCTGATCCTGAGCACCCTGACGTCGCTGATCGTCTTTAAGTGGGTGGAGGCGCCCATGACTAACCGGCTTCGGCGTATGGTTCACGACCGGCGTGGAACCAACCTGGCGTCGTCACCAACCGTGGCAACATCGGACTAGTTACAGCTACTCCGCCGCCACTGCACGCGGCAGGGCATTGACGACCGATGCCTTGCCCGAGGTCATCTCGTCGTGGATCCACTTGTAGGTCTTCTCCATGCCGTCCTCGAGACGGATCGAGGGCGCCCACTTCAGGAGCTTCTTGATCAGGTCGTTGTCGCTGTTGCGGCCGCGCACGCCCTTGGGCGCGTCGAGCTTGTAGGAGCGCTTGAGCTTCACCCCGGCGATCTTCTCGACGATGTCGACCAGCCGGTTGATGCTGACCAGCTCGTCGCTGCCGATGTTCAGCGGCTCGACGATGTCGCTTTGCGCCAGGCGGATCGTGCCGTCGGTGCAGTCGTCGATATACATGAACGAGCGGGTCTGCTCGCCGTCGCCCCAGATCTCGATCTCGTGCTTGCCGGCGAGCTTGGCGGCGATCACCTTGCGGCAGATCGCGGCCGGCGCCTTCTCGCGGCCGCCGTCATAAGTGCCTTCCGGGCCGTAGACGTTGTGATAGCGCGCCACCCGGGTGGCGATGCCGTAGTCTTCACGATAGTGGCGGGCCATCCGCTCGCTGAACAGCTTCTCCCAGCCGTAGCCATCCTCCGGCATCGCCGGATAAGCGTCCTCTTCCTTGAGCGCGGTGACGTCGGTGCGGGTCTGCTTGTCGCCGTTGTAGACGCAGGCCGACGACGAATAGAAGAAGCGCTCGGTGCCGGCTTCCTTGGCCGCCACCAGCATGTGGGTGCTGACCAGCACCGACAGCATGCATTCGGCCTTGTGGGTCTCGATGAACCCCATGCCGCCCATGTCGGCGGCGAGGTTGTAGATCATGCGGGCGCCCTTGGCGGCGGCCCGGCACGGCTCGAGCCGGGCGAGGTCGCCCACCTGGTTCTCGACGCCGGGGGTCTTTTG
>Ga0209693_10000987_pt1 | contig 11936 bp, 9 predicted proteins | sample HubBroMetageWRM3_FD_188345 | JGI IMG/M metagenome (GOLD analysis project Ga0209693, IMG submission 188345) | Warmed soil microbial communities from the Hubbard Brook experimental Forest, New Hampshire - Hubbard Brook CCASE Soil Metagenome WRM 3... | ecosystem: Environmental > Terrestrial > Soil...
CGGAGTCGCCGGGCTTCCCGGAGTCGTCGGGCTTCCCGGAGTCACCGGGCTTCCCGGAGTCATCGGGCTTCGCGGAGTCATCCGCGTCGTCCCCGTCCTCCTCCTCGAGCGCCGCCTTCGGCGGCACCGGGACCAGGGACGGGTCGGCCGGGCGGATCGTCAGCTCCACCGGCTTGCCCGCCGTTCCGGCCAGCGCCGGCCACGGGCCGTACACCGGGTCCACCGGGCGGCCGTCGACCTCGAGGATCTCGTCCCCGGCCAGCACGGCGACCCCAGGCGCGGCGAGCGGGGACCGGGCGCGCGGGTCGGACGACTCGCCTGGCAGCACCCGGTCCACCAGCCAGCGCCCGTCCGGGGCGCGCGAGACGTCGGCGCCGAGCAGCGCCGCGGCCGCGCCGCGGGCCGAGGTGCGCGCGGTGAACTCGGTGGTGTTCATGACGTAGGCGTGCGAGGTGCCTAGTTCGGCGGCGACCTCGTAGAGCAGGTCGGCGAACTCCAGCGACGAGCCGATCCGCGACAGCAGGAACCGGTAGGAGCCGAGCACGCCGTCCCAGTCCACCTCCGACATTCCCGGCGTCCAGAAGTCCCGGCGCAGCAGCCGCCCGGCCTCCGCGTACGCGTGCTCCCACAGGGCGGCCGGGTCGGCGAGGAACCGCGCCCTGGACAGGTCCACGGACACCGCGTCGTCCGACGAGCCGTTGTCCGCCTTGCGGTCGCTCGGGACGACCGTCAGGTCCGACCCGTCGCGCAGCACGAGCCGCGAGCCGTCGCCGCTCACTTCGTACCAGTCGACCTCGCCGGCCAGCGTGGTTGTCTCGCGCTTGCGCAGGTCGAACCGTTCGAGCGCCGGCTGCGGGCGGTCCTCGTCCAGGTCCGCCGCGCCCTCGCCGAGCACCCCGGACAGCCGGGACCGCAGCCAGACCAGGCCGCCCTTGACCGCGGCCAGGCCGTAGTACCTGGCCGCGTCCACCGGTACCGCTGTCACCCGGGACGAGAGGTGATCGGTGTCGACAGTCACCGGCGTACGTTCCGGAGAAGAATCTTTTGAATTCTCCCCCGAGCTGACCGGACGGCCGCCCGGCAGCGGCCCGAACGGCGACAGCGTGCCGGCCGCCAGCGGCACCAGGTACGGACGGCTGCCGTACGGGAACGACAAGTCGAACGAGTGCGCGTCGTACACCGGGTCGAACGTGCGCCGGGACAGGAACGCCAGGTACAGGCCGTCGCCGGTGAAGACCGGCTCGCTGTCGGCGAACCGCCCGTCGGTCACGTCCACGGTGAACCGGTCCGCGACCCGGGCCAGCCGGATCCGGCTCAGCGGCCGCGGCCCCGGCTGTGCCCAGGCGAGCCACGCCGAGTCCGGCGACCAGGCCATCTCGTCGATGTCGCCGTCGTCGCCGGCCGCGAGCTCGGTGACCTCGCCAGACTCGACGCTGACGAGCAGCAGCCTGCCGTCGTGCGCCCCGACGGCCACCGTGGTCCCGTCCGGGGACGGCGCGATGTCGCTGACGCTGCCGAGCTGGCCGGCGGCGAGGGTCACCGGGGCGGCGATGCGGCCGTCAGCCTCCGCGTCGATCGCCGCGACGACGAGCGCGTCCGCCCCGCCGGGACCGTCACCCCCCTCGGCGCCGTCGGTCACCCAGACGACCTTGCCGCCTGTGCCGAGCAGCCGGGGCAGGCGGGCCCGGCCGGCCGACTCGGCGGACAGCGCACGGGCCGGGCCGTCGGTGTGCGTCAGCCAGTGCACGGTGCCGCGCACCTCGACCACGCTGGCCTTGCCGGTCTCGTCGCAGTCGAAGTCGCCGAGGTGGTCGCTCGCGGTGATCAGCTTGGCGGCGCGGGCGCCGGGCGGCGAGCTGAGGTCGATGTCCAGCTTGCGCGGCGCGGCGGCGTCCAGGCTGTCCAGGATCCAGATGTCGCCCGCGACGTGGTAGACGATCCTCATCCCGTCGGTCGCCGGGTTGCGGACGTAGAAGCCGTCGTGGTCGGTGTGCCGCCGCAGGTCGCTGCCGTCGAGCGCGGACGAGTAGATGTTGCCGGTGCCCTCGTGGTCGGCGAAGAACACCAGCCGGCCGCCGATGAGCATCGGCGCCGCGAGCTGGCCGTCCAGGTCGCTCAGCACCCGGGTGAAGAGCGGGTCGTCGCCGGTCGCGACCCAGAGCCTGCCCCGGGTGCCGCCCCGGTAGCGCTTCCAGAACGCGGGCTCGCCGCCCATCCGCCCGGTCAGCAGCGCGGTGCCCGTCTCCTCCACGGCCAGGTCGTTGACCTGGCCGAACGGCAGCCTGCGCGGCGGCGCGTCGAGCGGCACGGCGTACGCCCAGCTGTACTGGCCGCCTGGCTGGCCGGCGGAGGAGACCGCGAGCACCTCGCCGTGCCTCGTCCAGCCGCTGACCCGGGTCCGCGGGTCGCCCCAGTAGGTGTGCCTGGTCGCGGGGCCGCCGTCCGCGTCGGCCGTGTACACCTCGGGTCCGCCGTCCCGCCAGCTGGTCCAGGCGATCGCGGCGCCGTCCCTGGCGAACCGCGGGTTGCTGACCTGCGCGCCGTCCGAGGTCAGCCGCCAGGCGCGGCCGCCGGCGGCCGGGGCGAGCCAGATGTCGTCTTCGGCGACGAAGGTGAGGAGATCACCGTGAACGTGGGGAAACCGGAGGTATCCAGGCGATGTCACGCCGCCAATCCTACGGGCGGTAGTCGGCGATTTAGAACTAGGTCATAGCCAGCCGCGTTCCTCCGCGACGCGCCGCGCCTCGGTCCTGTTGCGGGCGCCGGTCTTCTGGATGCAGGCGGACAGGTAGTTCCGCACCGTCCCCTCCGACAGGTACAGCGCCGCCGCGATCTCGGCGATCGTGGCGCCGTCCTGGCTCGCCGCGAGGACGTCCCGTTCGCGCGGGGTCAGCGGGCTGGCGCCCTCGGCCAGCGCGGCGGCGGCCAGCTCCGGGTCGATGACCCGCTGCCCGCTGAGCACCTGCCTGATCGTCCTGGCGAGCCGGTCCGCAGGGGAGTCCTTGACCACGAAGCCCGAGGCGCCGGCCTCCATCGCGCGTCGCAGGTAGCCGGGGCGCCCGAACGTGGTGAGGATGACGATCTTGGTGCCGGGGCTGGCCTGGCTGAGCGCCGCGGCGGCGGTGAGGCCGTCCATGCCGGGCATCTCTATGTCGAGCAGCGCGACGTCCGGCTTGCTGGCCAGCGCGGCCGGCGTCACCTCGTCGCCGCGGCCCACCTGGGCGACGACCTCGATGTCGTCCTCGAACGACAGCAGCGCCGCCAGGGCTTCGCGGATCATCTCCTGGTCTTCGGCGATCAGCACCCGGATGGGAGTCACGTGGTTACGGTAACGCCCGCGGCGGCGGAAACCACGGGAGCCATCGGCACCGTCGCGACGAGGCAGAAGCCTTGCGCGCTCGGGCGCAGCTCCAGGCCGCCGCCGACCGCGCACAGCCGCTCGGACATCCCGTGCAGGCCGGCGCCGGCACCGGCCTGGATCTCGGCCGGCCGGTCCGGGTCCGCGGCCTCCTCGCCCGGGCATCCTCGGCCGTCGTCGCGAACCTGGAGCGAGAGCGTCTGCGTCTCGTCGTGGCGGATGAGGCGGATGAAGCAGTTCTTCGCGCCCGAGTGGCGGATCACGTTCGTGACCGCCTCGCGCAGGCACCAGGCCAGCGCCGCCTCCGCGTCCGGGTTGAACGTGCCGGACAGCAGCGTGAGCTCCGGGTCGTCGTGCGGCACGATCCCCGCGCTCTCCAGGGCGGTGCGGGCGGTGATCGTCTCGACCGCGAGCGTCGGGCGCCGGTACCCGCTGATCGCCTCGCGGATGTCGTGCAGCGTCTGCCGGCTCACGGCCGCGACCTGCTGGATCTCGTCGGCGACCCGGTCCCTGTCGGGGCCTTCCGGCAGCCGCTCCAGCAGCCGCGCCGCGAGCTCGGACTTGAGCGTGATCATGGACAGCGACTGGCCGGTGAGGTCGTGCATGTCCCTGGCGAGCCGCAGCCGCTCTTCGCTCGCGGCGTGCTTCGCCACCTCTTCGCGCGCCTGGCGCAGCTCCCACATCAGCTTCATCTGCACCCGGAAGCCCGACATCATGATGCCGACGAACACCACCGGGATCAGCGTGATCAGCATGTCCGAGATGTCGTTGTGGCCGAGCCAGCCGAAGAAGAAGTAGCAGGCGGCGACGCCGAACACCGCGCGCACCGCCCACCGCCGGTCGGGCACCGCCCAGCCGACAGCGGACGACACGTAGATCCACACCACGCCGCCGCCCACGTTCACGCCGTGGAACATCAGGTTGAAGGCGGCGGCCAGCGGGAACAGCAGCCAGACGGCCCACCGGGCCAGCGCCGGGCGCTCGTCCCACTGGATGACCGCGACGACGAACACTGCGCAGAACCCGAGGGTGACGGCGACCGCCGCCACCTGGAACAGGACGCTGTGCTCGTGGCCGGACAGGGTGGACAGCGGCTGCGCCAGGTAGACCAGCCAGATGGCGGAGAACAGCAGCCGCAGCCACCGCCAGCCGCGCGGCCGCAACTGACCGAAACCCCTGCTCGCCAGGCTTTGATCAGCAGTCTCGGTCACGGTGTCATCAACCATCCGTTCCGTGTGATGGGTTTCTTATCAGACAGTCTCGGCCATCGAGCGCACCGAGAGCGTCGCGAGCGCGGCGAAGACCGCCAGCCAGACGAACAGGCCGAGGATCAGGTACCCGGGCACCGACACGTTGCCGATGACGTCGGTGGAGATCTTGATCGCCTCGTAGGTGGGCGTGGCCTTGCCGATGTTCCCGAGCGCGCCGGTGAGCGGGAACCACACGCCGCCGAGGATGGTGAACACGAGGTACACGAACAGCGTGATCGGCTGCGCCTGGTCCGGCGGGTACCGGTAGCCGATCGCGACCGCGAGCGCCGCGAAGATCGTCGAGCCGAGCCAGATGATGACCGCGACCACGAGCCACTGCCAGAGCGCCAGGTGCACGCCGCCGTAGAACCGGCCGATCACCATCACGATCACGATCGACACGATCGTCGTCGCCATGGCCGTGAGAATCTTGGCGATCACGTAGCCGCTCGCGGGCAGCGGGGTGAGCCGCAGCTGCCTGATCCAGCCGACCTTGCGCTCCTCGGAGATCCGGATGGCGTTGCCGTTGAGCGCGCCGGCGAACGCGCCGAACGTCGCCATCGCGACCATGTAGTAGGCCGCGAAATCCACCCCGTAGGCGGACTTCCCCGCCTTGGACCAGAGCAGGTAGAGGACCACAGGCAGGGCCGTGGTGAAGATCAGGTACCTTCTGTTGCGGCGCAGCCGGTTGATCTCCGTCTTCGTCAGCAGCAAGATGCCGTGCATTGTTTTTCGTCTCCCTCGTGAAGTCAGCGTGCGGGCGCCGACTCGGTCTCGCCGGCTCGGTCGTCTTCCGCCGTGATGGCGAGGAACGCCTGCTCGAGGCCGAGGCTGCCGATCTCGACCTCGCTCGGCCGGTAGCCGGCGTCGAGCAGCGCGTACAGCGTCGCGTCAGAGTCGTCGGTCTGGAGCTGCACGAAGTCGTGCCTGGTCTCCAGGCTGACAATCCCCGGCAGGCGGAGCAGCACCGACTCGTCCACCCCGTCGAGGTGGAACGACATCCGCTTGGCGCCGGCCCTCTTCTTGATGTCGTCCGGCGTGCCGTCAGCGAGCAGCCGTCCCCGGTTGATCACCAGGATGCGGTCGGCGGCCTGGTCGGCCTCCTCCAGGTAGTGGGTCGCGAACAGCAGCGTCCTGCCCTCGGCGACCTCTTCCTTCATCTGTGCCCAGAACCGCCGCCTGGTCTCCACGTCCATCGCCGTGGTCGGCTCGTCGAGCACGATCAGGTCGGATTCGCCGGCGATCGCGAGCGAGAACCTGACGCGCTGCGTCTGCCCGCCGGACAGCCGGTCCACGCGCTGGTCGGCGATGTCCGCGATGCCGGCCCTGCGCAGCGTGGTGTCGACAGGAACCGGCCGCGGGTGCAGTCCGGCGACGAGCGTGACCAGTTCGCGGACCGTCACCTCGGGCATCAGCCCGCCGGACTGGAGCATGGCGCCGACGCGGCCGGACTTGACCGCGTGGTACGGGTCATTGCCGAACATCTGGATCTTCCCCGCCGTCGGCTTCCGCAGCGCGAGGAGCATGTCCAGCGAGGTGGACTTGCCGGCGCCGTTCGGGCCGAGCAGTGCGACGGTTTCCCCCGCGCGCAGGTCGAGGCTCAGCCCGTCGACCGCTTTCAGTTGACCGTAGTGCTTGCTGACGTTCTCGAACGAGACGACCGGTCCCGTTCCGCTGTGGCTCGTCACTGTTCCCCTTGTGGTGGGCTGGTTTGGGCGCAAGCTACGGCGCGCGCTGTCCCCTGTCAGCGGCGCGCGCCGCACTAATACCACCATCAAGCGGGCGGGGCACGGTAGTGCGCTCGCTCAGCGGCCGGCCATGACAAGTGTCACCGGCGTTCTCGGCGTTTTCGGCGCTCTCGGCGTTCAGCGGCCGGCGGCGTAGCCCTGCATGCCGCGGGGGTTGGCGGCGCCGTACAGCATCCCGCCGCGCCTGGCGACGGCGCTGATCCGGCCCAGCGACCACGGCCCCTGCACGTTTACCTCGTGCCCGCGGTCGCCCAGCTCGCCGATTACTTCCTCCCCCACCCTTTCCTCGGCGTCCAGTTCCGCCGGGTATGCCTCGCGCGGGTAGAACGAGGACGGCATGTGCCTGGAGTGGAAGGCCGGGAAGTCGATCGCCTGCTGCAGGTTCATCCCGAAGTGCACGTGGTTCAGGAAGAACCCGAGCGTCCACTGGTCCTGCTGATCCCCGCCCGGCGTGCCGAACGCCACGTACGGCTCGCCGTCGCGCAGCGCCAGCGTCGGGCTCAGCGTGGTCCGCGGCCGCTTGCCCGGCGCGATCGTGGCGGGCAGCCCGGGGTCGAGAGCGAACATCTGCGCCCGCGTCCCGAGGCAGAACCCGAGCTCGGGGATGACCGGCGAGGACGACAGCCAGCCGCCGCTCGGCGTCGCGGTGACCACGTTGCCCCAGCGGTCCGCGACGTCGACGTGGCAGGTGTCGCCGCGCCGCGCCTGCGCGTGGATCGACCGGTTGAGCGGTTCCCCCGTCGCCGGGTCGACGGCCGGGTCGCCGCTGCCCCGGGCACCACTCCTGTGGAGGGTGCCGTCTGGTCCTTTTATCCCGAACGGGCGCGTGGCGAATCCCGGCAGCTCCGGTTCTCTCCCCCCGGGCCGGCCGGGCAGCAGCTCCGTGCTCGCGGTGTCGCCGACGAGCTTGCGCCGTTCGTCGTTGTACGCGGCTGACAGCAGCTCGCCGAGCGGCACGTCGGTGAAGTCAGGGTCGCCGTACCAGGCCTCGCGGTCCGCGAAGGCGAGCTTGGCGCACTCGGTCACGGTGTGGATGTATTCCGCGCCGCCGGGCTCCATCGCGCTGAGGTCGTAGCCGCTGAGCAGCGCCAGCTGCTGCAGGAACACCGGTCCCTGGCCCCACGGGCCGGTCTTGCACACGGTCAGGCCCTGGTAGTCGTAGGTGACCGGCGCTTCCAGGCGGGCGTGCCAGGTCGACAGGTCCTGCGCGGTGAGGAAACCGCGGTGCCGCTCCCCGGTGACGTCCATCACCTCGGTGGCCGCGAACTTGCCGATCGCTTCGGCGACGAACCCGCTGTACCAGGCGCGGCGCGCGGCCTCGAGCTGCGCTCCACGGTCCTCGCCCGCCGCCTCCGCCGCGGCGAGGACCTTCTTGTACGTCTCGGCCAGCGCCGGGTTGGCGAACCTGCTGCCCGGCGCGGGCACTCCCCCGCTGGTGTCCAGGTAGACCCGCGCGGAGCTGGTCCAGTGCTCGCGGAACAGGTCGGCGACGGATCTGATGGACCAGCTGATGCTCGGGATCAGGGCGAACCCGGACTCGGCGTAGCCGATCGCGTAGCCGAGCACGTCGCGCAGCTGCATGGTGCCGTACTCGCGCAGCAGCAGCAGCCACCCGCCGAACGCGCCGGGCACGCACGCCGCCAGCAGCCCGCTGCCCGGCACAAGGTCGAGCCCGAGTTCCCGGTAGGCGCCTAGGGTCGCTCCGGCGGGGGCGGTGCCCTGCCCGCAGACCACGAACGTCTCGCCGCGCCTGGTGTCATAGCCGATCACCGGCACCTCGCCGCCGGGGCCGTTGAGGTGCGGCTCGACGACCTGCAGCACGAAGCCGGCGGCGGCCGCGGCGTCGAAGGCGTTGCCGCCCTTCTCCAGCACCGCCATCCCGGCCGCCGAGGCCAGCCAGTGCGTGGACGCCACCATGCCGAACGTGCCCGCGAGCTCCGGCCTGGTCGTGAACTCCGGGATCGTTGCCATGCCAAACACTGTAACGTCTCACCCATGAGCGACCTCGATCCACGGGTGCGCGCGGTCTGCGACCTGAACGTCGCTGAGGCGCGCGAGTACGGCGGCCGGCACGAGTACGACGGCATCCCGCAGGACCTGTCCCCGGCCGGGGTGACGGCGGGGCTCGCCAAGCTGGAGGCGGCGCGGAAGGCCGGCTCCGCGCAGCCCGACCCGCACAACGAGGCGCACCTGCGGGCGGCCGAGGATTATCGCCGGGTGATGTTCGCCGACCTGGAGCTGCACCGGCGCAACCCGCTGTTCCACCTGGGCGAGCTCGACCTGGCCTGCTACGACAAGGACTACGCGCCGGCCGCCGAACGGGACGCGGCCCGCACCGCGCACCTGGCGGCCTGGCCCCGGGTGATCGACGCGGCGATCTCATCGCTCGACGAGCTGAGCGCGCCGGTCGCCGAATCGCTGCTCGGCGGCATCAAGGGACTGGCCGCGGGCATCTCAGACAGCACAGCGGACCCCGGCGCGCGGGAGGCGGCGCTCACCGCGCACGCCCGGCTCGTCGCGCACGTGTCGGAGGCGGCGTCGTCGGGCTCGCCGGACGCGGCACTCGGGTCCGCGGCGCTCACCGCGCTGCTCGGCACCGCCGAGGCGACCGACGTCGACCTGGGCAAGCTCGCGCTGCGGGCGGACGCGGAACGGGACCGGCTGACCGAGCGGCTCACCGAGTCGTGCGCCGCGGTCGACGCGAGCCGGCCTGCGCTGGACGTGGCCCGCGAGCTCGTGAAGGACCACCCGGACAGCGCGGGGGTGCTCACCGCGGCGCGGGACTGGACGGCGCGGGCCATCGACTTCACCCGCGAGCGGGACCTGATGCCGGTGAACGACGGCGTGTGCCTGGTCGGCGAGGCGCCCGAGTCACGGCGCTGGGCGATGGCGATGATCTCCACCAACGCGCCCGCCGAGCCGGACGCGCCGTCCTGGTACTGGATCACCCCGCCGGATCCATCCTGGCCGGCGGCGCAAGCCGAGGAATGGCTCGAGGTGTTCAGCGCGACCACGCTGCCGGCCATCACCGTGCACGAGGTGGCGCCCGGGCATTTCTCGCACCACCAGGCGCTGCGCCACGCGGTCGGCGACGTGCGGCGGACCCTGTTCTCTGACGCGTTCGTCGAGGGCTGGGCGCACTACGCCGAGGAGCTGTCGGTCGAGGAGGGGTTCCTCGCCGGCGACCCGCGGTTCGCCATCGGGGTGTGGCTGGAGGCCCTCGTCCGGGTGACCCGGCTGGCCTGCGCGCTCGGCGTGCACACCGCCGGGTGGACGGTCGACGACGCGGCCGCGCGGTTCGCGACGGACACCCACCTGACGGGTGAGGCCGCGCTGTCGGAGGCGCGGCGGGCGACGTTCGACCCGACCTACGGCCGGTACACGTGGGGCAAGCTGGAGATCATGCGGAGGCGTGAGCAGGCCCGCGCCGCGTGGGGCACGGGGTTCACGCTGAAGCGTTTCCACAGCGCGCTGCTGGCACTCGGCTCACCGCCGCTAGGCCTGCTCGGCACCGCGATCGAGCGCGGGTAAGGGTCTAGTCTCGCGGTCGCGGGCGTTCCTTGATCCCGGCCGCGAGCAGGTCCGCCACTTCCGCGATGCGGACCGCGCGCAGGTCCGGGCGGCGGGTCGTCGCGTCGATCCAGCGGAGATACGCCTTGCGGTAGAACTGCGCCAGCGTGTCCCAGAACGCCGCGGCGGCCGGGTTGTCCGCCAGCGCGGTGGCGATGTCCTCGGCGAGATCGCCGCGCTGCGGGCCTTCCGGGTGCAACTCGACGGTCACGTCCGTCCCGGCTGAGACGTCGGCGTCGCACATCCACATCGACGGCAGCGTGAACACCCAGCCGCCATCAGCCGGCGTGACCGTCCCCCGGACCTTCCTGCCGTCGATCCTGCCGCCCACCGGATGCTGGGACTTGGCGCCCCACGCCTCATCGGGGTCGAACGGAACCGCGATGATCCCGCGGCCGCGGGGCCCGACGTCCACGCTGGCGGTGAACCGCTGAACGCGTGTCATGCGGGCGACTCTTCCGGTGGCCAGCTGCGCATCGACTCGTCAATCGGGCTCATCAGCCCGACGTCGTTGCCGCCTGGGTCGGCCACGATGGCGTACCGGCCGCCCCAGAACGCGTCAAAGGGCGGCTGCCGCCCCTGGAATCCCGCGGCGGTCAGCTCTTCGTAGGCCTCGTCGACCGCCTCCCGCGACGGCAGCGAGAACCCGATGACGACCCTGCCGCCCCGGCCGCTCGCCGGGTCAGCCCGGACACCCGCGTGCCAGAGCCCAGCCGACTCCACCGTGTCCAGCTCTAGGGTGAACCCGCCCGGCAGGCTCAGTTCCGCGTGCGGACCGCCGTCCTCATCGGCCGTCGCCACCCCGAGCCGCCGGTAGAAGTCCAGGCTGGCGGCCATGTCCTCGACCAGCAGGGTCAGCTGAGCAAGCTTCGGCGGTTGTTCGCTCATGGCCGCAGTCTCCCATGTGGTTCTCTAGGCGTCGTAGACGGTGGGCCTGGTGGTGTAGCTGCGTCCGGAGGGCGTGGTCCAGCGCATGACGCCGGGCTCGGGCTGGGTGAGCGTCCAGCCGGGTGCCTGCTTGACCCGATGATGGCGGCGGCAGGGCGGGGCCAGGTCGCACTGGCAGGTGATCCCGGCGGGATAGGCGAGGGTGTGGTCGAGGTCGTTGTGGTAGGCCTGCGCGCCGCAGCCGGGTGCGGGGCAGGTCGCAGTACGGGCGCGGACCAGATGTTTCAGTTTCCTGCTGGGGGTGTAGCGGTCTTCCTGGCTGGCGTGGTCGCAGGTGCCCTTGGCGATCGGGGTGAAGGTGACGTTGAGGTCGCGCAGCAGGTCGGCGAGCGCAGCGGCCTGCCGCGTGTCCGGCCCGTCCCGGGTTCCGCCGCCTTGCGGCGGCGGGATCCAGGGGTGCTGACCGCGGGCGCAGCCGTGTGCGACCGCGGTGCCGTCGGGCCCGAGGAGGGTGAAGCACCAGCGGGTGCCAGGATGCAGCGAGGCGGCCTGGACCAGGCGGCGGGTGTCGTCGGGGTCGGTCAGGCCCCAGCCGCCGGCCTCGCCGGGGGCGGCGGACCAGCCGAGGACGTTGCCGGCCGGGACGGTGAGGTTGATCAGCGCCGGGAACGGCGCCACCGGACCGGGCGGACCGGGCGGACCGCCAGGCCCGTCGCCGGGGCTGCCTCCGCCGCCCTCATCCCAGCCGTCGTCATCTTCGCCGCTCCGGCGGTCCCCGTCATGATCGGCGGCGCGGCCTTTTTCGTCGTCGCCTGTGCCCGCGCCGGTGCACGGCCCGCCGTCCTGGCCGGTTTGGCCGGCCGGGCGCGGCCGGGTGAGCCGGGCGAGCGGGTCGCGGCCCTGGGTCAGGTCCACGTAGGCCAGCACGCGCAGGTGCTGCAGGGTGCCGGGCAGCCCGCCGCGGCGCAGCGCGACCGCCAGCGCGCGATGTACGCCTTCGAAGCGAGCGCGTCCTCGATCGCCAGCTCCCGGCCGGACAAGAACGCGTTGCCGGACTCCTCCCGCCCGGCCTGCACTCGCTGCCTTTCTTGGCGGGCCTGCTCCTTGCCGCGCTGGAACGCT
>Ga0209693_10000991_pt1 | contig 11921 bp, 13 predicted proteins | sample HubBroMetageWRM3_FD_188345 | JGI IMG/M metagenome (GOLD analysis project Ga0209693, IMG submission 188345) | Warmed soil microbial communities from the Hubbard Brook experimental Forest, New Hampshire - Hubbard Brook CCASE Soil Metagenome WRM 3... | ecosystem: Environmental > Terrestrial > Soil...
TGGACCCGGTGGAGTTGGTCCCGGTGGCCCGGGTGGACCCGGTGGACCCGGGCCCGGTGGCCCGGGTGGTCCCGGTGGAGTTGGTCCCGGTGGCCCGGGTGGCCCGGGCGGCCCCGGTGGACCCGGTGGCCCGAACAACGGAGCGTTCGCGCCGAGGGGAACGTTCGATCGCGGTAATGCGCAGGTGGGTGGTCCCAGGGATGCGCCTCGCGGCTTCAGTACACCCGACCACGGCGCACCGCGTTCGCCCCGAGAGAGAGGGTTCGGTTGGAATGACGGCCCGCCTCCTGGCGCCGCTCCGCGTGATTGGGACGGCCCGTCGCCAGCGGGTGGTTGGAATGGCGCCGCGCCTCCGGGTGGCTGGAACCGCCGGTGGGACGGGCCGCAGCGCGATATATACCGCGCACAGGGTGACTTCGGGCCGTTCGATTACAACGACTACACGGCCGTTCCATGCTTCAGTCCGGACTTTGGCGGTTGGGGCTTCTGGTACTTCGGTGTCTGGATCCCGCTGTTCTGAGACAACGCCCGGGTGGGCGCGGTCCAACGGTGTTGAGCGGCGACGACGGAAAGGAGAGCAGTAGTGAAGCGTGGGATCTTGGTCGGTGTAGCCGGCGCGGCCATTGTGGTCGTGGGTCTGGCCGGATGTTCGAACAATAAGTCCAATACGAGCTCATCGAGCTCGACCTCATCCTCAGCTAGTACGGAGAAGGTCACCATCGACGGTCAGAATCAGAACATCAGCGGTCAGGTCAGCTGCATTGCGTCCGGCGGCAACTTCAACATCGCCGTCGGTGATCCGACAAACGGGATCGGCGCGGTGATCTCCAACGCCAATCCGCCAGTTGTCCATGCGGTCGGACTCGGCAACATCAACGGCCTAACGCTGGGTTACTCCGACGCCGCACCGAGTCAAGGCAATGCCCAGGCCACAAAAGACGGCAACTCGTACAAAATCACCGGCACCGTGACGGGTGTCGAGATGGCCAACCTGCTGCAGCCGGTGACCAAACCATTCGAGATGGACGTGACCTGCCCCTAGCGTCGATCACCCACCACACGAGGCGGCGTCCCGACTGGGGCGCCGCCGTTTTTGCACAGTAGCCGGGATGCCAGTCACCCCTTCCGGGCACGCAAAATACGCTGACAAAACGCCGATTCAATTAATGTGTGTTCTGTGACATTTCTGTTGCAAATATGCGACCCGAATATTTTTGATGCGAAGTGACGAGCGCCACAAATTTGATTTTCAATGAATACTCTTGCTAGTGTCCTTCCGCGTGATTGCTCTTGCAACGTTGATGTCGATTGTCAATCAGGTCGCGGGGACGCCGTATATTGTGGGTGGAGATTCTCCCGCCGGAACTGACTGCTCAGGTCTCGCGTCCTGGGTTGCCAATGCGGCAACTGACCGCCCGGTGTTTGGGGACAGGTTTAACACCGGGAACGAGGAAGGCGCTTTGTTGGCGCGGGGGTTCCAGTATGGAACGGCGCCCAATGCCTTGGTGATCGGGTGGAACGGTGGTCACACGGCAGTGACCTTGCCAGATGGGACCTCACTATCCAGTGGTGAGCGCGGTGGGGTGCATTTCGGTGGTCCCGGCGCCTACCAGTCCGGGTTTACGCACCATATGTTCCTGCCGATGCCACCGGATGGCGAGGGCGCCCTGCCGCCGCCGCCGGATGCGCCGCCTCCGCCACCCGATGCACTGCCCCCGCCACCGGATGCGCCGCCCACTCTGGTCGATGCACCGGCTCCCGCGATACCCGCTCCGCCGCCCCTCGGGCCGGCGCCGGTTGGTGACCCTGGAATTGCGAACACATGACAAACCGAATTGCGCATGTGCTGATATAAGAGCAGATGTGCTGGGACGCGGCGTGGACGATCGCTTCAGGCGCCCAGAAAAAGTGATGCAGTCCCAGTGCCGAGTAGATTGTGTGCTACATCACTTTGCTCCGCAACGGTAAATCGACCAGCGCATTATCAATGCAAATCGCGCTCTAGACGTCCGGCCTTATCTTTTAGGGCGGATGATTTGGGGGAAGTTTTTAGGCCGGATGCCTGAGCAGGCTCTGTTAATAATTGAGATTAAAAAACGTCACTGCCGTCACTAGGTTGCGCCTGCATGCCCAGGCCGCTCGCGGAAATTCAAGATCAATCGGGGGAGTACGTTTTGGTCGAAGCATTGCGCGCCACTGACGCAAGCAGCGTCCACATCAACAGCGATCACTTGAAGGGGCGATGCAGGAGCCGTGCCAGGCGTTGACGTCCGCGCCCAAGATCATCAGCCAGACGATCGAGGCGACCGGGTGGTCGGAAATGGGCGCGATGCAGGTCGACGGTCCGACGGGGATTGATTAACCGACAGCCACAGCGATTTCCTCGCCCAGCTGATATCCGGGCGCCAGCCGAAGCTTGTCGCCGCTCCAGAACGAGCCCGGGTCGAACCAGTTCCAGTCCTTGTCCGTAACAATCAATCCCATTTCCTCGTAAGTGATCGCCACGGTCTCCGCGCAATACGCCGTCTCCAGACCCATCTGCTGCTGCTGTGCCTTGCGTCGCTGCGTCGACTCGTGAACCTTCTTGTCCACGAAGGGAATCCCACGTGTCCAGTCGCTCAGATTCGGCAGTCGGCCGCGCAGCCACCGGCCGGTGAGCCGGACGGTGGCGGGAAACGCGGTGCCGTCCATCCGCGCGATCACCCGCAGCAGTTCATTTTCCTGTTTGCGAGTCGCGTAAGGCGTCAGCTGGCGCAGCCAGCACCGCTGCTGGTAGCGCTCCGTCCACTGCAGGACAGCTTGCCGGAGATCGTTGAGCTGCACGCCGCGGTGGTTGGTTCCGGTCCACATGTCGACGAGCTTGTCGCCCAACTCGGCATGCCAGATCAACGGCGGTAAGTCGTCGATGGCCACCGTCATGCCGACGTGGTTCACCGGGCTATTCGTCAAGGTCTGGATGGCACGGTCGGGTCGGGAACCGCCGCGGAATAGCCACAGGTCACCGGTCCGGGTTTCCTCCAGCGCTTTGTCCAGGGTCAGCATGGTCAAGTCCACTCAGCAGTCGGGCGGCGTTATGAACGGGTAAGTACTTCGTGTCCGACCCTGCGCGCGGTGGCGGCCGCCGGGTATCCCGCGTAGCCGGCCATGTGGTAGATCACCTCTTCGATTTCCTCGATGGTCAGCCCGTTTCGCAACGCGATTTGAAAATGGAACTTCAGTTCGTCGGCGGCCCGCAGGGCGATCAGCGCACCCAGGGTTACCAAGCTGCGGGAGCGACGGTCCAGGCCGGGCCGAGTCCATAATGCGCCGAAAACGTGATCGATGCTCAGTTCGCCGAGTTCGTCGGCGAAGCTGCCGTCACGCAGAGTGGCGACATTTTCCGGGATCAGTCCGGGCATCATCGACTTGAACAGGTTCATACCCTCGGTGTGGACGTCAGTCATCGGTGTGTGCCTTTCTTACCTGGTTTCGAGCGGTTCGCGGGAGATCTGGTAGTCGATGTAGGCGTCCCAGTCCTCGACGCGGCGGCGCAACTCCTCGCCGACATGCGGGTGAGTGGGCACGAAGAATCGGTTGCGCAGGATCGCATCGGCGACCATCTCACCGACTGGCGCAGGGTCGAGCAGCTCGAATTGTTCGCCGGGGATCCGCAGCGGTGCTCCACCGCCGAATGTCGGCACGGCAGCGGCGATATTGGTCAGCACAGGCCCTGGACACAACAGGGTGACGCCGATGTTCTTGGGCCGCAAATAGATTGCCAGCCCTTCGCTTATCTGCACGACAGCGGCTTTGGTGGCCGCATACGGCAGGCGATCATAGGAATACGTGAAAAGTCCAGCGAAGGACCCGGTGTTGACCAGATGTCCGCTGCCCTGATCGAGCAACAGCGGCAGGAAGGCGGCGTTGCTGCGCACCAACGACATCAGATTGATGTCCAGGATGCGTTGCCACTCGGCAACCGGAATGTCTTGAGGCAGACCGTTCGTCAATACGCCGACGTTGTTGACCACGACATCGACCCGACCGAACCGCTGCAGAGCCGCGCTCCGAATATCTTCGAAAGCCACGGGATCCGAGACATCGGCACGCTGCGCCGCTACAGTGGCTCCCCGGCCGCTCAACTCGGTTGCGAGGGCCTCGATACCGTCGCTGTCAACGTCGACAGCCACTATGTGAGCGCCGCGGTCGGCGACTGAGCAGGCGATGGCGCGGCCGATGCCGCTGGCCGCTCCGGTGATGACGGCGACCTTGTCGCGTAGGGTGTCCATGGGGCCTTAGAACTCCGGAGCCTTACTTGGTGTTTTAAGAGCACACAAGTTAATCACAGCGCTACTGGCGCTGGGATTGCCCAGAGGCCGCTGCGGCGGCCAGCCGCGGATAACCTGTAGCCATGCGCAGCATTTGGAAGTGGATCGGCTTGGCCAGTGTCGCCGGCGTCGTCGCCGGCGGGGCGTTGGTAGTGCGCGACCAACGGAAACGACGCGCCTACACCTCCGACGAGATCCGGGCCCGGCTGCATCAGAGGTTGGCCGAATCCGATGTGGACAGCTTTCAGTCCAAATCGCACTCCAGCTAGCTGGCCGCGGTTTCTACCGCGAACAAGCGATAGCTGCCCGAAAAGCCCTTCAACTCGACGTCGCGGCCCTCGTCGAATCCGATGTCTTGAGAGTCCGGGCAGTCGCTGACCGCATCGCGCACCGGTTGGCTCACCAGGATCTCGCCCCCGACGGCCTGCGCGGCGACCCGCGCCGCCATTGCCACGTTGCGGCCAAACAAATCGTCTCCGCGGCGCACCGAGCGACCCATGTGAATGCCGATCCGTACCCGAATTTCCTCGTGCCGCTTGCGCTTTGCGTCTTTGTGCAGCGCATGCTGCACGTCGATACCGCACCGCACCGCCTGCTCGGCACGGGCAAAGGCGATCATGAATCCGTCCCCCTGGCTTTTCACCACATGTCCGGCCCGTCGCTGCACGAGTCCCTGCACAAGTTTGTCATGCGCACTGATCAGCTTTACCCATGCGCGGTCGCCGATCTTCTCGTTGAGGGCGGTGGATTCCTCGATGTCGGAGAACAGAATCACCACCCGCCCATCCGGGGTGAGCCGGGCCAGGTCGGGCCGTTCGACCTCGGCCCAGTCGGCGAGGTCCTCGATCGAGCTGCGCACAGCCGCGCCGAAGCCCTCCTTGCGTACTATGTTCGCCGTTTGCCACACCGTCTTGACTGCCTCGCGACCGCCTGACAGCAGCCACTTTCGCGTGTCGGTCCGCTGCCGCAGCTCGTCGACTTCACGGCGACTGCGGGCAAGGAGCCGCCACAGCACCACGAGTGCGCCGCCTTCGATCGCGGCAATCCCGGCCAGCACATAGACCGCAATACGCAGCGCATCACCACCCACGTCAGGCATCCTGCCAAAGTCCGTAACGGCCTCAAGTTGTCGGCCCCGTATGCAGTGTCTAGGGTTGAGTGCGAACGCCCCGGGTAATGAATCTCAAGTGAACCGCTTAGGTGAGTTTTGGGAGGTTCGGTCTTGGCCGACGACGGTGGTAGTTCCTCAGACCTGTTGGTGATCTTCGGAATTACCGGCGATTTGGCCCGCAAGATGACGTTCCAAGCTCTGTACCGGCTCGAGGCCCGCGACTTGCTGGATTGCCCGATCTTGGGTGTGGCCAGTGACGACATGTCAATCGAGAACTTGGTGGAACGGGCCCGGGGAGCCATTAACGAGTCCGGAGAGCAGATCGACGATGCGGTGTTTGACCGGCTGGCAGGCCGGTTGTCCTACCTGCATGGCGACGTCACCGATAGCAAGCTCTACGACCAGCTGGCCGACCGGATCAGGTCATACCGCCGTCCGTTGTTCTACCTGGAAATGCCGCCGTTCTTGTTCGCGCCGATTGTCGAGAATCTGGCGAAAGCGGGGTTGGTGGAGGATGCGCGCGTCGCGGTGGAAAAGCCCTTCGGCCATGACCTGGCCTCCGCGCGCGACCTGAATGCCCGGCTGCGCGCGGTGCTCGACGAAGACCAGATCCTGAGGGTAGACCACTTCCTGGGCAAGCGACCCGTAGTCGAACTGGAGTACCTACGGTTCGCCAATCAGGCGCTGGCTATCGTGTGGGACCGCCACAGCGTTTCCGAAATCCACATCACCATGGCTGAAAACTTCGGGGTCGAGGACCGCGGCAAGTTCTACGACGCCGTGGGTACTTTGCGCGACGTCGTGCAAAACCATCTGCTGCAGGTGCTCGCCCTGGTTGCGATGGAACCTCCCGTCGGAGACAGTGCCGACGACCTGAACGACAAGAAGTCCGAGGTGTTCCGCGCCATCCCGCCGCTTGACCCCGACCATTGCGTGCGAGGTCAGTACCGCGGCTATGCCGATGTCGCTGGGGTGGAAAAGGATTCAAAGACCGAAACCTTCGTTGCGCTGCGCACCGAGATCGACAATTGGCGCTGGGCTGGAGTGCCGATCTTCCTGCGCGCCGGCAAGGGGCTGCCGGAAAGAGTCACCGAGGTGCGGCTATTTCTGCATCGTGTGCCTGGGTTAGCTTTCCTGCCCGGCCGCAGACCGGCCGAGCCCAACCAGATCGTGCTGCGCATCGACCCCGAGCCGGGCTTGCGGGCGCAGCTGTCGGCCCGAGTTGGCGATTCGTGGCGAGACATTCACCTGGACTCGTCATTCGCGGTGGACCTCGGTGAACCGGAGGGGCCTTACGAGGTGCTCTTCCACGCCGCGTTGAACGGCCATCACCAGCTTTTCGCCCGGGAAGACAGCATCGAACAGACGTGGCGCATCGTGCAGCCCCTGCTGGACACGCCAGGCGAAATCCACCACTACGACCGTGGGTCCTGGGGGCCCGAGGCTGCGCAGTCGTTGCTGCGTGGTCACCACATTTGGCAAGAGCCGTGGGCGCCTCGAAGCGCGCCCCCGGCAGAATAAGGAGACAGAAGCAAATGCAGCTAGGGATGATCGGCTTGGGCCGGATGGGTGCGAATATCGTGCGCCGCGCGACCAAGGACGGACACGAGGCGGTGGTGTACGACCACAACCCTGACGCGGTCAAGGCGATGGCCGGTGAGGAAAGGACGACCGGGGTGTCCTCGCTGTCCGAGCTGAAAGAAAAACTGGCCGCCCCGCGAGTCGTCTGGGTGATGGTGCCTGCGGGGGACATCACCGATTCGGTGCTCAAGGAGCTGGCCGGCGCACTCGACTCCGGGGACATCGTGATCGACGGCGGTAACTCCTATTATCGCGACGACATTCGGCATGCAAAGATGCTGTCCGAGAAAGGGATTCACTTCTTGGACTGCGGCACCAGCGGCGGCGTGTGGGGTCGCGACCGCGGCTACTGCCTGATGATCGGCGGCGATCAATACGCTTTCGCGCGCGCGGAGCCGATCTTCGCCACCGTCGCACCGGGAAGCGAATGCGTGCCGCGCACCCCGGGCCGGGAAGGCGAGATCTCGCAATCGGAAAAGGGTTACCTGCATTGCGGCCCGTGTGGGGCGGGGCACTTCGTGAAGATGGTGCACAACGGGATCGAGTACGGGATGATGGCTTCGCTTGCCGAGGGGCTGAACATCTTGCGTAATGCCGACATCGGTACCCGCGTGCAAAAGGGCGATGCCGAAACCGCGCCGCTGGCCACTCCGGAGTTCTATCAGTACAACATCGACATTCCCGAGGTCACCGAGCTATGGCGACGCGGCAGCGTGATCGAGTCGTGGCTGTTGGATCTGACCGCGATCGCCCTGCACGAATCGCCCACTCTGGCCGAATTCTCCGGCCACGTGTCCGACTCCGGAGAAGGCCGGTGGACCGCCATCGCGGCGATCGACGAAGGGGTCCCGGCGCCGGTGCTGACGTCGGCAGTCTATTCCCGCTTCTCGTCACGGCGCCTCGACGAGTTCGCCGACAAGACGCTCTCGGCGATGCGCAAGCAGTTCGGCGGGCACGACGAGAAGCCCGGCCAATAGCTTTAACGGGCAGCGGTCCGCCTGACGAAGTCGACCACGACTTCGGTGAAGGCGTCGTTGTCGTCACCGGCCGCGGTATGCCCGGCGTCCGGCAACTCGACGAATTCCGCATTGGGCACCGTCGCCAGGAAATTCTTGACACCTTCGGGGCTGACCACGTCGGATAGCTTTCCGCGAATCAACAGGACCGGGATCGTCAGGCTCATGGCGGCGTGCTCGAATTTCTCGGTGCGCAGTTCGGGGTCATCCCCGGGCGCGGTCATGAACGCCGGATCCCAGTGCCAATACCAGCGTCCGTCGCGCAGGCGCAGGTTCTTTTTCAGCCCCTCCGGGCTGCGCGGCTTCCTCCGGTACGGCAGATAGGCGGCAACGGCGTCGGCCGCCTCCTCGAGTGAACCGAAACCGTTGGTGTGGCCGAACATGAAATCGCGGATGCGGGCGCTTCCAGTCTTTTCGTACCGCGGTACCACGTCGACCAGAACCAAGCCGGTGACCTTGCCGGGGCCGGCGGCCTCGGCAACGAGGATGCCGGTCAGTCCGCCCATGCTCGCCCCGATCAGCACCACCGGGCTTTCGATCGCCTCCAGCACGTGCATCACGTCGCCGGTCAAGGTTTCGATGGTGTAGTCCGCGTCGGGCGCGCGGTCACTGTCGCCGTGTCCACGCGTGTCGAGCGCAACGACGTGGTGTCCCTCGTCGGCCAGCACCTGACCGGTGTTCTTCCAGGAGAAACGGTTTTGACCGCCGCCGTGCAGCATGAGGATTGCCGGCCGGCCGGCCGCACCCTCACCGCGGTTCCATTCGTCGCCGACCAGGGTGATCCCATCGACACCGGAAAACTCGACCGTTTGGGGGGTGCTGCTCACGGTGCTCACCGCCCTGACGTTACCTAGGTGGCTTATGCACCCTGGCGCGTGGTCGCCGAGGTGGGGCATCCAGAATTCGTTGAGCGTCCGCAAAGGCTCTGGCCGGACGCGGGAAAGGGATCTCCCACACGTTACGTTTGTTCGTGCGGGCGCATGCCCGTCGGGTAATTCGGCCGGAACCTGCCGAACAGGAGTGAGAATGGCGGACGATGCTGCCAAACCGGGACAGATCTGGGTTCGACCAGGTACCCGCCGATGACTGAACCACGCTGGATCGACATTCCCGGTCCTGGTGCAGACCTGAAGGCACTCACCTGGGGATCGCCCGACGCCCCGATCGCGCTCTGTCTGCATGGCTTCCCCGACACCGCCTACGGGTGGCGCAAGATCGCCCCTCGGCTGGTCGAATCGGGCTGGCGGGTTATTGCACCATTCATGCGCGGGTATGCGCCGTCGTCGATAGCGACCGATAGCAGTTATCACGTCGGTGCGCTGATGGATGACGCCCTGCGTGTGCGCGCGGTCGCGGGTGGCACCGAGCGCGATGTGGTGATCGGTCACGACTGGGGCGCGATCGCTGCCACCGGCCTGGCCGCGATGCCCAACAGTCCGTTCGCCAAGACGGCGATCATGTCGGTGCCGCCCTCGGCGGCGTTGCGTCCTCGGGGCAGTATGGCTGAGCAGGGCCGGCTGGCCCGCAAGCTACTGCGTCAGCTGCTGCGCAGTTGGTACATTATTTACTTCCAATTGCCTTGGCTGCCTGAGCGTTCCGCTTCCTGGGTGCTGCCGCTGCTGTGGCGGCGGTGGTCGCCGGCGTACCGCGCCGAGGAGGATTTGCGTCACGTCGACGCCGCGATCGGAACACCGGAGAGTTGGCGGGCGGCCTTGGGACCGTACCGGGCGACGATACGAAACACCCAGCCGCCGGCGCGGTATGCGGAGTTGAACCAGCTGTGGACCGCGGCGCCCATAGTGCCGAGCCTGTATCTGCATGGTCGCGACGACGGTTGCTTCACACCGGCTTTCACACGGTGGACGGAAAGGGTGCTGCCCGCGGGCAGCGAGGTTGCCATCGTCGAACACGCCGGGCATTTCCTGCAGCTCGAACAGCCGGAAAAGGTCGCCGAGCTGATACTTGCCTTCATCGGCTCACCCGGCTGAGGCCGTGCCGGCGCACCGGATGGCGGCCGTCGACGCGCAGTTCTATTGGATGTCGGCCCAAGTCCCTAACGACCAGTTCCTGCTCTACGCATTCGACGGTGCACCCGCCGATCTTGGGCATGCCATTGAGCAGGTCTGTCGTCGCGCTGGCGCTTGCCCGGACCTGGGAATGCGGGTCGAGGATGGATGTGCGCCGACCTATCCGCAGTGGGTGCCCGTGGCCGTCAGCCCCGAGCACGTCGTCAGACACGATCGGGCCGATCACGGCTGGGACGATTGCCTGGCGGCTGTGGTCGGCCTTGCCGGCGACCAGCTGGACGTTCGCAGGATGCCGTGGCGCCTGCACGTGTTTACACCGGTGGTAGGCATTCCCGGCGTCCGCGGGCCGGGCGCCGTTGCGGTCATGCAGGTAGCGCACGCATTGGCCGACGGCGCTCGAGCTTCGGCGATGGCGGCCTGGCTGTTTGGCAGGGCTGTCCCGGTGCCCGAGGTGGCACCCCCACCGGTGGGCTTTTTGCCGTGGCGGGCGGTTGATGCTGCTCGCGCCCACCGCCGGCTGGTTCGCGATGTTCGCGCGGGGCTGGTGGCGCCGGGAGTCGGGTCTCGGCCGCGGCTGTCCACTAATGCCGGTAAGAACGGCGCACGCTCGGTGCGCACACTGGTGCGGCACCGCTCGCAACTGCGCGGTCCCACCGTCACCGTCGCGGTGCTGGCCGCGGTCTCCGCGGCGTTGTCCCGTGTGCTCCGCGATGCGGCCGATTCGTTGGGTGCCGAAGTTCCAATGGCCAAGCCCGGTGTGCCGCAAGCACATAATCATTTCGGAAACGTCGTCGTCGGGCTGTACCCGCAGCTCGGCCGCGATGCACGCGTTGAGCGGATCGCGACCGATCTGGCCAATGGCCGCCGCCGCTTCGCGCATCCGGCTGCGTTCTCAGCGGACCGGGCGTTCGCTTCGGTGCCTGCGGCATTGCTGCGTTGGGGGGTTTCCCAGTTCGACCCGGATGTCCGGCCGGCCCAGGTCGCGGGCAACACCGTGGTGTCCAGCGTTCATCGCGGAGCTGCTGATCTGAGCTTCGGGGACGCCGCGGTGGTGCTGACGGCCGGCTACCCGGCACTGTCGCCGTTGATGGGTCTGACTCATGGGGTGCACGGCATTGGCGAGACCGTCGCGATCAGCGTTCACGCGGCAGAGTCGGCCGTCGCCGACCTCGACGACTACCTGAAGCTGCTGGACGCGGCGCTGTAGCTGTGCTGTTATCCCGTCGCCCGGATGATCTAGGTTTGCACGTATGACTCCCTACGACGTCGGGCTACTGATCCTGCGGCTGGTGTTGGGCCTGACATTGGCTGCGCACGGCTACAACAAGTTCTTCGGCGGTGGCCGGATACCGGGCACCGCGCGGTGGTTCGAGAGCATCGGCATGAAGCCGGGTAAGTTTCACGCCACCGTGGCCGCGACCACGGAGATGACCGCCGGACTCGGGCTGGCGGCCGGGTTGCTCACACCCATCCCGGCGGCGGGCTTTGTGTCGCTGATGCTGGTCGCGGCCTGGACCGTGCACCGCCACAACGGCTTTTTCATCGTCAAAGAGGGCTGGGAATACAACCTGGTGCTGGCGGTCAGCGCCGTCACGGTGGCTACGGTTGGCCCCGGGAGACTCAGCCTGGATTGGCTGATCTTCGGGAAGAATTGGCTCGACGGCTGGCAGGGTTTGCTGCTCTCGGTAGGGCTCGGTCTCGCCGGCGCCTTCGGCCAGTTGCTGATCTTCTTCCGGCCGCCGGCCAAACAAGCCGGCTAAGGTTCGTCTGCGTCGTCGCCCAGGAGTTTTTCGGGGTGGTGGAAGGTGTTGGTGCGGGGTTGGCCGTAGTCCAAGTGCGCCGGCGGGATCCATTCGGTGTCGCCGTTGGCGCGTTTGCG
>Ga0209693_10000993_pt1 | contig 11915 bp, 12 predicted proteins | sample HubBroMetageWRM3_FD_188345 | JGI IMG/M metagenome (GOLD analysis project Ga0209693, IMG submission 188345) | Warmed soil microbial communities from the Hubbard Brook experimental Forest, New Hampshire - Hubbard Brook CCASE Soil Metagenome WRM 3... | ecosystem: Environmental > Terrestrial > Soil...
ATCCAGCTTGGTCCGCAGAATCATATCGCGCAGATGCACCGGATGCGGCAGCACCGCATCATCGCGCAATTCATCCAGCGCCACTTTCGGATCGTAGTGGTACATATTCCCTCCCCGTTACCTCGAGCAAAAAACAATTCTACTCTGTTTTGCTGATAGCGTCAGGCGGAGGCGGGAAGAAATTCGTAGCGGTCGATGCGCGCCGCAACTCCGCGGCGCTGGTCCTGCGGTTCCACGCGCAACACGCGGGCGTAACAGCGTATGTGCACATCGCCCGCCAGCGTGATCTGCTGCGGCAAGGTCAAGACAAACTCAATCGGAGTGCCCGCTTCTACGTGCGCTTCAATCAAAAAATAAAGTCCGCGAAAACTCACGTCGCGCGTTTCGCCCTGCTTTTCCAGGACGTCGTCTTCCTTGGAAAACCGCACTTTCAATGGCAGCATCATCGAAAACCGGCGTGCGGCGCGGCGTTCTTTGGCGCTGTCCATCAGCCCTCCGGCGAAGTTCTGCGATGTCGCCACGCTATCACCGCTTCCCGCCCTGGCGCAATGGATTTTACGCTTCCAACAAGTCACACCCGGCGAACGTTCCCGAAATTTTCGCGTCCGCCCTGAGCATTAGGAATTACGTGTCAAAACTGGCGCGTCAAGACTGCTACGTCAAGAACGGCGTGCCGCGCCCAACTCCCGCTCCGTGATGCGCACTTCGTGAAGATACTCGCGGCGAAGTTTGACCTGCTTCGCGCGTGCGGCTACGATGGCGCTTATGAATCTGGCGCCTACTTTCCTGGAGTTGCGCAAACACCCTCGCGCCCAGCTGAAACTTCCCGCACGCGTTCGCTGGCGTGGCCCACTGGGCATGCGCATGGAATCCACGCACACGCTCGACGTTTCGCGCAACGGCATTCGCGTGCGACGCAACGAATCCTGCGAAACAGGCTCGCGCGTCTGGGTCGTGTTTCCCTTCGACGCCTCATCTGCCGCCGGAGTTCCGCCAGAAACTCCCGCGCGCATTGTGCGTGTGGAATCAGGCCGTGGCGCGGGATACCAAGTCTCGCTGCAGCTGGAACTCCCCGCGCGAATCGCGTCCCGCCCCACCGATCGCGAGCGCCGCGTTTGCTCCAGAATTTCCTTCGCGCTGCCCATTTTCGTGCGAGCCATCGGTTTCCCCTGGCCCGAAGAATCCATGACCCAGAATATTTCGCGCGCCGGAGCCCGCTTCGAATCCGCGCACATTTATTCCGCTGGCGACGCGGTCCTCGCCAAAATTCCCTGGGGCGATTGGGCGCGCGGCGGCGAAATTCCCGCGCGCATCGTGCGCGTCGAAAACTCCGCGTCGCCTTCGAGCTCGGCCGCGTTGTCCAATCCCCTCGCGGGAGTAAGCGCGATCCTCACCAGCATAGCCATCCGCTGGGACGTCCCCAGAAAAGCCTGACGCGCCAAGCGTCGTTTTGCGCCGCGCCGAACTCTCCGCTACACTGACGCGCTGGCAATTTTCATGGCCGAAACATTCCATCGGAATTTCTTTATCGCAGGGCCCGCTGGGCGAATTGAGGCTCTGCTGTGGACCGTGCCCGTCGCCGATCCGGCGCTGGTTGCCGTGGTGTGCCACCCGCATCCGCTTTTCGGCGGCACGATGCACAACAAGGTTGTGTATCAAGCGGCCAAGGCGCTGCACCTTCGCGATATTCCGGTGCTGCGCTTCAACTTTCGTGGCGCTGGGCAGAGCGAGGGAGTCCACGATCACGGCATAGGCGAACAAGCCGATGTGCGAGTGGTGCTCGATTATCTAGCGGCGGTGTTTCCGCACCGGCCGATTTTGCTGGCGGGTTTTAGTTTTGGTTCGATGGTGGGATTGCGTGTGGGCTGCGCGGACCAGCGCGTTTCGGAGTTGATTGGCTTGGGGATTCCGGTGGATCGCTCGGACTTGACTTATTTGCGCGACTGCGCGAAACCGAAACTGATCGTCCAGGGCGGCAGCGATCAATTCGGCTCGCGCGCGAATGTTGAAGCGCTCTTTGAAACGCTGCCCGCGCCGAAAAAACTCGTGTTCGTGGAAGGCGCCGATCACTTTTTCACTGGTCAGCTGGAAAAAGTTCGCGCCGCGATTGATGACTGGCTCGACGAACGCCATCCACGCGTGTTCTCCGCGCCCGCCGCACCTGCGCCAGCGCCGACGAAACCTTAATTTTTCGAATCGAACAATTTCAGGAATTGCTCGCGCGACGCCGGCTCGATGCCCACCAATTCCAGATTCGCCTTCACGTGCGGCACCTGACTCGTCCCCACCAGCGCCGTAGTGAGTCCCGGCACAGAGCGCGCGAATTGCAGTGCGAGTGTCGCGTTATCTTTCAATCCCAGCGCCGAATTCACAAACGACGGCAAATTTTTCGTCAGCTGCCCTTGCAGGAGCGCGGCGCTCGTCACCAGCGCGATTCCGGCATCGCGCGCCGCTTGCACCATCGGCATCGCCTTACCGTTTACCATCTGATTCGGCCGTGTCAACGCCTCCGGCATTGCCAGGTTGAACGGCAACTGCACGAAACGGAAGTGGTGATCGTCGCCCTGCACATCCTTCGCGATCTTCACCATTTCCGGCAGCGACAAATAGCCCCCGGCCTTGGGATCTTCCCGAAACGCGTTCCACGTAGCCATGCCGTACGCACGAATTTTCTTGGTCGCGATAGCCGATTCCAAAAACAAGAACGCCTCGCGAATCCGCCGCCGGAATTCCTCCGCCGGCACTTCACTCAATTGCGTTTCCGGATTGTGCAGGTAGAAGACGTCAATGGTGTCCAGCCCCAAATTTTGCCTACTGCGCTCCAGCTGATCCGCCAGATAGTCCGGCGCCATGCAATGGCAGCCGGCGGCGATATCTTCAACCTGAAAAATTCCGCGCTCCAGAAATTCCTGCGCGAAATAAGTATTCGGATCGGCAGGCATTTCGCCATCGGGCGTCAGAAATCCCGCCTTGGTGCAAACCATAATCTCGTCGCGCCCATAGCCTTTGTCGAAAAGTTCGCGCAATGCCGCACCCACCGCGCGCTCGCTGCGCTGGAAACGGTAATTGATTGCCGAATCCACCACATTGATCCCGCCCTGCACCGCGGCCACCACCGCGTCCACGTACGCGCCATCGGTCGCCTCATCGGCCTCGCCCAAATAAGTTCCGATGCCAATGGAGGAAAGCACCAGGCCGCCGCGAATCTCGCGAAAATGTCCGGCGGCCGCGCGACCTTGAAATCGCGCCGCGTAACGCAAAGTTCCTTCCGCCGTGGCCGAGCCGGCTTTGCGTTCGCGATTCGATGGCGCTACGGATGACATCAGTTCCCTCTTCCTAAGGAATTGGAGATGAGTGATTGGTGACTGGTGATTAGTGATTGGTGACGGAAGATTGGTGACCGCTCATTTGTACTGAATAGAAAAAATGAAGTGCTTTGTTTTGTGTGAGTTGCGAAATTTGAGCCTCGAGAACACGGCTCATTTGTATTGAATAGAAATTGGCGTTTTGGGAGGCAGACGAGGCCAGTGCGGCCGGCTGTGAGCGCCGGGAACAGAGCGCTGGGTCGGCTACCGGCGTTGTTCGACATTTTCACAGATTCATCATCCGCTTGTGGTGCGCGAAATGCAAAAGGTTGTGTGTGTACATGACTCCTGCCCAGTGCCGCGCAGTATAGCAGAACCGCTTCGCTGCGGTTCGCAACCGCGGCCCGGGATAAACTGGGGCGCATTTTATGGAACGAAAAATCATTTCTGCACGAGCTCGCTCACGGGCACGCCTTGCGCGATCAGGAGCTCGCGCGCTTGCAGGCGCAGCGCGGGCCAGCGCCGCACAAATGCGATTCCTCCCGCGATCGCGCCGAAGCCGCCGAGCGCTACCGTCCATGGCGCACCAATCGCGCCCGCCAGGGCGCCCGAGAGCAGCGAACCAATCGGCGCCATGCCCATGAACATCATGGTGTACATGGCCATGGCCCGTCCGCGCAGTTCGTCGGGCACCATCGCCTGAATCAGCGTGTTCGATCCCGACATTTCCAGCATCACTGAGTAGCCCACTGGAATCAGCAGCGCCACTGACAACCAAAATGATTTGGACAAAGAGAAGAGCATCAGCGAAACGCCAAAGCTGACGGCCGAAAGGCCCACCACACGTCCCAGACCCTGCAGGCTTCGCCGCACGGCTAGAGTGAGAGCTCCGAACAGTGCGCCGACTCCTGCCGCGCCCATCAGAATTCCCAAGCCGTGTGCGCCACGATGCAACACACGATCCGCGAAAATCGGCATCAGCACGGAATACGGCACGGCCACCAGGCTGACCAGCCCAATCAACAGGGCCAGCGCGAGCATCGGCGCGGTGTCCCGCACGTAACGGAATCCTTCGACTATATGCTCGAACGGTGACGAGCCTTTCGGCGCGGTGCGCAGCGGTCCCAGCTTCATCAGCAGCAGCCCGGTAATCACCGCGATATAACTTACGGCGTTCGCGAAAAAACACCAGCCCTCGCCGATGCGAGCCACCAAAATCCCGGCGATGGCCGGACCAATGATCCGGGCCCCGTTAAACATCGAAGAATTCAGCGCTATCGCGTTCATCAAATCTTCGCGCACTACCATTTCGATCAGAAAGGATTGCCGCGCCGGCACGTCGAACGCGTTCACCACGCCAAGCAGCGCCGCCAGCGCCACGATCTCCCACACCTTTATTATGTGCAGCAGCGTGAGCACAGCCAGAATAAACGCCAGAATCATGGAGGCAGCTTGCGTGCCAATCACCACGCGATGGCGGTTCAGGCGATCCGCCGCCAAACCTCCTAGCGGCGCAAATAAGAAAATCGGAATCTGGCCCGCGAAGCCGACAACGCCCAGCAGCAGTGACGAGCCTGTAATGCGATACACGAGCCAGGCCTGCGCCACGGTCTGCATCCACGTACCGATCAACGAAATCATCTGGCCACTGAAGAAAAGCTGGAAATTGCGGTGGCGCAGCGAACGCACCATGTCGCGAAACCGCGAGCGCACTGGCGGCGCGGCTGGCGATGAAGGCGTTGCTGTGTCCGCAGTTGCCATCACTTTAATTGTACGACGCAATCTCCGGCCAGCTCGGCGCGTTTCCACCCGCTGGGCTCTAAGCATCAGTCCATTGTGGCCGCAGCGCGCCGGCCCCTCGGCGCCGCACGACAGATGGCGTCCGCCGCGGCGGACGCCGCTACAATTGCCAAATCAAGACCACGCACCTACTGCTGTGGATGCGGCGCACTGTGCGGCTGCTGCGGACCGGCGAGCAATCGGCTGCAAGCGCGCAACATGCGGCGGTACGGCCATACTTTATCGCGGAACAAAATCTCTCCCTCGCGCGGCTTGGAATAAAACCAGCGCGTCAATAGCGCCAGGTGGTCGTGCAGATCCGGCGACGCGGCGCGTAAGCCGTAACGCACGCGCAAATTCCTTTCGCGCGCCACCTCGTCCGATTCTTCTTCGTCGCGTTTACGCGCGCGCGCACCGGCCGCTGCTGCGCCTCCATCGCCGTTCCATCCCGGCTCCAGCGCATCTTTCAAAATCGCTTCCACCGAGCGCGGCTCGCTGGAAATTTCCGCAAAGCGCAAAAACAGCGGCTCCTCCAGCATCCCGCCGCGCACTGGAAACACGGCAATCGTCTGCGGTTCGGCCGAGCGTTGCAAAATCACCAGGTCCAATTCTTCAATTCGCCGCGCCAAATCCGGCATGCCGCGCAGCACGGCCGTCACCTTATCCAGGCGCTTGTGCAAAGCCGCCGCCCGCTCAAAATCAAGCTCGTCGCTGGCAGCTGCGCGCTCCTGCGCCAGTTGCTCGGTCAGCGACGTGCCGGTGGTTTCCAAAGATTCCAACACGCGCCCAATTTCCACGTCATATTCCTCCGGCGTGCACCCCGCAAAACACGGCGCCAGGCACATTTTCATTTCCGAATACATGCAGCCGGGATATGCGGGGTCGCGGAGGATTTTGATCTGGCAGCGGCGCGTTTTGAAAAGGTCCAGAAAGCTTTCGCTGAAATCTTCGGCCGAGCGTCGCGAGCCGAACGGCCCGAAATAAAACCCTTCGTCGCCGCGAATCCGCCGCGTCACGTAGCAGCGTGGATAGGCATTGCGAAGATTCACTTTCAACATGGCGGGCGGCCGGAGGCGCATCAACTCGCGATAGCGGCTGGGAAAAAACGAGCGGGCAGTCTGGTAGAAAGCAAGGTTTTGTTCGAATTTAGATCCCGTGATGCGATAACGGATGCGCGCCGCCACCTCGCGCAGATTCAGTTGTTTGGAAGCAGCCTCAGGCACGCCGAGCAAGCGTTCCGCTGCGCGGCGCAGGTCCGCGGTTCGAGCCAGATAGGGCTGCGCACTGGTCCCGGAAGAGCCGGTCGCGCGCATCTCCAGCAGAAAAATCCCAGGGCGCGCAGGCAAAGCCGCAAAGAAATCGGCAGCGAAGTCCGCGAAGAATTCCAGTGCGCAATCAAGCTCAAGCATCCGTACGAGGATACACCGCCCCGAAATCCAGCGCGAAGCCTCTGTTTTGCTTACGGTCGCATCTGGCGCGGGTTTTCCGTGTCTATCGTGTAGCAGGTCTCTCCGGACTTCGGTTTTCCCTTTTTGTCGGCCGTCGCGTACGGAAGACAGATGACGCGCAAGCCCTCTGCCGTGGTGAGGTAATCCCGATAATTGAAATGGGTATCTTTTTCCTGAACGAGACTCGCAAGCACGGCTGGCGCAAATGCGTCATGCTGTTTGTCAGTAAACCGAACTGCGAGATACATCGGGCCATCCGGCGCTAGCCTGACGTATGTCAGGTAAGGGACAGGGTTGTCAGTGCAACTCAGCTTTCCGGCGTCTGCGTCACACTCCCAATCGTAGTGCCCGCCGATGGAATCTACGCGCCGGGTGGACACGTAGTGAGTTGGCACGGCAATCGCCACGCCCTGTTTGTCGTAGGTTTTGGCGGGTGAATCGTGCTTCTTCGCCGGGGCAGCGAAGGCCCAAAAAATGAACAGCGCGAAGGCGGCTGCGGCCTTTCTCATGACATCACCTTTGCTGCGGCCAATTTCTCCGGACGCAGGCACTACTCAAGAATGTCCAACACGAACCGTTTCCGCTCTTTCATTCCCATCGCACCCAGCAGAGTACGGAGCGATTGAGCCGTACGGCCCTTTCGCCCAATCACTTTTCCGACATCGTCGGGATGGACCCGCAACTCGAACACGGTCACTTGTTTGCCTTCGACAACACGGACCTGAACATCGTCCGACTTGTCCACCAGCCCCATTGCGATAGCCTCAATTAATTCCTTCATTGATGCACCTCCGTACTCGTGCCCGTACGCGATTTTATTTTTTGATGACTCGTCGGTCATAAAGCTCAAACCGAACAGCTAAACTTTCCTGTCCCTGCTGTTTCTCATCTCGACCGTCTGCCGAAAAACTCACCCGCTGGCGCCGACGGATCGGCCTGCGGCTGCAATGTCATAGAATCGGCTTTGGGTCGGTCGCCCTTCCGACGTCCAGAAGTGATTTCAGTTCCTTCACCAACTCCCGGACTCTTTGTTCCTGGCCCAAAGGGATTTGCACTAAGTGAACCCTGATCGCCAGGTCCTTGAGGGTCTCTGCGAGGTCGTCCAGTGGCATCCCATTCCTCCAGTCCGTCCTCTCCCGCCTCATGTAGAAGCAGGAAGTGCGGTCTGAAATTAGTCATCACGCGACGGCGCACAAACCGTCGGGCGATAGTTTCGCTTTTGTGGAGACTTCCCTAGTTCTCCCTAGATGCGGGGAACCTGAAGCAATCAGGAGTGGTGAACTTCTGAAGGAGGAGCACGCCCGGCGTGCGACGTAAGGAAGGAATCGAGAGGAAATCCCGCGCTTAAAACAAAAATCAAGTTCTCTGGCGATCGGTCAATCCCCGAATCGTTTTCGTCCGGGCAAATGCCGGCACCCGGTTGTGGCGATATGCCGATAGCATCCGTGGTGGGATTCGACGCAGAAGCCAAATTTGTCTGGCATTCGCTGAAAGCTCCGGGAAATGCAGCGAGCTCTGCGCGTGAAAACGTGCCGTGGCCGTCGTTAAGAAATATGGCTACCGGCTGTTTGCGCCATGCCGTGGAGACGACCAGATCGATGCTGTGGTCTCCATCAACGTCGCGCGCCTCGATCCGCAGTCCGCCTACCGGAGCAACGAGGTTGATCGATTGTCGCTCGACCTCCGAAAGGTATATTTGAATGGAGTAGTCGGAACTGCCGGACCTGTTTTGTCCAGCTTGAATGTTGGCGAAATCTGGACGACGGTCGCCGTCGAAATCGGCGATCGCAAATGTTAAGCCGGGTCCAAGTGAAGAAGCAGGCGAATTCCCGGCATGTGCCCGCGCGGCTGTCCCGCCAAACACCAGGCCACAAAACAGGGACAGGATTATGAATCGAAACGGCAGGCGCGGGCTTTTCGCAGGCCCGTTCCTAACCGTGGAGGGAACACCAAACTTGCGAGCTAAGTTGGACACGACTCTGATCATTGCCGTTTTCGGCTCACTGCTCGAACTCACTGCGGTTGTGCCGATTGCCTGGACGAATCAGACTTTTGCGGCGCAGGCTTCGCTTGCGGCTTTGGTTGTGTGCTTGGCTTTGACTGTGGCGCAGGTTTTTGTTGTGGTTTCGGTTGCGGCTTCGGCTGCTGCGCAGGCTTGGGCTGTGGTTTGGTGCCAGGATTCGGCTGCGGCTTTGGTTGTGGGCTCGGCTTTGGCGCCGGGCTTGGTTTTGTGCCAGGATTTGGCTTTGTACCCGGATTTGGGTTCGTTCCCGGATTTGGCTTTGCGCCCGGATTTGGCTTTGTACCTGGATTTGGCTTCGTATCTGGATTTGGTTTCGTACCTGGATTCGGGTTCGTGCCCGGATTTGGCTTTGTACCTGGATTTGGTTTCGTACCTGGATTTGGCCTTGTGCCTGGATTTGGCTTCGTATCTGGATTTGGCTTCGTACCTGGATTCGGGTTCGTGCCCGGATTTGGCTTTGTGCCCGGATTTGGGTTCGTCCCGGGATTTGGCCTTGTGCCCGGATTCGGGTTCGTCCCGGGATTTGGCCTTGTGCCCGGATTCGGCTTCGTCCCTGGATTTGGTTTCGTGCCGGGATTCGGGTTCGTGCCCGGATTTGGCTTTGTGCCTGGATTTGGCTTTGTGCCTGGATTCGGCTTCGGCTGCGGCTTCGGCGGGTTCGGATTGGGTCTCGGCCGCGGTGGAGGATTGGTCGGCCCCCAAGGCTTGCTGTTCGGTGGCCGGGTATAAGGACGATTCGGCGGGCGATAATTCGGCGGGCGATAGCCCCAATTGCCGCCGTATCCGGGACGGTTGTTATAGTACACAGGACGCGGACGATACCAAGGGTGCGGAGGGTGATATGGATTTCCCCACCTCACCCACACGGTGTGATTGTAATAAGCGCGGCTTGATCCCCAATTCCATCCCCAGCCGCCCCAACCCCATGGCTGGTTGCTGGCGATCATCGCTCCGATTGCGATTCCCGCGCCGAAAGTGATCAGCGATGCGGCGGCGACGTTCGGGCTGGGCGCGACATACACCACCGTAGGATCGTAGACCGGAACATAAACCACTTGCGGATTGGCTGGCTGGACTACATAGATCGGCTGACCCGCGGGCTGCTGCACTTCCACCTGATACTGGTCGTTGCTGCGCAACGCGCCGGAAGCATAGGCTTGCGCGCGCAAACGTTGAATCGAAGCCGTGACCGAAGCCTGGTCCGCCGAAAATGCGTCGCCGATGGCGGCGTAATCGTCGATGTTCTCCGCCATCATGGTGACGACTTGGGGAAAATTCACCAGGGCTATGAACGCTGGATCGAAGCCCGCCGCCTGCGCCGCGTCGGTGAGCGCGGTGCCGCTGAGATTGGAATTTTGCTGCAGCCAGTTATCCACGTCGAGAATTTCCTGCGGATTGGTGCTGGCAGTGGTGATCTGCGCGAGCAGCGAATCAGGATAGAGCGCGACCGGAGCGAGCAACTGGTCCAGTTCTTCGGGCGTGGGAGGAGGCGCCGAGTCCTGCGCACGGACCAGTGGTGCGAAGTCTTGAGAAAACAAAAGTGCGACGAGCAGAACAACTGCGGTGAAGGCGCGCTTCTGTAGCATGGAATTCCTCTGTCAGCGGTGACTGACCCGATGCGTGGCCATTGTAGCACTAGACGTGAGGCCAGCTTTGTCGCACAAATAGAATTTACGTTGTTGGCTCTCGATGCGGTGCCGGACATGTCCGGATGCGGGTGCGGGCTCGACCGAGGATGGTGAACACCTTGTTCTGGACATCCAGGTGAACGTAGAGGGTATACTCGACTAACACATCGCGCCCAGCGAAGGTAGGCTTATGAAATCCAGCAATTCTCAATCGGAGAGCACCGCCGCACAGGAACTACAGCGGCGCGTCAGTGACCGATTTGGCGTGCTGCCGAACTTCTTTCGGCTCTCGCCCGAGACTCCGGAGATCACCGAAAAACTCTGGGGATTTGCCCAAGCAGCGTATCTGGATAATCCCCTGCCCTCTGTCTTTAAGGAACGACTCTTCGTCCAACTTTCCCGCTTTTGCGCGGTCCGCTACTGCGTAGCGCGCCACACGGGTTTCTTGATTGGACTTGGACGGCCAGCCGGCGATCAGGACGCTCACGCTGAAAGCGTTGTGGAAGCGGTCAAATTGCTGCGGCGGCCGCTGCCACGCGGGCCTGAACTGAGGTCACGCCTATTGTTTTGTTCGCAGTGTCCCGCGCCGCTGGTTGAAATGCCGGCGGCCGACACGTTGATGGAAGATGGGATTTTTTCTCTCGCCAGCCATGTGTTCTTGCAAACGGCGGATGCTCCGGAATGCCTTGATGCACTGGAACGATTGCTGGGCACGGTTCGACTGCAGTACTTGCTGCTTTTCCTGGCGTTCGTTCGCGCGGCACACTACTGGACCCGGGTGCATCCTGAAATTCAGCTTGAGGATGATCTCAAGCAGCTTCTTGCGACGCACGAAGCACTCGCTAGTTGCATTCTTGACGATCCGGAAGCCAAAGCAGACCAGATCACGCAATCCATTTTGGACGAGCTTCCCGCATTGCGCCTGAAATCCGACAAGGCGATTGGCTTGCTCGCCTCCATCATAGATTCTTCCGACGACGCAATCGTCAGCAAAACTTTAGAGGGCATCATTACCAGTTGGAACAGAGGGGCCGAGCGACTTTTTGGATATACAGCCAAAGAAGCCATAGGCCAGCCGATTTCGATGATCATTCCCCTCGATCGCCGGGACGAGGAAACACAAATCCTTGGGCGACTGCGCCAGGGCGAGCGGATCGATCATTTCGATACCGTTCGCGTGCGAAAAGACGGCACCAAACTTGACATATCGCTGACAATTTCTCCAGTGAGAGACGCCGCAGGAAAAATTATCGGCGCTTCGAAAATAGCGCGTGATATCACCGGGCGCAAGCGGATCGAGCGTGAATTGAATGAGAGCGAGCAACGTTTTCGCACACTCGCTGATGCGCTCGATACGCAAGTGCAATTTCGGACGCAAGAGTTGCGGCGGCGGAACGCTGAGATTCTTCAGCAGTCGGATCAGTTGCGAGAACTTTCAGGAAGGTTGATGTCTGCTCAGGACGAGGAACGGCGGCGAATTGCCCGTGACTTGCATGACAGCGCCGGCCAGAACCTGTCTGTGCTGGCGATGACGCTCGCGCGAATCGAGGATGAGGCGAAGCGCGACCCTGCACAACTGTCCCAAACTGTTAAAGAGGCCCGGGAAATAATTGAGGGTCTGTCGCAAGAAATCCGCACTACGTCTTATCTGCTGCACCCGCCCATGCTGGACGAGATGGGACTTGCGTCTGCACTTGGCTGGTACCTGGAGGGACTGCAGCAGCGCAGCGGA
>Ga0209693_10001001_pt1 | contig 11861 bp, 9 predicted proteins | sample HubBroMetageWRM3_FD_188345 | JGI IMG/M metagenome (GOLD analysis project Ga0209693, IMG submission 188345) | Warmed soil microbial communities from the Hubbard Brook experimental Forest, New Hampshire - Hubbard Brook CCASE Soil Metagenome WRM 3... | ecosystem: Environmental > Terrestrial > Soil...
CTACGCTCATGGCTTGCCGGCGCGTTCGACCAGACTCCGCAGCACCGTTTCCAGGGCTACTGTTCCCTTTCGCGAGCCAGCCTCGCCGCTTGCGAATTCGATCCAACCTTCGTTGAAACCGTCGAGCATGCGGATGCGCGGCGTGGGATTTTTCATCCCCTGCGATAGGAACAGCGATTCCCACGTGTCGCGCAGCACAACTTCCATTTTCACAGGGCGGCCAAGCAAACGAGAAAAGGTCGCGGCGATTTCGTTGGGAGTCACGCGTTGCGGCCCCTCGAGTTCGACCACCCTGTGGCCGCTCCAGGTTTCCTGGAGCAGCGCAGCGGCTAAGCGCCCGATATCAGCCGTCGCAATCATGGGCACGCGCTTATCGAGCGGCTGCAGGAAGCTCGGAATCACACCGCTGTTCGTAGCAGGCGCAACGTCCCAGCTGGAGTTCTCCATGAACCATCCCGGCCGCAGAAAAGTAACCGGCACTGGCAAATCGCCCAGCGCGCGCTCGATGATGGTGTGTTGCGTCAGCAGATTTGGCTGCGCCGCCTGCGCGCCGATCGTCGAGAGGTAAACAACTTTGCCCGGACGCGCTGTGTCCAGCGCCTTCCGCAAAGTGACAGCGATCGCCCGCGCCTCGCGAAAATCCGGTGACGGATCGAAGTTCGGTGGAACCAGCACGAAAACGCCTTCGGTGCCTTTGAACGCCGCCGTGAGCCCCGCCACATCATTAATATCCGCGCCCACAATTTCGCAGCCTTGCTGCGCCCATGCCGCGCATTTGCCGACGTCGCGCGCCACGCCTCGTACCGGCTGCTTCGCGGCCAAAAGGTTGCGCGCCACCTCGCCGCCAACATTCCCGGTAATTCCAGTGATCGCAAACATTAATTTTCTCCTCAGCGGCGCCAAGCAATTTCGCCGACGGGCTTTGCCAGAAGGTTCAAGACTGGAGGTTAACTTTGCAGAACGCCCCGAATCAAGGGGTCGTGGACGGTGTGGCGTTGGCGGATCCGCCCGGTTCCAAGCGCTTTACTTGCGCGTTTGGCGTTTCACGAATTCTTCGAGCAGAAGGCGCGTCAGGCGAGCTTGATCATGGCGGACCACTTTATTATGGTGCAACAGATCGCCGGTGACGTAGCGCAGACCCATGCGGCGGAGTTCGCCCAGGGATTGCTGTACGGGTTCGGCGCCCTGCGCGCGATAGCGCTGCAACTGTGGCGACGGCACAGGCATGCGATTCACCACCACGTAATCGAACAAGCCCTTGCGGCTGTGTTCGTAGATGGCGCGGACGTGATCGGCCACCGAATAGTGCTGCGTTTCGCCCGGTTGCGTCATCAGGTTCGCAATGTACACGCACACCGCGCGCGAATGAACGATGGTCTCGCTCACTTGCTCCACCAGCAGGTTCGGAATAATGCTGGTGTAAAGCGAGCCGGGTCCCACTAGCACCAGATCAGCTTCGCGAATCGCTTCCAATACCTCGGGCAGCGGACGCGCGCGGCGCGGCACCAGATGCACGCGGCGAATTCGTTTGCGCGAACGCGAAATGTTGGTCTCGCCGCGCACGATCGTTCCGTCTTCGAGTTCGGCCTCGAGCGTCACATTCTGCGCCGTGGAAGGAAAAATTCGGCCGCGGATCGCCAGCACTTGCGAGGAGACGCGCACCGCCCGCGGAAAATCGCCGGTAACATTGGTGAGCGCCGTCAGAAACAAATTGCCGAAGCTGTGTCCAGCCAGCCCGCGCCCCGCCGGAAAGCGATACTGAAACAATTTCCCCAGCAGGTGCTCGTCCTTGGAAAGCGCCACCATGCAATTCCGTATATCGCCCGGAGGCAGCACGCGATATTCGCGACGCAGGCGGCCGGAGCTGCCGCCATCATCTGTAACCGTTACAACCGCAGCAAGATCGGAGATCGGCAGCGTGAGGCGTTCTTTCTTGCGCCTGGCAACAAATTCTTTCAGCCCGCGCAGCACGGTGGAAAGTCCGGTGCCGCCGCCCAGCGCGACAATGCGCACGGGTTGAGTTCGCAGCTGCGGTTTGCTTTTCACGGAGCGATTTTCACCAGGCGATATTCACGCGCAACCGGCGCGAAATTATTCTCACGAAGATTTGCAACGGAAAGTTTCACGCCGCGGATTCCCAGTCGAAGTTCCGGGCGAACTTGCTGGCGAATTTCCGGTCACACACGCGCAACTCAGCCCGCCGAACCGCCGTCTCGCTCCGGGTAGAGCAATTCGGTGAAGCGCGGGTCTTCCTGCAGAAACGCGAAATCCTCGTCGTTGCGCGCGTGATAGCGATTTTCCGGGCGAAGTTGGATGGCAACTTTCAGATTTTGCATCGCCGATTCCGCTTCGCCGGTCAGGCAATCGAGAGCGGCCATGGCGTACACAATGTGGTCAGCTTTCGGCGCGGATTTGCGCGCGCGGTCCAGATGCTCGCGGGCTTCGTCCCAGCGGCCCAGGTTCATTAGCGCCACACCCTGGGTGTAATGCTCTTCGGCGGACTTCAGTGCCGGAACCGGAGGGCGCGTAATGCGCTGCTCGCAGATGCGAATGTGCATCTGGGCGCGGTCCCCAAGCTCTTTGCTGGGGCCCTCCAGGACGCGTTCGAGGGATTGCTTGGCGCGCTGGAACTTCTGCTGCTGGAAGTACTTAAGGGCTTCTTCGTAGAATTTCAGTTGTGCTTGCTTGGCGGGCGCGTCGGGGTCGGGGGGGAGCGCGACGGCTTTGGCTTTCCCGCTGACCTTTATTGTCTTCTTTTTCAGCAGTTTGTGGCTTTTGTGGGAGGCTTGGGTAGCCCGGATCGTGCGACGTTTCACGGTCACTCTCCGCGAAAAACTATAGGAAACATAGCAAAGTCGCGCAGACACGTCAATGTGGGATAGACCTGTGAAAATTGGAAGAAACACGGCAAACCGCGTTCTGGGAGCACTAACTAAGCAAGCAGGGTGATCCGCGAATGGCAGGTACATAGCCGCAAGCGTCTAACTGGTCTTGCGATCATCAAGCTTCCGCGACCCGATTGCGATTTGCCGGAAGCGGTGCGATTATCGGCGCATCTACTTTGTGGCTTCAGAGGCCCTGTCGATGTCCTATTACTTCGAGTTCGACCCGGTGAACCGAATACTTCGCGGCCGCTTTGAAGGGCCGGTAACCGACGAACTACTGAAGGAATACTACGGCGTCGCCGGCGGCTATTTTGAGCGAACTGGCGCGCGTGCAGGCATCACGGACCTTTCGGCCGTGACGTCGTTAGAAGTGTCTCCGCAAACGATTCGGGATCTGGCAAGTGCGCCGCCGGTGATTCAGGACCGGGATCTTCCGCGTTTCGTCGTTGCGGCGTCGCCTGGGATTTTCGGCATGGCGCGCATGTTCGAATTGGCAGGACAGGATACGCGGCCCAATCTGCATGTGGTTCGCACGATGAAAGAGGTCTGCGTGATCCTGGGCATCACAGATCCCATGTTCGAGCCGATTCCCGCCTGAACGTTCTGCGCGAAATCAGGAATTGACTACGCGCTCCGCTTCGCGGCGCGATGGCGCAGCCTGCCTAGGCTCTTGTTCAATACGTGCTCGCGTTTCAAGAATGGCAGGACCGGCGCCTGGCGCTTTTCAATGCGGCTGCGGGCTTTGGTGAGGCGCGCGGTGGGCCCGAAATTTTCGATAGCGCGCTCGAGGGTGGCGATCGCGCTGGCGCGCCGGCCTGCGGCCACATAAACCTCCGCGAGATTCAGGTGAAATTGCGGCTCTTTGCCCTTCAGTTGCAGGGCGGTCTCGCAGAGATGCGTTGCTTCGTTCCACTTCTTTTCCGCGCGCGCTACCGCCAGGCCGAAAAACGAAAGATAGTATGGATTTTGGCTTTCTATTTCGACGGCGTTGCGCAGGTGGGGGAGAGCGTCTTTCGGGTAACCGTTCTTCAGAAGCTCGACACCGTCTTTAAACTGGATCAGCGCATTGCTTTCTTTCATTCTTGCACCTCCGATGAGTCCCGGTGGGCTGGAGGAGCCGGGAGGTTTGGATTGCGGCCTCACAAATCGGCTGGCAGTCACCACTAGGGTAGAGAAAAGCGAAGGCAAAAACTACTGGTCTGGCGTACAGGTAGGGGGTCCTGGCGTGAATTAAAACCCCGGGGGACGCTCGCCGATCACGTTGAAACTGCGTTCGAGCGCTAGACCTGCTTGGGCTACTGTGCCTTCTTCGAAGAGCCGTCCGATGAGCGTGACTCCGTGCGGGACGCGGCGCGGGGGCGAAAATTTGGGCAGCGGGTGCTGCGGATCGGGCGCCCAGTCGCTGCGGGCTTGCGCGACGTTCACAAATCCAGCGCGCAGAGTGAGCGAAGGATGTCCGGTGAAATTGGTGATGGTCAGCATCTCGTCGCGCAGCGATGGCACGAGCAGCAAATCCACTTCGCTGAACACGCGCGCCATTTCCATTGCGACCTTGCGCCTTAACCGATCGGCCTGCACGAAATCCACCGCGGAAAGGAAACGCGACTGGCGGAAAGTATTGGGCCACGCGTCGGCTACCTGCATTTTCAGCTGATCCAATTCGTGATCGAGCGTGATCTCTTCGAAGGCGGCACCGGCTTCGGCGAACAATATTAATTCCAGCGAATCGTAGGGCCAATCGGGGATGGAAACTTCGACGGGAACCATGCCTAACTTTTTCACGGTGTCGAGCGCGGCGCGATCCACGTCGGTTGCGCCGCGGCCATTCATCCACGCGGGAAAATAGCCAACGCGCAGGCCTTGCACGCTCGCGCCGGAATCGAAATCGAGCTTGCTGGGAACGCTGTCGAGGTCTCCGGCATCGGGGCCGGTGATTGCGTGAAGGACGAGCATCGCGTCTTCGACGCTGCGCGTCATGGGGCCGAGTTTATCGAGCGACCAGCAGAGCGTCATCGCGCCGGTGCGGGCGACGCGACCGTATGTGGGGCGCAGTCCGGTGACGCCGCAGCGCATGCTGGGGCTGACGATGCTGCCGCCGGTCTCACTGCCGATGGAAAAACCTACTAGAGCTGCGGCAGTAGCGGCGCCTGGACCTGCACTGGAACCTGACGCGCCTTCTTCGAGCAGCCACGGATTCATGGTCTGGCCGCCGAACCATACGTCGTTGAGGGCGAGTGCGCCGAGGCTGAGTTTCGCGATGAGGACTGCGCCGGCTTCGTCGAGACGTTGCACCACTGCGGAATTTCTGGTGGGGATGCGATTGCGGAAAGGCTCGGCGCCGTAGGTGGTGGCGATTCCGGCGGTGTCGAGGAGATCCTTGCCGCCCCAGGGGATGCCGTGGAGGGGGCCGCGATATTTTCCCGCGGCGATTTCGGCGTCGGCTTGTTTGGCTTGGGTTAGCGCGAGGTCGCGGGTGAGAGTGATGATGCAGCGCAGCTTTGGATTGAAGCGTTCGATGCGGTCGAGATAAATGTGGGTGAGGCGCTCGGAGGTAATTTTCTTGGATTCGATCCAGCGCGAGAGCTGCGTTACGGAGGCGAAGGCGATGTCTTCGTCGCGCGTGGGCAATGGGCCGGGATCATTTTTGCTGCGGATGAATTGATCGCGATCTGGGCCTGCTTTCATGCCGGGGAGTACGGGATCCCAGCGCGAGGCGGGGGAAAGTGTTGATTCGAGCGCGACTTTTTTCGGGCCAGTGCGGCGTTCGTAAAGCGCGGCCATTGCGCGGCGCCAGTTGCCTGCGGCTTGCGCGCGCTCGGCTTCGGTGAGTTCGATGCGAACTAGTTTTTCGGCTTCGGCAAAAGTTTCGGGTGAGACTTCGGGGCCAACTGCTGGGGCGGTGCCGAACGCGGAGGGTGTGCCGGGCTGCTCGGCTTGCGATGACGTTGAGGACTGCGGCGTTGCAGAATTGGGCGTTGCTGGTTTTTGATTTTGCGTGTGTGCTACTACTGCTGCGCCGAATAATCCTGCTGATGCGTCCGCTAGAAATTCCCTGCGCGACTTCGCCATGATGCCTCCGCTGCTGCTTTTTGCCTTTGTGTGTGCCATATATTTCTAACATCAGCGGTGGGCGGATAGCAAAAGGGCGAAATCGTAGAACTACGTAGGCAACACTCGAAACGAGTTGTGCGCTGATTCGTCTGGTCTCCATTTTTGCCATTCATTTGCGATTAGAAAAGGGTGCAGTTGTTTGTTTTCAGGAGTTTACGGTGATTTCTAATCGCTGGGCCGTTGATTAGAAATTCATCCGTAGTTCTACGATACGGCGGCCGGGCGCACGCGGGTTGCAGGGTGTGCTGGCGCGAGGAGGGGAGCGCGGCTCGGAGCAATTCGCCTCGGCTGCGGAACGGGCTGAGCGGATTTTTTGTTGGTCGCAGGGGCGCCGCGAATCGGACGCTGTCGCGCAAATTGTGAAAATTATTCATTTTTTTCGGTCCCGCACCACGCTAACACGCGCGAGTCGAACGCACAGCTGTACGATCGAACAGAAGTGGTACAGAACTAGTACTACCTGTCCGAAAATAATTTTGGACCGCTGCGGATGCTCAATTTACCGAGTGGACGTCGGCGAGAGGAAATAGCACAAAAACGCATCCCGCTACTTCCGGTTCGCAATCAAGAACACCGCGACGAATAATTTGCGCCGGATGATCGTCGGGAAATACAGCGGAGATTTTTGCCGCGGCCAATCCCTGAGCCGCGCCGCGAAGCTCCTCCGACCCGCTGATGAATTTCACGTCGGCGATTTTCGGGCCAGGCGCAAGCAGAATGAAAAATTCCGCGGTCGCATGCGTGCCCGGTTTGTTCGGAAATTTCGTGAGATTAAACGTGCGGTGTTGTTGCAGATTGAGTATGTCGATTTTCCCGACATGCTGGGAAGCACCGGCCTGTAGCTCTGCGAGACGCTCGCGCGCGTGATCGGGCGCGCGGCCTGCCGACATGGCGTTGCTGTACGCCAGGATCGCGTCGTGTTTCTTACCTTGTTTCTCGTACAGCTGCCCCAGATGGTCCGCGCCCGCCGGATCCAAGGTCAGGTTCCACGCCGCATTCAAATATTTCTCAGCCTCCTCCATTTGCCCGAGGCGGAAATACACCCATCCGAGCGTGTCCCAGTAGGCGGCCAACCCACCCACGGACTGAAGATTTTCGAGCTTCAAATTGTCGAGCTTGATGGCGGCTGAATCGCTCTCCGCCTGCACTACGGCTTTTTGGGCGTATTCCAGAGCCTCGTGCAGTTGCAGGTTGTTTTCAGCGAAAATATAAGCGACGTTGTTCAACATCAGCGGCTTGGCGGCGGCTACCGCTTCCAGCATGGCAATTCCCTTTTCTTTGTTTCCGGCGCCCACGTACGCTTCGCCGAGTTGCATGCGAATCCGATCGTTATCCGGGTTGTGCTTCGCGGCGATTTCCAGCTCGACGACGGCTTCCGGATACTTTTTCTGGCCAATCAAGATTCCGCCGATTGCCAGGGCGGCGTCCGCATCGCCCGGCTTATGTTTTTCGAAATCTCTCCAGAGGCTTAGGGTCTCGTCGGTGCGATGCAAGTAGGTCAAAACCTGAGCGAGCAACTTGTAGTAACTTTTCTGGATAGGGCTGAGTGCTATGGCCTTTTTCATATCGTTAATGGCTTCGTCCTGATCGCCGAGAAACAAACGCACGCGGCCGAGTTCCATCCAACCCAGGGCGAACTTCGGCTCTTTCTCTACCGCGCGCTGAAACGCATCCGCAGCGCCCGGCATGTTATGCGCTTGCCATGCCTCCGTCCCTTCGGAATACAACTTCTGCGCCTCGGGAGTAAGCGCTTCGGCGCCCGAATCATCGTCCCCGCCGTTGAGGGCGATGTACGTGCCTTCATCGTCGGTTGCGATCTTGGAAAACCGGGTGTAGGCGTCGAACTGGGCGACCGGAACCTCTTCCGCCTTGGTGAGCACGTGCCGATCGAAGCGAATCACGCCATCCTCGATCGTATATTTGGAGTGATACTCCGCAAAGGGTTCGTCAAGATTGATCGCCTCCCGGTCATTCGGGTCTGAATTTGCCGGGAGTTTCATCGAACCCTGCAGGACGTATTCGGTAGGTTCGCCGAGCTTGAGCGGCTTCAACTTTTTATCGGTGTCGTCGGGGACGGGAGGCAGAAAAATGAATGGCAGGGGAGAGAGAATCCGGCGATTGTCCCAATCGCCAAACGTCTTGCGGGTATAAGTGTAGTTAACCTGGAAAGGTGCGCTGGTGGCATCGGGAGGTGTGAAGGAGACGTCGCTGACCGCACCGCCAAATCCAAAATTGTTCGAGATCTGTTGCATTACCTCGTTCCACTGGGACTGTCCGGCGCGGCGAAAAGCGAGACGGTAAAGAACTTCGAGGTCAGAGCGTACGGTGATTCGTACTTTGGCCTCCAGCGTACCGGCATCGCTCAAGGTGCCATTCGACTGGAATGTGAAAACGAATTTAAAGGGAGGATCTTTCGGAGTACGGACGAGTCTTGCCGGGCCGTCATCGGGAATCACCAGGGCTTGCTTGTCGCGCAGGTCCGCGATGAGGTAGCCGAATGGCCCGACTTCGGTAGTGGTATCGAGGAAAAGAAATCCGTCACCTTGCGGCACAGCGGTAATCACGTGGTCGAACTGAGCAGGAGACGGCACCGCGGGATCGATTATGGTGGTCGAATTGATCAAAGCGGGGAATGCTTTAATGTTCTCAGCCGCCAGCAGGGCGGCGAGTAGCGTGTGCTTGTCCTTGCAATCGCCATAGTCATTGGTCAAAACTTCGGCAGCGGCATGCGGTTGGTAGCGACCAATCCCCAACGAGATCCCGATGTAGCGAAATTTCGTAGATACGTACGCGTAGATCGCCTGAGTCTTTTCCGCATCAGTTTTAGCGTCACGCGTGATTTCGTCCGCTTTTTGCTTTACCTGCGGCGTGGGAATGGAGCGCGGAGCAGCGAGCCCCTTGAACCACTGGCCGACTTCGTCCCAGTTTTGGAAAGTCGTGAGTCGTACGGAAGAACGCTTGGGCTCATCCGGTTCGGGCGGCTTGGAATCTTTTTTTGTGGCGGCGCTTTCCAGATTGCTGGTCGTCCAGGTGTACACGCGATAGGGACCCTGTTCCGCCGTGGTGGGCTGTACTTTCGCGCTTTCGACTTTGACAGAGCGCCCGCGCGGAACGCTGATCTCCAATTTCTGCTGCAAGCAGATGCCGGTGTTGAAGAAGTCGAACGCGAACCAGAACTGGCCGGGATCAAGGGGCGTCTTTACCGAGATGCGATATTGGAATTCGAGGGCATCACCTATCTCGAGTCCCTTGACTGCCACCTGCTTCTCTTTCAGGTCGCTGTAGAAAGGAGCTTCGCGGGTGATTTCCGCGGGCATATCCAATATGTTTTCGGCGGGCGTCTCGACCACTCGGCCATCTGGCTTGATTACTCGGACGTACGCAATGTCCACGGTGGAAGTGGCCGAAGCGTAGGATGCGTGCAGCACTCCTAACGTCTGAAGCGCGGCTTGAGATTGAATTTTTATCCGCGCCGTCTCTTCCGTGAAGTAGGTGCCGTCGTTCTCAAAAACCGCTCTGTCCGCAAGCCGTTCGATGACGAAAGATTCCTTGGAGTAGTCGGAGGGTTTGTCGTCTCCTGCGCGTGGCGCGGGCGCCGCAATAGAAACGTGGCCGGTGAACAGGAGCCACAGACAGATGACTATGCTGCATCGGGCGCTGCGCAAGGGGCCTCCACACTAACTGCTCCGCCATTTGACTTTCTACTTCATTCTAACGGACACGGAAAAACGAGTTCGCAGAGCATCCGGCAATCGTGCGCAAAATGCAACCTCCTCGTGCCGTGCCGCGGGGTTTCGGGCCTGCACTTGAGAGCGCGCCGGACCGAACAGAATGAGCGTTTGCAACGATGAGATGTTCGCCCGAAGGCATTGAATGTCCGTTTTTGTCCGGTGTTAGGCCTTTCTGGGGCTTTCGGTGGCTCGCGGCAATCGGATAGGATTGGGGCTGCGAGGAGTTGAGGAGGCTTTATATGTCCGATGTGAAGACGGCGGTTTTGGTGGTGGATGCGCAGGAATCGTTTCGGCATCGTCCTTATTGGAGTGATCGGGATGCGCCGGGGTTTATTGAGCGGGTGTCGGCGTTGACGGAGGGAGCGAAGGCGCTGGGGATTCCGGTGGTGCAGATTTTTCATGTGGAGGATACGGGGGCGTTTTCGGTGGCGTCTGGGCATGTGAAGACGATGGCGGGACTTTCGTTTACGCCGGATGCGGTGTTTCGGAAGGGGCGGCATAGCGCTTTGATTGGGAGTGGGCTGGACGTGTGGCTGGTGGAACATGGGATCCGGCGGGTGATCATCTCTGGGATTCGCACGGAACAGTGCTGCGAAACTACGGCGCGACATGCTTCGGACAGCGGGTACGAGGTGCTTTACGTTACGGAGGCTACTTTGACGTTTGCGATGCAAGATCGTCATGGGAGGGAGTGGAGCGCGGAGGAGATTAAGGCGCGGACGGAATTGGTGCTGGAGGGGCGGTTTGCGCGGATTGTTAGTGTGGACGAGGCTTTGGGGAGGGCGCGGGCGGAGGTTGCTGCCAGGTGACGACGGAAGCGAGGCTTGATTGAGAACTGCAACAGCGGAACTTCAGCGGCTAAAGCCGCTCGGATCTGGGGCGGTTTATGTCGTGGCTAAAACCACGACCCACAAAGACTCCGGAGTTCCCGCACCCATTCTAAACCCCTACCCGCTGCGGTGATTTTGAGTTTGTTAAATTTTTTGTGGGGCGTCGGGTATGCGCGTGTCCACTGCGATCCAGTTTAGTTCCCAGGTTTTGCCGCCATCGTCGGAGAAGGATTGCTCGAAACGGTAGGAATTTGGGGTGATGGCTTCGAAGACGTTGCGCACCAGGATGGTGCGGTTGTTGAAGGTTTCCTGGTCGTAAAATTCGCCGCGGCCATTTTCGAATTCGCCGACGGTGGGGATGCTCATCGAGCCTTGCGCGCTGTTTGCGAAATTCAGGCTCCATTGGCGGGATTGCGGATTGTAGAGGCGCAGCGAGAGGCCTTCAATGTGGCCGGAGGGACCGTCAACTTCGAGTTCTACCAGATTGGCGCGGCCATTCCAGATTTTGCTGATTGTTGAAGTGCCATCGTATTCGATCCAGGTGGTTGAGTGTGTCAACGGATGTTGAAGGCGTTTGAGGTGGGTGCGCCAAGTGCCGATTTCGAAGTCGAAGTCGTGTTGGGGGTCGCGGTTGGTGGTGGGTGGTGCGTTTGATTGCGGCGCGCTGGGAATTTGTTGTGCGTGGGCTTGCGGAGTTTGAAAGATTAGCGCAACAACGCAGAGCAAAAGATCAGCGTGAATATTTTTTAGTGCGTTCATCCAATCCTCGATATTTCCGGCGGGCTGGTGAAGCCCGACGGCGGTGGCTATCCGGTTCTCACGCGCGAAATACATCAGAACCGGCTGTATTGGCATCCTCGACGAAAGCTGTGTCGCAATTACGGCGCTCCGGATTCTCTTTGTGAACTTTCCCACCCCTTCCGGGGTGGGCTAACCTATGCCGCGCCTACGGCGCTGGTGTGGCGACGTTCATCGGGATGAGAGCCGACGATAGACGTTGCGATTCGATTTGCGTGGCGCCGGAATTTAGCGCGCTTAGTCAGTTCCCTTTATCAGCAGCGTTGCTCACGCGCGTTTGGTCGGTGATCCAGTTCACTTCCCATGTTGTGCCGCCGTCTTCGGAGAAGGACTGCTCGAAGTGGGGCGTGTCGGTGTTGATCTTCGACCAATCGTAACGTACGAAGATGGTTTTGCCGTTGATGGTGTCTTGGGTGTAAAAGTCGCCGTGTCCATTTTTGAATTTGCCGATTTGGGGAGGGTCGGGCGTGCCAGTTCGGCTGATGGCCCAATTCAGGCTCCACTGA
>Ga0209693_10001002_pt1 | contig 11860 bp, 10 predicted proteins | sample HubBroMetageWRM3_FD_188345 | JGI IMG/M metagenome (GOLD analysis project Ga0209693, IMG submission 188345) | Warmed soil microbial communities from the Hubbard Brook experimental Forest, New Hampshire - Hubbard Brook CCASE Soil Metagenome WRM 3... | ecosystem: Environmental > Terrestrial > Soil...
GATAAACTCCACCGGCTGGTGCACAATCGCGCCCACCGCATGGAAAGCATCCGCATCGCAATTCGACCCAGGAAATTGCACCACGCCAAATTTCATCGCTACTCCTCTAACTCATTTTACCATGTGCGCCAGAGATGCCGCAGTGCCACTTTGCCCCCAGTCTTATCTTTGCTTTTCGTTTTCTCTTCGTCTCTGCAGTAAAACCTCCGACTAAAACTTCGTGATATCCACGGCCGCCAAACCCTTCTCCTCGCAGTAATCCAAATACCTCTTCAAAAATGTCTGCCAATTCTCCGTCGCAATGGTCTGCCCCTTCTCATCCACGAAATCCAGGGCCCCCTCGATCACCGCAAACACAATCGTATCTTCCTTCCCCACCATCCGCGGCGAATGAGTCGACCCCGCCACCTCAAAAACCACATCGCCCATCTCAGACACCCAGCCCTCGTCGTAAGTCCATGCCCCCTGCACCGTGTACACCACCACCGTGCCCGGATGAAAATGCATCTGCAGCGCCGCTCCCGGCACCGACCGAATAAACAATATGATCTGCCCCGTCACCGGATTCAGCTTGATCAGCTTGATAAAATGTCCCGGCGCCCAAGGCACCCAGGGCAAATTCCCAGGATGCGTGTGGCTAGCCATCGCCTTGTGAACCGGATGCGTCCCCGCCCCCGCGCCAACTCCAGCACCAGTAGTCATCGCAGCACCTCTCGCAGCACCAAATTTCCATAATCACGCAGATCGCCAGACGATTCCGCCGCCGTCGCCCTACAAAACTCCAACCTGCCGCCCCAGTCAAGCACATTATCCCGCGGTTCCTGGGAACGCCCTTCTTCCGCTTCGCGGTTCGTTCCCGCCAAGCCGCAGATCGACCAACCTCGTTCTTGAAATCCGCTAAAAAGTATGATACATAGTAACCAGCAGCAGAAAGTAACCGGCGCGTGCAGCGCACCCCTAAAAACTAAATAGCTGACGACCGGACGAGCGAGCTCGTCCCCGTGCTCAGGGACTTCTCCGCCCGCCTCGCCGCGGGATCCATTCGCCCGCGCGCCTCCGCTCGTCCGCAAATGAGGCCGCCATGGACGAAGCACCGCCCAGAAAAAAGCGCACCTTCCCAATCCACTACCGCTTCGTTTCCGATTCGCGTTTCGGGCCCCAAAGACTTGAGCTCCTTACGGACGAAGAGAGAGACGCCAAACTGGCAGCGGATGCACGCGTGGCCGCCCAGAAGCTGGCTGCCGCCAATGCTGCCGCGGACGCCGCCGCCGTTTCCTCGGCAACTTCACCGGATCAGCCGCTCCCCGCTCCTCCGCTGCCGCCCGAACAGCCGCCCTCCATTCCCGCCGCGCCACTCGCTCCTTCGGATCCCTCCGCCCCTCCCGATTTCTCCCGCCATCCCCGCCGCTGCACCATCTGCTGTCATCCCGATCGCGATGCCATCGAAGGCGATTTCATCCGTTGGCGCAATCCGGAGCAAATTGCCAAAGCGTTCAACATCACCGATCGCGTCTCCGTCTATCGCCACGCTCACTACGCCGGCCTGTTCGAGCGCCGCAAACGCCAAGTCGCCCGCGTCCTCGAAAGCTTCCTGGAATCCGCCGAAAGCTGCCCTCTCGAAGCCGCCGACATGATCATCCGCGCCACCCGACTCTACGTCCGCATCAACCAACACGGTGAATGGTCCGAAGCGCCCAGAACCCAATACCTCCTTACCGGCCCCGCGTCGCTCGATGAACCACCCAATCCACCCTCAGACCCCGCTCCGCCGAAGCCCGCGAAGCGCCGTCGCACCGCCGCAAAATCCGATCAAGCTTCGCCGAAACGAGCTCGCAGCAAACGCGGCCCCAAAATCCTAACCGCAACAGACCCGAATTCAGAAAATTCATAAATCCATGAAACCAGACGAGAAAAGATTTTCTAACCGCAACAAAAAACACACCGTGCACACATGCCCAACCGAACGAGGGATGCAAGAGGCGCAGAGGATGCGTGAGGAAACAAGAATCTTTGTGGGTCGTGGCTTCAGCGACGACGTGAACCAAGCAAACGCCGAGCGGCTTCAGTCACTGACCTGCCGATTTTGCAGTTGCAACGCAGATCTAGCGCCGGGAACGTTTCGTGGATTTTCTTTTCAGTCGCCGGCGCGCTTTCGCTGTCGCCCGACGCACTACTTTACTGCGGCGTTTCGATTTCTTGCGTCCTGCGTCGCGCCCAGCCCGTGCCAATTCGCGCCGCCTCGCCGCCGCCCAACCAGTCTTGATCGTCTGCCGTCCTCGCGCAATTCCCAGCGCATCCGCCGGAACATTTTCAGTGATCGTGGACCCCGCCGCCACATACGCGCCATCGCCAATTCGCACCGGGGCCACCAGCGCGGTGTCACTCCCGATAAAAACACGATTGCCTATCGTCGTTTCATGCTTGGCCACGCCGTCGTAATTGCAAGTGATGGTGCCGGCGCCGATGTTCGCTTCGCGCCCGACGGACGCATCGCCCAGGTAAGTCAGATGCCCGGCCTTCGCGCCCTCGTGTATCACCGAATTTTTCACTTCCACGAAATTTCCAATGTGCACGCCCGCGCGTATATCCACCCCAGGACGCAGCCGTGCAAACGGTCCCACTTGCGCCTTGTCTCCAATGCGGCTGGATACCATCACGCTGTGTGCACCGATCAATACCTCGTCATCCAGACGCATGTCCCGCAGCACGCTGCCTGTCTGAATCGTGCAACGCGCGCCGATGCGCGTCTTGCCCAGCAGTTGCACGCACGGCTCAATCACCGTGTCGGGTCCCGCGCTCACTTCCGGATCAATCACTACTGTTTCCGGCAGATAAATCGTTGCGCCTGCTTCCATCAGCTCCGCGGCTTTGCGCGCGCGGAATATCCGGTCCACGTCCGCCAGATTTGCGCGCGTGTTGCATCCCAAAATTTCATTCGCATCCGGAGCCAACTGCGCCAGCACACGTTCGTTGCGCTGCCGCAACAGCGCGATCGCATCAGTCAGGTACAACTCGCGATGCGCATTGTTCGGCCGCAAAGCGGCCAAGCAAGGCCACAGTTTCTCGAGTGTGAAGCAATAAATGCTGGAATTCACTTCGTGGATGGCGCGCTGCTCGGGTGTCGCGGCTTTTTCCTCGACGACTGCCTGCACGCGCCCTTCGGAATCGCGCACCACACGGCCGTAATCCGTGGGATCGTCGAGCTCAGCGCTCAGAATCGTGGCAGCCGCTTCGCCGCGGCGGTGCGTGTCCAGCAGCGCCGTCAAAGTCTCCGCGCGCAGCAACGGTGCATCGCCCGGAACCACGATCACCAGCTTCGCGCTCTTGCGCAGCGCGCGCCGCGCTACCTGCAACGCGTGTCCGGTGCCGCGCTGCGGTTGCTGCTTCACCGTATCCACGCCCAGCGATTCGGCCAGCGCGCCCACTTCTTCCGCCTGGTGCCCCACCACCGCCAAAATCTGCGCCGCTCTCACCGGCTGGCATGCGCGAATCACATGCTCCAGCAGCGGGCGTCCTCCGGCGCGATGCAACACTTTCGCCACGTCGGAACGCATTCGCGTCCCTTTCCCAGCAGCCAAAATTACGATGACGGTGTCAGCGGCAGCCATGCAAGAGTTATTGTCGCTTCCCCACGCAGCTTTGGCAATCGAAACAGCCGTACCACCGCCACAAATGCCGTGCATTTGTTAACCAAAGCGCTATATTCCCTCGCAGGCAGAACAGGAGGCACGCAATGTTTTGTCAAAACTGCGGAACGACCAATCCCGACTCAGGGCAATTCTGCTCCAATTGCGGCAGCCCGCTGACTGCGGCTGCCGCCGTACGACCAACGACGGGCCCGGGCGCAGTCGGCGGTGGTTCATTCGCAACACTGCCTCCATTCGACGGCAATCCGCGCACCAGCGGCAAAGCCATAGCCAGCCTGGTCTGCGGAATCTTCACATTTTTCTTCCCTGCCTCCATCGCCGCAATCATTCTCGGCCACATCTCGCTCTCAGAAATACGCAGATCCGCAGGACGTCTGGGCGGTCGCGGCCTCGCGACAACAGGATTGGTGCTGGGCTATCTCGGCCTCATGGTCATTCCCATCATGATCGTCGCCGCCATCGCGATTCCCAATCTCCTGCGAGCGCGCATTGCAGCGAACGAAGCTTCGGCCGTCGGCTCGCTCCGCACGATTAACGTTGCGGCGGTTCAATACGCAGCAGGTTATGAAAATGGCTTCCCCTCCAGCTTCGAAGTTTTCGGATATGGCAAAACGATTGTAGGAAATTGCAATCACGGCGGCCTGATTGATCGCAGGCTGGCCTCGGGCCAGAAAAGCGGCTACATCTTCACGTACACGCCGCAGTTCCCAAATGATGCGTCCGGGCCTGTCGTCTCGCCCAAAGCAGCCGCAAGAGGTTGCACTTCTGGAGGTGCTTCAGGTTTCACGGTGGCGGCGGATCCGCTGCAGCGCGGCACCACAGGAGTGCGCAGCTTCTTCACTGATCAGACCGGGGTCATTCGCTATTCAGCTAACGGCGAATCCGCCACCGCCGATAGTCCGCCGCTACAGTAGCCAAGATTTCACAGGACAATTTGGCCGCTACTTTCGGATAGCGCGGATTTCACGCGCCGCATAAATTGTGCGAGCATCGAAAGAACAAGGATCGAAGGAGCGAGCATCAATAAACCAGCGATGAAAACGCAAACAGCTTTTGAGACCGCGACGACGATGCACATCCTCGACAATCCGATCTGGCATTCGCTCTCGAAACTGCACGCACACTTTGCGGAAGGCGACGACCTCGCGAAACGCTACCCGCCGGAAGTAACTCGGCTCGCCGCGATGGGCGAACCAACCAGCGAAGCATACTCATCGCTAGCGAAAACTTTGCAGCGGGCCGGCGCGGCGTTATTTCTTGATCAGCCTCCGCAAATCCCCGCTGATTGGATCACCGCCCACGAACCGCCGCTGGTGCAAATGGTCTGCGAAAAACCAAATCTGGCGCAGGATGGATTTCCAGCCGAAAAGTTAACTCCAGCGGATGTGCCGGAAATGGTCGCGCTCGCCGAATTGACCAAGCCCGGGCCTTTCGGCACGCGCACGCGCGAACTGGGTGAATACCTGGGAATCCGTCAATCCAAGCGCCTGGTAGCCATGGCTGGCGAGCGGCTGCATCTGCCGGGTTACACCGAAGTCAGCGCAGTCTGCACTCATCCGGATTTTCAAGGCCGCGGCTATGCCCGCGAGTTGATGTCCATTCTGATGCGCAAGATCATTCGGCGCGGCGAAACTCCCATTCTCCACGTGCGCCAGGAAAACGTTTCGGCGATTCATTTGTACGAGAAGCTGGGTTTCCGCACTCGGCGCCTGCTTCATTTTGTGATTGTACGCACGGCGTGAAATTCCCGCGGTGCTCGCTGCCTTTTGTGTTCGAAGTCAGGATGTGGCGGGAAGAGAATTGGCAATAGAGGGCCGCGCATCTTCTGAATCGCGCGGCGCAGTTGTTTCGGTCCAGAGAGTGTGGTCGGCAAGCAGGCGCGTGACCAGTTGCGTGTGCAGCGCGTGACCAGCTTTGTGCGCCACGATGCGCGCTTTCAGCGGACGCCCCACCAGCGCCAGATCGCCGATCAAGTCCAGCGCTTTGTGCCGGCCAAATTCATCTGGAAAACGCAGCGGGCCGTTCAGGATGCCTTCGTCGTCCAGCACGATTGCGTTTTCCACGGAGCCGCCGCGAATCAATCCCATCGCCTGCAAGCCCGCAAAATCTTTCATGAACCCGAAGGTCCGCGCTGGCGCCAGCTCGCGGCTGAAGGACTGCCGGTCCACCGTCATCTCCACTTCCTGCGGACCTACGTCCGGATGCTTGTAATCCACGAAACAGTGCACGCGGAATTCATCCGCGGGATAAATTCCGATGCGCCGGTCGCCATCGGAAAATTCCAGCGGCTTGATGACGCGAATGTAACGCCGCTGCCGGCGCAGCTTGCGAATCCCGGCGTTCGCCAGCAGTTCGATGAAAGGTTTCGAGGAACCATCCAGAATCGGAAGCTCCAGCGCGTCCAGTTCCACGTAAACGTTGTCCACGCCGCAGGAGTACAGCGCCGCAAGCAAGTGCTCGACGGTTGAGAGCAGCACTCCTTGCTTCATCAAGCTGGTGGCGTAGCTCACCCGCGCGACGTTGCGTACGTGAGCTTCAATCTCGAAGTTGTCCAGGTCCACCCGCCGGAAGACGATCCCCGTATCCGCCGGAGCGGGAAGCAGCCTGAGGTGGCAACGCACAGCGGTGTGCAGCCCGACTCCGCGAGTTTCCACGGGACGCTGGATTGTGAGTTGATAGGGCATCAGTTGGATCGGGCTGTTGTATGCACGTCGGTGACCCCTCGTCAGCAATTATAGCCCTTTGCAATCAGTAACTTATACCGTCAACGTTAGATATGTTCCGAGTGGTGTGGTAAGAGTACAACATAACGCTATGTTCTGACGTGGTTCAGCTTGAACAGGTTACGTAGCAGTTCGAGGGATCAAGGCTAAGCGGAGACGTTCAGGAGTTGCCCTTGCGGAGTGGTTGTTCCACTCGAAGTGGCGGCGGGTTGAGCTTCCGTCGTACCGCTTGGTGCGAGGGAGTCTTGCAACTTCTGGAATTGCGCCACTGCCGTCGCATTCTGCTGAGCAGTCGCAGCGCTTTGGTCCAAGGCGTTGGTGTTGTTGTTGCTGGCCGCTGTAGAACTGGCGGAAACCGGATTCGATTCCCGCGCTGCAGCCTGCGATTGATTCTGCGTTTGCGGCGACTGGATCTGATTCTGATTCGCGCTGGCGATGGCGAGCTGCGCGGCAGTTTGCGCCGGATTGGTAGAACCAACCGCCGCATTTTGCTGAGAACTATTCGCAGCGGCCTGCACGTTCTGGACGATTTGCCTGAGCGCAGCGGGATCGTTGACCCAATTCAACATTCCTTCACGGCTAATCAAGCTCAGAGTTTGCGGATCAATGCCGAGTTGTTGCAACACGCGGTCAAGCTGCTGGAGAGTCTGCTGCGCTGGAGCTGCGCTGGACGCGGTTACCGCCGTCGCGGTCGCGTTGGCGCTTGCGGGCGCTTTCGCGACGGGAGATTGCGCCGCGGGAGCTTGCGCAGGGGCTGCCACAGCTACGGTCGGAGCGTTACTCTGAATCGTCGGTGGCGTCGCAGCCGCGTCGTTCTGACTTGCTGGAAATGTAGTTGTCTGGGTGAGCAGTGTGAATGTCGCGGGTTGCGCGTTTCCGGCCGAAGGTGCGTTTTGTTGCCGTTGTTGCGGCAGAAGTGTCCCAGAGAGGGACACCGTATCCTGCACCGGCGTAGGCGGTGGCGCGGTGGAAACTCCGCGCGCTGGAAGCACCGGGCTCGGGGCCAAGGCCTGCGGAGCGTGGGGGTTCTCCGGCGCGTTGGCAGCCGAGTCGTTGTGCAGCGCCGCGATTTGTAGGTTGATCGAGCCCATCTAAACCTCGTTCCCATCAAGTAAGTCGTGCACAATCAGCTGTTCAAGCCGTTGCGGCTAAGGCGCGTGGTCCATCGCGCGTCCAGTTCGAAACCTATCTTTCCTGTCTAGCATATCGGCGGACCGGCTTATAGCATTAGCCCAAATTCGCGCCCTGGGCCCGGTTGTCTCGCCTGGGTCGTTCCGCGTACAATACCTTTTCATCCAAACGCCGATGGCTACGCCCTTTACGATCCTTCCGAATTCCACACCGCCGCCCGGGGAGCATCCGCGGCCGTCCTGGTTGCGTGTGCGATTTTTCGGCGGGCCAAAATATCAGGAACTGAAGCGAACTATGCGCACGCTGGATCTGCACACAGTGTGTGAGAGCGCGCGCTGCCCCAACATGGGCGAGTGCTGGGAACACGGCACGGCGACTTTCATGATTTTGGGCGACATTTGCACACGGGCATGCGGATTCTGTGCGGTACCGAGCGGCAAGCCCCTGGGTCCTCCGGCGGAAGACGAACCGGAACGCGTGGCGGAGGCGGTGGCGCGGATGGGATTGCGCTACGCAGTAGTGACTTCGGTGAATCGCGACGATCAACCGGACGGCGGGGCGGCGATTTTTGCGCGCACGATCACGGAAATTCGCGCGCGTGTGCCGGGATGCAAAGTGGAAGTACTGATCCCGGATTTTCGCGGCGATTGGACAGCGCTCGAAACCGTAATGGCGGCGAAGCCCGACGTCTTGAATCACAACATGGAGACCGTGCCGCGGCTTTATCGCCAGGTGCGCAAGGGCGCGGTGTATGAGCGGTCACTGGAATTATTGCGGCGCGCGGGAGAAATGATTCCGGGACTTCCCACCAAAACCGGAATGATGCTGGGACTGGGCGAAACGCGCGAAGAAGTGCTGGCGGCGATGGAAGACATCGCGGCGCAGGGCACGCACATTTTGACGCTCGGCCAGTACATGCAGCCCACGCACGACCATTTGCCGATCGAGCGCTACGTGCATCCCGACGAATTCGGGGAGTTCAAGCGGCTGGGCGAAACGATGGGATTCAAGCACGTGGAAGCCGGACCGCTGGTGCGGTCTTCGTATCACGCTTTCGAACAGGAAGAAGCGGCACATTCATAGCGCTGCAACCTATTGAAGTTCTGAAGTTCTCACCCCACTCAAATTCCAATGAATCCCTGGCGCGGACTGAAAAATCTGCCACGAGAGATGTGGATACTTTCGGCGGCGACGCTGGTGAATCGCTCTGGAACGATGGTGCTGGCGTTTCTAGTTTTGTATGTGACGCACACGTTGGGAGTGACGCCGGCGCGAGCGGCAATCGCGCTGACGGTGTACGGCCTGGCGGCGCTGCTGGCCATGCCGATTGCGGGAACTCTGTCCGATCGCGTAGGACCGCTGCCAATCATGAAGGCTTCGCTGTTTCTCACTGGTTTTCTGCTGCTTTTATTTCCCCTGGCGAAGAGTTACAGCGGGATTTTGCTGATGACGCTTGCATTCGCGGTGCTGAACGAATCGCTGCGGCCTGCCAGTCTTTCGATGGTTTCGGATTTGGTGCCGCCCGCGCAGCGCAAAGCCGCGTTCGCGCTCAGCCGCCTTGCGGTGAACCTGGGGATGAGCATGGGCCCGGCGATCGGCGGGATTCTGGCGGTGTATTCGTTTCGCTGGCTGTTTGTGGTGGATGGCACGACTTCGATTCTAGCGGGAGTGGTGCTGGCGCTCGCACCGATGCACAATCTGGGGCGGCAAAAAACACACGAGCCGGAGTGGTCGGACGCAACGGACCTGGGCCGCGAAATCGAAGCCGACACTTTGACGCCACTGGCCACGCTGCATCCCGCGGCGGATCTGCGCGCGTTTCGAAATCCGCGGATGCTGTATTTTCTGGCCGCGCTGATTCCGGTGCAGCTGGTGTTTTTTCAATTTACGTCCACGTTGCCGTTATTTTTGGTGCGTTATCTGCATTTTCCGGAATCGGTGTATGGAACGATTTTCACCGTGAACACGTTGTTGATCGTGGCGATGGAAGTTCCATTGAACACGGCGATGGCGCACTGGACGCACCGGCACACGCTGATGCTGGGCGCGTTCTTGTACGCGGTGGGATTTGGAGCGTACGCGCTGGTGGGGATTGCTCCGTTCGGAAAAACCGCGGGGGTTTTTGCGGCCGTTGTTATCTGGACGTTCGGTGAAATGATTCTGATGCCGGGGAGCTCGGCGTATGCAGCGGAACTCGCACCGCCCGAGAGGCGCGGAGAATACATGGGGCTATACACGATGTCGTTCAGCATCGCGTTTGCGGTGGGACCTTGGCTGGGCGCGAGCATTCTGGGAAAGTGGGGAGCAACGACGATGTGGGGCGCGGCGTTTGTATCGGGATGCATTTCGACGCTGCTGATGAGCCGTACCGGGCCGCGCAACGGACCAGATCTGAACCAGCGGTCACTCGCGCGGTGAGTCGAGGAATGCTTTTGCGATTACGCGGGTGCGGGCGGAACACGAGGGACAGGATGGGCACGGGGAGCAGCAATCGGCTGCGGCAGGCTGATCCGCGATTCTGACCGCGGCTTGAAAATATTCCCGGGCCTTTTCGGGGCGGCCCATTTGGGTATTCAGATTCCCGAGCAGCAACTGGAAAATCGGATTTCCCGGGTAACGTTCGACGAGCGGTTGCGCCACCACGGCGGCGCGTTCGTATTGAAAGTCAAAGGTGCGCAAATTTCGGGCGAGATGGAAGCGCATTTCCACGGGCGTCACCACGCCGTGGTCAATGCCGATTTGCATCTGGCGAATTCCTTCGGTCCTGCTGCCGCCGGGGATGCCCATGAAGAAGCGCAAGATTTTCACGGCGGTGGAAAGCGAATCCACGTAGTAGTTGTAGAGGCCGAGGCCGGCGGTAGCGTCTGGCATTTGCGGATCGAGTTCGAGGGCGCGCAGAAACTCGGAGCGGGCGGAGACTCCGGCGTGCGCAACCGCGCGATTTTCACCACGCAACACTTCCAGGCGAACTTTCAGGGCAAAGCCCATTCCGGCGTAGAAGTGCATATCCGCCGTATCGGATTTGGCGATTTGTGCGTGGGCCAGATCAATTACTTTGTCCGCGAGAAGCAGGAAGGCTTCATCTTCCGGTTTTTTTCCGCGCTTCCAGGCGTCAATCATTCCGTATCTAATTTCCAGATTAGAGCAATAAATCTTCCACCAGCGCGCTTCGCCATCGAGCAGGACGGGGAGAGGATTTTCGGGCTGGGACTGTTCGAGATTGCGCAGTATGGAGATAGCGCCGTCGGGATCGCCACTGTACATTTTGTCCATGGCTTGGATCGCTTCGGCCGGGAGCTTGATTTCGCCGGCACGGGCGGGCGCGACGGCGAGCAACGGGGCAAGTGTTGCGAAGCAGAGTGCGAGGAGCAGAGCGGCGAGCTTCGGCGTTGTGACGTGAGCAGCCGGGCGCGTCCCGCGCCTGCGGGACGCGCCCCTACAAATGCGCGGAGGATGCGAGACAGAGGCCGTAGGACCGATGCGATGGCGCACGGTATTCACTTTACTCTTTTTATCCAGCCGAGTAGCCAGGCGGCGCTAACGTACATTACGAAACACTCCAGCGCAAAGGGAAGGAAGCCGAGGAAGCCGGGCGCAGGCATCTCAAATATTTTCCAACGCTGAAACATCGGGAAGGTGTAGAGCCATTTTGCGGCCGCCCAATAATTCCAGAACTCCCACAGGCAGCCGCAAATCCAGCCCGCGAGGAGAAAACCGTAGAGGCGGCGGGGCATGCCTTCGGCGAGATCGCCGATAAAGGATGGAAGGCCGAGGCGGCGATTGAGGGGATCGAGGAGCAAAAGAAATCCGATCCAGACAAGCGCGAACAGGTACGCAGCGAACTGCCGGGGCACGAGGAGTGGAATGAGCAAGCAGGCCGCGCCGGAAATCATCAGGATGATTTCGGCGGCTGGAGAAATTTTCCGAGGCTGCGGCGCGGGTTCCGCCAGCGGGCCGCCTGATTGCGCTGGGAGGATGGCCTGGACCAGATCGGCGGTTTCGAATACCGCGGGCGTGATAGTGGCGAACGACCAGGCATAGCCCAAAAGCGCGGCGGGCCACGCGCGCGGAAGGCCGATATAAGTCCAATTTTGCAACCGGAGATTGTAGGCTTCGAAAATCAGCCAGAGAGGAATCGAGAGAAATGCCAGGCGCGCGACGACGATGGGCGCGTCGTTGAAGCGCGAACGATTGGTGAGGGCCAGGACCGCGGCATCGGCGATGAGGATGTAGGAACTCCAGGCGATGGGCGTGAAATAAGTGGCGACTGGTTCGACGCGCGCGAAGAGCAATGCCTCGGCGGAGAGCAGGGCAAGCCATCCCAGCCAGCCGTAGGTTGGGAAGGCGCGGAGGCGACGG